>Ga0308167_1003403_pt1 | contig 12775 bp, 10 predicted proteins | sample PhyCR1_2_FD_202138 | JGI IMG/M metagenome (GOLD analysis project Ga0308167, IMG submission 202138) | Phyllosphere microbial communities from UC Gill Tract Community Farm, Albany, California, United States - DLSLRC.R1 | ecosystem: Host-associated > Plants > Phyllosphere > Unclassified | place... | reverse complement strand
GTGGGCGCTGCGGGGGGGCGGGGGGGGGCGGGGGGCCCCCGCGCCTCCCGTCCGTCCGGGCGTCTGCCTGTGGGCCTTTCCGCGCGCAGGAGGCAGTTCCGCGCGCAGGAGGCAGTTTCGCGCGTAGGAAGCAGCTTCTTTCTGCCCCCTACGCGCAGAACAGCTTCCTACTGCGGGCGTGATGGGAACTTTGGCCGCCCGAGAAACCGCCGGGTCGCTTGCGGGATGGCGCACGAGCGACCGCACGATCCGTCCCCGACGCCCCTGGACCGCTCCCACGGTGGTGCAATTCCTGCAGCCGCGGCGCAGGGATGCCGCGGGGACGACAGGGGATCGATCGTGTACAGAGCAGTACTCACCGCCGCGGCCGCCGCGGCGTTGGTGATCGGGGGAGTGACGCCAGCAGTGGCGGCTCCGTCGTCGAGGCTCCCGGGAGCACCGACGTCCGTCCAGGTCAGCGGCTCCGGGGACGGTGCCGCCGTGACCTGGAGTCCGCCACGGTCCGGTGCGACACCGACCGGATGGCGGGTTACCGTCTCACCGAACACGAACCAGCCCGGCCACGGCGTCGACCGGCTGCCGGCGACCGCCCGCTCGGACCGCTTCGGTTGGATCCGGGCCGGCGTCACGTACTCGTTCTCGGTGCGGGCGACGACCTCCCGCGGAGCCGGACCCGAGGTTCGTGTCCGGTACACGGCACCGCGCAGCACCACGGTCGCGCAGTCCCTCTTCGCCCTGGACGGCTCCGGCGCACTGGTGCGCTACCCGACGTCCGGCACGGGAGCTCCCCGCACGGTGACCGGCGCAGGTACCGGCTACACCGCGGACGACGTCGGCAACGTCTTCGTTCCCTCGACCGACCGCACCGCGATCCTGTTCCACCCCGCACGCGGCGGCGCCGCACGGGTGCTCGCGACCGGACTGCACCTGACCCCGGACCTGCGCTCGGACGTCGCCGGCAACGTGTACTGGGTCGACTCGGTGTCCGGTGCCATCACGAAGCTCGGTCTCAAGGGTGGTTCGGTGACGACCGTGCTGCCGTCGAGCGGCACGGCGTGGACGGTCGGTCGCGACGGCACCGTGTCTGCCTTCACCACTACGAGCAACGGCGCGACGGTGGTGACCGCGTCGCCGCAGGGGACGGTCCGGACCCGGACGGTCGCCGCCGCCAACGGCAACGCGATCGGCTACTTCGCCGGACTCCTCGCCGACGGGAAGGGCACGCTCTACGTCAGCTACCGCGCGTTCGGCGGCAGTTTCTACCACGGGTGGTGGTCCCTCGCGCCGGGGTCGTCGACCCTGCAGCAGGTGGACACCCGACTGGCGTACCAGTACAGCGCGACGAACGACGACTCGCTGGTCCTCGGACAGTCGGCCGAGTGGTGCGCAGCGATCGCCGAGCAGGGGCCGCCGAACCCGTGCGTCGCCGACCACACGGTGACGCACCTCTGGTCGCAGGACGCGTCCGGTACGTCGAAGGACGTCGCGACGAGCGGAGTGCTGGCACGGCCGAACGGACTGTGGCTCGGCGCCGCCGACACCGCGGGTGACCTGTTCGTGGACGCCGAGTCCGGACTCTGGCGGATCCCCGCCGCCGGCGGGGCCGCGCAGCGGCTGTCGACGGCGCAGTGGTCGCGGTTGCTGGTGATCTAGCGGCGACCGCCTCGCGGACTGGAGGGCGCGGTGCGGGCCCGCCCCGTGCCTCCAGTCCGCTACGCGCCGTCCGCCGTGCGGCGGCACACCTCGTCCCACGGCGTCGGCTCGATGCCGAAGTGCGCCCGGGTCTCGGTGTCGTCGACCACGTACGGCGCGGTCCACTGGTAGCTCATCTGGGCGATCTCGCGCATCATCGGCGAGACCAGCCCCATCGCACGGAGCATCCCCGCGGGCAGCCGTCGGACCGTCACCGGGGGCTTGCCCGCTGCCGCCAGCACCTCGGTGAGGGCCTGCTGCTGCGACCGCGGCGCGTTGCTCGGCACCATCCACGTGCGACCGTGCGCGCTCGGGTCCTCCGCCGCGGCGACGAGCACCCGGGCGACGTCGAGCACGTCCGTGAAGGTGTGCGGCAGATCGGTCCGGCCGATCATCGACACCGCCCTGCCCTGGAGCGCGGCGGGGAGCACGCGGGTGATGTGCCCGTTCTCGCCGATCCCGGGCCCGACGTAGTCCGAGGCGCGCACCTCGACGGTGCGGACTCGTCCGGCGCCGTGTGCGACGAGGGCATCGGCCCAGAGTCGTGCGCGGAGGACGCCCTTGTGGTCGGTCGCGGCGTCGGGCAGGTCCGGGTGCATCGGCCCGTCGACGGGGCCGTACGGGTAGAGGTTCCCCGTGATCGCGTACACCGCCCCGGTCCGCTCCGCCGCTGTGAGCAGGGAGGCGGCGAGCGGCGGCCACGTCTGCTCCCACTGCGTGTAGTTCCCCGGGTTGGCGCAGTTGTAGAGGACTGCGGCTCCCTCGGTCGCCCGGGTGAGCGCGTCGGCGTCGGAGGCGTCGAGGGCGACGTGACCCACTGCCTCCAGGCCGGTGTCACGACCCGAGCGGGTGGCGACCGTGACGCGTTCCCCGCGCTCGGCGAGGAGCGCGGCGACGTGACGGCCCACGGGGCCGGCACCGATGACGACGTGGTGCTGTGACATGACTTCCTGCTTTCGCCTGGGTTCCGTTCGCGAGAGCGGTGCTCTCGGTTTCCAGCATGACCCGTTGACACGCAAATTGCAAGAGCACTGCTCTCGTTTGTGTGCAGTGCTCTCTCGTGGCAGGGTGATGGCATGGCAGACCGGGCTCCCACCGCGCGCGCACTGGCACGAGAGGCCGTGCACGGCAGCATCCTGTCCGCCGCGCGTGCCCGGCTCACCGAGGAGGGCCCGTCCCAGCTGAGCCTGCGTGCCGTCGCGCGGGACGTCGGGATGGTGTCGTCCGCCGTCTACCGCTACTTCCCGAGCCGGGACGACCTGCTCACCGCACTGCTCATCGCCGACTACGACGAGCTCGGCGCGGCGGTCGAGGCCGCGGACGCCGCCGCCGGCGCCCGCGCCGGCGCCCGCTGGGTCGCCGTGTGCCGCGCGATCCGCACGTGGTCGCTGGCACACCCCGGCGACTTCGCGCTGCTGTTCGGATCGCCGGTCCCGGGGTACGCCGCACCACGCGAGACGGTCGAGCCGGCGTCGCGGACGACGCTCACGATCGTCCGCGTCGTGGCGGACGCGCAGGGTGAGTCCGCGTCTGCCGGGAGGCACGGATCACCCGTTCCGCCCACGGCGGCTCCCGGGGTGGTCGGCGCTGCGGTCGCCGACGGCGTGGCCTCGCTGCACGCCTTCGGGCTGGACCTGCCGGAGGAGGTCCTCGTCCGCACACTGATGGCGTGGACGACCGTGTTCGGGGTGATCTCGTTCGAGCTGTTCGGGCACTACGTCGGCTCGGTGTCGGACGGCGCCGCCTACTTCGACGAGGTCATCGCCCGGCTCGCCGACGACCTCGGGTTCGCCGCCGAGTTCGGCTGATCGTCCCCAGATCGGGGCACCGGACTGACGAGCGACCCCGTCGTGCGGTAGACAGGTTCCCACGCCCGGATCGCACCCGACGGTCAGGGTGGACGATCGGGCAGCGGCACCTGGAACCGGTGACCGGTCGGCAACCACCCCTCGGGCGCGCGCCGCGGTCGGGGCCCGGCGGATCAGGGAGGCACGCTTGCGACGCAGCACGTTCGGCGACGCCGCGGACGGGCGCGCCCGGTGACCGCGCTCGACGTCAGCCGCCAGGACCGCCGACGACTGACGACCGGGACCTCGCGCCGGCGGATCGTCACGGTGCGGACGGTCGCGCTCCTCGCCTCGCTCGCCGGTGTCAACTACGTCGTCTGGCGCTGGGCCGCCTCGGTGAACTGGCACTCGTGGTGGATCGCCGTGCCGCTCATCCTGGCCGAGACCTACAGCGTCATCGACTCGCTGCTCTTCGCGTTCGGTGCGTGGCGACTCCGTGAGCGCGGGGAGCCGCCAGCGCCTCCGAGCGACCCCGTGACGGTCGACGTCTTCATCACGACGTACAACGAGCCGGTCGACCTCGTCGTCCGGACGGCCCGTGCGGCGATCGCGATCACGCATCCGCACACCACCTGGATCCTCGACGACGGCAACCGCGCGGAGATGCGTGCTGCCGCCGAGTCGCTCGGCATCGGCGTGATCACCCGCGGCGCGGACTGGATCGACCGCCCCCGGCACGCCAAGGCCGGAAACCTCAACAACGCACTGCTGGCGACCCAGGGCGAGTTCCTGCTCATCCTCGACGCCGACCAGGTGCCGGAACCGTCGATCCTCGACCGGACGCTCGGGTACTTCAAGGACCCGCGGATGGCCCTCGTGCAGACGCCGCAGTGGTTCGAGAACGTCTCCGAAGCCGACCTCCTCGGCAGCCAGGCGCCGCTGTTCTACGGCCCGATCCAGCAGTCGAAGGACGGCTGGAACGCCGCGTTCTTCTGCGGGTCGAACGCGATCCTCCGGCGCGAGGCGCTCATGCAGCTCGGGGTGACCCGGTACGTGCGCGAGGTCGAGGCTTCGGTGAACCGCACGATCAAGACGTCCCGGAAGCTCCTCGCCCGTGCGAGGGAGACCGAGACCGACCCACGGGTGCTCGGCGCCCTGGACGAGGCCGAGGCCGTCGTCGACCGCGCCCGCGACCAGGTGCAGCGCGGCGAACCGCTCGGCGACGTGACGTACGACTTCCAGCGGGGCATCGACGCGATCTCGTTCCGGTTCGCCGCGTCGGACCTCGAGTCCGTGCGCAACGACCTGCAGGAACTCGCCGCGATGTCGACGGACGCGAACACCTTCGCGGGCCTCGACGACGCCGCGCTCGACGTGCTCGGCCGCCGCGACGCCTCTCCCGTCGCGGCGATCGAGTCGATCGCGGTGCTGGCCCGAGCGCTCGACGTCAACCGCGACGACGAGGCACAGCCGATCATGCCGCTGGCGACGATCTCCGTCACCGAGGACATGGCGACCGCGATGCGTCTGCACGGCCTCGGCTGGAAGTCCGCGTACCACGACGAGATCCTGGCGAAGGGGCTCGCGCCGGAGGACCTGCCGACGATGCTCGTGCAGCGACTCCGCTGGGCGCAGGGCACCATGCAGGTCTTCTTCCGCGAGAACCCGCTCGTGCAGAAGGGCCTGTCGTGGGGTCAGCGGCTCATGTACTTCTCGACGATGTGGAGCTACCTGTCCGGGTTCGCCGCGATCGTCTACATCGCCGCGCCCGTGCTCTGCCTGTCCTTCGGCGTCGTGCCCGTCCAGGCGTACAGCGTCGACTTCTTCGCCCGGCTCATCCCGTTCCTCGTCCTCAACCAGCTGCTGTTCTGGGTGGTGGCTGCCGGGCGTCCGACGTGGCGCGGGCAGCAGTACTCCCTCGCCCTGTTCCCGGTCTGGATCGAGTCGGTCACGAGCGCGTTCGAGAACGTGTTCCGGGGCAAGCCGCTCGGCTTCCGGGTCACCCCGAAGGTCCGTGACGAGTCCGAGCAGAAGCCGCGGTGGGACCTCGTCAAGCCGCAGCTCATCGCGATGGGGGCGCTCGTCGCTGCGCTCGTGCTCATCGGCATCCGCTACCTGACCGGGCAGGCGTCCGGCATCGCGCCGCTCGTGAACACCGCGTGGGTGGTGTTCGACCTGTTCATCTTCAGCATCGTCATCCGCGCCGTGCTGTACCGAGGTCCGGGCACCGTGCAGTCCGAGCACGAGTCGAGCACGGCCGGGGGACCCCTGTGAGCGCGGCGCGGGTCGCGTTCGAGGTCCCGGCGACGGTGGCGTCCCTCGACGAGGTCCAGGACCGCTTCGGCGCGTGGTGGGACACGCTCGGCGTCGACGACATCCGGCTCCGGTTCGGCCTCGAGACCGCCGTCGCGGAGATCGCGGCGAACATCGTCGAGCACACCCGACGCACCGACCAGGAAGCCGGCCGGCGCTACACCGTGGAGCTCGACGCGACCGACGACGAGCTCGTCGCCGTGCTCACCGACAACGGGTTGCCGGCCGACGTCGACCTCGCCGCGGTGACGATGGCGGACGTCGACCAGGAGAGCGGTCGTGGCCTTGCCCTCGCGATCGCAGCGCTCGACCGGCTCGAGCACCGGCACGAGGGCGGCCACAACGTCTGGACGCTGGCGTGCACGCGGTGAGCCGAAGCGCTGCCCGGCTCGTCGCGTTCCTGGTGGTGCTCGCGACGTTCGCGCTGGGTGGCGCACTGCCGGCGTCGGCGGTGCAAACGACGACCGTCGCAGCGACGCCGAGTTCCGGGAAGACCTGGTTCGGCCCGGACATCGACTGGGGCGACGACGCTCCGGACGGGTACGCGGGCCGACTGGGTGCGACGCCGTCGATGTACGGCGTCGAGATCCCCTACCCGCTCGACCGCAGCGCCCGCAAGGAGTTCCTCCGCGCGACTCGGGCCGCAGCGACGCAGGGAGCGGTGCTCGTCGTGAGCTTCGAGCCCGACCAGTCGCTGCGGTCCCTCGCCGCGGCGGACGCCCGGACGGCGAACACCCTGCTCGAGGAGGTCCACCGGCAGTACGACACCCAGGTGCTCGTCCGGTTCGCCCCGCAGATGAACGGCACGTGGGTGCGCTGGGGCCAGCAGCCGACGCAGTTCGTCAAAGCATTCCGCGCGCTGGCGACCGCCGTGCACGACGGCAGCTCGGACGCGCGCATGGTCTGGTCGCCCTCGTACGGCGCGGGCTACCCCTTCGGCGAGTCCGCCGGGCGACTGCGGGACCTGTCGGCGACGGACGTCTCGAAGCTCGACACGAACGGCGACGGCCAGCTCACCGCTGCCGACGACCCCTACGAGCCGTACTGGCCCGGCGACGCGTCCGTCGACTGGGTCGGGCTGTCGATGTACTCCTTCGGCAAGGGCAAGGCGACCGAGGCTGCTGGGCGCGACGTCCCGCTCACCCGGAACGACGTGCCCGAGGCGGGTGAGGTCGCCGGGCGGTTCGACGAGACCTGGGGCTACGAGCAGCCGCAGTCGGGGAACTTCTACGACCGCTTCGCCGTGGCGGACGACCGGCCGATGCTGCTCGACACGGGGGCGCTCTACGACCACTCGCTGCAGGGCGCCGCCGAGCTCCCGGTGAAGCAGGGCTGGTGGCGGCAGGTGATCGCCGCCGTGCAGGACCGTCCGCTCATCCGGGGCGTGACGTTCCTCGAGACGAACCGCCGCGAGCCCGAGGCCGGCAACCGCGTCGCGGACTGGCGCGACACCGCTGTGCCGGGCATCGCCGGGTCGTTCCGCACCGATCTCGAGCGCGCCGGCGACTTCGTGTTCGGGCCGGTGACCGACCGGGTGACGCCGCAGGACGGCGCCGCCGCGACCGACCAGCAGTACGACACCGGCGGCGACCAGATGGCGTGGATCGTCTGGCTCGCGGTGGGGCTCGCGGTGGTGTTCCTGCTCAGCGGGGTGTTCGGCCGACTCCTGCCCGGCTGGCGCTACCCGGACGACGGCAAACCCGGGCGCGACCTGCGACTCGACCTGTTCCGGGGGTTCATCATCCTCGCGGTGGTCATCACCCACATCGAGATCGGCGGACCGTACTCGTACATCACGCTGCACGCCACGGGTGCGATCACGGGCGCCGAGATGTTCGTGTTCCTGTCCGGCATGGTCCTCGGCATGACGTACCCGTTCGCCATCAAGAAGTTCGGCGAGTGGGCGGCGGCGATCGGGGCGTGGAAGCGCGCGCGGAAGCAGTACCTCGTGACGCTCGGGGTGATCCTCGTGGTGTTCGCACTGAGCTTCGTGCCGTTCCTGAACACCGACGCGATCACGACCTTCACGGACCGGGGGACCGGCACGGACGGGGTCGGTGCCGAGGGGCGCGTGTACGACCTGTACCCGAACGCGATGCAGCTGCTCGCCTACCCACCGCCCTGGTACGCGATCCGGCAGTTCCTGCTGCTCGAGATGGGCCCGTGGCCGTTCAACATCATGGGCCTGTTCGTGGTGCTCAGCCTGTTCATCCCGGCGTTCATGTGGGTGATCCGACGCGGGTTCTGGTGGGTGTTGCTCGTCGTCAGCTGGGCGCTCTACGTGTTCCAGGCGGTCAACCCGGACTTCCGGCCGCTGAACTCGCAGTTCGAGTCGGTGTTCCCGCTGCTCACCTGGCAGGTCGTCTTCACGCACGGCCTCGTGCTCGGCTACTACCGACGGCAGGTCATCGGCGCCCTGACCGGTCGGCTCGGCAAGGTGCTGGTCGGCATCGGCCTGAGCGGCTACGCGCTGTTCCTGGTCTACGTCTGGGCCGGGGCGCAGTACGGGTTCACGCCCGTGCCGTTCCCGGCGTCCATGTACGACCAGCTCTACAACACGGCGTACCAGCGGGTGGACCTGCAGTGGGGGCGTCTGGTCGACATCGCGTTCTTCGCGATCGTGTCGTACGCGATCCTCACGGTGTTCTGGAAGCCGATCGCGAAGACCATCGGTTGGCTCTGGATCCCGATCGGCCAGGCGAGCCTCTACGTGTTCGTCTGGCAGGTGTTCTTCGCCTTGGTGATCGCGTCGATCCCGGGCCTCGACTGGGGCAACCCGTGGATCGGCTTCGCCACCCACACGCTGCTGATCCTGCTCGCCTGGTACATGGTGCGGAAGCAGTTCCTCTTCTCGGTCATCCCGCGCTGACGCGCGCAGAGACGGACTGGAGGCGCGGTGTCAGCTGGCACCGCGCCTCCAGTCCGTTCGTTGGTCGCGTCGTGACGTTCCTTCCCATCGCACGCGTCCTGGAAAGCCGAATCGCTCGTAGGAGGTAAGAACTTCCTGCTTCCTACGAGCGATTCGTCCTCCTACGCGCGGAACGTCCTCCTACGCGCGGAACGGCCTCCTCCGCGCGGAACGTCAGGCACCCGCGGGTGCGTGCGCGCCGAGCGCGCCGCGGACCGAGGTCCAGGATGCGAGGCGCTCCCGGATCGCCGCGTCCTGCTCCGCCTCGAGCGCGGTGGCGTGCGCCTGCTCGAGCACCTCGTCGATGACGATGCGCCGTCCGGATCGTGCCGAGGCGATCGCGGCGTCCACCATGGTGAGGCTCATGACGTTGCCGTGGACCTCGCCGTCCGGGGTCTCACCGGTCCGGACCGCCCGCACGAACGAGGCGAGCGACCCGGCGATCTCGCTCCCCACGCTCGGGGCTGCCTCGGGTGTGCCCGGCGTGCCGTCGAGGTCGCTCCACGGGTCGTGGTCGCCGTCCCACAGCGCCGTGCCGGCCGCCCCGGAGGCACGCCAGTCACCGTTCCACGAGGTCTCCGCGCCGGGCGCACACCACGAGCCGTCGTACACGTAGCGGACGTCGTCCTCGAAGGCGAACACCGCTGCGGCCGAGGCGTCGCCGCGGTACCAGGACCACGACGGGTTCCACGACTCGCAGTACACCGACACGGGGTCGCGTTCGAGCACGTAGCGCGCGGAGTCGAACGCGTGGATCGCCATGTCGAGCAGCAGCACGTCGTCCATCTCCTCGCGGAAGCCGCCGAAGTGCGGGGCCTTCGCGAACCGGGTGCTCAGGCCACCGACGGCACCGAGGTCACGGACGTGCTGCCGGAAGGCGACGAGCTGGTCGTTGTACCGACGTGACTGCGACACCATGAAGAGCTTGCCGGTGGCCTCGGCGGCGGCCGCGAGCGACAGTGCCTCGGCGACCGTCTGCGCGGCGGGCTTCTCCCCGAGCACCGGGAGTCCGGCACGGAGGGCCTCGAGCGTCACCGGGTGGTGGGCGACCGGCACGGTGATGTCCAGCACCGCCTCGGCGCCCGTCTCGGCGGCGAGGGCGGTGAGGTCCGTTCCCACGGGGATCGACGGGTCGCCGGCGACGGCGGCTCCGGCGCGTGCGGCCTCGAGGTCGAGGTCGACGATGCCGACCAGCTCGACGTCCGGGTCGGCGGCGACGGTGGCGAGCCAGGCCCGCCCCATGCCGCCGGCGCCGACCTGGACGACACGGAGGGGGGTCATGCCGGTACCTCCTCGTCCACGGGGGCGTCGTCGAACGGGCCGCGGTAGTGCTGCCCGTCGAAGTACTCGCCGAGGTCGTACCGGCGAAGGGTCGGGATCTCCCGTTCGCGCTCCGGCCGGGCCCACTCGGTGGCGTTCGCGATCACGCGGCGGACGTCCTTGTGGTGGTACACGGGGAAGTCCTGGTCGCCGGGGGAGAAGTAGAAGATCTTCCCGAGGCCGCGGCGGTACGTCATGCCGCTCCGGAACACCTCGCCGCCGGTGAAGCCCGAGATGAAGACGAGCTCGTCGGGCGTCGGGACGTCGAAGTACTCGCCGTACATCTCCTGCTCGGGGATGACGATCGGGTTCGGGACGCCTCGGGTGATGGGGTGCTGCGGGTTCACGGTCCAGACGAGTTCCTGGTCGTGCTCGCTCCGCCAGCGCAGGGTGCAGGTGGTGCCCATGAGCTTGCCGAAGATCTTCGACCAGTGGCCGGAGTGCAGCACGACGAGCCCCATGCCCGACAGCACGTGCTTGTGCACACGGTCGACCACGGCGTCGTCCACGTCCTGGTGTGCGGCGTGCCCCCACCAGGTGAGGACGTCCGTCTCGGCGAGGACCTCGTCGGTCAGGCCGTGCTCGGGCTCCTGCATCGTGGCGGTGCGGACGACGGCGTCGGGCAGGTTCTCGCGGATGCCGTCGGCGATCGCGCCGTGCATGCCGTCGGGGTAGCGCTCGGCGACGTGCTGCTCGACCTGCTCGTGGACGTTCTCGCCCCAGACGGTGATGCGGAGCGGGGTGGTGGTCATGGTGCGTGCCTTTCCGGGGCCTGCGGGCCCGGTTCGGGGGCCGGTGGGCCCGGTCACTTGACGGCACCGCCGGTGGCACCGGCGGCGATGAACTTCTGCGCCACGAGCAGCAGCACGATGGCGGGGATCGATGCCATCACCGCGGCGGCCATGACGGTCGACCAGTCGGCGGTGAAGGTGCCGATGTAGTTGTAGATGCCGAGCGTGATCGGCCGGACGTCACCGGTGGTGGTGAGGGTCAGGGCGAACAGGAAGTCGCTCCAGGTGAACAGGAACGTGAAGAGCCCGGCGGTGATGAGGGCGTTGGCGCTGATCGGCACGACCACCGAGCGGAAGGCCCGGAAGTTCCCGGCGCCGTCCACCTTCGCGGCCTCGATGATCGACGGCGGGATGTTCTGCATGAACGCCCGCATGATGAGGATCGCGAACGGTACCCCGGCGGTGGAGTCGGCGAGGATCAACCCGGGGATCGTGTTGAGCAGACCGAGGTCGTTGTAGGCGGCGTACAGCGCGTTCGCCACGACGATGCCCGGGATCATCTGCGAGATGAGGATCCCGAACAGGACCGCTCCGACGCCCTTCACCGTGAACTGCGCGAGGGCGTAGGACGCGGGCGTGGCGATGAGCAGGCTGACGACCACGCTGCCGAGGGCGATCGCGAGGCTCGTGACCAATGCGCCGCCCTGATCGGCGATGGCCTGCGCGTACCCGCCGAGCTGCGCGTGGACCGGGAACCAGGCGGCCTCGATCGCGGGGCCGGCCGGCTGCAGCGAGATGTTGATCATCCAGTAGACCGGGAAGAGCATCACCGCGAGGATCAGGATCCCGACGCCGGACAGCACCCACTGCTTCGGGGTGGTCGGCCGGGTGGGGCGACGGGTGCCGCGGGTCACCACGGCGCGCGTCGCGGTTGCGTCAGTCATCGATGGCCTTCCGGTTGAGACGGAGGTAGACGATCGCGAACAGGGCGGAGATCACGATGAGGATGTTGCTCAACGCGGCGCCCTGACCGAAGTCGAACTGCTTGAAGGACAGGTCGTAGGACTGGGTCGCGATCGTCTGGGTGGCGTTCGCCGGCCCGCCGTTCGTCAACCCGAGGATGATGTCGAGCACCTTGATCGTGTAGACGACCCCGAGCACGAGCGTGACGCTGACGACCGGTCGGAGCATCGGCCAGGTGATCGACCAGAACGCCTTCCACCCGGTCGCCCCATCGAGCGCGGCGGCCTCGTACAGCTCGGTCGGGATGTCCTGCAGGCCGCCGTAGAGGATCGTCGTGTTGAACGGGATGCCGATCCAGATGTTCACGCCGATCACGGTGATGAGCGCGACCGCCGGGCTGGTGAGCCACGGGACCGAGCCGATCCCGAAGATCCCGAGGAACTGGTTCACGACGCCGGAGTCCTGGTCGAGCATCCACTTCCACACCGCGCTCGAGACGATGAGCGGCAGCAGCCAGGGGAGCAGGAGCAACGAGCGGAGGAGCCCGGACAGCGGGAAGTTCCGCCGGAAGAACAGGGCGAGGAGCAGCCCGAGGACGAACTGGCCGACGATCGACCCGATCGTGAACAGCGCCGTGTTGAGCAGTGCCGTGCTGAACAACTGCGACGACACCACGGAGACGTAGTTCGAGAGGCCGACCCACGGCGCCTCGCCCGTGTAGAAGGTCGAGGTCGTGTAGGCCTGGAAGCTCATCACGATGTTCTTGACGACCGGGTAGCCGAAGAACAGCACGAGGAACAGCACGGCCGGCAGCAGGAACAGCAGCTGGGCGATCCGCTCGAAGCGCAGGGACCGGCCCCGGCGGGCGGGCCGCGGGGACGGAGTGGTGGCTCCGTCCCCTGCGGCCCGGCGCGGGGCGACGTCAGTCGCGGTGGACGTCATGCTCAGTTGCTCGACTGCGCGTTCTTCAGCGCGTCGGCCGGCGAGTCCTGCCCGGTCAGCGCGGACTGCACGGCGGTGTAGATCTTCGTTGCCGCCTTCGGCCAGTCGGCGCCGAGCTC
>Ga0308167_1003402_pt1 | contig 12779 bp, 14 predicted proteins | sample PhyCR1_2_FD_202138 | JGI IMG/M metagenome (GOLD analysis project Ga0308167, IMG submission 202138) | Phyllosphere microbial communities from UC Gill Tract Community Farm, Albany, California, United States - DLSLRC.R1 | ecosystem: Host-associated > Plants > Phyllosphere > Unclassified | place... | reverse complement strand
TCGCCCAGGGTGTCGAGCGTCGGCGGCACACGGCGTTCGGCGGTCCGGGCTCGCGCGTCCGGCTGCTCGGTGGCGACCCGCACGCGCTCGAGGAGGCGCTCGGGGCCGGGACGGACACGACCATCCATGACGACCCGGTGGTCGAGTCCGGGTTGGTGGAGATGCTGCACTTCCTGCGGGAGCAGACCGTGTCGGTCACGGCGCACCGGCACGGCGACGTCTCGGCGTCGTTCAGTCGCCTGCGGCTCTGAGCCGGTCAGCCTGCGACCCTGAGCGGTCGGTGCCGCGGCACCGGCGACGTGTCGTCGGCTCCGAGCGGTTCCCGCGGACAGCGGCGTAGCGTCCACAGCATGAACGCACGAGCGAACGACGACGAGGTCCAGACCGCCCCCGTGATGGACGGAGCCACCGAGGCCACCAACGAGGAGAAGCTCTCCGGCCTGGTCGAACAGGTCGAGCAGGACCACGGCCACGAGGGCGCCGGTGCGATGGCCGATCACCTCCGCGACCGGATGGACGAGACCGGCGTCGAGGAGGAAGACCCCGCGACCGAGGTCGAGTAGCCCTCAGGCTGGCGCCGGCCCGTGGGTCGGCGCCAGCACCGTTCCACCCGTCAGCGGCGTCGTCCCGTCCCGACGAGGCCGACCTCGAGGATCGTCAGCAGCACGGCGACCACGAGCTGCCGTGCGGCGAAGCCCCGGGTCTGCGGGTCGAGTGCGATGAGCGGCACCATCGTGATGCCGTGCGTCGCGTCCACCGCGGCACCCACCACGTGCGCCTCGGGTGTCCGAGCACGGACGAGCAGTCCGGCCTGCAGGAGCTGCCGTACCCCGAGCACCCGGCCGAACACAGCGACCCGTCCCGAGGAACCGCGTGCCGCGATCAGGTGTGCGAGACCGATGCCTGCGCGGAGTCCCTCGATCCAGCGTGCCCGGTCGGTGCCTGCGCGGCGACTGCGGCGGCTCATCGGCGCTTCCCTGCGGCGATCGCGACCGCTCCGGCCGCACCCAGTGCTGCGCCGATGATGCCGTTGCCGAGTCGACGGTGCTCGACCCACCAGGTCTGCGGCGACCAGGCGTGGGCCGAGTCGTCGAAGACGCCGTGCGCGCCGTGGTCGCCCGCGACCGGCTCGTACAGGTTGGTGGGCAGGGACTCGCCGTCCTTCTGCTCGGCCTGCTGTCCGCTCACCAGGGTCTTCGCGGCGTACCAGTCTGCGAAGCGTCCGCTGATCCGGTTGCCCAGGATCGTGTACACGGTGGACTCGCCGACCCACGTGCGGCGGCGGGGCCGCTCGGCGGTCGCGGCGATGGCGCGCGCCCCGACCTCGGGCTGGTAGATCGGCGCGACCGGCTGCGGGTGGTGCGGGAGCAGCGACTTCACCCAGTTGAACTGCACGGTGTTGAGCGCGGGCATGTCCACCCGGCTCACGGCGACCTTGCTGCCCTGCGCGGTGAGTTCCGAGACGACGGACTCGGTGAAGCCCACGATGGCGTGCTTCGAGCTGCAGTACGCCGACTGCAGGGGGATGCCACGGAAGCCCAGGGCGGATCCGACCTGGATGACGTGCCCGCGGTCGCGGGGGACCATGCGCGTCAGGGCCGCACGGGTGCCGTGCACGAAGCCGAGGAAGTTCACGTCGAGGGCCCGCTCGAAGTCGTCGGCCTCGGTGTCCAGGAACCGTCCGAAGACGCCCACCATCACGCAGTTGACCCAGAGGTCGATCGGTCCGAGCTCCTGCTCGACGCGGTCGGCAGCGGCCTCGACGGCCTGGCGGTCCGCGACGTCCGCGACCAGGGCGAGACCGCGGCGCCCGGCGGCCTCGACGTCGGCGACGGCGCCGTCGACCCCGTCCTTCCCACGGGCGAGGACCGCGACGTCCCACCCTCGGGCGGCCAGTTCTCGGACCGTCGCCCGTCCCAGTCCAGCCGAACCACCGGTCACCACAGCCACACGCGTCATGGTCCCGTTCTACGCACCGGGGCGTGGCCGTCTGCACAGCCGGTGTCCCCCGTCGCTGCGCACCGGGAGCATGATGGCGCGGTGGAGACGAGCGACGAGGACGTGGTCGAGGAGGCGCCGCCCGGTTGGGTGCTGCGGACGCCGACGCGGCTGTACGAGGTGTGGGTCCTGCCGCTGGTGGCACTCGTCGTCGCCGCGCTCGTCGTCGTCGTCGTGCTCGCCTCGCCGGACGTGCTCACGCGCGTCGCGGGGATGACCGCCGCGGTCGTGGTGACGGCTGGTGCGGTGGCGCTGGCCGTGGCGGGCTGGCGTGCGTACCGGGAACAGGCCCGCGGCGCCTCGTGGGAGCTGCACCGGACCTCGGTCGTGACGGGTGTCACGATCGGTGCCGTGGTGCTCGTCACGAGCCTGGTCGCCGGCCGTTCGATCGGTGTCGCAGTGGGCGCCCTCGGCGGGCTGCCGACCATCATGTGGTCCGCACGCTCGATCAGCCGGTTCGACCGTCTCGCAGTGGCGGTGACGTGCGCCGCCGTCGCCGTGGCGTCCACGATCCTGTTCGTCGTCGGGGTGACGGACGACGCCGTCCCCGAGTGGCGCGCGGCCACCTGGATCGGCCCCACCCCGGTCGTGGCCGTCATCACCGCCGTGTTCGCGGTCGTGCAGTTCCGCGCCGTCACCCGCGCCCCGTCGGGGTGACCTCGTGGCCGACGGTCAGTCGGTCGACGCCCGCTTCGCCGTCGCCAGGTGCGACCGCACCTGCAGGACCACCTGCTCCTCGTCCGGCGCCTGCGGCTGCGCCCCGAGCGCGAACGACTCGACGACGTCCGGCCCGAACAGCACGCACACCGATGACCCGCCGAACTGGAAGTACCCGAGCTCGTCGCCCTTCCCGACCCGGGCGCCGGCCTCGACGCCCTCGCCGATCACGCACGACGACACGTCCGACATCCCGACGAACACGACGGCGATCGTGCCGATCGTGGGGTCGTCCGCGTCGATGAGGACGATCGCCCGGGTGGCCACGTGCGCCAGGTACCCCTGGGACAGCTGCGGTTCGGCGGCGTCGGTGCCCTGCGACGAAGCCTCGGAGTAGTAGGTGCCCGGCTCGACCCAGGCACGGAGGACGGTCCCGCTCACCGGGCTGTGCCAGCGGTGGTACTCGAGCGCGCTCAGGAACGCCTGCCACACGGTGCCGTCGACGAACAGGTCGGCGGTCTCGTCGCCCGCGAGGAGCTCCTCGACCGAGTACGGCTCGGCCTTCGCCCAGAACTCGTCGAGGCGGTGCACGCCGCTCGCGATCCGGTACGGGGTGGCTTCGCAGGGGCTCACCACCACGCCGTCGTCGTCGGGCGCGGCGACCGGCCGCTCACCGTCCTTGAACCGTCGGGTGAAGAACGCGTTCCACGACCCGAAGCCCCAGTGCTCGTGGTCCGGGTCGTGCTCGAACTGGTCCATGCCCACCGCCCGACGGGCGGCATCGCTGCACCAGCCGGACGGGGCGTCGACGAGCACCTCGAGGGAGTTCTCGCTCGACAGGAAGTCGCACCAGCCCTGCAGGATCGTGCGCAGCGCGTCGTTCACCCGCGGGTCGCGGTAGAACGCGAAGCCCGCGGGCGTGGCCTTCGTCCAGTCCAGCACGCCGTCGAGCGGCGTCATCACCATCTGCTCGTCGCTGTACTCCGGCGCGGTCGTGATGACCTCGTCCACCAGTTCGAGCAGTTCCTCGAACGACCCGAGGTGCCGGTCCTGGTACTCCCGCCCGGCGGGGACCTGCTCGACCATCTGGTGCGCAAGCATGCGCAGCACCGGGTCGCCCTCGACGAGGTCCCGGAGGGCGGAGACCGCCGGGTGCAGCGCACGGTCCGGGTCCCGCTCCTCGTGCCGGTCGCGGCGTCCGCGGAGCCACGCCTCCAACCCCGCCTGGTCCTGCGGGAGCCATCCCGCTCGTCGACGGACATCGTGCTGCTGCGTTCCACCGGTCACGGCGTGGACGCTACTCAGTCGCGGAGGAGTGCGTCCCAGCGCAGGGACGACGGAACCCCGCCGGTCGGCCGACCGGCGGGGTTTCCCGGGGCTGCGTCCGCGTCAGCCCTCGACGGTGATGCTGGTCGTCTTCACCACGTCCCAGACGTTGCCGTGCGACTTCGCCATGAAGGTGAGTCGGTACTCGCCCGGTCGCTGGTAGAGGTCCGCGGTGAAGTGCCCGTCGGTGACGGGGAACTCCTCGGCCTGCTTCCCGTTGACGAGGACGCGCACGGAGTCTCCAGGAGCGGTGCCGGTGAACGTGGCGAAGCCGTGCGCGTCGAGGCGCACCGACCCCGACTGGTCCACCGCGAGCTCCGTCACCGGCGCCACGGCACCACCGTCGCCGGGCTGCTCGCCGCCCTCGCCGCCGCCCTCGTTGCCGGCGCCGGGCTGCTCGCCGCTGTCGGTGACGAGGTATTTCAGGACGTCCTCGGCCACGGCGGCACCGTGCTCGGTGGCGGAGAGGCCGATGACGGTCACCTGGCGCCCTGCGGCTGCGGGGACGTCGACGGACCAGTGCCCGTCCTCCACCTTGGTGGTCGCGAGGACGTGGCGGTCGCGGTCGGTCGCGGTGACCCAGCCGCCGGAGGCGCGGCCGGAGATGGTGACCGTGCCGTCCTCCGGGGTGAGCTCGGCACCCTGTTCCTGGTCGATGCGCAGGGACCCGCGGTCGACGTGCTCGCCGCCCTGGTCGCTGTCGCCGGGCTGCTCACCGCCCTCGTTGCCGCCGCCGGGCTGCTCGCCGTTGCCGCCGCCGGGCTGCTCGCCGTTCCCGAACACGTAGGACTCGACGGCCTCGATCGACTGCTTGGCCCCGAGCACCTGCTTCGCGCGCACCTCGTTCCCACCGTTGCGGAACTCCACGACGACCGTGGCGACCCCGTGCTCGGAGGCGTGCGCGACCGTCGAGCGGCCGTTGACGACGACCGTCACCTCGGCGCCGGGCAGCGCCTCGTACTCGATCTCGTGGGTCAGCTGACCGCGGGCGACCGCGGCGGAGATCCGGTCGACCTCCTTCTCCGAAGTGAGGTTCGCCGGTGCCGAGAGGGGCAGGCCCCGGAAGTCGAGGCCGACCGCGCGGGCCGTCGAGCCCTGCCCGGTGTCCACCGTGTACCGCGCGGTGTCCGCACCGGTCGGCTTCACCAGGAAACCGACGGGCGATCCCGGGCTGCCGTCCTCGACCTGGACGACCTCGCCGGTCGGGTCGAGGAGCCGGACGACCGTGTCACCACTGACTGCGACGGTCACCTTCACGTACTGGTCGGAGCTGAGTCGGAGCGGTGCCTGCTGCACGTCGGTGATCGTCGCCGCGGTCGTCGCGCGGGACGACGCTGCGGACGCCGCGTGCGGACCGGACGCGGCGAACGCGCTCGCGCTCGCACCGACGGCGAGGCAGCTGGTGAGGACCACCGCTGATCCGATGGCCAGGGGACGGAGGTTCATGGCGTTCCTTTCGGAGAGGGACTGGGTCTCCGAATGATGACGGAACGGAAATGTTGGATACGGAGATGCTGCTGGGTGCGAGTACTACCTCACCGCCCGAGCCCGAACCGCGTGGTCACCCCCGACGAGTACAGCACCGAGTCCGGCTCGAGCGCCGACAGACCGAACGGCAGCCCGGCGGCCCCGACCAGGTCGTCCTGCAGCCGTCGGATCGACGCCCGACGCAGGGGCCACGGCTCGTGCTCGTTCGGCCAGAAGCGCGTCGCCCCGAGTCGCCGCACGTGCATGCCCCACCGGGCGGTCAGGAAGGTCTCGAGCGTGGTCGGCTCCGGCACCTCGTCGCCGATCGCGACCTCGATGCGCGACCGGAGTCGTGTGCCGTGCCGTCGCATCGCGTAGCCGATCCGCTCCGCTCCACGTCGCCGCTGCGCGTTCGCCCACCAGTACGGCAGTCCCGTGGCGACCCGTGCGCCGACCGTCGGCGCGAGCTTCCCCGCGTCGAGCGACAGGAACACGACCCCGTGCCGGCCACGGTCGTCGACCGTGTAGACCCGCACGTTGATCTCGACGAAGTCGCCGACGCGGCCGACGGAGACGGGCGGGAACCGGGTGTCCTCGAACGAGAACGCGATGAGCCCCACCCACGTGGTCGTCCCGTCGTCGATGCCGTCCGCGCCGAGGGTGTCCGGCCGGACCCCCAGCGGCAGCAGCGGTGCGACCGCCGACGCGTCCACGCGCCAGTGCACGAAGACGACGTCGCGCCAGGCCTGTTCGATCCAGGGTCGGCCCGGCAGGCCTGGGGCGACGGATGGGAGGCCCGGCTCGCCTCCCTCGGGGTGCGTCGCGGTCACGAGATGGTCCCTTCGGTGGTGCTGGTCGCGTCCGGCACGTCGTCCCAGCCGGTCTGTGGTGTCGCGCAGGTCCCGCGGAACACGTACTGCGACGGGCGCTTCCGCTCGTTGGACACCCAGTCGATCGCGGGGCGCCGACGTTCCGGCGGCAGGTACCCGATCCGGTACACGGCCATGAGCTCGAGCCCGGGCGGCACGGCGAGGAGCTCCTCGACCTCGGCCCACGCCTCCTCGATCTCCATCGGGAAGGACACGAACTGGATCCCGAGGCCGAGCTCGGTCGTCGCGAGCCAGACGTTCTCCATCGCCGCACCCATGCTGAACACCGAGTAGAAGGCGTTGCGCGCCTCCTTCCGGTACTCGTCGCGGTCGAGCATCACCCCGAGCAGCATCGGCGACCCGGCCACGAGCTTCCGGTTCTCCGCCCCGAGGGTCTGCGGCACCCGCAGCGAGTTCATGAGCAGCTGCCCGCGCTTGGTGAAGACCTGCTTCGTGAACGGCTTGAGCGGCCCGGGCAGCTTGTCGAACAGCATCCCGTCACGGCGCTCGTCCATCTCGGCCTGCGAGAACCGGAAGTACGGTCGGTAGCGCGAGAAGAACGACCCCTCGGCCATGGTCTGCGTCATCGCCCGTCCGCTGATCTCCGCGATCCGGTCGATGGTGTCGCGCTCCTCGACGATCACGAACCGCCACGGCTGGCTGTTGAGCTGCGAGGGCGCCCGTCCGGCGAGCTCCACGAGGAGCCGCTGGTGCTCCTCGGAGACCGGGTCCGGCAGGAACGCCCCGTTGGTCGTGCGCCGACGTCGGATCGCCTCGAACAGCTCCACGGATCACCCTCCTGGTCGCCCGCGTGCGAGCAACGCCCCCAGGTAGGACGGTGCTGCGGTGACCGCGACTCTCCAGTGTGCTCCGGCACGGGGGTCGGTGCGTGGAGCGACCGCGAGGGGGACGAGCGCCGGCAGCAGGAAGAGCGCGGAGCGGTCGCGTGTCCAGACCGGGGTGGTCGCGGCGACGCCCGTCAGGGCGGCGGTCACGACGAACAGCCCGTGGTGCACGAAGCGCAGCTTCTTCGTGCGGATCACCCGGACCGCGACGGCGGTGCCCCAGAGGCAGTTCACGACGTACGCGACGGACGCTGCGGTGACCAGACGTCGGGCCACCGGCCCTCGGACGGGAGGCGCGCCGTTCCTCCCGGCTGTCGTCCCACGTCCCACGGACGCGACCCTACGCTCCTGCCCACCCCGCTAGGCGGACTCGCGGCTCACGAGCTTCGACAGGACGATCGCGCTGCGCGTGTGGTCCACCTGCGGGGCGAGTCGCACCCGGTCGAGCGCCAGCTCGAGCGCCGGCAGGTCTCGCGACCGCATGTGCACGACGGCGTCGGCACTGCCGGTGACGGTGCCCGCGTCGACCACCTCGGGCACGGTGTCGAGCAGCGTGCGGAGCTCGTCGGGGGAGACCGTGCCGCGGCAGTAGAGCTCGACCCAGGCCTCGGTACCGCGGTCCTCGACCGCGGGGTCGACCTTGATCGTGAAGCCCTGGATGACCCCGTCGGCGACGAGCCGGTCGACGCGGCGCTTCACGGCCGATGCCGAGAGTCCGACCACCGACCCGATGTCGCCGTAGCCGGCCCGGGCGTTCTCCCGGAGCTGGTCCAGGATGCGGTGGTCGAGTGTGTCCATCGCGGAACATCGTACGCGGGGTTGTTGCGAGCCAGCCGGGGTCGACGCAGGAATCGTGCGCCACCCGAACGGGTGCCAGGTCCTCTCGGACGGGGTACTGCACCGGACCGACCGTTCGTGCCAGACTGCTGCTGGCGTCGACCTGGTCCGCTGCGGTGAGTGAGCCTGCATCTCGCCGGAGCTCTTCCCAGTGGTGGTTCCTGGCAGGCTCGGGCCCCGGTCCCTTCCAGGAGGAACTGATGTCGAACACCGCAACCGAACCGCAGGCAGCACCGGCACGTGTCGCCACGAAGCGCACGATCCTGATGTGCAAGCCGACGCACTACACGGTCAGCTACCGGATCAACCCGTGGATGCACCCCGAGGAGCCGACCGACACCTCGAAGGCCGTCGCGCAGTGGCAGTCGCTCGTCGACGTCTACGAGCAGCTTGGCTTCGACATCTCGTACATCGAGCCGATCGAGGGCCTGCCGGACATGGTCTACGCGGCCAACGGTGGCTTCGTGCTCGACGGCGTCGCGTACGGCGCGAAGTTCCAGTACCCCGAGCGCCAGCCCGAGGGCCCCGCGTACATGGACTGGTTCCGCCAGGCCGGCCTGCAGGTGGCGGAGCCCGTCGAGACGAACGAGGGCGAGGGCGACTTCCTGCTCATCGGCGACGTGATCTACGCCGGCACCGGGTTCCGCTCCGACAGCACCTCGCACGAGGAGCTCGCCGGCATCTACGGCCGCGAGGTCGTCACCCTGAAGCTGATCAACCCGAACTTCTACCACCTCGACACGGCCATCGCCGTCCTCGACCCGGTGCCCGCCGCGGACGGCACGAGCAACATCGCGTACCTCGAGAGCGCGTTCGACGAGCCCTCGCTGGCGATCCTGCGCGAGCGCTTCCCGGACGCGATCATCGCGACCGAGGAGGACGCCGCCATCCTCGGCCTCAACTCGTACTCCGACGGCCGCAACGTCGTGATCGCCGCGCGTGCGACGACCTTCGCCGAGCAGCTGCGTGCGAAGGGCTACAACCCGATCGGCGTCGACCTGTCCGAGCTCCTGCTCGGCGGCGGCGGCGTGAAGTGCTGCACGCTCGACCTGCACCCCGTCGGCACCGACACCTCGGTCGCGCGGTAGCCGTGAGCACCACGACCGGAGCCGGCGCCCCCTCGGGCGTCGGCGCGCTCGGCGACGCCACCGCAGCCGCCCTCGCGGTCGAGGACCGCTCCCTCGCCCACAACTACAGCCCGCTGCCCGTCGTCATCGCGTCCGGCGAGGGCGCGTGGGTGACCGACGTCGACGGCAAGCGCTACCTGGACGGACTCGCCGCGTACTCCGCGGTGAACTTCGGCCACGGCAACCCCCGTCTGCTCGACGCCGCCCGTGCCCAGCTCGACCGGGTGACCCTGACGAGCCGCGCCTTCGTGAACGACCGGCTCGGCCCCTTCGCGGAGTCGCTCGCGTCGCTGACCGGGACCGACCTCGTCCTGCCCATGAACACCGGGGCCGAGGCCGTCGAGTCCGCGATCAAGGTGTCCCGCGCCTGGGGCTACCGCGTCAAGGGCGTCCCCGCGGGGCAGGCCACGATCGTCGTCGCGTCCGGCAACTTCCACGGGCGCACGACCACCATCGTGTCGTTCTCGGACGACCCGTCCGCGCGCGACGACTTCGGCCCGTACACGCCGGGCTTCCGCACGGTGCCCTACGGCGACGCCGCCGCACTGCGGGAGGCGATGGACGAGACCGTCGTCGCCGTGCTGCTCGAGCCGATCCAGGGCGAGGGCGGGGTCGTCATCCCGCCCGCCGACTACCTGCCGGCCGTGCGGGCGGTCTGCGACGAGTTCGGTGCGCTGTTCGTCGCCGACGAGATCCAGTCCGGGCTCGGGCGGACCGGGCACACCCTCGCGGTGGAGCGCGTCGGCGTCCGGCCGGACCTCATCACGCTCGGCAAGGCCCTCGGTGGCGGCATCGTGCCGGTGTCCGCGGTCGTCGGCTCCCGTGAGGTGCTCGGCGTCCTCCGTCCCGGGGAGCACGGTTCGACCTTCGGCGGGAACCCGCTCGCAGCGGCCGTCGGTGCCGAGGTGGTGGCGATGCTCGGCGAGGGCACGTTCCAGCAGCGCGCCCGCGACGGCGAACCGCTCCTGCGCGACCTGCTCGACGAGCTGGTCGGTCGCGGGGTCGTGGCGCACCGGGTCGCCGGACTCTGGGCGGGCATCGACATCGATCCCGCGCTGGGGACCGGCAAGGCGATCGCGAAGGACCTGGCCGACCGCGGCGTGCTCGTGAAGGACACCCACGGGTCGACGATCCGCTTCGCGCCGCCGCTCGTCGTCACCGACGACGAGGTCCGTCTCGCGATCGGGACCCTCGGCGAGGTGCTGGCCGCGCGCTAGACGCGACCGCCCGACGGACGGGAGGCGCGGTGCCAGCCGGCACCGCGCCTCCCGTCCGTCCCGCCGCGCGTCAGCGCACCTGCCACCGCTCCACGAGCTGGTCCATCAGGCCGTCGAGCCGCTCGTCCGTCACCTGACGCGACGGGTCGGCGTCGAACCACGCCACGATCTCCCGAGCCCCCTGCCGGATCGAGGTCGTCTGCGCGAACTCCGGCACGAGCGTCTGCACCTTCGTGTTGTCGAAGACCGAGGTGTTCGCCTTGTCCCCGAGCAGGCTCGCACCCCACTCGGCGTCGAGGGCGTCGATCGCGTCGGCGGGGACGTGCACGAGCTGCAGGTCCTCCACCCCGGCCGCGGCAGCGAGTTCGTGGGCGATCTGGTTCCAGGTCGGCGCCTCGTCACCCGTGATGTGGATCGCCTCGCCGATCGCCTCGGCGCGGTCGAGCAGCCCGACGAACCCGACGGCGAAGTCGCGGGCGTGCGTGATCGTCCAGAGCGAGCTGCCGTCACCGGTCACCACGATCGGCTTCCCGGCGCGCATGCGTCCGAGCACCGTCCACCCGCCGGAGAACGGCACGAGGGTCTCGTCGTACGTGTGCGACGGACGGATGATCGTCATCGGGAAGTCGTCCTCGCGGTAGGCCCGCACGAGCAGGTCCTCGCACGCGATCTTGTCCCGCGAGTACTGCCAGAACGGGTTCTTCAGCGGCGTCGACTCGGTGATCGGCAGGTGCGTCGCGGGCGTCTGGTACGCCGACGCCGACGAGATGAACACGTACTGGTTCGTCCGCCCCGTGAAGACCTCGACGTCGCGCTGCACCTGGTCCGGTGTGAACGCCACGAAGTCGATGACGACGTCCCACCGCTGGTCGCCGATCGCCGCCTCGAGCGCGGCGCGGTCCGACACGTCGGCCTGGAGGCGCGTCACCGCATCCGGGATCGGCCGCTTGTCCGTCGTGCCCCGGTTGAGCACGGTGACGTCGAACCCCTGCTCGACGGCTTCGCGGACACACGCGGCGCTGATGATGCCGCTGCCGCCGATGAACAGCACGCTCGGTCCCGACATGGATGCTCCCTTGCTCCCGGCGGTGCACCCGTGCACCGCGCCCCTAAGATCCTGCCCCACGCAGCCCGCGTACCGTCACGGTCGGGGCGCACCGACGCGCTCCGCGACAGGAGTGACACGCACATGGAGTACCGCTACCTCGGCAACTCGGGCCTCAAGGTCTCCGAGATCACCTACGGCAACTGGCTCACCCACGCCTCCCAGGTCGAGAACGACGCTGCGATCGCCTGCGTCCGCGCCGCGCTCGACGTCGGCATCTCGACGTTCGACACCGCCGACGTCTACGCGAACACCGGCGCGGAGACCGTCCTCGGCGAAGCCCTCAAGGGGGAGCGGCGCCAGTCGCTCGAGATCGCGACGAAGGTCTTCGGTCCGACCGGCCCGAAGGGGCACAACGACACCGGGCTGAGCCGGAAGCACATCCTCGAGTCGATCGACGGGTCGCTCGAGCGACTGCAGACGGACTACGTCGACCTGTACCAGGCGCACCGCTTCGACCACGAGACGCCGCTCGAGGAGACGATGCAGGCGTTCGCGGACGTCGTGCGACAGGGCAAGGTGCTGTACGTCGGCGTCTCGGAGTGGACGGCGGACCAGCTCCGCGCCGGTGCGGCGCTCGCGAAGGACCTCGGGTTCCAGTTGATCTCGAACCAGCCGCAGTACTCGGCCCTCTGGCGGGTCATCGAGGGCGAGGTCGTCCCGACCTCGAAGGAACTCGGCATCTCGCAGATCGTCTGGTCCCCGATCGCCCAGGGTGTCCTGACCGGCAAGTACCAGCCCGGTCAGCCGCTGCCCGAGGGGTCGCGCGCCACGGACGACAAGGGCGGCGCGAAGATGATCGAGCGCTTCATGAACGACGAGGTGCTCACCGCGGTGCAGGAACTGAAGCCCGTCGCCGACGAGCTGAGCCTGTCGATGGCACAGCTGGCGGTCGCGTGGGTGCTGCAGAACGAGAACGTGGCGTCGGCGATCATCGGTGCTTCGCGTCCGGAGCAGGTGCACGACAACGCCGGCGCTGCCGGGGTGCAGATCCCGGCGGAGCTCATGTCCCGCATCGACGACGCCCTCGGTGGTGTGGTCGAGCGCGACCCGGCGAAGACGAACGACAGCTCGCCGAAGACCCGCGAGGCCTGAGGCCGTCGAACCACGCTTCCGACGTCGAACCGGGCCGCGTGCCTGGTTCGACGTCGGGGACGTGGTTCGATCCAGCGACCGAGCGGCGCCACCCCCGTGAACGCGGAGTCACCGGGGACGCAAAAGAGCCCCTCACTCTCGTGAGGGGCTCTTCACCGTGGCTGGACACGGCATCGATCCGTGGACCTTTCGATTTTCAGTCGAACGCTCTACCAACTGAGCTATCCAGCCGTGGC
>Ga0308167_1003399_pt1 | contig 12783 bp, 9 predicted proteins | sample PhyCR1_2_FD_202138 | JGI IMG/M metagenome (GOLD analysis project Ga0308167, IMG submission 202138) | Phyllosphere microbial communities from UC Gill Tract Community Farm, Albany, California, United States - DLSLRC.R1 | ecosystem: Host-associated > Plants > Phyllosphere > Unclassified | place... | reverse complement strand
TTGTATTTCATTACTTCATAAGTGCTGCACAAGCGTAAGGCTATATCACATCATGAAACAGGCAACCTTCTATCTCATGGAGCATCATCAACCTGATGGTGAACTGGATGCCGTTGAGGCTTTGGCCTGTGATCTCGCCGCCCAACACTGGCGCTCCGGTAAACGAATTTTATTGGCTTGCCAAAGTCAGGAACAGGCTCAAAAATTAGACGAAGCCCTTTGGGCCCGCGACCCGCACCAGTTTGTACCGCATAATCTGGCCGGTGAAGGCCCGCATTATGGCGCTCCCGTCGAACTTTCATGGCCGGGGAAACGGGGCAATTCTCCGCGTGAGCTGATGATCTGCTTGCAGACCGAGTTCGCAGATTTTGCTACTGCTTTCCATGAAGTGATAGACTTCGTTCCTTATGAAGACGCTTTAAAACAGTTGGCGCGTGAGCGCTATAAAATCTACCGCAGCGTCGGCTTTCAATTGACCACGGCTACGCCGCCAACTCACTGATCGATCAAATCAAAGAACAGACGAACCATGGAAAAGACATATAACCCGCAAGACATTGAGCAGCCGCTCTACGAGCACTGGGAACAGCAGGGCTACTTCAAGCCGAATGGCGACACCAGTAAAGAAAGCTTCTGTATTATGATCCCGCCGCCGAACGTCACCGGCAGCCTGCATATGGGTCATGCTTTCCAGCAGACCATCATGGACACCATGATCCGCTATCAGCGCATGCAGGGTAAAAATACCCTGTGGCAGGTCGGTACCGACCACGCTGGTATCGCCACTCAGATGGTCGTCGAGCGCAAAATTGCAGCTGAAGAAGGTAAAACTCGTCACGACTATGGTCGTGATGCCTTCATCGACAAAATCTGGCAGTGGAAAGAAGAATCTGGCGGCACCATTACTCGTCAGATGCGCCGTCTGGGCAACTCCGTCGACTGGGAGCGCGAGCGCTTCACGATGGACGATGGCCTGTCTAATGCGGTGAAAGAAGTTTTCGTTCGTCTGTATAAAGAAGACCTGATTTATCGCGGTAAGCGTCTGGTTAACTGGGATCCAAAACTGCGCACGGCTATCTCCGATCTGGAAGTAGAAAACCGTGAAACCAAAGGCTCCATGTGGCACCTGCGTTATCCGCTGGCCGATGGCGCTAAAACCGCCGACGGTAAAGACTATCTGGTGGTGGCTACTACGCGCCCAGAAACTCTGTTGGGCGATACCGGTGTTGCCGTTAACCCAGAAGATCCACGCTACAAAGATTTGATCGGTAAATTCGTGGTTCTGCCGCTGGTTGGCCGTCGCATTCCTATCGTCGGTGATGAACATGCCGATATGGAAAAAGGCACCGGCTGCGTGAAAATCACCCCTGCGCACGACTTCAATGACTATGAAGTTGGCCGCCGCCACGCACTGCCAATGATCAATATTCTGACCTTCGACGGCGACATTCGTGACGAAGCAGAAGTTTTGGATACCAACGGCGAAGAAACCGACGTTTACAGCAACGAAATCCCAGAACAGTTCCGTGGCATGGAGCGTTTTGCCGCTCGCCGTGCCGTGGTAAAAGCCTGTGATGAAGCCGGCCTGCTGGTTGAAATCAAACCTCACGATCTTACCGTTCCATACGGCGACCGTGGCGGCGTGGTTATCGAGCCGATGCTGACCGACCAATGGTACGTTCGCACTGCGCCGCTGGCGAAAGTGGCGATTGAAGCCGTTGAGCAAGGTGAAATCCAGTTCGTACCTAAGCAGTATGAAAACATGTACTACTCTTGGATGCGCGACATTCAGGACTGGTGTATTTCTCGTCAGCTGTGGTGGGGTCATCGCATCCCAGCCTGGTACGACAACGAAGGCAACGTATTCGTTGGCCGTGACGAAGACGAAGTACGCCGTGAAAATAACTTAGGCGCAGACGTTGAACTGAAACAGGACGATGACGTTCTGGATACGTGGTTCTCTTCTGGTCTGTGGACTTTCTCAACGCTGGGCTGGCCTGAACAGACCGAAGCGCTGAAAACGTTCCACCCAACGAACGTGTTAACCAGCGGTTTCGACATCATCTTCTTCTGGATCGCGCGCATGATCATGCTGACCATGCACTTCGTGAAAGATGAAAATGGCAAACCACAGGTTCCATTCAAAACCGTCTATGTGACCGGTCTTATCCGTGACGACGAAGGACAGAAAATGTCTAAGTCTAAGGGTAACGTCATCGACCCACTGGATATGATCGACGGTATTTCTCTGCCAGAACTGTTAGAGAAGCGTACCGGCAATATGATGCAGCCACAGCTGGCTGAAAAAATTGCTAAACGTACCGAAAAACAGTTCCCAGATGGCATCGAGCCACACGGTACTGATGCCCTGCGCTTCACCTTGGCAGCGCTGGCCTCTACCGGTCGTGATATCAATTGGGATATGAAGCGCTTAGAAGGTTATCGTAACTTCTGTAACAAGCTGTGGAACGCAAGCCGCTTCGTACTGATGAACACGGAAGATCAGGATTGTGGTCTGAACGGCGGCGAAATGGTTCTGTCCTTGGCAGACCGTTGGATCCTGTCCGAATTCAACCAGACGGTAAAAGCTTACCGTGAAGCACTGGATAACTTCCGCTTCGATCTGGCTGCCAATATTCTGTATGAGTTCACATGGAACCAGTTCTGTGACTGGTATCTGGAACTGGCTAAGCCGGTCATGAACGGGGGTTCTGAAGCTGAACTGCGCGGCACCCGTAATACGCTGGTCACCGTGCTGGAAGCCCTGCTGCGCCTGGCGCATCCGGTGATCCCATACATCACCGAAACCATCTGGCAGCGCGTGAAAGGCCTGAAAGGGATTACTGCAGACACCATCATGTTGCAGCCATTCCCAGAATACGACGCATCTCAGGTTGATGAGAAAGCGCTGGCCGATCTGGAATGGATCAAGCAAACCATCATCGCCGTGCGTAACATTCGCGCCGAGATGAATATTGCTCCAAGCAAGCCACTGGAACTGCTGCTGCGTGAATGCAGCGCGGATGCTCAGCGTCGCGTACAGGAAAACCTAAGCTTCATTCAGGCTCTGGCGCGTCTGGAAAGCATCACCGTGCTGGCTGCGGGCGATAAAGGCCCAGTTTCTGTCACCAAGCTGGTTGACGGTGCAGAATTGCTGATCCCAATGGCTGGCCTTATCGACAAAGACGCAGAGCTCGATCGCTTAGCGAAAGAAGTGGCTAAGATCGAAGCTGAAATTGGCCGCATCGAAGCGAAACTGTCTAACGAAGGTTTCGTAGCTCGCGCACCTGAGGCCGTTGTTGCCAAAGAGCGTGAGAAGATGAACGGCTACGCCGATGCCAAAGCGAAGCTCATCGAACAGCAAGCGGTGATTGCAGCGCTGTAATTCATTTCGATTTTGTATCGCCACAGGGGGAGAGCTAAAACAGCTCTCCCCTTTTTTATGCACTATATGCGTTCAACGACCATGGCGATGCCCTGCCCACCGCCTATGCACAAGGTTGCTAAACCTAACGTTTTATCTCTCGCGGCTAAAGCGTGTAGCAAAGTCACTAAAATGCGGGCACCGCTTGCGCCAATAGGATGACCCAAAGCTATCGCCCCACCGTTGACGTTCACTTTATCTTCATCAAAACGCAGAGTTTTAGCCACAGCACCAAACTGCGCTGCGAAGGCTTCATTAGCTTCTATCAAATCAATATCTGCCAAAGTCAAACCACCGTTTCTCAACGCCAATTGCGTTGCCGGTACTGGTCCCATCCCCATTAGAGCAGGCTCAACGCCTGCGCTAGCATAGCTACGGATCCGTGCTAACGGCATTAAACCCTGCTCTTTTGCCATGCTTTCAGACATCAAAACCAGAGCCGCTGAACCATCGTTAATGCCAGAGGCATTACCTGCCGTTACCGTTCCTTCTGATATGAAGGCTGGCTTTAAGCTGGCTAATTTATCTAGCGATGTCATACGCGGGTGTTCATCAACAGAAAAAATCTGATCGCCCTTTTTACTCCTAATCACTACCGGCGTAATTTCTTTCTCAAAATGCCCATTAGCAATCGCTAACGATGCTTTTTGCTGAGAGGAAAAGGCTAGGCGATCCTGCTCTTCACGGCTAACACCGTACTCCTTAGCCACATTCTCTGCGGTGATCCCCATGTGATAACCTTCCGTTGCACACATAAGCCCATCACGCAAAATCACATCATAAACTTGGCCATCACCTAGCCGATATCCCCAGCGAGCTTGGCTTTCCAACAGATAAGGCGCTCGGCTCATATTCTCCATACCACCGGCAATAACAGCTCTAGAATCGCCCGCACGAATAGCCTGAGCAGCCAAAGCGACACATTTTAAGCCGGAGCCACATACCTTATTGACGCTATAGGCAGGCACTTGCAGTCCAATACCGGCCTTAAGAGCCGCCTGCCGCACAGGGTTTTGTCCTAATCCAGCCTGAAGTACATTGCCCATAATCACTTCATCAACCAAACTCACATCCAGACCAGCACGCTTTAACGCTTCACGAATCACGATCTCTCCAAGGGAAATCGCGGAAATAGAAGAGAGTGAGCCATTAAAGCTCCCGACGGCAGTACGGGTTGCGCTAACAATAACTACGTTTTCCATAATAAAATTCCCTAGAAGAAGACCAAGCCAATGATGAAAATGGGACACGTCAGGAGCAACACGGTGACGCAGTAGCCCATAATGTCGCGTACCCCCAACCCCGCTATGGCCAAGGCTGGCAATGCCCAGAAGGGCTGCGCCATGTTCATCCACTGCTCGCCATAGGCTATCGCCATGGTGGCTTTGCCCAAATCAGAGCCTAATGCTTGAGCTGCGGGTATCACAAAAGGCCCTTGGATCACCCAATGACCGCCACCGGAAGGAACAGCAAAATTAATAATCGCTGAGCTGAAGAAAGCCATTACAGGGAAAGTGTCTTTGTTCGCAATCTCGATAAACCATTGCGTAATCATTCCACCTAGCCCCGAGTGTTCCATCATCAGTTGGATACCCGCGTAGAAAGGAAACTGCACTAAAATACCGGCTGTGCTGCGTGCTGCTGCGGTTACTGCCCGCATATACGCCATTGGCGTTTTATGCAGTAGCAAACCCGCAATCATGAACAACAAATTGACGATGTTGATGGTGAGGTTGAAACCGTTCTTCCAGAAGTAGAACGCGAGATAGCACAAGCCCAGTAGGCTGATAATGAAAGTAATAATTCGACTTTCTTCCATTTTTTCAGCCACCGTTGCCTCTGGTGACAACGTTTTTTGAAAATCAATATCGTCGGCTAAAAGCGCAGGATCAATCGAAACAATCTGGCTCGCTTTTGGCATCATCATTCTGGTGACGAACGGCAATACGATTATCAACGCCAAGGTGATAAAAATATTGGAGCCAGACAATAGAGTATGACTAACGGGGATCAACCCGGCGATATGCTCAACAGGATTACCAGGAGTTGCCGCCAGCAACGGCATTGAACCAGATAGACCGCCTCCCCACGTCATAAAGCCAATGTAAGCACAGGCGATTAGCAGTGGGTAATCAGAACCGGGAACTCGGCGAGCCACTTCACGCGCAAACATCGCGCCAACGATCAGCCCAAATCCCCAATTAATCACACAAGCAACCAGCCCAAAGAACGTCACCAGCATCACGCCCTGAGCGGGTGTTTTTGCCAGCGATGCGACGTCTTTCAGGATGCGTTTAACCGGCGATGAGCTGGCTAAAGCGTGGCCGGTAACAATAATTAACGCCATCTGCATCGCAAATCCCAGCAGGTTCCAGAACCCGTCTCCCCACATTTGCACCATATCTAGGGCAGAATGCGGGGTAAAAGAGAACCCGATAACGAACATAATTATCGTCAACAACATGGCAAAAATAAGAGGGTCAGGCAGGTAGCGGCTTACCAACGCTGACATCGCGCGTGATATACGTCCAATCATACCTGCGCTCCATCAACCAGAATCGGCATGACAGAAAGGTCAGGTGCAACGCGAAATGCCGCTGCCGTTTTCTGCTGGATGGTCTGCAAAGATACGCCTGGTGCGTGTTCTTTCAAAACTAGCTCACCTTGCGACAGCACAAATACGGCAAGCTCAGTAACAATCATATCTACGCAGTTTTTGGCCGTTAATGGCAAGGTACAGCGCGGTAAAATTTTCGCCGATCCATCTTTGGCGCAGTGCTCCATGGCGATAATCACGTGACGAGCTCCGGTCACTAAATCCATCGCACCGCCCATGCCAGAAACCATTTTCCCCGGCACCATCCAATTCGCTAAGTTCCCCTCCTGATCAACCTGCAACCCGCCGAGAATACTGGCATCGACGTGGCCACCACGAATCAGCGCAAACGAAAACGCGCTATCAAACATTGCAGCCCCAATCCGCAGACCACAAGGCTTGCCTCCGGCATCCACCAAGTTTGGACAGGCTTCAGTCACGGGGCCAAGGCCTAAAAATCCATTCTCTGATTGCAGGGTGATATCAATTCCTTCAGGCAAATAATTCACCACCTGCGTCGGCAGCCCAATGCCTAAATTCACAACGTTGCCGTCTTCAAGCTCTAGCGCAACACGGCGCGCAATTAACTCTTTCGCATTCATGAGCAAACCTCCGGTGAAACCACAACGTAATCAATCAATGCACCAGGCGTGACAACCTGATCGGGCTGGATACAACCGACATCAACCATCTGATCCGTTTGGGCAATAACCAGATCGGCCGCTAACGCAATAATGGGATTAAAATTTCTGGCAGTAAGCTGATAGGTAAGATTGCCGACACTATCGGCGGTATAAGCATGTATCAGAGCCAAATCGGCACGTAGCGGAAGTTCTAATAAATATTCAACACCGTCTTGGACGATCTTTTGTTTACCCTCCTCAACCACGGTTCCAACGCCCGTTGGGGTTAAAAATCCCCCGAGCCCTGCACCGCCACAGCGGATACGCTCAACCAGCGTCCCCTGAGGGACAAGCTCAACCTGCATTTCACCAGCAATCATCCGACGGCCAGTTTCAGGGTTAGTACCGATGTGTGAGGCAATCACTTTTTTGACTCGACCACGACTAATCAGTGGGCCAACGCCGGTATCCACAAATGCAGTATCATTGCCAATAATAGTTAAATCTTTGGCACCAGATTCAAGTAAGGCTTCGATCAACAATGGCGGCGTCCCAACCCCCATAAATCCACCAAACATAATCGTCATCCCATCACGGAAATAAGGGATCACATCAGCGAGAAGTATTTTTTTATTTTTCATTGCTGCTCCTTGGAATTTACCCTTATCGGGCTACACCAAGGTAATTGCAATGAGCAGGCCATTATTTATCAGCAGAAGAAAATGGATATATGATGACCTATTTACATGAATTTTAAGGAAGTATTTTTACGCAGCTAAAAAATCAAGAAAATAGCAAGCACCAGCAGGTGCAATTTCTTGCACCCACCGCTGCAAGAAATTTCACCTGAACATTAATTAATGTGATAGAGATAACCAAAAAAAATAATCATAAATAACATTACGGAAGTTAATTAATACTGTATTCCTGAAGTTTATACATTAAAGCACGACGACTAATCCCCAGCGCTTTAGCTGTGTCGATTCGATTACCTTGGTATGTTACCAAAGTTCGTTCGATAATCTCTTTCTCATACTGCTTTAAGCTCTCTTTTAATTTTATTGGCATACTGAGTCGTTCTATTACTTTAGGTTCTTTTTCCATCACAGTAACATCTGGGGTGATTTCTCGCTGAAATCCTATTGGCAGATCGTCAACAAAAATCATATAACCTGTGCTCATAATCACCGCGTGCTCAACGACATTAGCGAGTTCACGCACATTACCTAACCATGAATGTTTTTCCAGCATATGAATAACAGCGACATCAAAGCCAATAATGTCTTTATTATTTTCCACGCTAAATTTTTGCAAAAAATAGCGAGCCAGTAATAGAATATCCTCCGGCCTTTCACGCAGAGGCAGAGAATATAAGTGCATCACATTAAGACGATAATAAAGATCGCGTCTGAACTCGCCTTGAGCAATCATGTCATTCAGATCACGGTTAGTAGCAGCCACAATACGCACATTCGTTTTAATGGTTTGACTACCACCAACACGTTCAAACTCCTGTTCCTGTAATATACGCAACAACTTCACTTGCAAGTTAAGTGGCATCTCGCCAATTTCATCCAGCAACAGTGTTCCCTGATGAGCACGTTCAAATAATCCCTGCCGCTGCATTTGTGCGCCGGTAAACGCTCCTTTCTCATGTCCAAATAATTCACTCTCTAACAACGACTCAGGCAATGCACCACAGTTAACCTTAATAAACGGCTGTTTAGCTCGCTGGCTATTATAATGAATCGCCTTGGCAATAAGCTCTTTACCGGTACCGCTCTCTCCCGAAACCAGTACGTTGGCATGGCTTTGGGCAACTTTCGCAATCGCGCGACACAACTCCATCATTTTAGGATTATTGGTCAGGATACGGTCACAGTGATAACTCTGCGAAAGCTCACGGTGTAAGATATTAATTTCTTGCTTCATCTCTCGCAGTTGTATTGCACGACTCATAAGCAGCTTTAGTTCGTCGAGCTCAAACGGCTTGATAACATAGTCAAATGCTCCCAGTCTAAGAGCTTCAACCGCGGTTTCCACCGCAGCATAAGCAGTCATTAAGATTATCGGCGTATCCGCATCAAATTCACGCATCAACTGTAGCGCTTCAATGCCACTCATTTCAGGCATTCGTATATCCATTAAAACAATATCAGGCTTATCCTGTTTAAACAGCCGCAATGCATCTTTGCCATTATCAGCACTGATTATTTGATTTCCTGCATGAGAAAATACAGTCGTCAGCATCTTAAGAACATTTTTTTCATCATCAGCAATCAGTATATTATAATTCATCATGGTTATTTCTTATCATGGGTAATGTAATGATCACTTTGGTGCCATAATGCATACGGCTTTTAATCACAATATCACCCCTGTGTTCATTAATAATCCGTTGAACGATCGACAGTCCAAGGCCAGTGCCAAGCGCCTTCGTCGTGAAGAAAGGCATAAAAATCTTCTTCTGTACTTCTTCATTCATGCCAACGCCGGTATCTTCTATGTTTATCTCTACCTTATCTATAGCAGATTGAATCGTAGAAACCGTTATTTCACCTCTAGCCGTAATGGCCTGAACTGCATTAATAAGTAAATTAAGAAAAACTTGTTTTAAGCTGCTAGCATCAACATCTATATCAGGAATTCGCTCATCAAGATGAATATTAAAATCAACTCGACTGGTTAATCCATTAGTTTGAATCAGAATTAAGCTATCTCGGATTATTTTATTAATCGAAGATTTATGAAATATTTGCGAATGCACATGTGAAAGATTCAACAGTTGTTGGATTACGTTATTTATCGAACGCACCTCATGCAAGATAATATCTATATATTCAATGCGCTGCTGATCCTGCTCACTCTCTTTCAAATATTGCACAAAACCACTGATTGCAGTTAATGGGTTACGCACTTCATGCGCCACACTGGCCATAAGTTCACCTAGTGTTGCAAGCCTCTCAGCTTGGGCCATATGCCGTTGCATCTCTTTTTGCTCGGTGAGATCGGTAAAAATAACCAAAGCGCCAATAATTTCCTCGTCGGCGTTACGCAACTGACTGCTGCTAGCCTTGATTTGTAATATATGATCTTTGGCAGGATAGATAACTTCTACACCAATATGCTCAACACCACGTTTTAATGTGTCCAGCAAAGGGCTGTGATAATCATCTTTTTCAAAAATATCAGCGTAGTTATTGTTAAATAGCTCGTTAAAAGAGAATCCTGTGATCGCTGATGCTGCGGGGTTACACATAGTAATTCGGCCATGAACATCAATGCTTATCATGCCGTCAGCGGCACTTTCAATAATCAACTCATTCAGTGTCTTAGCTTCTTTTAAGGCATAGGATAGATGATTGATCTTATCAGCTATACCTTCCATTTCACCGGCAAGAGGGGGAAGTTTAGTATTCAGGTCAAACGGTAGTTTGCTTAACCGATGTTTAATCATATCCACATCGCGCGATAGCCGGCGAGAAAATGAAACAATTAATAATAAGCTGATCATTAATCCAGCGACACTAACGCTGATAATGCTCGCATCCATTGCCCATGTCTGTTTATTAATATCATTGGAGGATTCATTTGCCCATATATAACCAATGATTTCCCCGTTTCGCTGAATAGGTAACATGACATTTAAAATATTCCCTCGAACCTGCGAGCCTAGTTTTATCTGCGTAGCGCCAGTTGCCATCACAATTCGCCCTGGATGGCTATCATCAATCGAGACGCCTACTTTATTTCCATATAAACCTTTTGGAGCATAGGTAATGATGGCATCAAGTTTTTTATTGTAAAAGCCTGCGCCAACATTAGGAAAATCACGCGTGATAACCTCCGTTTTTTCAGCAAGTAGATTATTCAATGCCATAATTCTTTCTTGCCGGAATAGCTGAGGGAACCGTGAAAAGTCATCACCTAAAGACCGATCAAGCAAATGGGTTATAGACAGCAGTTTATTTGTTTTTTCATTTAGCAAGGCTTCCTTTCCTTGTTCCTCAACAAGATAGGAAATAACCAAAATGGGTAAAAAAACCATAAACACAGCTAAACAGATCATCCTAGAGCGTAACGTTCTTGGGAGTAAAAAAGCACCAATCAATAATTTTCCCTTAACAAATATACTCATAAGAATGTCTCAGATAAAATAAATAAAATTTAATTATTTGTTCTCAATGATGTTATTTTTTAACGCTATTCACTGAAGCTGTTTTAAAATTAAACTGCCCTGATAAAATAAGCTTTGAAGTCTATCCCAAAGTAAAAAAATCACCGTATAGCACTAACCTCTATTGCATCCTCACTGTCAGCGGTGGTATTAAGGAATTTCGTGCGCCATCACGCGGAGAACACACTCCGTGACAACAGCCTAAAATAGCGATGTGCGTTAGAACGCTTACACAACGGAACAACCGGGTAATGACTATGACAACAGAAACGCCTTTACGACTTCAGGTGCGCCGGATGACGGCAAACGACAACGCCGCCATTGCGCAGGTTATTCGTGAAGTTTCAGCTGAGTGCGGCCTCACCGCAGACAAAGGCTATACCGTCTCTGACCCAAACCTCGACCATCTCTTCGACGTTTATAGCCAACCACGCTGTGCCTATTGGGTGGTTGAACTTGATGGGCAAGTTGTTGGCGGCGGCGGCGTGGCTCCGCTTGAAGGCGCAGACGTCAGCCTGTGTGAGCTGCAAAAGATGTATTTTCTACCGGTATTACGCGGAAAAGGCTTAGCCAAACAATTGGCTATCCAAGCTATGGATTTTGCACGTGATAACAATTTCAGCCAATGTTATCTAGAAACCACGGCCTCTCTCACCGCGGCCATAGCGCTCTATGAGAAGCTCGGATTTAACCATATTACCGAAGCACTCGGCAGCACACGCCATGTGGACTGCGAAGTCAGAATGCTGAGAGATCTGTAAGCGCTACTTTTTTGCAGGTCGTTACATTCGGCCTGCTTCAAGTGATTCGCCACCTAACCGGTTCTTCCAGCGATAGGACGCTAATATAGCCACCACTAAACCCCCTTCTGCGATCAGCATACTTATTCCTTGTGGGCTGCACCACGTCCCTATAATCACCGCGGCGTTCAATATGATTGAAATCCATGCAATCCAAGGAAAGAACGGGGATTTATACTTTATGCTTTCCGCAGGATAACGCCCCGATTTTATCTGCATGCGAAACTGATATTGGCACCATGCAATAACCATCCATGCCAAACAACCGACCTGCCCTGTACTTGAAATAAGATATAGATAGAGTGTTTGAGCAGAGATATATTTGGTTAGCAATGAAACTAACGCAATCGCTGCGGTAAATAAAATACCGAGGGCCGGAACACCTTGCGTATTCACTCTTGCGAAAATCTTTGGTGCAAAGCCATCCTTTGCCATTGACCACAACATGCGTGAACTGGCATAGATAGCCGAATTGGCGGCTGAGAGCGCAGCTGAAAGAATAACGATAACCATAAATGTGCCAGCATTAGGTAATCCCGCACGCTCAAATACCCAGACAAATGGGCTCACGCCAAGTATTGGGTGATCATAAGGATAAACCAAAGCCAGAATAGAAATGGCCAGAACATAAAAAAGAATAATACGAACGCCAATCCCTTTAATCACCTTGGGTAAAACTGTCTGTGGCGATTCGGTTTCACCCGCCGCGTTCCCCACGAGTTCAACGCCTTGAAAAGAATACACCACGATGGTCATGCAGATAAAAATACTCCACTGACCGTGAGGGAACCAGCCATCAGCTGTTTTTAACGTAGGCTGCCACGGCGTGTTGCTATACATTTGCCAAATTAAATAAAGACCAACCAAAATAAATAGAATAATGGCAAAGACTTTAATCGCAGAAAACCAATATTCACACTCACCAAATATTTTAGCGGATAAAAGATTAACAACCGTTAATAATAATAAAATACCCAAACAAAAATAATAGACAGGGATATGCGGTATAAACTGATGGGCGATAAGCCCCGCAGCAGTCAGATCGGCAGCAAGAGAAAAGACCCAGCTCAGCCAATAAAGCCAACCAATGGTATAGCTCCATATCGGATGGGGGAGAAACTTCAAAGCATAGTGTTGAAATGAGCCAGAATGTGGAAATGCGC
>Ga0308167_1003395_pt1 | contig 12792 bp, 11 predicted proteins | sample PhyCR1_2_FD_202138 | JGI IMG/M metagenome (GOLD analysis project Ga0308167, IMG submission 202138) | Phyllosphere microbial communities from UC Gill Tract Community Farm, Albany, California, United States - DLSLRC.R1 | ecosystem: Host-associated > Plants > Phyllosphere > Unclassified | place... | reverse complement strand
AATTGTCATACATATAAAACTCTAATTTTGTGAGGATGATCTATACTGACTCGGTACTAAACAGTTACTAGACGGCAATTTGTGAATCTATCAAGACCTTTAGGAGATGATAAAGATGAGCACACCAAAACTGGAAAAAAGCAAAGTCGGTGACGCAAAAAAACGTCAGTTCACTCCTCTAGCCACCCCAAGTGATTTGGGCGCTGAGGCCACCAAAGACATTAGCGGTGCAATGAACGCCATCCTTGCTGATATCTATGCGCTTTATTTAAAAACTAAAAACTTCCACTGGCACATGAGCGGTCCACACTTCCGTGACTATCATCTGCTGTTGGACGAACAAGGCGCAGAGCTATTCGCAATGACCGATGAAATTGCTGAACGTGTACGTAAAGTCGGTGGCATGACCCTGCACTCTATCGGCCAGATCTCTAAAATGCAGCGCATTAAAGATAACAACGCCGAATACGTTGAGCCGCTGGATATGCTGGCTGAACTGTGTGAAGACAACAAACTGCTGGCCGCAGAACTGCGTGCAGCGCATGTGGTGTGTAGCGAACATAATGATGTTTCAACCACCAGCCTGATTGAAAACTGGGTAGATCAAACCGAACGCCGCGTGTGGTTCCTGTTTGAAGCTTGTCGCCAATCACAAACTTCTGGTCACTAGTTTTTCCTTTTGATAAACGCGAAAGCAGACCTTTGGGTCTGCTTTTTTATTTTCAGCACGTCTAATTCCGCTATAGTTACTAATCATCCCTCGCTCATTACCATCGTCTGTAGACCAGAGACTTGTTATGCACGGCGTTCCAGCCCAATTTATTGATGATAGAGATCGCGCCCAGTTTAAACACTTCGCCCACTTGCCCGGCGTTGAGGTGTATCGAGCGCATATTGAACATCATGAATTTGAGCCGCATACGCATGAAGCCTATGGCATTGGCGCGATTGAGTACGGTGCCGAGCGTTTTCGCTATCGGGGTGTGAACCACGTTGCGCCAGCAGACTCGTTGGTATTGATGAACCCAGACGAACTGCATACCGGCCAATCAGGTACCGAAGGTGGCTGGCGCTATCGGATGATTTATCTCACGCCCGAAATTTTGGCTGAAGTGAGCGGTGAATCTGGCTGGTGGTTTAACGACGCGGTGAATCATCATCCTCAGTTCGCCCGAACCACCACTTCGCTGATAAACGCCCTATGGCAAAACGATGAACCCCTCGCACAATCAAGCTTGCTGAGCGAACTGCTGACATTAACGCGCCATTGGGCCAAGGCACCACAAACACTTAAACTTGATGCGCCGCAGCGTTTTACACCGGTAAAAGAATATCTCCGTGCCCATTTAGATCAGCGTATGACCTTGCCCGAATTGGCACAGTTGGTCGATCTCAGCCCCTATCATTTTTTGCGTCAGTTTAAGGCGCAGTACCATGTCACTCCGCAGCAAATGCTAATGGCTTATCGACTGTATGAGGCTAAAAATTTGTTGACCCGAGGCTTACCGCCCGCACAGGTCGCCGCCGCCGTTGGCCTTACCGATCAAGCTCATCTTACCCGTGCTTTTAACCGCTTTTATGGCGTCACGCCCGCTCGTTATCAAAAACAGGTACGCTAATTTTTTTACTGTTTTTACCTAAACAGCAATCTGCTACAAGACGCTTTTCCTTTCGCCTTCTAGACTTGCTGCATAATCCCTTTTAAGAGTTATGAAAGATGTTAATAGGCGTGCTATACGCGCTGACCGCAGGGCTGATGTGGGGGCTGATTTTCGTGGGGCCGCTTATCGTGCCGGAATACCCTGCCAGTTTGCAATCCGTTGGACGCTATCTGGCCTTCGGCCTGATTGCGCTGCCGCTGGCGTGGCACGATCGCCATCGTCTACGTCAGCTGGTACGCAGTGATTGGATTGAAGCCCTTAAGCTCACCATCGTGGGGAATTTCATTTATTACCTGTGCTTAGCCAGTGCGATCCAACGCACGGGCGCACCGGTCAGCACTATGATTATTGGCACCTTACCAGTAGTGATTTCCGTAAGTGCAAACCTGAAATATAGCCATCGGGACGGGAAATTATCGTGGCGGCATCTAGCCCCTTCGCTGCTGTTAATTGCTTTAGGATTGGGATGCGTCAACGTGGCTGAATTACAGAGCGCGCACACACCCACTGATATGTTCCGTTACATCACCGGTCTGATCTTGGCCTTTATCGGCGTGGTGTGCTGGACGTGGTATCCGATGCGTAATGCAAGCTGGCTACGCACGCATCCCGATAAAAGCCCTACGACGTGGGCCACCGCGCAGGGATTAGTGACGCTGCCGCTGGCTGTGGTGGGATATTTGCTGGTTTGGGGGCATTCGGCCATAACCGCCGATGATTTCCCTATGCCGTTTGGGCCACGTCCGGCGGTATTTATTGGCCTGATGCTAACCATCGGTTTGCTGTGCTCATGGCTGGGAACACTCTGTTGGAATCAAGCTAGCCAACGTCTGCCAACCGCTAAAGTCGGCCCGTTGATCGTTTTTGAAACCCTCGCGGGTCTGAGCTACGCCTTTATCTGGCGACACGAATGGCCTCCGTTGCTGACGCTGGTCGGTGTGGCGTGCTTGGTCATCGGCGTGATGAGCGCCATGAAAGTGAAACCCACGCCGGTGGTGATAGTTCCGCTGCACACGTCGAATGAGAGATAGCAAAGAACATTAGGCTTGTTTGTTGCCAGATGATATCGCTAGCACAGCAAGCCTTTCCTTCCTCATATTTGTACCTAAAACCCATTACCGCCTCTAAACATTAGCCCACCTTATTTTTAAATTTAAAAACAAATTAAACCATAAAATACAGCAAGTTGAATTTAAATCACCTACAAAAAATTATCCCATTTCGTCAGTTCCAACAGTTATATTAATCCATCAAAAAAACGCCCTCGCTTTTAAAGACTTAGCTACCGATGGATAGGGATAGCTACGTAATTTTCAGCACTGGCTGGGCATGGATGTAATTTAAGAAATACAGGTCTGTGACATGCAAGGAAAGCAGCAGGATCCTCACGTCGACGTCGCTGAATGGATAGCCAACACATCTACCAGCAGCTCGCGTCTTTATGCCGTGCTGGCTAGCACCAACGGCGCCGCAGGATTAAAAGCCTATTACAAACTCGACGGGCGGCGTACCCCCGATGGATTGTATGCAGGTACGCCTTATGCCAACTGGTATCCCGTGATGCCCATGCTGGTTGAGCTTTCACCCTACAGCGCTTTTTTATCATGGGTTAAAAATCAGGCTGAACCGGGCTGGGGCTGGTTAGCGCTTTCTCCTTTGCCTGAAGAAACCATCGTGCAGCATCTAACTGGCCTGACGCAGGTGTTCATGCCGAATGGCCAAACAGTTTTTTTCCGCTATTGGGATGAGCGTTATTTTCGCCCGCATCTTGAGTTTTTAGGCGATGACTGGCGCTACGTGTTGCCGGTTTTCTCCAACTACTGGGTGGCTGGAAAAACATTTGCCTTTACGCTGCCTGCGGACTATCCGCTGCGTTCCTCTCCATGGTGGCACGTCCCCCAGCCTTTGCTCAGCCAGATACTCGCAGAAAACCCAGCGCCATTGGTACACAACCTCATGCAGTTGCTGCGCGAAAACCACCCTGAAATATACAGCGCAATGCCGGAGCCACTGCTGCGCCGCAAAGCCGAGCAGCTATGTCGCTACAGCGATCTGCATTCAGGACAAATCGACCTGTTAATGGCCGCGCTATTAGCTTCACTGACCTCTTAACTACATGCTTTGATTGATTTCACGGACGATACACATGGACTTACTGACTGAATACGTTGCCAGTATCGATGAAGAACTGGCGATGTTTAAAAATAATACGCTCATCACTCAGGATTATCGTGATTGCGTTACTAAGTGGGCAAAAGAGAGCGCAATTTCAGGCGCGTTCGGCGGCCCAACGCTCGAAATGGAGCGCGTCATTAGCATTAACGGCACTAGCACAACCGCTTCACAAAATGATTCTGAATCCCTTAGCGCCGCCATTGTTTGTCCAAAAAATCGCAAAATTATCGTGGTGATCAAGCATGAGTCTACGCTGGATTTACCGATCCCCGATGTCAACGTTGAGCTGTTTCACAACGCAACATTCAGCCCAGATAGCAAAGTTGGAGCCAAGAAAACTGATGCCGACGGCAAGGCCGTATTTGACAATCTCACGCCAGGAGAAAGGTATTACGCCCGCACGCTCGACGATAGCCTTGAGTCACATAATCAAGAGATGTTGGCCGCTTATGACGTGTTGTCACAGGATATCTTTGCTCAGCTATCCGCCTCGTGGGCCAGCGAAAAACCGCAATGGACGCTGAGCGCCATCGCGACATCGATAGCTGAAGCTTTTGCGACGGGTTTATGCAGCAGCGTGACCGATTTGTGGGACGACACCAAAGTAGCCTACAACATCATTTCCGATCCTGTCGCCAGCGCCGAAGCCCTCGGCCAAAAAGCCAGCAGTGTCATGGCCTGTATCGGAAATCTCGGCATACCGGATATCAACGGTATCTTGAACGGCAGCAAAGATCTCGCTCGCGATCTTATGGCCTTCTTTAACGATGAAGCGGCGCTTTATCTGTTTGCCCGCGCCGCGATGCTACGCCTACGAATGTTTCCTTTCGGTGATTTACTCGCCTCTATTGCAGGCATGATTGGCGATATTCTTTCCGGAATTATTTTTGGTGCCTTGCTATCTATGGTCGCCGCTCCGGTAGGTGCCCTATTTTTAGCCTCCAAACTGGGGAAGCTGGTTTCTAAGGGCATAAAAATCGTTCAAGAAGTGTGGAACGCGCTGAATAAAATCCTTTCATCTATTTTCGAGCTGGTGGGCAAGTTTTTCTCGCCCTCACGTAAAAAAAACCATATTCGCCAGACCAACGCCAAACTGGGCGCAGATAAAGAAACTCATCTTGGTTCTAATGACCATACTGAACTTGAAGATGAACGAAAAACACATAATAGCCCTTCGGAAGATAGCAACGGCAACCCAGAAAATAACACTACCTGCACAGAGAGCAACGGCTGCCCCGTTTCCATGGTTAACGGTGAAGAGCTCCTCAGGCTAGAAGATGTTTCGTTGCTTGGTATTCACCCTTTCAGCTTTGTTCGCCAATACCGCAGCAGTTCGGTTGAGTGTAATTCAGTGTTCGGCTATGGCTGGAGCCACAGCCTGCAACATAGCATTAGGTTTACCGACGAGCACATCATTTGGCTAAACCACGAAAACCTCACAACCACTCTGCCACTTCCCGATCAGCACATCCCTAGCGGCGTTAACCCCCTAGGTAAAGCGGCCGTTTGGCTGGGCAGCAGCGACGATGAATATTTATTGTCCTGCGTTGCGTTAGAGGGCTGGGTGATGCACGTCAAGCGTGCAGCTAACGGTGAACATGGCGTGATAACGGGTTTCTCTAATCAGCAACAGCACCTGAACCTGCATTACGAAAATGGGCTGCCAACTCGATTAGATAATCCGGCAGGTGCAGCGTTGCAGCTTCGCTATAGCAAAACGCCTCACGGTACACGGCTGACCAGCGTGGTACGCGTACACAATTGCCACGCGCTGATGCCTGATACGGGGCATAAATATTTCGTCCATATGCGCTATGAATACGATACCAATGGGCAGCTTTGTGCTGCGATTAATGCAGCGGGTGAAACCGAACGCTACGCCTACCGCGACGATTACCTATTTACCCTACGACAGTTAGCCGGCGGCGCAGAGTTTTATTGGGAATGGGACGGGCAAGGGAAATCGGCGCGAGCAATACGCCATTGGAGCAATCTGCCTAATCTCGACCGCAGCTATCAGTGGGATATTCCAAATGGCTGCGTCACGGTCTGTTATGAAGACGGTAGCCAAGAAGTTTGGCAGCACGATATCCGTACCGCGCGTTTGCTCAAAAGCATCAGCGCTGATGGGGGCACCACTGAGAATCACTATGGGCCACAGGGCGAATTACTGAGCACCATCGATCCGCGCGGGCAGCAAACGCAATACAGCTATAACCGTGACAACCAAGTCATCGCTGAACATCTGCCGGATGGACAGTGGCTTCGCTACCGTTATTCTCGCGGACGTCGAATTGAAAAAATCCATGTAAGCGCCGATGGTCTGGCTAAACACTATGAGCGCTGGCGCTATGACCAGCACGGCAATGTGAGCCATTATATTGATGCTGAAGGGCATACCACTCAGTACGCATGGTCAAATGAAGGCGCCTTAACCCGAATTCATTTTCCTGATGATAGCTATGAGGCCTTTAGCGTTAACGCGCTAGGTCAGGTATTTGAGCATACCGCGCGCGATGGGGTCGTTACTCATTATCGTTATGATGAGCAAGGTCGGTTAGTTTTTCAGGGCGAACGCCCGCCGCACGCGTCAGACTCAAACTTGTCGCCTAACGCCACGCAGTTTGCTTGGGATAACGCTGACAGGTTGGTGGCTATTCGCTGGCCCAACGGGCAGATTAAACGCTGGCAATACAACGCCTATAATCAGATTACGCTCGAACAAGACGAGCAGGGCAATCAAACTCAATTTGAGTATCTACCCCACTCCACTCTGCTCAAACACATCATCTATGCAAATGGCACCAGCGAAGAATATCGCTATGACAATATACACGGTCAGGTCAGCGATATTATCAACGCCCGTCACGAGCGCTATCACATTGACTACACACCAAGTGGCCTCGTCAGTCAGGAGCAGACCTTTGACGGGCGGCGTTTATGCTGGGAGTACGACGCCAACGGCAGCGTCGCCAAGCGCACTGAATATGGCGATAGTCTGCGTGACGACACCGCATTAGTCACCACCTATCAACGGGATGTCGCTGGCCGGCTCAGCAGCAAAACTACGCCAGATGGCGTCACCGTGACCTACGGTTACGATGGTTTTGGGCGCCTCAATCTGGCCGACGATACGTCGTGGCCGCTGGCTTGGCAATATGATAAACGCGGGCGACTCACAAAGGAGCACCAGTGTTTTGCCAGCCAACATTATGCGTATGACGCCGCGGGCAATCTCACCCAGATGCGCCTGCCAGACGGCCAGCAACTCGATTTTCTGCATCATAACGGACGCACCACCCGCATCGACCTTGACGGACAATTGCTCACCGAACACGGCTGGCGCAACGGGCAGGAAATCACCCGCCGACACGGTGAGCTGGTGAGTCAATTTATTCATGACCCGCTACAACGCCTGCAACGCCAGCAGGTGCAACGTCAGGGTGAGCCTAACCTGCTAGTGCAGCGCGATTACACTTACGACGCCGTCGGCAATCTCGCCAGTATCACCGACCAGCAAAAAGGCAGCAAAACCTTCAGCCACGATGTGCGCGGGCGCTTCACGCAGGAAACCTATCGCCCGACACCGGCGCTGCTTCAGGCGGGATACGCTGGCCACAACGAAATTTTCGCCTCTGATGCGACTCATAACGTGCTGGGCGCGTCCGCATCGCCGGAGCTTCAGGCGCTGAAACGTACCACCGGCAACCGACTGACACTGCTAGGCAGCCATCAATATCGCTACGATGAATATGGCAACTGCATTCAAGACAGCTATGGTTCTGACCAACATGCCGTGCGTCATTACCGTTGGGACGGCGAGCATCGGCTGGTTGGCTTTCGGGAAACTCGCCACGGCAATGAAATAACGTCGTTTACCTACGACTATGATTGCTTTGGCCGACGCGTTCGCAAACACAATGTGCTCACGGGCGAAAGCCGCCTGTTCTTCTGGCAAGACAACCGCCTCATCTCTGAGTGTGATGAAAAACTCGCCTGCCCAGGCGGGCATCCCAGCACATTCGGCCCTGAGCCGCACACTGATGCCCACTCGGTTCGCACTTACATTTATGAACCCAACGGCAACAGCTTTCGCCCGCTGGCGATGCTCGGTGGACGTGGAAAAAACACCAAAGTGTTTTACTACATTAACGACCACCTCGGCACGCCGCAGGAGCTCGTTTCCCCTAGCGGCGAAATCGTATGGAGTGCGGTGTACCACGCCTACGGACAGCAGGCATTTACCCTTGCCAACCACATCCCGCAGCCGCTACGCTTTCAGGGGCAATATCACGACGAAGAAAGCGGGTTGTCTTACAACCGTTATCGCTATTATGATGTCTCAGCCCTGCGGTATTTATCGCCAGACCCGATAGGTTTAGCCGGCGGCGTAAATGCCTACGCCTATGTGCCAAGCCCACTGAGCTGGGTGGATCCGTTGGGGTTGAGTGGGTGTCCGGATTTTGAATCTCGGAGTGCGGCATTAAGAGCAGCAAAAAGAGATGCCGGGATACCAATGGGTCAACAGCCTGATGCTGTCAAAAGAGTCCCTCTGAAGGATATAAACGACCATCAAATATTAGATGAAAATCATAATCCTATATTTACTAGAGAATATCATTATAAACGTCAAGACGGCTCAGATATAGTTATACAGGAGCATTCATCCGGCCATGTATACGGACCACCGGGAACCACAGGAAACCAAGGGCCTCACTTTAATACAAGACCCATGGATACTGAAAAAGGCGGAGCATCGAGAAATGGAAAAGTACCTGGCACATTAGCTCATTATAATTTTTAGGGAAGTATATTATGTGGTTTAAATTCGCGACATTTAATGAAAAAGTGAAGTTTATGTTTAACAATGAACTCCCTTTAGATATGGTGGAGTTTGAAAATTTTATTTTCTATGCCCGCTCATCATTGCGTTTAGTGTTTAACACCCATACAGTCCCCCAAGTCTACCCTGACAAATGGAATAAAAATGAATTTAATTCATTAACTATAAAGCTAGATTTTTATGATATAATTATGTTTAGCTGCAATGGAAACACACTCGGTTTTGAATGCACTCCAATAATAGAGTCTACAAAAGATGAAACGTCATTAACAATAATAAAAAATGGTTTTAATTTAAAAATAAAATCTAAAACCATGTCTATTGGAGAAATATCGCCATATTTGGATGAGCGTTGGATTAAATAACCAAACGATATAATACCTCACTGTCCAACTCCCTATAGAGCTAGGAATTGGACAGTCCGATGACATCTCCGCCCTACGGTATTTATCGCCAGACCCGATAGGTTTAGCCGGCGGCGTTAATGCCTACGCCTATGTGCCAAGCCCGCTGAGCTGGGTGGATCCATTGGGGTTGAGTGGGTGTCCGGATGTTGGCGCTGCCAAACAAAAAGTTAATAATTCAAACATTGGGGATATATTAAGAACACCAAGCACCCATCCAGAGGATTTCGTTAGGATTAAGGGAGGTGATTATCGAAATAAATATACGGGAGAAATCTGGAGTAAAAGCAATACCGCTCATAGTGATAAGAGTGGTGAATAGAAAGTTGGTATAGGTCAAACTGCGCCTACAAAAAGTAGAAAGATAACATTAGGTATGAGCAATGGACAAATCATCAAAATTGACAAATAAACCACTATCATTAAATGAATTCAATTTTGGAGCATTTAGTTCCTCTCCAAATTGGATTGGTTTTTTTGAACGAAAGAGCAAATTCTCAGTCAATTTAATAGACCAATCCTTAGATATTTTTAAGGATTTTTTCAAAAAAGAAAATGAAGATATAATCATAGTCACAGCATTATCTTTTGATGACAAAAGAGAGAGAAACAATGAAATTATTAATAAATACAATGTAATTTATGAAAAAATGAAAGAAAGCGGTGTTTTGTTGCCGATGACATCATGCTACGAGAGTTATTTATATGGAGATATTCCATTACCGGCTAGCGCACTTAACTTTTATTTTGATAAAAACATCTTCATAGAATTATCAAAAATAATGATGTGCCATTCGGGTATCATTGGAGATATATGCTTTTACATAAATAAGGATATGAACATAGCTGTTTACCCACATGAAGACGTAGGATTTGGATGCATGTCTTTAAATGGAGATAGAACAGCCGGAATTCAGTTTTTAAACACATGCAGTAAAAATAACAATTTTCGCGTCGTATTCGATAAGTAAACACTTTAAATACAAATTAAATAACATTGATAATAAAATAACATGAGAAACTATATTTCGTTAAACTTTCAATAAAACCCTATAAAAAAATAAATATCAAGCATATTAACATAATTTTAACCGGAAGAGTAACTCATAAATGATGTCTATTAAAATTGAGTGTTTCTTCTCGTCACATGATGAGAGGAAGAAATTGGTCATTCTAAATAAAATCAAAAAAATCATCACAGCAAATGATGAAAAAATTATCCATGATGATAACCAGTATAGCTTTGTTATAAAAAAAACTGATACCCAATGGCAATATATTATTTTTAATGCAATACAAATTTTCCAAGAGATAGGATATCAATGGGTATTAACTGGAGATATAGAACATGAATATAATGCTTGGTCTAATCATCCGAAAACCACAGGAATTAAGGCAATAAATGTGGTAGTTGAGCGCGCTTATTAAAATACCGAGATTGTTCGAATACAAATATCACCTAGTTACTCGGCAGGGACGGCCACGCCAAATGCACTCTGGCAAAAATCTAGAGTTCCCTTGGCCATCTGGTACATGCAATTTCATCTATGATATGAGCTAACCCTAGCCGTTTGTAAGCAAATATCCTACAAACTATACCTAACACCACCAAGAACGACGCCCATAGCGTGATTATTTTGCGGCAGCGTTTTTTGCCATTATGATGTCACTCACTTTTCTTGATAGGGCTCTCCATGATTTGGTTAATGCTGGCAACGCTAGTGGTGGTATTTATTGTCGGCTTTCGGGTGCTGAACTCCGATGCGCGACGCGCATCCCAGTCGCTGACGAAGCGATTAAACATTGAGCCGGTGTATGTTGAGTCGATGCTGAGCCAGATGGGGAAAACAGCGGGTGGAGAGTTTATCAGCTACCTACTGCAGGATAATGAATCACATATGGGCAATGCCGCTGGCGTGTTGCTTATTTATCAGACATTTATCGTCGATGAATCAGATGAAAGCTTAACGTTTTGGCGTTCAGTTCTGCGCAAAGCCCATCTGCCCACTGAAATTACCCATAAGCACGTGCGTTTAGCCCTAACATTTTTGCGCGAACTTGAACCAGACCCTAATGAGATGGCGGCCTATCGTCTGCGCTACAACGCAAGATTTACGGCATTATCTACAGAAGGCGGTGCAGCCAATAGCAACGTCTACTATATGGATGGTTCGTCGGATCACGACTAGTTCGATGCCAACCTCTGAATATTTCGCCCTAAGCTCATCACTGCGAGGGCGCATAGTTATTTCTGCTATGTATCCTCATCTGTATATATACAATGCACATAAATTAGCCTGCGAATAGTTATTTTTCATTTTAATTATCCGCGGGACTATCATGCATGTATACAGTCTGATAATGTGATCGCCTTAACGATTCATACGTTTGTAGTGTCTCTAATCCAATCAAATAACGACTCAAAAATGCAAACTCATACTTCTGTTGAACAAGCCGCAGAGCCTGTTGCCACGCCGTCGACATTTAAAGAAGGCGTCGTAGATAGCCTGCCTATTGTGATTGGTTACTTTCCCGTCGCCTTTGCTTTCGGTTTAACCGCGGTAAAACTCGGGTTCTCTCCGCTCGAGAGCATTTTCTTTTCCAGCGTCATCTATGCCGGTGCCAGTCAATTTGTGATCACCGCATTGCTCAGCGCGGGAATGTCGTTATGGGTTTCAGCACTCACCGTTATGGCGATGGATATTCGTCATATTCTATATGGCCCGTCGCTACGCCATCGTATCATCACCCAAATGAGTCCAGGGAAAACCGCGCTCTGGGCATTTGGCCTAACTGATGAAGTGTTTGCCGCCGCCACCAGCAAGCTCATGCGTGATAACCGCCAGTGGAGCGAAAACTGGATGATCGGCATTGCGCTTTGCTCATGGCTCTCATGGGTAATTGGCACCGCTGTGGGCGCTGTTTTCGGCAATGGTCCGCTGAAAGCCTATCCAGCTATAGAAGCTTCACTTACCTTTATGTTGCCTGCGCTCTTTTTGAGCTTCCTCTTGGCTTCTTTTAAGCGTCAGCAGAGTTTTACGGTAGTTGCATCCATCGCTGCGTCTTTGGCCGCACTGCTTATTTTTTCGATACCTGCCTCCATTTTGGCCGGTATCGCAGCTGGTTGTATCGCCTCATTGTTTAGCCCTAAACCACAGTCACTCTCAGAGGTTTGCGATGATAAGTAATTTCTCCTTCAGCAGCCTCGCGATGGACTCAACGGTGATTATCATTAGCTTAGTTGTTGGTGGTGCGAACTTTCTCTTTCGTTACTTACCACTGCGACTGGGACGTGCACGCAAAAGCGATACGGCTAAACAAGGCATTGTCGCCCTTCTTTTAGACAATATTGGCATCGCCTCAATTTGCGCGTTGCTGGTGGTTTCTAGCACACCCGAGATCTTAGCCCAACATGAGCGGCTGATTCCTACCCTGTGCGGTTTTCTTGCCCTTGGAGTGTGCTTCTACCGCTCACAAAGCATCATCATGTCAACGCTATCCGGCGCAGTAACTTTTGGGCTGGTTTTTAAGATGATGATGATGTTCACGTGATTTCGCCTAAGTGATATTAACCAATCAAATTATTTTTATGGATAATGTTTCTAACAGCAATTAATAACAATTACTGCTAATTATTTATGTGTTAGATTATTTACATTATTAATCCCTGTAGTTACTATACCGCCCGAAACTAATGAGGTTATGCCCA
>Ga0308167_1003392_pt1 | contig 12803 bp, 18 predicted proteins | sample PhyCR1_2_FD_202138 | JGI IMG/M metagenome (GOLD analysis project Ga0308167, IMG submission 202138) | Phyllosphere microbial communities from UC Gill Tract Community Farm, Albany, California, United States - DLSLRC.R1 | ecosystem: Host-associated > Plants > Phyllosphere > Unclassified | place... | reverse complement strand
CCGATTTTGTGCCAGTATTAAGCACATACGGCGAGTGAAGCGCTGTACGCAGGATTCGCTGCCGAAATCATTTTGATCAAAAGGAGACGACATCAATGAAACTCTGGCATGTGTTCAGTGGGGTAGTTATGGCGGTTGCTGTTGCAGGATGCGCCGACAAAGGTAAACCGGTGCCAACGCCGACGTTAGGATCGGCAGTGGCAGGACAGCAGGCGGCGATTGCGCAGCCTAACGTCAGCGGTTCGGTCTATATTCGTCAGCGTATTGCGCTGCCGCCGGATGCGGTATTAACCGTTACGCTGTCTGACGCTTCCGTGGCGGATGCGCCGTCGAAGGTGCTGTCACAGCGCGTAGTGCGTACTGAAGGCAAACAGGCGCCGTTCCAGTTCGTGCTGCCGTTTAACCCAGCCGACATTCAGCCGAATGCGCGTATTCTGCTGAGCGCCGCCATCTCGATTGATGGCAAACTGGCCTTTATTACTGAAGGCGTGAAGCCGGTGATCAACCAGGGCGGCACCAAAGCTGAACTGCTGCTGGTACCGGTACCGTCTATGGCGATGCCAACCCAGCCGGGTGCAGCCACCAGCGTCCCATCGACCTCACCGACTCAGGTGACGCCGTCGGCTGCGGTTCCTGCGCCTACCAGCCTGTAATACCTTGTGGGGCGACGCTGTCGCCCCGTTTCGCTGCGTTTAGTAGCGCCAGCGGTAAGCCTCAAGATCGATGTGACCGTCATCACTCACCTCTACGCCTTCTGCCTCCAGCGCATCACGCTGACGAAACAGTCCGTCCCCCTGCAAAGAGATCGCCCCATGACGGTTAACCACCCGATGCCAGGGCAGGGTGCTGCCTTGCGGTAACCGACTCAGCACGCCGCCAACCTGACGTGCGGCGCGGGGAGAACCGGCCAGATGAGCGACGTCGCCATAGGTGGCTACGCGACCCGCTGGAATGGCAGCAACAATCTGCCAGATGCGTTGCTGAAAACTGTCAGGTTGATCCATCTGCTTATCCCGTCAGGAAAAAAGGCTTCAACTTTAGCACGCGCGGCGCCAGCCGGATGCGGCAAACCACCGGTTGTTCAAGAAACCAACGGTCGTCCCGACTGCGCTTGCAATTGCCAGGGCCTTCCCCGATAATGCCTGCGCTCTCGTAATGAGGGCTTGTCAATGGGGGCCCTGTTGGTTCTCCCGCAATGCTAGCTTGTGAACTCGGTCAGGTCCGGAAGGAAGCAGCCGCAGCAGGTGACGCGTGTGCCGGGATGTAGCTGGCAGGGCCCCCACCCATTTCCCCCGCGTAAAAAATCCCCACTCAGATTGCAGACAGGCGAAACTCGCCTGAGGCCGATCCATTGCCGGCAGGCGAGATGATAAAGCTAAGGATGAGACAGTCGAACGAAAGGGCTGCGCGAATTAACGCACAAATTTCCACACCGAACCTGGGACTTTATCGTAGAGCTTGTTCATCGTCAGTTCAGCCAGGCGATGATCGGCTGCAGAGTAAAATACCGCTAACTCATCTTCAGGTAATTCATACTTATTTTTTTCAATGACCCTTTCAAGGGTATCGATTGAGCGACAGCGGCGCAGTCGCATCAAATAATCCGTTTTAGTCAGGTTTTTGTTCATAAATAAACCGTTCTCACGTCAGTACTTATAATGAATGGCTCGGTTGCTGGAGAAAAGCGCACTCTTCAGTGAACAGGTTAAATAAGCGTTTTGCTGAACGTTGCCATCGTTGCAGATCCTGAGTGTTGACACCGTAGTTGCTGAACAACATAAAGGTATCATCAAGATATTCATCGATTTGCGAAATCAGCGCTTCATCTTCAACGTGCTTAATTTTGTAATTCATGGTGAAAGAGGCGATATGCTCGATCAAATCATTGAGCTGTAAATTGCTTTCAGAAGTGGGATCATTAACCCAGCCGTGATGGCTATCCGTTAATGTTGCCATGCTCTCGTCAAACAGACTCTCACACAGGTATTTAAGCTGGGCAATATCATGCCGTTTCGGTGAGTATTCGTCCATCTTTTTCCCCTCCATAGCTAGCACAGTTGCCGCAGGGCGGCGATATAGGGTAAAGCGGCCAGGAAGCGATTTATCAGGCAGTTATTAAACGGGATTCGTCAAATATAGTGTAAAACCATTAGTTCTGCTCACCTCCATTACTAAATATTACAATTCATCGCTGGGGGAGGGCCGCTGATTGGCGATCACATCAAACTCAAGCGCACCGGGCTCAATATGAAAGCTGACCCGGTCGGAATGGCTAACGGTTTCATTTAGATCCTGGCAGGGACTAAATACATTCCAGTCAAAATCATAAAGTAACTTAAAACTATTCGGACCCTGCTTTTCAACAGAAATAATTTTCAGACTGCCTGGAACTAACCGGGCATTTTGAGAATACCACTGTAAATCGCCTACCAGCGCGGGTGATATTTTGAGAATATTCCGCTGAATAATCGCTGCTATTTTTTCGCAGTCGGTTTCGTCCTGCGCAATATCACATTCAATACGTGACAGCATAACTGATCCACTAATAACAGTTGATAAACCTATCATTGGTTTTCTGCAACCGCTTTGCAAGCCAGCCGCGAATGAAATTGTCTATTTCTGTCATTTGCCGACCCCTGACGCCGCAAAATTTGCCTTGCTGGCGGGATTTGCCTCATCCGTTGCCCGGATGACCGTTATTTTTTGATACACATTGCCCTCTGTTCACCGCAGCAGCATTCGATAGAATAAGTGTTATGTTATAACATTATAGGTATGGCGATGCAGCAGAGTGGGCTTTTGATGTCTCTGGCAGGACGGCTGACGGTGGCGATGATCCTCATTGCGTTACTGGCGGCAGCAATGTGGTGGGGTGTCAGCGAATGATTGCGTTTAACGCGCTACAGGTGGGTTACCAGGGCAAGGAGGTGACGCCCGCAATAACCGGCCGGCTTGCGCCCGGCAGTATGACCGCTCTGGTGGGCGCAAACGGCAGCGGCAAATCAACGCTGCTGAAAACCATCGCTGGCTTATTACCGCCGGTGAAAGGCGAGTGCCGCTTGCAGGTGAGCCGCCGTGATACCGGCTGGCTGCCCCAGCGCAGCGAACTGGAAACCCGTTTTCCTCTGACGGTGTATGAACTGGTATCGATCGGCTGCTGGCCGCGCTGCGGCTGGTTTGGCGGCATCAACCGGGCGCTGCGTCAGGAGATCTGGCAGGCGCTGGACGCGGTGCAGATGCGTGATTATGCCGATGCGCAACCGGTCACCTTATCTGGCGGCCAGCTACAGCGGGTGTTGTTTGCCCGACTGATGTTGCAGCGCAGCCGGTTGTGGTTGCTGGACGAACCCTTTAACGGCATTGACAGCCAGACCGTCAGCTTACTGATGTCGATACTTGAGCGGCAGCAGCAGGCGGGCACCACCTTGCTGGTGGTACTGCACGATCGCCCGCTGGTCGCGCGCTACTTCAGCGACCTGCTGTCACTGGATGACGGCACCTTCACGCATCGTCCTGTCAGCCCTTTCCCGTTACAGGAGGTCGCGCCGTGACGCTGATTCAGCCTTTTCTTGAATTTGGTTTCATGCGGCGTGCGCTGGTGGCCTGTATCGCGCTGGCAATCAGCGCCACCCCGCTGGGGGTGTTTCTCTCGCTACGTCGCATGAGTCTGATTGGTGATGCGCTATCGCATGCCGTGTTACCCGGGGCCGCCATCGGTTACCTGATCTCCGGGCTGTCGCTGGTGGCGATGGGCATGGGCGGATTAATTGCCGGGCTGGCGGTGGCGCTGCTCTCCGGCGCGGTCAGTCGCTATACGCCGCTAAAAGAGGATGCCAGCTTCGCCGGTTTTTATCTTGGTTCGCTGGCGCTTGGCGTCACACTGGTCTCACTGCGCGGTTCAAGCGTGGATCTGCTGCACGTACTGTTCGGATCGCTGCTGGCGGTTGATAACGGCGCGCTGCTGCTGGTCGGAGGCATCGCCGCCTTCACCCTGACCCTGCTGGCGATACTCTACCGGCCGCTGGTGATTGATGCTTTTGACAGTGACTTCCTGCGGGCGCAGGGCAGGTGGAATGCGCCGCTGGTACATGGCCTGTTTCTGATGCTGGTGGTGCTCAATCTGGTGGCGGGTTTCCAGGTGCTCGGCACCCTGATGTCGGTCGGCTTAATGATGCTGCCCGCCGCCAGCGCACGCTTCTGGAGTCGCCATCTCGCCGCCATGCTGGCGATTGCCATCCTGATGGCCGTGATCTCAGCTCTGGCTGGCCTGATATTCTCCTGGCACTTTTCACTGCCGGCCGGACCCGCCGTGGTGCTGAGTGCCGCGATGCTGTTTTTTGTTTCGATTCTGACAGGACCGTGCGGTGGTATTTTGCGCCGCCATTAAACTTAAAGGGGTATTGATGAAGAAATTACCGGTTAGTCTGGCGCTGGCTGCGCTATTTGTCGCGCCATTAGCGATGGCAAAAACGGTGGATGTGGTCGCCAGTTTTACCGTACTGGCGGACATCGTTAAACAGGTCGGCGGTGACCATGTGCGGGTTAAAAGCCTGGTCGGGCCGGATGGCGATCCGCATACCTTTGAACCGACGCCGCAGGACAGCCAGGCGCTGGCAAAAGCCGATCTGGTGTTTGTCAGCGGTTTAGGCCTGGAAGGGTGGATGGATCGGCTGGTCAGCGCGTCGGGTTATCGCGGCCAGCCGGTGGTGGCGTCAACCGGGATTACCACCCGTAGCATGGAAGAGGAGGGCAAAACCATCACTGACCCGCATGCCTGGAACAGTATGCAGAACGGCGTAATTTACGCCACTAACGTAATGAATGCGCTGGTAAAGGCGGACCCAGATGATGCTGCACAGATCCGTCAGCGCGGTGAAAACTATATTCAGCAGTTGCAGGCGCTGGACCGCTGGGCAAAAACGGCTTTCGACCGGGTGCCCGCCGAACGACGCAAGGTGCTGACCAGTCACGATGCGTTTGGCTATTTTGGCCAGCGATATGGCATTACATTCCTCGCACCGGTCGGTTTCTCCACCGAAGCGGAGGCCAGCGCCAGTGAGGTGGGAAGCCTGATCACCCAACTGAAGCAGCAGCATATCCAGCGTTACTTCATTGAGAATCAGACCGATCCGCGGCTGGTGAAGCAGATTGCCAGCGCGACCGGCGCACAGCCCGGCGGGGAGCTTTACCCTGAAGCGCTGTCGCCGGCGGCGGGTCCGGCGCCCACCTATGAAGCGGCATTCAGACATAACGTCAACGCGATGCTGAAAAGCATGCAATAAACATAAAAAAGGCCGGGCATGCCCGGCCAGTCATCACGACACAAACTAGCGTTTTTTCTTTCTTCCCTGTACCGCTTTGAAGCGCGGATTGGTTTTGCAAATCACGTAAATACGGCCTTTGCGACGCACCACTTTGCAATCCCGGTGGCGCTTTTTTGCTGAACGCAGCGAGCTTAATACCTGCATCGTCCTCTCCCTTACTTATGACCCAGGAAGCGACCAAAACGCTGGTTAAAGCGTGCGGTGCTGCCCTCTTTGGCGAAATCTTTCTGTTTACCGGTATAAAACACGTGCGAGGCTGACGAGACATCAAGCGTCACGTAAGGCAGGGTTTCGCCTTTGAATTCCACGGTACGGTCGGTGCGGATAGTCGAACCGATTTTGAACCAGACGTCAGCCGAAGTGTCGTGAAACACCACGTGGCGATACTCAGGATGAATAGCGGTTTTCATAATAATGCCTCTTTTGTAATGTTATAATATAACAATATTATGCGCCGGCTCTGTTGAGATTGCAACCACCGGGAAGAGCGGAGCTAAAAGTGAGGGCAGGGGAGCGCAGCGCAGCGCTGGCAGTCATACGCCTGGCAGAGTCAGCGCAACCCGTCAGTGAGGAAACGACAGCAGGCAGCAGAAAGACCAGCGCGATCCGTCAGTAAGGGAACGGCGGCAGAGGGCAGAAAGACCAGCGTGGCCGTCAGTAAAGAACAGCAGCATCATCGCGCCCGCCAGCGAGCAGCGACAGCCGCCATAAAAAAAGGCCGCTTGCGCGGCCTTTTATACTGTCAGTCAGATCTTAGTGAGTCTGGTTGTGTTCAACCGGATGACCTTTTTCGATCTCCGCTTTGTTCTTACCGAAGCGGCGACGCACCACCACGAAGAACACCGGAACGAAGAAGATAGCCAGCGCGGTTGCGGTAACCATACCGCCCATTACGCCGGTACCAACGGCGTTCTGCGCACCAGAACCGGCACCGGTACTGATCGCCAGCGGCAGTACCCCGAGAATGAACGCCAGTGACGTCATCAGGATAGGACGCAAACGCATACGACAGGCTTCCAGCGTCGCTTCAACCAGCCCTTTGCCCTCTTTTTCCATCAAATCTTTAGCAAATTCGACGATCAGAATGGCGTTCTTCGCCGAGAGGCCAATGGTTGTCAGTAACCCCACCACGAAGTAGACGTCGTTACTTAAACCACGCAGCGTGGTGAAGATCAGCGCACCGACTACCCCGAGCGGTACCACCAGCATCACGGAGAACGGAATCGACCAGCTCTCATACAATGCGGCGAGACAGAGGAAGACCACAATCAGCGAGATTGCGTACAGCGCCGGCGCCTGGTTGCCTGACAGACGTTCCTGATAAGACATCCCGGTCCAGTCATAACCGATACCGGCAGGCAGTTTCGACGCCAGCTCTTCCATCAGATCCATTGCCGCACCGGAGCTCTTACCAGGCGCAGCCTGTCCGAGGATCTCCATCGCCGGCAGACCGTTGTAACGCTCAAGACGCGGTGAACCGTACTGCCATTTCGCGGACGAGAAGGCCGAGAAGGGCACCATGGTTCCGCTGCCGTTGCGGACATACCATTTACCAATGTCGTCCGGCAGCATACGCGAGTCTGCCTGACCCATAACGTACACCTTCTTCACACGACCGCGGTCGATGAAGTCGTTGACGTAAGAGCCGCCCCACGAGGCCGCCAGCGTGGTATTGATATCGCTTAACGATACTCCCAGCGCCTGTGCTTTCTCCTGATCGACAATCAGCTTGTACTGCGGCGTATCTTCCAATCCGTTCGGACGGACGCCTACCAGAGTATCCGGATGCTGAGCAATCATGCCGAACAGCTGATTACGTGCCTGGGTTAACTTTTCGTGACCCAGGTTAGCCTGATCGATCAGTTCAAAGTCGAAGCCGGTGGCATTACCCAGTTCGATAATCGCTGGCAGGTTAAATGGAATCACCATCGCATCTTTGATCGCGCCCAGCGCCTGCATGGCACGGCCCGCAATCGCCGGTACCTTCAGGTCGCTACTGCTACGTTCATCCCACGGCTTCAGGCTGACGAAGGCGATACCGGTGTTCTGTCCACGACCGGCAAAGCCAAAGCCGTTAACGGTAAACACCGACTTAACCGAGTCCTTCTCTTTGGTCAGGAAGTAGTCGGTAACCTGGTCCAGCACTTTCTGAGTACGTTCCTGGGTCGCGCCAGCAGGCAACTGCGCCTGTGCCAGCAGCAGGCCCTGGTCCTCTTCAGGTAAGAATGAAGAAGGTAAACGCAGGAACAGAAATGCCATGCCGACCACAATGACCAGATAGATCACCAGATAACGGCCAGTGCTGCGAATGATGTGGCCAACGCTGTCGACGTAATGGTTGGTGCTCTTGTCGAACAGACGGTTAAACCAGCCGAAGAAACCGGTGGTTTTACCGTGATCGCCTTTTTTCACCGGCTTCAGCAGGGTGGCACAGAGTGCTGGCGTCAGGATCAACGCCACCAGTACTGACAGCGCCATCGCCGAAACGATAGTGATGGAGAACTGACGATAGATAACCCCGGTCGATCCGCCAAAGAAGGCCATCGGGATAAATACCGCCGACAGCACCAGGGCGATACCAACCAGCGCACCCTGAATCTGCTCCATCGAACGTCGGGTCGCTTCTTTTGGCGGTAATCCCTCTTCCGCCATCACACGCTCAACGTTCTCGACCACCACGATGGCATCATCCACCAACAGACCGATGGCCAGCACCATCCCGAACATCGTCAGGGTATTGATCGAATAACCAAAGGCGCTGATAACCGCAAAGGTCCCTAACAGCACCACCGGCACGGCAATCGTTGGGATCAGCGTGGCGCGGAAGTTCTGCAGGAACAGATACATCACCAGGAACACCAGCACGATCGCTTCTAACAGCGTTTTCACCACTTCGAAGATAGAGATCTTAACGAATGGCGTGGTGTCGTACGGATAAACCACTTTCAGGCCAGCCGGGAAGGAGGACTGCAGTTTTCCCAGCTCCGCTTTCACCGCATTTGCGGTATCCAGCGCATTGGCGCCGGTAGCCAGTTTAATACCGATACCGGAGGCCGGTTTGCCGTTATAACGGGCGATGATCTCGTAGTTTTCAGCACCGAGTTCAATTTTCGCCACGTCACGCAGACGCACCTGCGAGCCATCCTCATTCACTTTGAGCAGGATTTTGCCGAACTCATCGGTTGAGGTCAGACGGGTCTGCGCAATGATAGAGGCGTTCAGCTGCTGGCCCGGCACCGGCGGCGTACCGCCTAACTGACCGGCAGCAACCTGGGCGTTCTGAGTATTCAGCGCGCTGATGACGTCAACCGGCGTCAGGTTGTAGTTATTCAGCTTGTGCGGATCCATCCAGATACGCATCGCATACTGCGCACCAAACACCTGAGTATCACCGACGCCAGGCGTACGGCTCAGCGGGTCTTTGATGTTAGATGAAACAAAGTCAGAAATATCATTCTGAGTCATGTTGTCATCGTCACTGATGAAGCCGGCGACCATCAGGAAGCTGCTGGAGGATTTTTTAACCTGAATCCCCTGCTGTTGCACTTCCTGCGGCAGCAGCGGCATCGCCAGTTGCAGTTTGTTCTGCACCTGAACCTGCGCGATATCCGCATCGGTACCTGACTCAAACGAAATGGTCAGCGTCAGCGTACCGGATGAGTCACTGCTCGAGGACATATACATCAGTCCATCGATACCGTTCATGTTTTGTTCGATGACCTGGGTCACCGAATCCTGCAGTGTTTTCGCATCCGCACCTGGGTAGGTGGCCTGAATCTCAATCGCCGGCGGCGCAACATTGGGATATTGCTCGATCGGAAGTTTGAGAATCGATAGCGCACCAGCCAACATGATGATGATGGCGAGCACCCACGCAAAGATGGGGCGATCGATAAAGAACTTAGCCATGAATCAACGGCTCCTGTTATGACGATGACTTATCAGATGGCGACTTTGAATCGGGTGCAGCTTTAGCATCGTCTGAGACTTCTTGTGGGGTGACCTGCGCGCCAGGTTTAGCACGTTGCAGACCAGTACTGATCACACGTTCACCCGCTTTCACGCCGTCGGTCACTAACCACTTATCGCCAATCGCTTGTGCGGCCGTAACGGTACGCGCTTCCACTTTATTGTCTGCACCGACCACCATCACGGTCGCCTGACCGGTTGGGGTACGGGTTACCGCCTGTTGCGGAACCAGCAGCGCATTAGGGTTGGTGCCTTCATCCAGACGCGCACGCACGAACATGCCCGGTAACAGCGCATGGTTCGGGTTCGGGAAGATAGCGCGCAGGGTGATAGAGCCGGTGGTTTCATCGACGGTGACGTCAGAGAATTCCAGCGTACCTGGCTGAGAGTAAGTGCTGCCGTTTTGCATCAGCAGCGTCACATTGGCTTTACCGTCGTTCTGCTTCAGCTGACCGGATTCCAGTTCGGAACGTAAGCGCATGAAATCTTCGCTCGACTGGGTCACGTCAACGTACATCGGGTCAAGTTGCTGCACGGTGGCCAGCGCGGTGGTTTGCGCGCTCTGCACCAGGGCACCTTCGGTGACCGATGATTTGCCGATGCGACCACTGATCGGCGAGGTGACTTTGGTATAAGCCAGATTGATACGGGCGGTTTCGACGTTAGCCTTAGCCACCTGAACCGCAGCATCGTTCTGCGCGGCCGTAGCGACGGCGGTGTCATAGTCCTGCTGACTGATATATTTGGTGCCAAGCAGTGGCTTGTAACGTTTAACGGTCAGCTGAGCGATGCGGGCATTAGCTTCTGCCTGCACCAGATCGCCTTTCGCACTGTCATAAGCGGCCTGATAGGTAGCAGGATCGATCTGATAAAGCGACTGACCCGCTTTGACATCGCTGCCTTCAATAAAATTACGCTTCAGAATGATACCGGAAACCTGAGGACGCACTTCGGCCACGCGATATGCAGAGGTACGGCCAGGCAATTCGGTGGAAATTTTCAGTGGCTCGGTTTTTAACGTGACTACGCCCACTTCTGGCGCCTGTTGTTGGGCGGCTTGTTCGGATTTATTGTTATCACATCCTGTTAACAAAAAGCTGCCTGATAGCATCAGGACGGCCGCCAGAGGCGATAATCCTCTGATTTTATTCATAAATAAACCTCTAGTGTCCGATATCAATTGATCAATGGATCACAATCCGAAGAACCCATTGCTGCGTCAAATCGCGGGTCATGCTATGGTACATACATTCACAAATGTATGTAAACTTACCCGTTTGTAAAAAAAGTCCCTTATGGCACGAAAAACCAAAGCGCAAGCACTTGAAACGCGGCACCAAATTCTTGATGCCGCCATTGTCCTGTTCTCGCAACAGGGCGTTTCTGCCACTTCACTGGCGGATATTGCTTCGGCGGCCAGCGTCACGCGGGGGGCCATCTACTGGCATTTCAAAAATAAAGCCGATGTTCTGCATGAAATCTGGCTTCGTTGTGATGCCGGGCTGGATGACGTGGAACTTGAGTATCAAACAAAATACCCGGGCGATCCACTTTCTGTTTTACGCGCCATGTTGGTCTATATCTTTGACGCGACAGCAAACGATCCACAACGCCGCGCTCTGATGGAGATCATTTTCCATAAATGCGAATTTGTTGGCGAAATGGCGTCGCTGAAGAATATCCAGCAAAGCTTACTGCTCGAATGCTACGACAAAATTGAAGATATTCTGCGTCAGTGTATCGAAGCGGAACAGCTTCCCGGCAGCCTTAATACCCGTCAGGCCGCGCTGATTATGCGCGGTTACGTTAACGGCATGATGGAAAGTTGGTTATTTACGCCCGAAAGCTTTGATTTAGCCGGTGACGCGCCGGCGCTGGTCGACGCTTTTATCGATATGCTGCGTCTTAGCCCGACCCTGACCGCTCGCGCCTAAACCGGCGGCTGACGATCGCGTTTATTTTCGAAATCGCGCTGCACCATCGCCAGCGCGGATAATACCGTCTCCACCGGCAGCTGGTGCTCTTCCAGCAACTGAATTAAATCGACCGCCAGTTTAACGTCATCCGGGGCATTCTCCAGCGACATCTCTCCTCCTATATACGTAATTTTGCTGCCACCAGCAGCATTAATAGTGAACCGGCAATCGCCATAGCTAAAGCGCCCATATGCAGCGTCGCCAGGCTACCCAATTCAAAATAGCTGGCAATATAGCCGCCAATCAGCGCGCCAATCATCGACAGCGTCAGGGTCGCGAACAGGCCGCCGGGTCGGCCCGGCATCACAATGCGCTTAAGCAACCCTAACAGCAATCCGCTGAGTAGCCAGATGAATAAACCCATTATTCTCCTCCGTACCGAACCCTATCGAGTATAGAAGCGCTTTTTTACCGCTGCGCTTTATTCCTCTTGCTGGCCGCCGCGCAGCGATAATGCCCACTCTACCGAACGAATCGCCTGCCGGCAGCGTGCCAGACGGCCTTCTAACGTTTCAAGATCGTGTTTCAGCTGGTGCTGAACCGCCAGGGTTTCCGCCAGCGCCAGCCGCTGTTCGCGCTGATCGATCATCGCCAGCAGGCGCCGCTCATATTCACGATACTCCTGATACTTCGAGACGCGTGGGTTGCTCAGCGGCTTTTCCCGGCGGGTGCGCAGCTGCTGCGTGCTGGCTTCCCGTTGCAGCGCGGCAATTTGATCGACCAGCCGCTCAGCCAGCCAGGCGCTGCGGTCCGGATCGCCGGCGCTGTCGCACAGCCGGGTAAAGTTCTGTTCCACCTCCGCCAGATAATCGGCGAGGCGGGTGCCTTTGCTGCGAAACAGCTGGCTGTCGAAGCGGGGAAGCCGGCACTGTCCGTCGGGATGGGTCGCAATATCCTGACGCAGCGTAATAAGGAGATGTTGCAGACGCTGTTGTGCGGTGATCAGGCTCATGGCGTCAGGCTCAGTTGTGCTAACGTAAGGGGATCAGGAAAGAGTTGGGCGGCATTCATGCAACGCATTGTGTTATTAACCCTCGGCTGGCTGGCAGTTGTGCTGGGAACCCTGGGCATTGTATTACCATTATTACCCACCACGCCATTTATGCTATTGGCCGCCTGGTGCTTTGCCCGCTCCTCGCCGCGCTTTCATCACTGGCTGCTGTGGCGCTCGCCGTTTGGCCGTTACCTGCGCCACTGGCAGCAGCATCGTGCTATGCCGCCTGGGGCGAAAGGGCGGGCTATCTGCCTGATTGTGGTGACCTTTGCGATTTCCATCGTGCTGGTCTCGCTCTGGTGGGTGCGGATTATGCTGCTGCTGATGCTGGCGGCACTGTTGCTGTTTATGTGGCGGATACCGGTGGTGGCAGAAACAGCGGACGCGCCGCCGCCGCCGCGATAAAGTTGCAATTATCCGGTCATTTGCTTAGATTTGGGCGTCTTCGTGCGTGGCTTCCCTTTGTGAATTGACTTCCGCTGAGCCTTTTACCAGGTATTGGCGCTATTGAAGCTGCGCGAAACAGAATTTTTTACCAGG
>Ga0308167_1003389_pt1 | contig 12807 bp, 8 predicted proteins | sample PhyCR1_2_FD_202138 | JGI IMG/M metagenome (GOLD analysis project Ga0308167, IMG submission 202138) | Phyllosphere microbial communities from UC Gill Tract Community Farm, Albany, California, United States - DLSLRC.R1 | ecosystem: Host-associated > Plants > Phyllosphere > Unclassified | place... | reverse complement strand
CGACATCACGAAGACGTTCCCCGGCGTCAAGGCCCTGCAGGACGTCACGCTGGAGGTCGAGCGCGGCCAGGTCCACGCGATCTGCGGCGAGAACGGCGCCGGCAAGTCGACGCTGATGAAGGTGCTGTCGGGGGTCTACCCGTCGGGCTCGTTCGACGGCCAGATCCTGCTCGACGGCCAGCCCGTCGACTTCAAGAACATCAACGACTCCGAGGCCGCGGGCGTCGTGATCATCCACCAAGAACTGGCGCTCAGCCCGTTCCTGTCGATCGCCGAGAACATCTTCCTCGGCAACGAGCAGTCCAAGGGCGGCTTCATCGACTGGAACAAGACGAACCTCGACGCCGCCGGCCTCCTGGCCCGCGTCGGCCTGCGCGACAACCCCGTCACGAAGGTGACCGACATCGGCGTCGGCAAGCAGCAGCTGGTCGAGATCGCGAAGGCGCTGTCGAAGCGCGTGAAGCTGCTCATCCTCGACGAGCCGACCGCCGCCCTGAACGACGACGACTCCGCCCACCTGCTCGACCTGATCAAGAGCCTGCAGGGGCAGGGCATCACGTCGATCATCATCAGCCACAAGCTGAACGAGATCAAGTCGATCGCCGACAAGGTCACGATCATCCGTGACGGCAAGACGATCGAGACCCTCGACATGCACGCGGGCGAGGTCACCGAGGACCGGATCATCAAGGGCATGGTCGGCCGTGACCTCGAGAGCCGGTACCCGTCGCACGAGTCGACGATCGGCGAGGAGCTGCTCCGCATCGAGGACTGGACCGTCCACCACCCGCTCGACGCGAGCCGCGAGATCATCCACCAGGCGAACCTGAACGTGGCCGCTGGCGAGATCGTCGGCATCGCGGGCCTGATGGGCGCCGGGCGCACCGAGCTCGCGATGAGCGTCTTCGGCAAGAGCTACGGCACGGGCATCTCGGGCACCGTCTACAAGCGGGGCCAGAAGATCGACACGAGCACGGTGAGCAAGGCCATCGACGCCGGCATCGCCTACGCCACCGAGGACCGCAAGAAGTACGGCCTCAACCTGATCGACGACATCACCCGCAACGTCTCGGGCTCGGCCCTCCGCAAGCTGGCGAAGGCCGGCTTCGTGAACAGCTCGGAAGAGAGCACGGTCGCCGAGGGCTACCGCAAGAGCATGAACATCAAGGCGCCGAACGTGGCCGCCCTGACGGGCAAGCTCTCCGGCGGCAACCAGCAGAAGGTCGTGCTGTCGAAGTGGATGTACACCGACCCCGACGTGCTGATCCTCGACGAGCCCACCCGCGGCATCGACGTCGGCGCCAAGTACGAGATCTACACGATCATCAACCAGCTCGCGGACGCCGGCAAGGGCGTGATCGTCATCTCGAGCGAGCTGCCCGAGCTGCTCGGCATCTGCGACCGCATCTACACCCTCTCGGAGGGGCGCATCACGGCCGACGTGCCCGTCGCCGAGGCGACCCCCGAGTTCCTCCTGAAGTACATGACCCTCGAACGAGAGAGCCCCGTCAATGAGCGCGCCTAGCCCCACCCAGGCCACCGACCCGAAGCCCACGGGCGGGTCGCCCACCTCCCGCCAGCCGCAGAGCGGCTCCGGCGGCAACCCCCTCGTCGGGGCGGTCTCGTACCTCGGAGGCCAGCTGCGCCAGATCGGCCTCTTCATCGCGCTGATCGTCATCGTGCTGTTCTTCCAGATCACGACGAACGGCATCACGCTGGCGCCGATCAACGTGTCGAACCTGGTGGTGCAGAACAGCTACATCCTGATCCTCGCCATCGGCATGGTGATGGTCATCATCGCCGGCCACATCGACCTCTCGGTCGGCTCCATCGTCGCCTTCACCGGTGCCATGGCCGGTGTCATGATCACGCAGTGGGGCCTGCCCTGGCCCGTCGCGGTCGTCCTCTGCCTCGTCCTCGGCGGCCTGGTCGGCGCCTGGCAGGGCTTCTGGATCGCCTACTTCGGCATCCCGGCCTTCATCGTCACCCTGGCGGGCATGCTCGCCTTCCGCGGCGCGGCGCAGATCGCCCTGCAGACGCAGCAGATCTCGCCGTTCCCCCAGGGCTTCCGCGACATCGGCTCCGGGTTCCTCCCGACCTTCGGGTCGACCGGCTACGAGCCGCTGACGCTCGTGCTCGGCGCGATCGCCGCCGTGGCCCTGATCGGCACGGGCCTCCGCGGCCGTGCCACGCGTCGCAAGTACCAGCTCGAGGACGAGCCGTTCCTGTGGTTCGTCACGAAGATGGTCTTCACCGTCGGCCTCGTCATGTACATCGGGTTCCTCCTCGCCAGCTACTCGGGCACTCCGATCGTCCTCGTCGTCCTCGCCGTGCTGGTGGTCGTGTACTCGACGGTCATGAAGAACTCGGTCTTCGGCCGCCACGTCTACGCCATCGGCGGCAACCTGCACGCCGCCGAGCTGTCGGGCATCAAGACCAAGCGCGTCACGTTCCTCCTGTTCGTGAACATGGGCGTCATCTCCGCCCTCGCCGGCCTGGTCTTCACCGGCCAGCTCAACCTCGCCAGCGGCAGCGCCGGCAACGGGTTCGAGCTGGACGCCATCGCGGCCGTCTTCATCGGCGGCGCGGCGGTCACGGGCGGCATCGGCACGGTGACCGGCGCCATCGTCGGAGGCCTGATCATCGGCATCCTGAACAACGGCATGTCGATCCTCGGCGTCGGCAGCGAGTACCAGTCCCTCATCAAGGGGCTCGTGCTCCTCGCCGCGGTCGCGTTCGACGTCTTCAACAAGCGTCGCGCCGGCTCGAGCACCAAGTAGCAGCAGCGAACGAGCGAGCGAGCACCAGCTCAGCTCGGCGAGACTCGTCGACCGGTCGGTCGGTCGACGGATCAGGAGGCGCGGCCCAGGGGGGACCGCGCCTCCGTCGTCCCTGGGCGGAGCCGACGCCGGCACCTGAGTCCTCGACGAGGCCCGGCCACCCGGCCCGGGCCGGCCCGCCGCCCCGGGGCGGAAACCGAACGACCTTTAGGATCAGACAGTGGCAACCCTCTTCGACGTCGCGGCCGAGGCCGGCGTCTCGCACCAGACGGTGTCGCGCGTCGTCAACGGCGACCCCACCGTGCGTCCGGCGACGAAGGCGAAGGTCGACGCGGCCGTCGAGAAGCTGAGCTACCGCCCGAGCCTGACGGCGCGGGCCCTCGCCAGCCGCAAGACCCGCTCGATCGGCCTGATCAGCACCGGGTTCCCGTTCTACGGCCCGTCGAGCACGATGCACGGCTTCAACGGCGCCGCTCGCCGTGCCGGCTACCAGGTGTCGATGGCCACCCTCGACGGCGACGACGCCCGGGCCGTGCAGCAGGCCGTCGACGCCTTCGTCGGCCAGGCGGTGGCCGCCATCGTGCTGATCGCGCCGGACGCCGAGGCTGTCGACGTGCTGCGTTCCTCCCGGGTGGCCGTTCCCCTGGTCACCGCCGACAGCGTCGCCGAGGACGGCCACCACGCGGTGTCGATCGACCAGGCCGCCGGCGCCGAGCTCGCCGTCGAGCACCTCGCCTCGCTCGGCCACCGTTCCGTCGCCCACGTGGCGGGCCCCGAGGCCTGGATGGACGGGCGCGACCGCGAGCGCGGCTGGCGCGACGCGTGCGAGCGGCTCGGCCTCGACGCGGGGACGTTGCTGCGCGGGGACTGGACGCCCGCCTCCGGGCACAGGCTGGGCCTCGAGCTCGCCGAGCGCGGAGACGTCACCGCGGTGTTCTGCGCCAACGACCAGATGGCCCTCGGCGCCGTGCACGCGTTCTGCGACGCCGGTCTCGAGGTGCCGCGCGACGTGAGCATCGTCGGCTTCGACGACGTGCCGGAGGCGGCGCACTTCCTGCCCCCGCTCACGACCGTCCGGCAGGACTTCGAGGCGCTCGGCCGCCGGATCATGGACACGGTCGAGGCCGTGCTCGCGGGTGACGACGAGACCGTCGACGCCGTGCTCCCCGAGCTGGTCGTCCGGCGCTCGACGGCTCCGCCCCGACGCTGAGCGGGCCCCCTCCGCGTTGCACGCACCACTCGCGGCGTGCGAGAATGTGAGCGCTCACTTTCGTGTGGGCCCACCACCAGACCCGCCCCTCCGGGGCTCGCACCACCAGGACAAGGACGTTCCATGGCAGACACCACCGCCGCGCCCGACGCACACGTCGTCGGCGTCGACTTCGGCACGCTGAGCGGACGGGCGGTCGTCGTCCGCGTGTCCGACGGGGCCGAGCTGGGCACCGCGACCCACGACTACACGCACGCCGTCGTCGACCGCACGCTCCCCGTCGGCGGGGCGAAGCTGCCCGCCGACTGGGCGCTGCAGGTCCCGAGCGACTACGTCGACGTGCTCAAGCAGGCCGTGCCCCGTGCCCTCGCCGCGTCGGGTGTCGACCCGGCCTCGGTCATCGGCATCGGCACCGACTTCACCGCCTGCACGATGGTGCCCACGACGGCCGACGGCACGCCCCTCAACGAGCTCGAGCAGTTCGCCGACCGGCCGCACGCGTACGTCAAGCTGTGGCGTCACCACGCCGCCCAGGGCCAGGCCGACCGCATCAACGAGCTCGCCCGCGACCGCGGCGAGTCGTGGCTGCCGCGCTACGGCGGTCTCATCTCGAGCGAGTGGGAGTTCGCCAAGGGGCTCCAGCTGCTCGAGGAGGACCCCGAGGTCTACGCCGCGACCGAGCACTGGGTCGAGGCGGCCGACTGGATCGTCTGGCAGCTCAGCGGCCGCTACGTCCGCAACGCCTGCACGGCCGGCTACAAGGGCATCCTGCAGGACGGCGAGTACCCGAGCGCTGAGTTCCTCGCCGCGCTCAACCCCGACTTCGCCGACTTCGCCGAGACGAAGGTCGTGCACGAGATCGGTGCCCTCGGCGACGCCGCCGGCACGCTGACGGCGGAGGCGGCCGGCTGGACCGGCCTTCCCGAGGGCATCGCCGTCGCGGTCGGCAACGTCGACGCCCACGTCACGGCCCCCGCCGCGAAGGCCACGCAGCCCGGCCAGATGGTCGCGATCATGGGCACGAGCACCTGCCACGTCATGAACGGCGCCGAGCTGGCCGAGGTCCCCGGCATGTGCGGCGTCGTCGACGGCGGCATCACCGAGGGCTTCTACGGCTACGAGGCCGGTCAGTCGGGCGTCGGCGACATCTTCGCCTGGTACGTCCGCAACCAGGTGCCGCAGTCGGCGGTCGACGCCGCGGAGGCGGCCGGCACCAGCGTGCACCAGTACCTGACCGACCTGGCCTACGAGCAGCCCGTCGGCGCCCACGGCCTCGTCGCGCTCGACTGGCACAGCGGCAACCGCTCGGTGCTCGTCGACCACGAGCTGAGCGGCGTGATCGTCGGGCAGACGCTCGGCACCGCCCCCGAGGACGGCTACCGAGCGCTGCTCGAGGCCACCGCCTTCGGCACGCGACGCATCGTCGAGGCCTTCAACGACTCCGGCGTCCCCGTCACCGAGTTCATCGCCGCCGGCGGCCTGCTCAAGAACCGCCACCTGATGCAGACCTACAGCGACGTCCTCCGCATGCCGATCTCGACGATCCGCAGCGAGCAGGGCCCCGCGCTCGGCTCCGCGATCCACGCCGCCGTCGCCGCAGGTGCCTACCCGGACACCCGCGTGGCCAGCGACGCGATGGGCAGCCTGGACCGCGCCTCCTACACGCCCGACCCCGCCGCCGCCGACGCGTACGACGCGCTCTACGCCGAGTACCTGCTGCTGCACGACTGGTTCGGCCGCGGCGGCAACGACGTGATGCACCGCCTCAAGGCGATCAGCAGGGAGGCGCGGGGCGGCTCGCGCGCACCGGTCGCCGAGCCCGAGGCGCCCGCCGCCTCCGCCGGCTCGGCCGCCGCCGACACCGCCGCGGAGGTGACCGCGTGAGCTTCATCGACCGCGCCACCGAGACCGCCATCGACGAGACGCGTCGCGCCGTGTGCGACCTGCACGCCGAGCTGACCCGGTACGGCCTCGTGGTCTGGACGGGCGGCAACGTCTCGCAGCGCGTGCCCGGCACGAACCTGTTCGTGATCAAGCCGAGCGGCGTCGACTACGACGACCTGACGCCCGAGAACCAGATCCTCTGCCACCTCGACGGCACCGTCGTCGAGGGCAGCCCCGGCAGCGAGCGCAGCCCGTCGAGCGACACCGCGGCGCACGCCTACGTCTACCGCCACATGCCGAAGGTCGGGGGAGTCGTGCACACGCACTCCACCTACGCCACGGCCTGGGCCGCCCGCGGCGAGTCGATCCCGTGCGTCATCACCGCGATGGCCGACGAGTTCGGCGGCGAGATCCCGATCGGCCCCTTCGCGATCATCGGCGACGAGTCGATCGGCGAGGGCATCGTCGGCACGCTCGACGGCCACCGCAGCCGCGCCGTCCTGATGCAGAACCACGGCGTGTTCACGATCGGGAAGGACGCCCGCGACGCCGTCAAGGCGGCCGTCATGACCGAGGACGTCGCCCGCACGATCCACCTCAGCCGCCAGCTCGGCGAGCCGATCCCCATCCCGGCCGAGAGCATCGACGCTCTCTTCGACCGCTACCAGAACGTCTACGGCCAGAAGCCCTCAGGAGCACTCGCATGAGCATCGACACCACCAGCACCACGCCCTCCCACGTCGTCGACCCCGAGGCCTTCCTCGCCTCGAAGCAGGTCTGGTTCCTCACCGGCAGCCAGGGCCTCTACGGCGAGGAGACGCTCCGCCAGGTCGCCGAGCAGTCGAAGGCCATCGCCGACGAGCTCGCCGCCGCCTCCGACGTGCCCGTCGAGCTCGTCTGGAAGCCGGTGCTCACCGACGCCGAGACCATCAAGCGCACCATGTTCGAGGCGAACCTCGACGACTCCGTCATCGGCGTCACCGCGTGGATGCACACCTTCAGCCCGGCCAAGATGTGGATCGGCGGCATCGACGCCCTCCGCAAGCCGCTGCTGCACCTGCACACGCAGGCGAACGTCGAGCTGCCCTGGGCCGAGATCGACTTCGACTTCATGAACCTGAACCAGGCCGCGCACGGCGACCGCGAGTTCGGCTACGTCCAGACCCGCCTCGGCGCCCCGCGCAAGACGGTCGTCGGCCACGTGAGCGACCCCCGCGTGCAGCAGCAGGTCGGCACCTGGATGCGCGCCGCTGCCGGCGCCGCCGCGATGCGCTCGCTGAAGCTCGCCCGCTTCGGCGACAACATGCGCTTCGTCGCCGTCACCGAGGGCGACAAGACCGAGGCCGAGCTCGCCTTCGGCGTGCAGGTCAACACCTGGGGAGTCAACGAGCTGGCGGAGGCGGTGGCCGCGGCCCCCGAGTCCGCGGTCGACGACCTCGTCGCCCTGTACGAGCGCGACTACGACGTCGTCCCCGAGCTGCGTGCCGGGGGCGAGCGCCACCAGTCGCTGCGCGACGGCGCCGCGATCGAGATCGGCCTGCGCTCGTTCCTCGAGGCAGGCGGCTTCGGTGCCTTCACGACCAACTTCGAGGACCTGGGCGCGCTGAAGCAGCTCCCCGGCCTCGCGGTGCAGCGCCTGATGGCCGAGGGCTACGGCTTCGGCGCCGAGGGCGACTGGAAGACCTCGGTGCTGGTGCGTGCCGCCGCCGTGATGGGCGCAGGGCTGCCGGGAGGCGCCTCCTTGATGGAGGACTACACCTACCACCTGGTGCCCGGCGCCGAGAAGATCCTCGGCGCGCACATGCTCGAGGTCAGCCCGTCGCTCAGCTCGGCGCGCGCCTCGCTCGAGGTGCACGAGCTCGGCATCGGCGGCAAGGACGACCCGGTCCGCCTGGTCTTCACGGCCGACCCCGGCGAGGCCGTCGTCGTCGCGATGAGCGACGTGCGCGACCGGTTCCGCCTCACGGTCAACGTCGTCGACGTGGTCGCGCCCGACGCCGACCTGCCGAACCTGCCCGTCGGCCGTGCCGTCTGGGAGCCCCGCCCGTCGTTCGCCGTCTCGGCCGAGGCCTGGCTCACGGCCGGCGCCGCCCACCACACCGTGATGTCGACCTCCGTGGGCCTCGAGGCCTTCGAGGACCTCGCGCGCATCCTCGAGACCGAGCTGCTGATCATCGACGAGCACACCACCATGCGCGAGTTCACCCGCGAGGTGCGCTGGAACGCGGCGTACCACCGCCTGGCGCGCGGCCTGTAGCAGCCGGGAGAGCCAGCCGAGGAGGCGGTCCGTGCGGTCCCCAGGGACGGCGCGGGCCGCCTCCTCCGTCGTCCCAGCACCGGCGGGAACACCACCCGCGCGTCCGTGGTTGCAGCCTGCATGACCGTTCCCCTCTCGATCCTCGACCTCGCCCCCATCGCACCTGGAGAGACGGCGCGCGACAGCTTCGCGGCGTCGGTCGCCCTCGCGCAGCAGGCGGAGAAGAGCGGGTACCGGCGCGTCTGGTACGCCGAGCACCACAACATGGCGACGATCGCGTCGAGCGCGACGTCAGTGCTGATCGCCCACGTGGCGAGCCAGACCTCGACGATCCGGCTCGGCTCGGGCGGCGTGATGCTGCCGAACCACTCGCCCTTGACCATCGCCGAGCAGTTCGGCACCCTCGAGACCCTGCACCCGGGGCGCATCGACCTCGGCCTCGGCCGCGCTCCCGGCAGCGACCAGGCGACGTTCCGCGCGCTGCGCCGCGACCCGGCGTCGTCCGAGCGGTTCCCGCAGGACGTCGTCGAGCTGCAGGCCTTCCTCGCCGGGCAGTCGCGCATCCCCGGCGTCAGCGCGACGCCTGGTGCCGGCACGAACGTGCCGCTGTACATCCTCGGCTCGTCCACCTTCGGGGCGCAGCTCGCCGCCGCACTCGGCCTGCCGTTCGCGTTCGCGTCGCACTTCGCGCCGGACATGCTGCACGACGCTGTCGCCATCTACCGCCGTGAGTTCCAGCCCTCCACCCAGCTCGACGCCCCGTACGTGATCGCCGGCGTCAACGCGATCGCGTCGGACGACTCCGACGACGCGCACCTCCAGCTCGCCGACGTGAAGCGTGCCCGCCTGCTGATGCTGCTGCGCCAGAGCGGCCAGATCACCGTCGACCGCACCTTCGGCGACGACGAGCTCGACCACCTGCTCCGCACGCCCGTCGGCGCGCACGTCGCCAGCATGACGACCTTCACCGGCGTCGGCACGGGCGAGGAGGTGGCGGACTACGTCGCCGAGTTCGCCCGCAGCGCCGACGCGGACGAGGTCATCGTCGCGCACTCGTCGCTCGCCACGTCGGCTCGCCTGCGCTCGGTCGAGCTGCTGGCCGACGCGCACGCCCGCGTCGCCGCGTAGGCCCCGGCAGGCCGACCTGCCCGCCGGCCCGATGTCACCGGGCGTCGGGCGTCGAGCGTTCAGGAGTCGACGTCGTCCGCGGTCCCGACGGGAGGCGTCGCGACAACGGTGAGCCAGCGTCGCCTGAGTCCTCGACGCAGCCGGCCCGGCCGCGTCGTGTCGAGGAGTCAGGAGTCGACGTCGCGGGCGGCGCGGCCGGAGGGCGCCGAGCCGGGGTCGCGACGACGTGACCTGACTCGTCGACGCGACGGGCCCACGCGGTCCTCCGCAGGGACCGGGACGTGAAGGAGGCGCGGGCCCTGTCGGACCCGCGCCTCCCGTCGGTCTCCCGCCGGGACTACAGCCCCGAGTGGTCGATCAGGGTGCGGCGTCGCCGACGCGCCACGAGCACCGTGCCGGCGCCCGCGAGCAGCAGCGCGAGCACGAGAGCGGGCAACGCGTCCGAGCCGGTGAAGGCGAGCGGGCCGGAGCCGGCCGCCGTGCCGCTGCCGGAGCCCGAGCCGCCGGTGCCGGTCCCGGCGCCCCCGGCCCCGCCGGTGGCGGGGGCGGAGGGCGAGGCGACGGGGTCGGCCACGACCGAGACCGCGGCGCTCCGCACGGTGCGCGTCTGCACGCCCGTGACCGAGACCGTCCGCTCGCCCAGCGTGGCGGGTGCCGTCACGGAGAACGTCGCGACCCCGTCGATCACGTCGACCGTGCCGAGGCTGGCGCCGTCGAAGGTGGCCGAGGCCTGACGGTCGCCGTCGAGGCCCGAGACGAGCACGTCGAACGTGGCGCCCGGCGCGACCTGCGTCGGCGCGGCGATCGTCGCGTCGGCGCTCAGCGAGACCAGGTCGCGGTCGAGCTGCAGCGCGTTCGCGATCGTGAAGAAGTTGTCGGTCTGGTCGATCAGGCCGACGACGTTCGCGGCGCCCGGGCCGTAGCCGGCGACGCGCAGCTGCGTGCCGGTGTGCTGCTGCGACCCGCCGGCAGCGGCGGTGCCGTAGGCGATCTTCATCGTGCTGCCGTCGACCGTGGTCAGCGCGGTGCTGAGCGTGGCCGGGGGAGTCGAGTCGACGATCTGGCTCGTGTGGGCGTGGTCGGCGGTGACGATGACGAGGGTCTCGCCGTCGGCCTCGGCGAAGTCGAGGGCCGAGCGGACGGCCTCGTCGAGGTCGAGCACCTCGCCGATCTGGCCGCACGCGTCGGCGCTGTGGTCGCGCTTGTCGATGGAGGCGCCCTCGACCTGGAGGAAGAACCCGTCGTCGCCGTCGAGCAGGTCGATCGACTTCTCGGTCAGCGAGGCGAGCGACAGGTCGGTGCTCAGGCGTGCCGGGTTCGGCTGGCAGGTCTGCGGTGCGAGGTCGCGCCTCCCACGGTCGCGGTCGTCGACGCGAACCGCGTCGGGAAGTTGCCGTCGGCGAAGGTGCCGAGCACCGGCGCGGTCTGGTCGGCGGCCGTCAGGGCGTCGAGGCCGGCCTGGTCGGTGACGCGCTGGTAGCCGCGGTCGGTCGCCTGGGCGTCGAGGGTCTGGCCGTCCCACTGGCCGGCGCGCGCCGTCTGGCGGAACGACGCCGCGCCTCCTCCGAGGGTGAGGTCGGCACGGGTGCCGATGATCTGCTCGCTGATCGAGCCGAGGCCGCCCTGGTCGAGGGCGTCGGCACCGCACTGCGTGACCGAGTCGGGGCCGTAGCAGCTGCGTGCGGCCACGTGCGCGGCCTGCACGGCCGGGGTCGCGTCCTGCAGCTCGGCGGTCGAGACGTTGCCGGTCTTGCGGCCGTTGGCCTTGGCGATCTCGACGAGCGTGTCCTGCGGGGTGCCCGCGATGTCGACCGAGATCGCGTTGTCGTAGGTCTTCGTGCCGGTGGCCCAGGCCGAGCCGGTCGCGGCCGAGTCGGGCACGTAGTCGGGCTTGCCGTCCTTGCCGAGCGAGTAGGTCGTGTACTGGCCGGTGAGGGGCAGGGCGTCGATGCCGGGCAGCGTCCCGCCGGCGCCGTACGCGTAGTTGCGGGCCGACGTGATCTCGCTGTCGCCCATGCCGTCGCCGATCAGCAGGATGACGTTCTTCGCCGGTCCCGCCTTCACCGACTCGAGAAGGGCGGCCGTGCTGTCGTCGGCGCTGCGGGCGGCCCCGCCGTTGTCGGCGACGTCGGCCGGCGTCGCGGCGAGGGCGACGGCCGGGCTGAGGACGAGGGCGAAGGAGGCGAGGGTCGCCGCCGCCCCCGTGGCCAGTGCCGCGCGGCGGCGGCGGGTGTTCGTGGGGGTCACGTGTCTGCTCCAGTGATCGTGGTCGCGGGTGGGCGTGCACTCCCTGCACGTCCGAGCCCAGCAGAACCCGCGGTCGTGTCCGCCCGGTGAACGGACGCGGTGCGGCAGGTGAACACCCCCGGACGGGGCACGCGAGGTGACTGCCGCTACGGCGCGCCGCGCTACGGCTACGGCGCGACCACGCTGCGGCTACGGCGCGACGAACAGCCAGAGCAGCACGACCGCCACCGGCTGCAGCACCATCCCGCCGACGAGGAGCGTCCGCCGCACGACGGGCCGCTCGGACACGGCGGGGGCGCCGAGCAACGGCGTCAGCGGCAGCAGCAGCCGGAACAGGCTCTGCTGCGGCAGGAACACCGCGACGAGGTAGAGCGCGAAGCTCGCCGTGAACGCGACGGTCTCGTGGCCGAGGCGCAGCGTCGACCGGCGGGTGAACCACACGGCGGCGAGCACGAGCAGAGCGACGACGAGGGCGATGCCCCCGATTCCGAGCCACCGGCCGGCGAGCAGGAACCACGGCGTCAGCGGCACGAAGTCAGGGCGACCGACGTAGTCGACCCACCAGGCCATCTCCGTCTGCAGGTAGGCGTCGTGCTGACCGGTGGCGAGGTGCGCGACGACGGGCCAGGCGAGCCCGGCTGCGGCGACGGCCGCTCCCGCCGTCACGATCTGCACGAGGTCGCGCCGGGGCAGCACCTGCCACGGCCACGAGGACGAGCCCGCAGCCGGCGAGGCCGCAGCCGACGAGCCGCCAGCGCGCTCCGTCCGCCACCGCACCACGAGGTGCACGGCGAGGGTGAGCGCCAGCGCGAGAGCCCCCGGCCGCGTGAACGCCGCCACGACGCCGCACGCGAGCACGAGCCCGTACCGCCGCTGCCGCATCGCGAGCACGCCCCCGAACAAGAGGAACAACATCAGCCCCTCGGCGTACCCGACGGAGAAGAGGAACCCCAGCGGCCCGAAGCAGAGCAGCAGCACGGCCCAGATCGCGCCGCGGTGCCCGACGGCCCGGTCGACGAGCCGGTAGAGGACGAGTGCGGCGCCCGCGCCGAAGGCGGTCGACAGCAGCAGCGCCGCACCGCTGAACGGCATGCCCGTCGCCACCATCAGCAGGTGGCAGAGCGTCGGGAACACCGGCAGGAACGCCCACTCGTTCGGCAGCACGTTCCCCGCAGAGTCGGTGGGCAGCACGGACGGGTAGCCCTGCAGGGCGATGGTCCGGTAGCGGTCGGCGTCCCACGACGTGGTGAAGTCGAGCAGCGACAGCTCGGCGCCCGGCGTGCGGAAACCGAAGCCGGCCA
>Ga0308167_1003384_pt1 | contig 12819 bp, 14 predicted proteins | sample PhyCR1_2_FD_202138 | JGI IMG/M metagenome (GOLD analysis project Ga0308167, IMG submission 202138) | Phyllosphere microbial communities from UC Gill Tract Community Farm, Albany, California, United States - DLSLRC.R1 | ecosystem: Host-associated > Plants > Phyllosphere > Unclassified | place... | reverse complement strand
TCCAGCAATTCCTCTGTAGTTCAGTCGGTAGAACGGCGGACTGTTAATCCGTATGTCACTGGTTCGAGTCCAGTCAGAGGAGCCAGAATTAGAAAAGCCCGCTCAGGGAAACCTGAGCGGGCTTTTTACGTTTTTGGTCACGGCGGCATGGCATCCCCGCCTGAATGGCTTACACCTTAAACCCGAAGTGAGAGCCGTCCGGCAGTTCCACCACCAGCCGCAGCTTACCCCCTGCCGCATCGATATAGCGCTTGAGCGTGGAAAGCTTCAGGTCGCGGCCCGGCTTCTCCATGCCCGCCACGGTAGGCTGTGTAATACCCAGCGCCTTTGCCATTTCGACCTGTGTTTTCTGCACTTTCTCGCGCAGTTCGGCAAGGTGAATGTTGAGCAGGATATCCGTCGCCATCGCCTGTGCGTCGGCAACGACTTCCGGTTTTTCATCCGCAATAAGCTGTTCAAGCGTTCTACCCATCTGGTTACTCCTCATCTTTAAAGCCATTCAGCCAGTGTGTAAATTCCCGATCGGCAACCGAAAGCATCTCCCGATAAAAACGCTTTTCATTGCCCACCTTATTTCCGGCACAAAGCACAATCGCCGTGCGGTTCGGGTCAAAAGCAAAGAAAGCCCTTATCGGCTCGCCGCGACTCTGAATACGCAGCTCTTTCATGTTGATATAAACAGAGCCCTTTAGCGTATCGGCATATGGCCTGGATAACCCCGGCCCCTTTTCGCGCAACACCATTAATCCTGCCAGTACACAGGCGCGATCGCTCTCATTAAGCAAGGTAAACCAGCGATCAAATCTCTCCGTCGTTTTAATCATCCACACGGGATCTCCTTATTAATATAGCTCAAATGCTATATAGGCGTAAAGCGATAACCGATTCTGCTTCAGGGGGATTTCAGATGCCTGTGCCTTTATTGCAAAGTGAGAGAGGCGTTCAGCAGGGTCAGTGATGAATCCACACAGCCTTCATAGTTTTGCGAACTGGACCAGATTTGTTATCAATAAGAAAACCCGCTCAGGCTTCCCTGAGCGGGTTTTCATTTTGTTCGCGTCGCTTCCCTGCCAATACAGAGTGACGCTTTTAGCGCGTGATTACTTCAGCGCAATCCGCACGATTTCATCAGTGCCTTTGGTAGACGAATCCTTGTTAAATTCGGCCTTCAGGGTGACATAGAGCGTGGCGGTATCCGGTCCAATCAGCAGGCTGTTAGGATTTTTATCAAACGACCAGCTCTTTTTCACCGCGTAGGTGGTGGCATCCAGCTGCAGCACTTTTTTCGATTCACGCTGACTGATATAGAGCTCATTACGCTGCGCATTGAACTTAATGCCCAGCGCATCGCCTTCAATACGTTTGATCACCTTCCCGCTGCGTTCGTCAAACACCAGCGTGGTTTTGGCTTTGGAATCGTCAGTGACAAACAGACGACCGGTGGCCGGATCTTCCGCCATATTAAGGAACAGGTACTCTTTGCCATCCCCCGCAGTCAGGCGCTTTTCGATTTTGTGACTGCGCGGATTGATGACCAGGATTTCACCCGAACCGTTGGCGGCATAAATACGTTCGGTCAGTGGGGAATAGATGATGCCGGTGACCCATTTACCGGCATTTTTAATCTCAGTTTTCAGCTTAAAGGTTTTGGTATCCACCACCGAGATGTAGCCAGGATCGGCAACCCGTCCGACATACAGCTCGTTACCGTGCCACAGCACTTCGCGCGCACCGGCAGGATAACCCTCTTTGCTGATTTTGCCCGGGAAGACCAGACGCTGCAGCACTTTGCCGCTCTGCGCATCCACTTTAGAAATCGCACCATCCAGTGAGTTGGTGGTGTAGAACACGCTGCCCTGCTGATCGATGGCGGTACCGAAGTTTTTCATGTCGGTATGGGTTTCGCCTTTGGTCGCCAGCGTAGCCGGATCGAGGCGATAAATCATTCCGCCATTCACATCCTTAAACGCCTGAGCGCTGGCAACAAACAGCGCTTTAGAGGCCGGCGAATAGACCATTTCATACAGACCGTCCCCCAGGGCACGTTGCGTTATCGCCGTATCAACCGGTTTTGCTGCTTCAGCAGCAGGCGCGTCGACTTTTTTAGCTGGGGCCTGACAGGCGGAGAGGCCAAAGGCGGCGGCGATGGCCAGAACAACAGTGGCTTTGCGCGGACTAAACAACGATTTCATGCGTAACTCCATCAAGGAATGAATCTCGCCGGTCCAGAGTGAACGGGCAAAAGAATGAGAAGCATACGCATTATCAACCGGTAATCAACTTAGCCGGCAGATGGCGGCCTGCGTTTCCCTCTTCACTGATGCCCGATTCGGCTTTTATTGCCGCTATTCAGCGCCAGCCCTCCCATTTTACTCATCCGAAAACCTGTAAACTCCAGTAACTATCCGGATTAAAAGACGGTTATCTTTTTGATTAACCTTATCTTTACATCTGCTTACACTTGCCGTTGAATCATTCCAAAAAAATATAAAGCAAATGATTATCATTGGCATTCGCAAATCATCATCCCCTGCTTTTTTCCCTGGGTAACGACGCGCGAAGCTCACTGAAAAAGCGTAACGGCTTAAAACAATAATCATTTCTTACGGAAACTATTATGTCTTTAAACGGCAGGGAATCAGGCATCAGAAAAACCTTTCGCGTTTCGTTGCTGGCAGTGACGGTATCGGCGCTGCTCACTCCCCGGCTGGCGCTGGCGGCTGAGGAGTCACAGCAGGATCTGGTGGTGAATGCCGCCCCCAGCGATGACAGCAGCAGCCCTGAGCAGGACTATGCTGTTCAGACCACTCGGGCAGGCACAAAACTGCTGTTAACGCCGCGTGACGTCCCGCAATCGGTCAGCGTAGTAACCCAGCAGCGGATGAAAGATCAGGATCTGCAATCGGTGAATGATGTCCTGACCAATGCTACCGGTATTTCGACTAATCTGATCGACAGTGAACGTTCTGAGTATTATTCGCGCGGCTTTAAGGTGAGTAATTTTACCTACGACGGGATTCCCACCTCGGTCAACGATGCGTGGAACTACGGCGATGCGGCCTCTGATTCGGCGATTTACGATCGCATCGAAATCGTCCGTGGCCCGACCGGGCTGATGAGCGGAGCAGGCAGCCCTGCCGCCTCGATTAATATGGTGCGCAAACGCGCCGACAGCAAAACCTTCACCGGTACGCTTGATGCCAGCTACGGCAGCTGGAATAAGCAGCGTTATGTAGCGGATCTCTCGGCCCCGCTGAACAGTGATGGCAGCCTGCGCGGCCGGGTCGTCACTGGCTATACCGATCAGGACAGCTGGCTGGACCGCTATCATAAAACCCAAAAGTTTGTTTACGGCGTTATCGATGCCGATCTGACCGAAAGGACCACCCTGTCGCTGGGTTACGATTATGAAGATAACAACACCGGCAATCCCACCTGGGGCGGCCTGCCGATGTTTTACAGTAACAACGCCACCACCCACTACGATCGCAGCCTGAATTCAGCGGCCAACTGGGCGCGTTACAACACCCATGCCCGCAAAGTTTTTGCCGATATCGATCACAACTTTGATAACGGCTGGAATGTTCATTTTAACGGGACCCACGCCGAGAACACTTTCAGCGATAAGCTACTCTACGTAATGGGCAGTGCCGATCAGGATAGCGGCGAAGGTATCACCGGTTTCGGCAGCATGGACCGCGGGAAGCGTAAGGTGGATTCATTTGATGGTTTCGCCAGCGGTCCGTTTGCGCTGTTGGGCCGTCAGCACCTGTTGATGGCGGGTATCAGCTACAGTCGCCAGCATAACGCGACTTGGAGTCAGGATGGGGTGAGTAATGCCGCGGCAGGCGAAATCACCGCTGAAGATATGGGCATCTTCAACAACAGCTGGAGTGGCAATATTGCCGAACCTGAATGGCAGGGCTGGTATCTAAATGCAAACGACACCATCCGTCAGAAATCGGCCTATAGCGCCGTGCGCTTCTCGCTGGCCGATCCGCTGTCGCTGATTATTGGCGCGCGTTATACCCAATGGAGCACCGAGGGCAGCAGCGGGGATATGACCAAAAACAACACCACGCCTTATGCCGGCCTGGTGTATGACATCAACGATACCTGGTCCGCTTATGGCAGTTATACCGCGATCTTCCTGCCGCAAACCAATCGCGATACCAGTGGGAAATATCTGGCACCGGTCACCGGTAAAAGCTACGAAACCGGCCTGAAATCGGCGTGGTACGACGGTCGGCTGACTGCAACCGTAGCGATCTTCCGCATTGAGCAGGACAATGTAGGTCAGGCGCTTGACGGGGTCTATCTCAGCGGCAGCGAGCAGGCTTATGCGCCGGCTAAAGGCGCAGTGAGTAAAGGTGCCGAGTTCGAACTGAACGGGGCGTTGACGGATAACCTGCAGCTGACCGTTGGCGCAACCCGCTATGTCGCGCGGGACAAGAGTGGCCGCTTCAACAGCTATCAGCCACAAACGTCCTTTAAATTGTTTACCCGATACCAGTTACCCAAGCTGCCCGATCTGACGCTGGGCGGCGGCCTTAACTGGCAGAACCGGGTGTTCGAAGATTCCACCAACGCCAGCGGTGATAGCGTGCGCCGGTACCAGGGCAGCTATCCGCTGGCCTCGCTGTTTGCCCGTTATCAGATTAACCGGCAGGTTGCACTGCAGGCTAACGTCGATAACCTGTTCGATCGCGAGTACTACAGCTATATGAACAGCTACGTTTACGGTGAGCCGCGCAATATCAACGTCAGCGTTTCCTGGCAGTTCTGATCCGTCGGGGTAACTACGCGCGTTGTCTTGTTTACAGGTTTAAAAACGGCCGCAGCGCATCCGGCTGCGGCCGTTCTGGCGTCAGGGTTGCTGTTTGCAGCGTCAAAAAAGATCAAGGTAAGGCGTAAAACCTGCTGCAATGTGCATCATTCCGGCACGGCTACCGCCCTGCCCCTGACTGCTGTAGGGAAGCATCATCTCTCCTCTACTCACTGCGGAATATCACCCAGCGCGGCAATTGCCTGATCGCTATAACCGGCCTGCTGGAGCGGCTGCACAACCTCAGCAGCCAGATCCGGCACGTAGCCAATCAACACCTCGCCCGCAGGCTGCAGGGTCACTTCATCTGACGCGGCGGGCAACAACACTGACTCCGCTCGCCCGATTTCCACCGTGACGCCATTAGCCGTTACCGTTAGCGGCTCACCGAGGTTAGAGAGAATGCGCGCGCGATTGAAACTCAGGCGTTGTGGCTGGCTAAACTGCCAGCGTTCCAGCGCAAAATAGGGCCCGGCACAGCAAAACAGTCGGGTCAGATCCGTGCTATTCAGCGCCAGACCGGGCTGAGGTTCACAACGCAGTTCCGGCCGCAGTTCCTGTATCAGCGCATCAATATTTTTCTCCCACTCCGCCTGGCTCAGGCGCGAACCATCCTCCATCTTCCATGGCATAGCGTGCTGCTGAATGTCGGAGGTCTGTTCGATTTCATAGATCAGCGTGTCGGGACCAAAGCTGTGTAGCATCCCGCCAGGGACGTAGAAGGTATCGCCGGTTTTTACCGGCAGCCGGTGCATCACCGCATCGTAATCCTCCGCCAGCAGCGCCGCTTTGAGCTGATGATGATCCACACCGGCGCGCACGCCCAGCAGACAGGTGGCATCCGGTGCCGCCCACAGAATATGCCAGGCTTCCGTTTTGCCGTTTGGCTGCTGCTCAAGACGCTGCGCCGCTTCATCATCGGCGTGCAGATGAACCGGCAACATCCCGCTGCCGTCAATGAATTTGCTCAGTAACGGAAAATGCGGGCCGCGCCAGCCAGGCGCGACGATTTCATCGGGATAGCGGCTAATCAGCTCACGCAAACTCGTGCCTGCCAGTTCGCCGTTAGTGACCGAGGCGATCATGCCGTCGACGTCACTGATCTCCCAGGTTTCGGCTACGTGTGAGTCTGGCAGCCCCGCCTTACCCAACTGCTGCCGGATACGATGGCCACCGAAGATGTGAGTGGCGAGTGGTGTTGTCAGCTTTAATGGATAGGCTTTCATCATTCCTCCTTCACCTGTCAGATAATTTTAATGCGGCCGCTTGTGATGGCGATTGTCTCTTTCGGACGGTCAGAGCCCTGGTTTCCCTCTTCACAGTGATGAGGGTTTGGCTGCATCCCGGTTAGCGGTTGTCGCTGCTGAGGGTAGCGTGGACAATCTGTCATCGGTTTCTCCTTTTAAGCGCGCGAGCGGCTGAAGAATTTTAAGCGCGCGAGCGGCTGAAGAAGATCAGCGTCTCGCCGGTGAGAATCGGTGCTGAATTGTTACTGACAAGCCAGTAAGTTTAGCAGCCATCCCTGATGCGCAAGGGGATGAGGTGATGTCACCATCTGAGCGCGCCTCTTTTCGGCTGCTATGCAGGCTGACAGCGCGGCGGAGGCGGGTAACTGATTACGCTTTCTGCAATCGATCGCAACGGGTGAAAAAGGCCATTGCGCCTGCTGCAGAAATCAGTAAACTGCGCGCCATCAACCGATTCCTCTGTAGTTCAGTCGGTAGAACGGCGGACTGTTAATCCGTATGTCACTGGTTCGAGTCCAGTCAGAGGAGCCAGATTCAGAAAAGCCCGCTCAGAACGATCTGAACGGGCTTTTAGCCTGCTGTCTGAAGCCGATTTGGGCATCTGCGCCACCCACCCATTCGTCACATCACGCAAAATTGGTTATCATCCGCCTCCCCTTTCCCGCCGGTAATCCGATGTCTGAGATAGTCGATACTTTTATTGCGCCGCCGTGTCATGGTCAGATTGAGATTCTCTATCAGGATGATCATCTGCTGCTGATCAATAAACCCAGCGGGCTGCTGAGCCTGTCGGGCAAAAATCCGCTGAACCTTGATTCGGTACATCACCGGCTGGTGAAAAATTTTCCGGGCTGCACGCTGGTTCATCGGCTCGATTTCGGGACCTCCGGACTGATGGTGATTGCCCGCAATAAGGCGATGAATGCTGCGCTCTGCCAGCAGTTCAGCCAGCGCAGCGTGCGCAAAATCTACAGCGCGCTGCTGTGCGGACATCTGGCTAATGATGAAGGGATGATTGAGGCAGCGATTGCTAAAGATGCGGCGAGCTTCCCGCGGATGACGATTTGCGCGACCCACGGCAAGCCTGCGCGTTCGCATTATCAGGTAGTTGAGCGCACAGAGTATGTGCAGCAGGATGGCAGCGTGGTGCCGGTGACGCGGGTGGTGCTGACGCCGGAAACCGGGCGCACTCATCAGCTGCGGATTCATTGCCAGCTGTTGGGTTACCCGATTCTGGGCTGTGACCTGTATGGCGGGCTACAGATGTCAGGCAGTGCAACGACGCCGCGGCTGATGCTGCACGCCAGCGAGCTGCATTTTGTGCATCCGGTTAGCGGCGAAGTGATTCACGCCCGTCACGCCAGCCCGTTCTGATGCGGGTGACGCGCAGCAGAGCCCTTCAAAGCCCTGCTGGCACCGCATAAACCGCCGCCGCAACGCGGACTTACCACATCAGATCATCCGGCACTTTAAAGTCAGCATAGGGATCGTCTTCATCCTGCGCTTCCTGACTCAACGCACTGTTGAGTACGATACTGCTGGCATCGCGCTGCGCAATTTTATCCGCCACGCTGGCCGGGATAATCGCATACTGATTCTCGCCGCCGTTCTCCGCCGCCAGACGGGCGATAGCAAGACGGCCGCTGATCAGCTGCGCCTGGGTCAGCTTATCGACGTTGATCTTTTTGATCAGGTTATTATCGGTGAAGTTAAAGCCGATGTTGCCCTTTGAAATGTCGATCCTGTTCATTTCAATCAGCTGCTTCACTTGCGCTTTATACTCTTTGGATAAAACCGCCTGTTTTTGCTGCTCATTCAACTGCTTGTCGCGCTCAAGCTGCGCTTTCTTATTTTCTTCAACCGCCGCTCTGGCTTCACGTGCCTGAACCCGTGATTTCTTGGCGGTTCGCTGGACTTTGTCCATCTTTTTGCTGCTGACTAATCCTGCTTTCAGCATCTGCTCTTGTAAGGTGAGTTTGGTCATGTTGTTTCTGAGCCTGTTACGAAATTTCCCCGATTATACCTGTAAATTCCCGGCCTGTGTCAGCTTGCCGTGGTGGATCGCGCGGCATGATCGTCTGCTGCGCCGCGCTGTCGGTTAAAGGCATCCTTCTGCCGCTGTGCTAACATTCTCCGGTCAAAACCACCCTGTTGAGCACTATGTCGGAATTAACCAAACGTAAAAATGACCCTGAAGGGCTTAAAAAACGCATTATCGCGGGCGCACTGAAAACTTTTGCCGAGTTTGGTATGCAGGGTGCGCGACTGGAGCAGATTGCTGAGCACGCGCAGACCACCAAGCGGATGGTGGTCTATCACTTCGGCAGCAAAGAGCAGCTCTACATCGACGTGCTGGAGCAGGTCTACCAGCAGATCCGCCAGCACGAAACCGGCCTTAATCTGGCGGCGATGGAACCGGAACTGGCGATGACGCGTCTGGTCGAAGCCAGCTTTGATTACCATGTCGCCCATCCCGATTTTATGCGGCTGGTGTGCAGCGAGAACCTGCTACGCGGTCGCTATATCAGCCAGTCGACACAGATCAAAACCCTCAATCGTAGTGCGCTGGATGTGCTGGATGACATTCTGATCCGCGGTCAGCAACAGGGGCTGTTTATCGAAGAGGTACAGACGATAGACGTGCATCGTCTTATCAGCAGTATCTGCGTGCATCACGTTTCCAACCGCTACACTTTTAACGCGCTTTTCAGCCCGGATAATAGTGAGGAAGAGAGTATTCGCCGTAACCGACAACTGGCTGTAACCGCAACGTTACGCTACATCCGCAAATAAACGGGCATCTTTACGGCCTGGCTTAGTCATGGTCTACGCTTAGTGAATATCGTCACAAAAACGCCATAAAAGGAATGCTGTTGTGAGCAGAGACGCCCACCTTTACCCGCTTCGCCACACCGATGTTGATCCCAACGATGACAGGCTATGGAACTGGGCGCAAAACGCCCAGATCGGTAGCCGCCATCAGGTGCAGCGTCCCACCAGCGAAGCGGAACTTCAGGAATTAATGCGCCAGTCACGCGGTACAATCCGGGTGATTGGCAGCAAGCTCTCCCCGGGTCGAATGCTGCATGTCAGCGAACAGGATTTGCTGCTCGATCTCAGCGCGTTCAGGGGTCAGATCGCCAGTGATGATCAGAGCGTGACCTTTGGCGCTGCGACACCGCTGGATCAGGTCTACCGCAGCCTGACCGCAATGAACCGGATGCTGGCCTCGTCGCCAGGGGTGATCGCGATTCAGACGCTGGCTGGCGCAATGGCGACCGGCACGCACGGCCAGGGTCTGCAACAGAGTTCGATTGCTGATGAGGCGCTGGCGATCCGTATGGTGCTGACCGATGGCAGCGTACGGGAATTTACCCGCGGCGAGCCAGACTTCCCGGCGGCGCAGGTTTCACTCGGCGCACTGGGTATCGTGACCGCCGTGACGCTGCGAACCGAGCCGTTTCGCATCTTTACCTGCCACAAAAATGCGGTTTCTGCGGATACGCTGGAGCAGGACCTGCTGCGCTGGAATGAAGAGTATCCGCTCAGCAAAGCCTGGTGGTTTGTTGATGACAACCGGGTACACGTCTGGAATGCCCACGAGGCAAGTGACGACGAGCGTCTGCGCTATGAACAGCAGGATCGTCAGGTGGTTGAGCACGAAGGTCAGGCGGATGACAGCCTGAATGACACTATCGATCAGACGCTGGCGCATATGCATCGCGATACCCAGATTCAGGGCAAAGGCGGTAAGCAGTTTCGCACCGTGACCCGTTTTCGCGACTTCACCGATGTTACCGGTGACATCTATCAACTGTTCTGTCGGGGCATCGCGGTGCCGCAGATTAATGTCGAAATCGGCGTGCCGCTGGCGAAAACGCCTGCCATTATCCGCCGGATTAAGCAGTGGTATGCGGAGAACCGCCCGCATATGCATTACCCAATCATTTTGCGCTGTACCGGTGCCTCCTCGGCCTGGCTCAGCCCGGCGTCTGATCAGCCAACCTGCTTTTTCGGTTTCGTGGTCTATTACGCCGATGACGGCACGCTGTCACAGGAAGGTCTGCATTTCCTGACCGAAGTGGAAAAATTGCTGGCCGACGAGGGTGGACGCCCGCACTGGGGCAAGTATTACGACGCCGATCGCTATAACTGGCGTGAGATCTATCCGCAGTGGGATGCGTTCCGCGCCCTGCGCAGCCAGCTCGATCCGCATGGCCGGTTAGGTAATGACTACATCGCCCCACTTTTTGACTGACTGTATAAGGAAAAATATGTTTGCCTGGGTAACGCTGTTAACTCAACCCGACTATCTGGTGGGCGTCAAAGCGCTGCACCGCTCGCTGAAACAGAGCAACAGCCAGTGGCCGCTGGTGGTGATGACCACCTCAGCGATTTCCGCTGACGATTGCCAGGCATTGCAGGCCGAGGGCTGCGTCATCGCCCCGGTTGAGCCCATCTATCCGCGCGCCGATCTGGATCAGCATTACGCCTCGGCGCAGTTTGGCGAAGTGTGGACCAAGTTGCGTGCCTGGCAGCTGACTGATTACCAGCGTGTGGTGTTTCTCGATGCCGATATGCTGGTGCTGCAGAATATGGATGAGCTGTTCACGCTCGATCTCGGGGATAACCTGATGGCGGCGTGCCACGCCTGTCGCTGTAATCCGAATCAGATCGCCTCTTATCCGGCGGACTGGCAGCCCGAGCAGTGCCACTACACCTGGCAGGCGCGGGGTGAAGCCGCTCCGCCCAGCCTGGACTACTACCTGAACGGCGGTTTTCTGGTGCTGACGCCCGATAACGCGGTCTACGACGCACTGGAACAGCGTATCGCGGCGATTGATGACCTGAGCGATTATCCCTTCTCAGAACAGGACCTGCTGAATGAGGCCTTCGCCGGTCGCTGGAAGCCGCTCTCTTACATCTATAATGCGCTGAAAACGTTACCGTTCCAGCACAGCCCGATCTGGCGCGACGACGAGGTGAAGAATCTGCACTTCATCCTGGCGAAGCCGTGGAAGCGTGATCTGGCTCAGCCGGAAAGTCAGCGTGACCGCTATTACGCGCTGGATAAGCTGTGGTGGGAAAAAAGCGGCCTCGCCTGCTAGTACCGACGGGAAGCGCTGGCTTCCCGTCTGCTGCGTTTTCCGTCGCTCGCCCTACACCGTCATCCAGCGGCGCTCCCGCGCAGAAAGCGCAATCGCCTCCAGCACCTTCTGCACCTGCAATCCTTCAGCAAAGTCGGGCCACATACGATCGCCCGCCGCGATGCCGTTAATCAAATCGCGGATCTCAACGGTCTTCTGATCGTTAAAGCCGATGCCATGTCCGGCCGAGACGCAGAAGTTGGCATAATCGGGATGCGCCGGGCCGGTCAGCAAGGTTTTAAAGCCCTGGCGGCCAGCCGGCTCATCGTGTATGTAGAGTTCCAGCTCTGCCATGCGCTCCTGTGTATAGCGTAACGTTCCTTTAGTGCCGGTCACCACATAGGTCAGCCCCATCTTGGCACCACAGGCGATGCGGGACGTTTCAATCACGCCATGCGCCCCGTTATTAAAGCGCAGCAGTGCGCTGGCCTGATCTTCGTTTTCCACCGGCAGCTGGCGACTGAGATCTTTTGGGTCCGGACGTGAAGTGATCACCGTCATCATGTCGCCACTGACCTCAGCGATATCCCCCACCAGATAGTGCGCCATATTGACGATATGCGCCGCCAGATCGCCCAGCGCGCCCAGACCGGCCAGCGCTTTCTGGCAGTGCCAGTCGAGCGGCGTCTCCGGTTTTGCCAGATAATCTTCATTGTGGGTGCCGTAGAAATGCACCACCTCACCGATCTCGCCATTGGCGATGATCTCTCTCGCCAGCTGGCTGGTGGGGTTTTTCATGTAGTTGAAACCGACCAGGGTTTTCACCCCGGCTGCCATGGCGGCGGCCACCATCTCTTCGGCATCGGCCACGCTCAGCGACAGCGGCTTTTCGGAATAGACGTGCTTACCGTGGCGGATCGCCTCCAGCGCCATCTCTTTATGCAGGAAGTTGGGAGCGCAGATGTCGACCACATCAATAGCCGGATCGCGCACCAGCTCACGCCAGTCGCCAGTCGATCGGGCGAAGCCAAAGGTTGCGGCCTGGCGGGCCGCCAGTTCCGGGTTCACTTCTGCCAGCATCTCCCGCTCGATCTCGCCTTTCAGCGCAAAAACAGTGGGGGCCTGGGCATAAGCAATGGCGTGACAGCGACCAATATAACCACTGCCGATCATGCCGATTCTGACTTTGTTCATCTCAACTCCATACGCGCATCTCAAGGTTGAAATGAAATCTAAATTTCATTTATGCCGTTTACAAAGCCAGAATGAAATAAATGTGACGATGGTGGAAAACAATCCGGTAAAACCACTGATTACGCCGCCTGACAAGAGAATCGCCATGGCAAAACACCTCATAAAAACCTCATTTTTTGTCGCCACCGCTTTTTGACTTTGCGACGGGGATCGGGTTAAAAGCGGGCATTTTTAGCGGGGCGACAGACGACAGTGGCGACTATTTCAGCAGTCGGGCGATTTTGTGAAAAAGAGCTTTGACATGGCCCGGGCAGGCCGTTACTATGCGCCCCGTTCCAGCAATTCCTCTGTAGTTCAGTCGGTAGAACGGCGGACTGTTAATCCGTATGTCACTGGTTCGAGTCCAGTCAGAGGAGCCATATTTAAGAAGCCCGCTCAGGGAAACCTGAGCGGGCTTTTTGCTTTG
>Ga0308167_1003381_pt1 | contig 12828 bp, 9 predicted proteins | sample PhyCR1_2_FD_202138 | JGI IMG/M metagenome (GOLD analysis project Ga0308167, IMG submission 202138) | Phyllosphere microbial communities from UC Gill Tract Community Farm, Albany, California, United States - DLSLRC.R1 | ecosystem: Host-associated > Plants > Phyllosphere > Unclassified | place... | reverse complement strand
TATAGGGTTTGCTTCACGTCTTGAGCGAGGGTGGGGAGAAGCAGGTTATATGAGCTATGGTGAATTTTTGCCGTGGTTGCAGAATTCATTACACGATTTTTATCAAATTAATGAAGGTGAGCGAGTAAAGTTGATTGATAAAAATTTACAACTTGAACTGGGAGGAGGGGCCTTAACCAAGGATGAAGTAGGGCTGAGTTATAAATACCTCTTTCCTGTCCATGTCATGGGGTATAACTGGCTGGACAGTATTCAACTCTCAGCCACCGCATTGCTAGAACGAATCAACACCATTATTTCATATTACAGCAGTCGGCAAAACAAATGTGAAAAAGTCATTCTAGTCACCCATTCAATGGGGGGGTTAGTGGCGAGATATTGTTCTGAATTAAATAAAGAAAGCAGTAAAATACTCGGAGTTGTACACGGCGTTTTGCCAGCAATAGGAGCACCATCTGCCTATCGGCGTATGAAAGCTGGGATGGAGTATGGCGATGCGAAGGGTTATGTAGTATCGCAGGTAGCCGGTGGCGATGGTGCTGCCATGACCGCGGTACTGTCACAATCCCCAGGGCCATTACAGCTACTACCTGGCTCTGAATATGGCATGAACTGGCTTAAAATTAAAGATGGGAATCATACTTATAGCTTGCCAAAACAGGACCCGTATACTGAGATTTATACCGTGCGTGGTAAGTGGTGGAGTCTGTGTGAGGATTATCTTATTGAGCCACGGAATACAACATTTGATAAAGCCAAAATGGATAATGACTGGTTAACATACGCAAATATGATCAATAAAAAAGTGAGAGACGTTATAGAAGATCTCAAAGGGCGTTACCATGGCAATACTCATTCTTTCTATGGTGGAAGCATCCCTACCCACAGTGAATTAGTCTGGCAGGCTAAAACACCGGTAATAGATAACTGGCTAAATAAACGGCGTGAGCGGTTTTCACTGGATGGGCGTATAAATAGCAAACTGGGTGAAGAAGTCTCTACCACCAGAACCGTGTCAACCCCATTAGGGGGAAAAGGTTGGGCATCGGGTGTTTATCAGGAGTATAAAATAGTTGCTCCAACTGAATCTGAATTAGGGGATGGCACCGTTCCAATCCGCTCTTCACAAATATCTGAGAAATATTTGCAATCACGAACGCGTTTAAATGTGGCGCATGAACCTGCCTACGCACACCCAGATGCACAGATATATACCTTGTGGGCGATAATTAAAATAGCGCAAAAGGTTAAAGATACGACGTTGAGGTATCCAGATGCGTAATGAAAAAAAAATTATATGCACGCTGCCCATTATTGTGGCCATTTTTGCCCTTTGGCAGTGGCTCAAGCCCTATCCGCCACAGGTCACATTAACCGAACAGGAGCATAAAGTGGTTGAGACATTACAGGTAAATTCTACTCCGCGCTGTGTTGGTCGTTATCTTATTGATCTCCCGGAGAGTATTTCTTCGCCAATAGGAACAGTTTATATAAATAAACAAGAAATAGAGTCTAATCGACTGTATTTACCCGCTTTTGAACAGCGTATTCGCCTGCGTGAAGAAGAATTACGTAAAACTCAGCCAGTTAGAGTTGAAAATGCCCCATATTTAAAGCGTATTTATCCATTACCTCAGGGTATGAAAGGAATTATTTTTGAGCGTGCAAGTAGTCCCGGTGGGCCAGATGCCTTTCGTAGTTTAGAGGGACATATTTATAGTAATGGAGTGGCATTTAAGACAGTAATTGAAGCAATTAACCCAGACTCCCCACGCTATAATAAAGATAAAGAACAATACCCAGAATTATATATTAATGATGTACAGAAAAAACTAGTGGAATTAACTTCGTTATTGTCAAAACTCCATGGTCGACTGGAGGGTGAGGTCCCTGAAGGGGTTGGGTTATGTATTCCAAATGGTTTTATTGTGGGTAGTTTTAGGGAAAATGAGGAGGTTATGTTTTCATATCGTTCAACAGTGAATCCTAGGTTATATTTGACTATCAGTAGTGATAATTACCTTCAGGAAAAAACATCTATGCTGGAGAGAAGTAGCTCTATCTCCTCAGGAATATCTCGTTCAGGGGGACGTACATTGCGGAAAGGAGAGCGCAGTATCAATCAATTGGTAGCAGAAGAGTGGTTGGCGGTTGGTAAAGGCTCAGATGCTTCTGATGGGCATATATTTGTATTAAATGTTAATGAAACGAGAGGTAGTCCCGCAACGCCTTATGTGCGAGTAGAACTGAATCATGGCCCATTACCTGATGATGCACTATCAGAAAATGAGGCAATGGTATTCTGGCAGCAGGTCACCTCTACGCTGCGTATCCGACCAGGATCCATTTGATTGTAAATAATAAAAATTCAGAAAAATAGAAGCAATATTAAATGCTCTATTTGTATTTTTTATTGTCTTTATATGCGCTTTTATATTTAGACTGGCTTTAGTGTGTGGCGCTAATTTTGTTGCTGCATGTCAATTTCGATATTTTGTTTTTACATTTTTGTTAATGTTTTCATTATATTATTCGGAATATATCGTAATATTTTTTATTAGATGATGATTCAGGAGGGAATATATGCCAGGAATTGTTTGTTTGGGCGATGCCACTACGCATGGTGGCGAAGTTAAGACCGCATCTTCAACTATGTATTTTAACGGACGGCAAGCTGCACTGGTAGGTGATTTGGTCTCCTGCCCTAAGCATGGCATGAATGCTATCGTAGAAGGTGAAACAACCGCATTTGAAGAAGGGCGGCAAGTCGTTGTGAATAATTGTCTGTGCGCCTGCGGCTGCCGTGTCATCAGTTCTCAACCCGAAAACAGCATAGAGTCGTAACCATGGCTTGGCCCATCCCCCTTATTCCTGAACAATCTTTGTTATCACCTCCTCGCTATGGTATTTGGCTCGTTGTTTTAATCGTGCTAGTGATGGTAGGTACGCTGTCCGCCATGTTCATCGGCAATATTACAACTTATGGTCAGTTATTACTTTATGGCACGTTACCCGGACTATTAGTTTGGGGGTGTCTCTTTGGCACTGTGTTAAATCGCTATGAGCAGTCACTGGCAGCCGTGCACGCTTGGTATGAAGAAACGAAACAAACCAGAGCGCAATGGCGGCGCTGGAGTCGGTCCCAACTCGCCGTGGTTGGAAATGTCTTGCTAACCCCAGAAGCTGCAGGGATGGGGGCTTTTTTGGGGAGGTTAGAGGATATACCCCTGTATCCACAGAAAGCGCGCCCTCTATTTTGTGCGTCACTTTCGTTATCAGTGCGATTACATGAGATTGATGGTGAACTAGAGCGCCAATTTCCCGGCTATCGTCATCACTTGCATACAGTGTATGTATTGCACGATACATCTTTAGTACAGCACTCCATCCGTACTGCTGTATTCAACCAATGGGATATGCAGGCTGACCATGTTTCTAGCATTGAGCAAGTTCCTGTCTTGCAACAAGAATCTGAATTTACTGGGGTGGTCTTGCTACTTTGTTTGCAGCACTGGGCTGATAGTACGCCAAAAAAATTCAGCGAGCTAATATCTGCCCAACTGATTACGTCTCCTACCTTCGCCCGTGAGCAGGTGGTATCAGTTATGTCGGGATTGGGGCGCTTCATGCCAGTAACCCCCGAGAAACTATCAGGCGATCTCAATATGCTATTCGATTATAACCAGTTGGAGAAAGAGCAGATTCAGCACGTATGGTTATCTGGTAATACTGATATCGTGGAAGATCTTGCACGATACGCTGAAACGTATCATTGGATATTGCCAAAAAGGCAGCCAGTCCATCTTATCGACCTTACTTTTGGGCCTCCAGGAGAACTGTCTTTCGGTATTTCATTGGCCATGATGGTTGAAGCTGTTTGCAAGACTTCAGAAAATCAATTAATTATCGGTCAAACATCTCAATCATCAGTTTGGTTGTGTTTAGTCACAAAGGAGCTATTTTCATGAGCCAAGAGACTGAAACCCGCCCACCGAATTATGGATTTTTAGGGTACTTTCTTTTAATTTTGGGGTTGGCTGGACTGAGTGCAATGCTATTGTTGATTAATCATGATGTGCTGGAGAGACAAGGGGTTTCGGTTTTTCTCGCCTGGTTAGTCTGGGGAGGTATTTTTACTGTCCTGCTTTTCGTATTGACAGTCATGACATTCTGGTGGCGCAAGCACCAACGAAGAAAACAGCGCGATTTTAAACCTTCACTAATTGATACCGTTTCCTCTGCAATGTTCGAGCGACCTTTAGCTCTTAGAGATGATTACCTCGCCGTTCTCCGCGCTCGCCACGGCCTCCTATGGCGCAATAAAATTCGCATCCTGCTAGTCGTTGGAGAGAACACGGCGGCGGAAGCTATCGCGCCGGGGTTAACTACCCAGCAATGGCTGGAGGGGCAGGGCACATTATTGCTGTGGGGCGGTGGTGTGCAGGCGGAGCCGGATGAGGCGTGGCTGTTGGGGCTGCGTAAGCTGCGCCGTCGCCGTCCGTTGGATGGCGTGGTGTGGGTGATGAATGAGCAGCAGAGCGCACAGGCTGGCGTTATCGATCAGGGCTGTCGCCAGCTGCAAAAACGGGGGCAGATTTTAAAGCAGCAGGCACCGGTTTATCTGTGGCAGGTGTGCGACAGCGCGTGGCAGCAGGACGACCGCATTACCCAGCCGGTGGGCTGTTTGTTCCCCGAGAAAAACTCGCCGGAGAAATTGGCCGCCAGTTTGCAGAAGCTGGTCGCTCCGCTGCGTCAGCGCGGTATGACGCAGGTGTTGTTGAAAAACAGCCATGACTTTTTATTACGTCTGGCTAATCGTTTAGAGCGTAAGGGCATCGCCCATTGGCAGCAGTCGCTAACGCCAATGCTGCGCGAATATGCGTCGGCGCTGTCGCTGCGTGGGCTAATGTTCAGTTTGCCGCTGGCGGCCAAATCTGGCGTTGCTCAGCATGGCTGGCTGCCGGATGCGGCGTGGCAGGGTGTGTTGAGCGATCGCGCAGTGCGCGGTCGTCGGGTCGGGTTCTCTTGGGAACAGAGCGCTTATTATGCCGTGATGGCGCTGGCGCTGCTGTGGTTCGCGGGCAGTATCCTGTCGTTTTTCACCAACCGTTCACAGATTGCCACGGTGCGCGATCAGGTTGATTTGCTGAATAAATCCAATGCTAAACCGATGGAGCAACTGGTTGCGCTACAGCTGTTTGGTAATACGCTCGGCCAGCTACAGTATCGGGCTGCGCATACGGTGCCATGGTATCAACAGTTTGGCTTAAGCCAAAATGACGCGCTAGAAAGCGCGTTGTGGCCGCATTACGATGCGGCGAATCTGCGGTTGATCCGCGGGCAGGCCGCCGCCGAGCTGCATCGTAACCTCAGTGAAATGGCTGCGCTGCCGCCCGATAGTCCTAAGCGCGCCAAGCTGGCACGTGCCGGATACGACAGCCTGAAAGCCTATTTGATGATGGCGAATCCAGACAAAGCCGATGCCGAATTTCTTACCCGCGTACTGAGTGCTAATGAGCCAACGCGCACCGGCGTTGCCCCCGGTCTGTGGCAGGGAATGGCGCCAAGTCTGTGGACGTTCTATGCCGAAAATCTGCCCGCTCATCCTGAGTGGCGCATTAAGCCTGATACCGCACTGGTGGCGCAGGTTCGGCAGGTGTTGCTCAATCAGATTGGGCAGCGTAACGCCGAAGCCACGCTGTATCAGAATATGTTGCAGTCCGTCGCGCAAAACTACGCGGATATGGGGCTAGCGCAGATGGTGGGTGATACCGATGCGCAGCCGCTTTTTACCACCGAACAGGTGGTGCCGGGGATGTTTACCCGTCAGGCGTGGGACGGTCAGGTGCAGAAAGCCATCGATGATGCGGTATCGTCGCGCCGTGAAGAGATCGACTGGGTGCTGAGCGATAACAAACATCCCGCCTCGGCGGATGTCTCTCCTGACGCGCTCAAAGCGCGCCTCACCGAGCGTTACTTCACCGATTTTAGCGGTGCGTGGTTGGATTTCTTAAACAGTCTGCACTGGAAGAAAGCACAGAATTTATCTGATGTGACCGACCAACTGACCCTGATGAGCGATGTGCGCCAGTCGCCTCTGATCGCTTTGTTAAATACGTTGGCCTATCAGGGACAAACCGGACAGCGCGGCGAAGCACTATCGGATTCGTTGATGAAATCGGCGCAAAATCTGCTGCATAAAGAGAAAACGCCGGTAATCGATCAGCGCGTCAGCGGGCCAACGGGGCCGCTGGATAGCACCTTCGGGCCGTTGCTCTCGCTGATGGGCAAGGGCACCACCACGAACGGTGTGATGAATGCCGATAGTTCGCTGAGCCTACAAACCTTTTTAACTCGTGTTACGCGGGTGCGGTTGAAGCTGCAACAGGTGGCGAACGCGTCCGATCCGCAGCAGATGACGCAGCAAATGGCGCAGACGGTGTTTCAAGGCAAAACGGTCGATCTGACGGAAACGCAGGATTACGGCAGCCTGATGGCGGCCAGTCTGGGCGAAGAGTGGAGCGGCTTTGGCCGTGAAATGTTTGTACAGCCGCTGACTCAGGCGTGGCAAACGGTGCTGCAACCTTCTGCCGCCAGCTTAAATACCCAGTGGCAAACCTCGATTGTGGCGAACTGGAACAGCGCTTTTGCTGGGCGCTATCCGTTTGCTAGCAGTGGCAACGACGCTTCGCTGCCGATGCTTGGCCAGTTTATCCGCGCGAACTCGGGGCGAATCGAACAGTTCCTCACGCGTCAGCTGGCGGGCGTGCTGCACAAAGAGGGCAACACGTGGGTACCGGATCAAATCAACAGTCAAGGGCTTCAGTTTAATCCTGAGTTTTTACAGGCTATCAACCAGCTAAGCCAACTGGCAGACGTGCTGTTCACCGACGGCAGCCAAGGCGTGCACTTTGAGCTGCGCGCTCAGCCAGCGCGCAACGTGGTAGAAACCAATCTGGCGATCGACGGCCAACGCCTGCGCTATTTCAACCAAATGGAAAGCTGGCAGAGCTTTAACTGGACGGGTGCCACTTACCAGCCAGGCGTGATGCTGACGTGGACCAGCGTTAACGGCGGCGCTCGCCTGTTCGGCGACTATCAGGGCAGTTGGGGGCTAATTCATTGGCTAGAAAAAGCCAAAGTCACCAAGCTGGACGAAAGCAGCTACCGCTTAGCGCTGGATACACCGGACGGCCTCACGCTCTCATGGATCCTGCGTACCCAACTGGGCAGCGGCCCGCTAGCGCTGCTGAAACTGCGCGGGTTTAGCCTGCCGAGCAAAATTTTTGTGGTGAACGCGGGCGCGTCAGACGCGATGGTCAGTAATAACAGCGCGTTGGAGGGTGAATAATGCTACAGGGATTAATCGCAGCCAGCATGAACGGGCGCGATGCTTTGGCATTGGCGGGCGAGCAGGTGGCGCTGTGGGACAAATGGCTGTTACCGATTAGCGCTGATGCGCCAGCGGGGGAAGATCCGGGCTACGACGATGATTTCCAGCGCATGCGTGAAGAGGTTAACCGCCTGTCGGGGGCTGACACCGATCTTATCTGTCAGTTAGCTGAAAAGCTGCTGACCACCGCGTGCAAAGACGTGCGCGTGGCAACCTATTACCTTTGGGCGCGTCTGCATCGCGATGGAGAAACCGGGCTTGCCGATGGCTTAACGCTGCTGGCGGGCGTGGTGTCTCGCTTTAGCGATACGGTGCTGCCGCTGCGTGCGCATAGCCGTAAGGTGGCGATGGAATGGCTGACCAGCAGCAAAGTGCTGGATAGCCTGTCGCGTTATCCCGAAGTGGTGAAAGCCGACGTGGAGCGCACGGTGGCCGCGTTAGCGCTGTTGGACAGCGCAATGCAGGTGTGGCCAGAGGAGGAACGTCCTTCGCTCGGCGGACTTTATTCGGCGCTGGATGCACGCTTAGCGCAGGCGGGCGGCCTAGATGCGGTGGTGCCGCAGAACAGCGCGCCAGCGGGGCTAAAAGAAGAAGCCGGTTCTACAATGGGTTTACCTACCCTTAAGCAGATCCAATCAGGACGTGATTTGCTCGATCAGGCGCGGGAGCTGGCGCGTTACCTGCGCGATCAGCCGCAGGGCTGGCTGTCGAGCAGTCGGCTGATGAAAAGCCTGCGTTGGGATACGGTGCATCAGTTGCCGCCGCAGGATGCCTCGGGCAATACGCGCTTAACGCCGCCGCGGGCGGACAATCGCGCCCAGCTTAAACGCCTGTATATGCAACAAAGTTGGAATGAGCTGCTGGAACAGGTTGAGCGTATGTATGCCGAAGGCGTGAATCATTTTTGGCTCGATTTGCAGTGGTATGCCTGCCAAAGCCTGAGTAAACAAGGCCATCCTTATGACGCGTGGGCCGATATCGTGAAGCGTGATTTGGGCATGTTCTTAGAGCGTTTGCCGGGGTTGGAAGAGATGACCTACAACGACGGCACGCCGTTTGCCGATGAGGTGACCCGCGACTGGATTGCTCAGCATGTGAGCGGCAATCAAGAACAGTGGGCTGCGCCACCGGCGTCGACTCAGCCGCAGGGCGATGACGACGTGTTAGCGCTGGAGGGTGAAGCGCTGGCGCAGGCCGACAGCGATGGCGTTGAAGCCGCGCTGACGTGGCTAAGCACCCGCTCGGGCATTCATACCCCGCGCAATCGCTGGCTGCTGCGGTTGCTAATGGCGCGTATTGCCGAGCAGTACGGTAAAAATGAGATGGCGCTGCATCTGTTAACCGAGTTGGATATCAATCCGTCCCAGCTGACGCTGGCGGAATGGGAGCCTGCGCTAAGTTTCGAAGTAAAAGCTCGCCTGCTGAAACTGCTGCGCTTGAAATCGCAGCGTAACGATAGCGATAAAGCGGCGCTGGCGCGGCGTATGGAAACCTTGTTAGCCGGACTGGTGAACATCGATCCGGTGAGAGCCGCCGTGCTGTGTGGCTGATGCTGCCGCAGATTATTGCCTGATTTTGGTTTTACCTCCCCCGATTTTTTAACCTTTCTCATGAGAACACAATTCGCATGGATGACTTAACTCTGCGCTATTTTGAAGCAGAAATGCGCTATCTGCGTGAAGCAGGTAAAGAATTTGCCGAAGCGCATCCTGACCGCGCGGCCATGCTTAATCTGGATAAGGTGGGCGCACGCGATCCCTACGTGGAACGTCTGTTTGAAGGTTTTGCCTTCTTGATGGGGCGACTGCGTGAAAAGCTGGATGACGATCTACCTGAGCTCACCGAAGGATTAGTGAGTCTGCTGTGGCCGCATTATTTACGCACCATCCCGTCGCTTTCCATCGTGGAGCTTTCGCCGGACTGGTCGCAGATGAAACACAGCGAGCGCGTGGCTCGCGGTTTTGAGGTGATGTCGCAGCCGGTGGGACAGCAGAAAACCCGCTGTCGCTATAGCACCACGCAGGATCTCGATCTGCTGCCGTTGAATTTGTCTAAGGTGGGGCTGAGCACCGAGCCGGATGGTCGTTCGGTGATCCGTTTCCGCTTTGAATGCAGCGAATTGGCTGACTGGGCGCAAATCGATCTTAGCCGCCTGCCGCTGTATTTGAACGCGGATAGTCCGGTGGCGAGCGCCCTGCATCAGGCGTTGACGCTGCAAACGCAGGCCATGTATCTGCGCTTACCGGAACGGCCTGATCGCCAGCGCATCGATGGATATTTTTCGCCGCTGGGCTTTGGCGAGCAGGACGGTTTGTGGCCGAAAGGGGAAAGCGCTTTTAGCGGCTATCAGCTGCTGTTGGAGTTTTTCACCTTCCGGCAGAAATTCATGTTTGTCGGTTTGAACGGGCTGGAGCAGGTTGAACTGCCCGCCGCACTGCCGTGGTTTGAAATTGAGGTGGTGCTGAGCGAGCTATGGCCATACGACATGCCGTTTGACGCTGAAAACCTGCGTTTACACTGTGTTCCCGTGATTAATCTTTTCCCGTTAGAGGCCGATCCGTTGCGCCTTTCACCGTTGGAAACCGACTATTTGCTGCGCCCGATGCGCTTGCAGGATGGGCATACCGAAATCTATTCGGTCGATAGCGTCGTCTCTTCGAAACATACCGGACACCAAACCTACGTGCCTTTCAGCAGCTTCCGGCATAAGGGCGGCATGATGCGTTACGACGCGCCGGAACGCTATTTCCATACGCGGGTGAAACGCGGTGCTTCTGGGCTGCACGATACGTGGCTGATCCTCGGCGGCGAAGCGTTCGACAGCGATAAGCTGTTGGCCGAAGAAAACTTGTCGCTGAGCCTGACTGGCACCAACGGTCAACTGCCGCGTAAGGCGCTGCAAAGCACGCTGTTGGATACCGTGGTTCAGTCGACGCAAACCAAACTGTCGGTGCGAAATCTGTGCGCGCCAACCATGCCGTGCTATCCGCCGACCCGTGACCGTTTTCACTGGCGAGTATTAAGCCATCTGGGTTCGAATTTTCTGCCAATGATGGATAACGCTGAAGTGCTGCGCGGCACGCTTTCTCTGTATGACTGGACGGGCGACGAGCTTAACCGCCGTCGCTTAGCGGCGATTGTTGACGTGAAACATCATCTGATCCAGCGCTTTGAGAAGGGCTTTTTGCTGCGCGGCGTGGACATTCAAGTCACGCTGGATAGCAACGGTTTTTCCGGCGAGGGGGATATCAGCCTGTTTGGTGAAATGCTTAGCCGCTTCTTTGCGCTGTATGCCGATATTCATCTATTTAACCAGCTTACGTTGATACTGCAACCTTCAGGGAAATGTCTGCAATGGAAAGAGAATCACAGTCAGCGCATTCCGGGCTAATGACGGCGCTGCAAGGGCGCATGTCGGAGGTTAATGTCTATCGCTTTTGCCAACTGCTGGAGCGGGTGGCACCAGAAAAACCTGCATTGGGAAGTACCTCCAGCCCGCATGACGATCCGGTGCGTTTTCGTCCTCATCCTGGCATGGGATTTCCCGTTAGTGAGCTGAAATCACTGGAAAGTGATGAGTTTCACCCAGAGCGTCCACCGACGGTGCGCACCACGTTTCTGGGGTTATACGGCGTTGATTCACCGCTGCCGACCTCGTACCTCGACGATATTGCGCAGAGGCGAGAAGGGCATGAGGCGCTGGAAGCGTTTCTGGATATTTTTAACCACCGCATTTTTACCCAGTTTTATCGTATTTGGCGTAAGTATTCCTATCCGGCGACCTTTCAAGCGGGCGGAACGGATGAAACCTCGCAGTGCCTATTGGGGCTGATCGGTTTAGGCATCCCTGGCACCTTTTCGCATATTGCCACGCCGGTATCACGGTTTTTGGCGCTGCTGAGCGTGATGCGTTTACCGACGCGCACCGCCGAAGGAGTGATGGCGTTAGTGAGATTGTTGGCACCGAACACCACGGCGGTGGTCACGCCGCACGATCGCCAGCAAATTGTGCTCAAACAGCCTGCCGGACTAGGGCAAGCACAGCGGGTTAATTTGTCGCAACGTGCCGTATTGGGCGCGGCGGGAACGGATGTGAATACCCAACTGTTGCTCACGCTGCACACTACCGATTTGACCGAGGCGAAGGGCTGGCTGCCGGGTGGCCAACTGCATACCGATTTGATGGTTTTACTGCGCGTTTATCTGGGATGGCGTTGCAATGCGCGGCTGAAACTGGTGCTACCGACCGCCATGTTGCCGCCGCCGGTATTAGGTAAAACACCGGTTCAGCTCGGTTTAACCGGCCTGCTCGGCCTACACGCCGCCGCACCTGCGGCCTTAGCTCTACCCAACGAGATCACGGTTAACTTGGGGCATTATCAAGGATTACAGCCGAATATGGCGAACAGAGAGGTTAAGCATGTCAATTTTCGCTTCTAAGCCCCGTACATTAAAGGCGACAGCGGTGGCGTTGTCCGCGCTGTTGCTGGCGGGCTGTGGCCTGACGCAGAGCGTGGCAGACGGCACGGCGTCGGTGACTAAATCGATATTTTATAAGCAGATCAAAACGCTGCATCTGGATTTCAGCGCCCGCGAGGCGCTTAACACCGACGCTAACGACATGAGCGCACTGTCGGTGCCTACGCTGGTGCGGGTTTATCAACTGCGAGATAGCAAAGCGTTCGAACAGCTGGATTATCAGAGCCTGTTGGTGGACGGTGATGCGAGCCTTAAAGCGGATTTGCTCAGCGAACGTGAAGTGGTGGTGAAACCGGGAACCGGCGCGTCGTTGAATATGCCGATGGAAAAAGAAGCCAAGTTTGTGGCGGTCGTTGGGCTTTTCCGTATGCCTGATATGCAGAAAAATAGCTGGCGGTTGGTTATCGATCGTGAAGATTTGCTGCCCGATGACCCACGAACTATCGAGCTGAGAAATAACGCGCTTAGCCTTAAACCAGTGAAGGACTAGGCCATGACGTCTCAAAATCCTTCATTGTATGAAATGCTGACGCTGAACTTTGGCGGTGAGCTGGATTTGCAGCGAGTGAGCGAACGCGATCAGGTGATTTTATCGGTGCTCGATAATATGCAACGCATCCTGAATAGCCGCGCTGGCACCTTGGCGCATTTGCCCGACTATGGCCTGCCCGACATGAGCCAAATCCTACAAGGCATGCCGGGATCGGCGCATGGGCTGCTGTCGCTGCTTTCGGCGACGTTATTGAAGTATGAACCACGCCTTGAAAGCCTGTCGATTACGCTGCTTCCCCAAACGCGCAGCGGCCATCTGGAATACACCCTAGAGGCCCAGCTCAAAGAACTGGGTTTAGTGCGCTTCGGCACGGAGTTTGCGCCTGAGGGAAAAGTGTTGGTGCGCCATCTCAAACAGCAGCAGTTTGTTTCCGCTTAGTTTTTCTTTCTTTTTACGGAGCTTC
>Ga0308167_1003377_pt1 | contig 12836 bp, 10 predicted proteins | sample PhyCR1_2_FD_202138 | JGI IMG/M metagenome (GOLD analysis project Ga0308167, IMG submission 202138) | Phyllosphere microbial communities from UC Gill Tract Community Farm, Albany, California, United States - DLSLRC.R1 | ecosystem: Host-associated > Plants > Phyllosphere > Unclassified | place... | reverse complement strand
CCTGATGGCGGAATTGGTAGACGCGGCGGATTCAAAATCCGTTTTCGAAAGGAGTGGGAGTTCGAGTCTCCCTCGGGGCACCATCTTAAAAAAAGACCTTGAAATTCAAGGTCTTTTTTTTCGCCTGCAAAAAAGTGGGCGGCGAGCGGATTCATCGCACACCGCCCACTTTCAACCTGAAACACAGTCCAAATGTGGGAGCTGGCTTGCCTGCGATTGCGCCAGCCCCAACACCCCTCAAACCACCTGCCTACACCCCAACCGAATCCCCCTCCTCCGTCACCCCATTCGGCAACATCCCATTCGCCAAATCATCCACCACTGCCTTCGCCATCTCCCCCAAATAATGCGCCGCCCAGGCATAGCGGTCTGCGCTCTTGTCCATCGCCGCATCCAAAGCCAGCATTTTTGAACAATGGAGAAGCTCGGAGGCATGCTCGAGGGCATCACGGATGGGCACGCCGGAATTGACGCGGAATAGACGGTGGAGGTCGGGCTGCTTGCCGCAGGTGGAAAAAGTAATGACGCCGAGGGTTTTGTTGAGGGGTGGGTTGATCATTGGGCACCTCCCAGGTGGGTGGAGGTGTGGGTGAAGGAATTGCGAAGGTATGGCCTATCAGAAACGCTCATTGCTTAAGCTCCTATGTAGTGAGCTGCCACGTTCGTTTCTCATGCGAATGGGTGGCAGCTATGCGCGGGCTGAGAAACCGGGACAATAGGAACCCGGCAGACCCGAAGGTCTCCCACGCATAGCCGCCATTGCACAGACATGCGGACACAAAAAAGCGCCAACAGTCTAATGGATGGTGGCGCCTATGCGCCTATTGTTTCTCGGATTCTCAAGTCCGGTCGCTGGGTTGGAAGCGACGCTGGAAAGGTAGCGCAGGAGCAGTTAGAGATGACAGTTGGTATCTGTGGCGAGAAGTTTCCAGCGAACTGGCAACCACCGCTTGGCATTTGTCGTCTCTGTGGCCTGAATCTACTCGGACATTATTTTGTCGGCTTCCATTTCTATGGCGATAGCTCCGAGGGCAAGACAACCCGATTTGAAAGTCGCTGCCTCGGTCTGTGATGGGCAGCGCCTGGTGCGTTGGTCACACTCGCCAGATAACGCCCTAAAGCCCATCGCCGCTGCACACTCAGATGCATCTTGATGCAGGATTAAAACTGGCATGTGTGGTGGTCTGCACATCATTAGCGAAACGGTGTGCATGCTCGGCAATGGCACGGGTAAAGCCCAAGCGAACGATGAGGACAAGCGGGCCGACAGGTGCAGGAGTGGCGCTTGCTGTTTCTCTCGACCGGTGAGAAGACGTTGGAGCAGCACATGGCGGATGCCAACAAGGAGCTGAAAGCGGGTATGGAAGTTCGCATGCTCGCCGTCCCAGCCGATGCGAGCAAAGGCCTCGATATGTTCGATGCACTGAACGGTTTTCAGGACGCTGCCACCCTCTCCGATGCGCTCAAGGCCCGCTTAGCCAAATACTACGGCACGCCCTCACCGCCTTCCTGCACGCACTGTGTGCGCCTGGAGAAATGCTCAGGTGATCAGTGATCGTTCGCCGCACGGTGGAACAGTTCATCACCCAAAACCTGCCCGCCTCGGCCAGTGGACAGGCCCAGCGTGCAGCCCTTCGCTTTGGCCTCGCAGCAGCGGCAGGAGAGTTGGCAACCGCCTTTGGTGTCACCGGCTGGCCGGATGGCACAGCCACGACCGCCGCACGAGTGTGTTTGCACGCGTGGCTGGCCGAACGCGGCGGCGCCGGTAACTTCGAGGGCGATGCGATTTTGGCGCGGCTAAGGCAGATCATCGAACGCTTTGGAGAAAGCCGCTTTACCCGCTGGGAATCTGCCGCCGCCAAGATCGATGAGCACGGGCCATGCACGATTGATCGGCTGGGCTTTCGCACGACGATGGAACACGGCTTGGGCGACGCCCTGCACACCACCAACATCTACTACGTGCTGCCAGAAGCTTGGAAGGCCGAAATCTTCAAGAGCATGAACATCAGTGCGGTGAACAAGGAGCTTATACGCCGAGGTGTCCTTGAGCTAGGTCCAGATGGCAAGGCCTCCTGTTCCGCCCGCTTACCGGGCATGGGTATCCAACGTTGTTACGTGGTGAAGACGGTACCTGGAACAGAAGAAACTGAGACTCAGGCGGCATGACCGCCAGCCAAATGATTGAGGTAATGCAGGCCCTCTTTTGGCCTGACCAGCCACGCATCCAAACCATAATCTAATTAAATAGGACAAGACATATGAACGATATCCAAACACTGAAAGACACCCGTGTGAATCTGGCAGCCGAATTGGAATGCATCCAACAGGAGCTACCACGCATTGAGGCTGCATTTGAAAGCGAAGAAGTGATCAATCAAGGGCGCGAAGACCATGTCCGCCATGAGATCGACGACCGAAAACGTCAAATCGACTCGATCAACCTCAAGATCCATATGTTGGATATGAAATTGTTTCGTCGAGAGGCTTTAGCCGACCAAGAAAGCCTGATGGCGGGTTACATTGCCGGCATGGCGAACTGGACAGCGGATGAGCTGGAACTGAACGCGAAACGCGAAAGCCTCAACACTCGCTTGGAGGAGATCCGAAAGCAAGCCCAAGAAGATATCGCAAGCGCACGACGGGCCGAGACCGAAGCGGCCACGGCTTACGCACAAGCCGTGGCCTGGGGAGATGTAGAAGGCGAGAAAACCGCCAGCACCGACGCCCAGAAGGCGGCAAAAAACCTCTCATCTGCCACTGAACAACACCGCCGCCAACAACTGATTATTACCGCCCTGGAGCAGGAGCTGACCATCGTTGACCGGCACATCACCGAGGCCCAGGCAGAACGTAAGAAGGTAGAAAACCAAGCTCTACATCTCGCGCATAACGCGTTAGAAGAAAAATGGATGAGGCCGCCCAGGCACTTCTCGACGTAGGCGGCCGGCTGTATGCGGCTAAAAGCATGATCCAGCAGGATCCGGTGTCGCTGTTTAAGCTAGATATACCGGAACAGGGCGAAAACTTTGACAGTTGGGGGTGGAGAGACTTGGCAGACCGCGCCGGGGAATACCGCGCGCAAGACGTACTCGCGATGTAATCGCTGATTACCCCGAAACGGTTCGCTTTCGGGAGCTGTTTAAATCACTCAAAGGAACGAAGCCATGAACGCTGCAAAACAAGACAGCTCATCCCTATCCGAAACGCTACAAGCGAGAAAAGCCTACCTAACCGCACTACTGAAAATCGTAGATACCAAGATCGGCAAAGGCACTTCAACGCAAAAGCTCACAATCATCGCGATCAAGGCTGAAATGGGGCTAATTGAGCATAAACTGAAAAAAATTGACGAGGATAAGCGGAAGCTAGCGGCGGCTTCCGTTGTACTCAAACTTGACGGACAGAGTCCAGCGAAATGTGATCAATTATTGCCAACGACCTGAGGCAATTCATTGTTCGCTGTCACGCAGGACTCCCCCTGTTGCACTAAGCCTTGTGATTTTGGCTTGCCCCCCCGATGACCTAACTTTCTTTTGACGATCTTCAGGTTTTTGGGATTTCGTTAGACGTTTTGCTTCAAAGAGAAAGTAGCAAGGATTCTCCTTTACATCCTTTCTATACTCAGCATACGTTTTCGCACCGTGTAAAGCCGCGGTTAGCGTTCCGAACAGACTCACTCCGGAGGTTACAACCGCAGCCGCGAGTCCACTAAAGGCGAGCCCAAGATCGACCACAGCAGCCCTTCTAACAGACTTAATTTTGTTAGATATCGCCTTAACTTGAACCTCAGACATTTCATGTTCTATATCGACAATCTTTCTTCTGATTACTGTCGAATCGCTTTCATACCGAAGTTCTCTGAATCTCGCCTCTAAATCCGTTCTAAAACTCTGAAACGCCTCCCCATCGTTATTACGAAGGCTCATAAGATCGCGAGAGCTTATCTTATCCATATAAGGCAACTTCATTTTCAAAACGCATTCTATAGCGTTCTCCGGTATACCCTTGTCAACCTCCATCATTGAGCTGCGTAGAAGCTGACTATCAAAACTAGAGGAACAGGCGTAGACCGAACTTAAGCTTTGAGCTAAAGAAATGTCAGTAGTAAGCCCCCTAAAATAACTACCTGCACTTCTCGCCAGGGACTCCGCCACCCATTTGTCGAAATGGGCTTGGCTAGGTGGAAATGATGGAGTGCTCAATCTAAATTGTGCGATTCGCGTCTCATCGTCGAACGACAAAGTTTCTTGAGACATGAGATTGTATATAAATCCAGTCCCGGGGCGTGTCCCTTTGAAGTTTATAAATATTTTCCTACATGGCTCCAGCCGATCCGTAACTATCAAACCGCCAGGTGTCGACTCCGCTGTAAAAATCTCACTTTTCTCCCTAAATATTTGCAAAATAGGTGCGGGCACAAGGTCCGTGTACCCATTTGCATCATAGTAAATAGGTATTTGAACGGGGGCCTCGGCGTGATAGCTCACAGGATAAAATTTGAGGTACCCTCCGACAACCATATCCCTTTTACTTAATACGTCCTTCACTGCTCCCGCTAACGCGACTCTATTTAGTTTTTCCGAACTCGAGCCCATGCCCAAGTACCCTGACATAGTCGAAGACATGGCGCTCTTAGGTGCTGTGAAGGGAAATATCGGATCAGGCAGAATCATTTGCTCGATATACAGCGCCGCTCTTTTCAAACTACTAAGACTGCCCATTTCTGCGCTACCCACGCAGCTCAAACTTCCAGCAACGTGGCTTACTTCAACAGTTAGTCGATCTAGCTCTGCAATACAATGCTTTCTATAGCTCTCCAACTCACATTCTAAACGCTGATCAGTTTCACCATCATAATTTGCGGCAATTAATGTCGGATCAGTCAGCAAACTATGCGCCAGAAAGTCAAACATCGTATTGCTCATCAATCACCCCAAGTCTAATTACATAAGAAACAACCGGCTTCGTCAGTTGTGGATGCTACAAAGTGAAAATTGCCATCGGTAAAAATTTTAAAAATTAACTCGCCAAAAGCTAGCAGATGGCCATAGAGAAGTCTACACACCATTGGCTGAGGCCGTTCATGAGCCACCCGGCAACATTAATCCAATGCAGAACACCTTGAACTCTCTTGGCCGACATCAGCCACAAACGAATGAAGCTCTGAGTGAGGAGCCATGATCGGAAAGTAACCTTCACGTCCATCCCAGCCGTTTTGTAGACGATCTAAATAATCTCCAAAATGACGACATCAGGTGATGTTTCAACATAGAGTATGCTTGCTAGTTAAGGAGGGCGACTATTCGCCCGACGTATCGATGATGGAAATGGAGCTCAGACTAGTAATGGATTCCGGTTCAAGCCCGGCCTCGCGAGGGCCGGCTGGCGCTTATATCGAAGGCGAACTTGGCGCTCTCTATCTGCTCGCCCTGCTGACGGGCAATCGAGCACCTGGTATGCCAGACGCTAGGCTCGTCAGCGTCCGATTTCAAGGCACCGAGCACGGGTATAAGCTGGATGACCTGATCGCTTCTGGATCAGGGCCGGCCGGGGCCGCCATCCTCGAAATTCAGTCGAAGCGGGATATAACATTCTCGCCGGGGGACAACGTCTATAAGGATGTCGCCTGCCAGATCGCACGGAGTATGGTGAGTTCCGTTCCGGTGGATAGACACCTTCTCGGCATAGCGACGCAGCGGACCAGCCGCAAGATTTCCGGCGCTTATCAGGATGTACTCAAATGGGCACGGACAATGGAGAGCGCGACGGCGTTCTTCACTCGGCTAGGCGCCAGGGGCATCGCGAGCAAGGATATGCGCGACTTCGTAGCGACAACGCGAAAACACCTCGTCGCGGGCGGTGTAGCCGATGACGACGATGCGATCTGGCGGCTGTTACGACGCATGCTCATCCTCGAATTCGACTTCGAGGCGACATCACCGATCACCCGAACCTATGGGTATGCGCTGGCACGGATGGCGCTAGCCGACGAGGATCTTGGCCGTGCCGGGGCGCTATGGAGCCGGCTGGTCGACTTGTCAATAAAGACGGGAACTACCGGCGGTGAAATAGACCGAACGACCCTGGTGGCCAATCTCGCCGAAGCAGGGTTTCGGCTCGCTGGCGGCCGCGATTATAGTCAGGCACGTATAAAACTTGCCGAGCTTTCGCAGAATACGCTCGCCCATATCGGCACGAGCGTGGCGGGGGTATCCTTGTCTCGGCTGGAAGCAGTCGCTGCACTGGACGATGCATCCGAAATGCATCGTTTCGTAGAGGTTCGCGGGGATCCCGGTGTCGGGAAATCCTGGGTCCTTCGTCATCTCGCAGAGCGTGTTGCGCGCCAAGCTCCGATCATCCTCCTCGACCAGGATGCGACGCCTCCGGGCGGCTGGCTCCCGTTTTCAAACGCTCTCGGAATCCCCGGATCGGCTGTGGAGTTCCTGACCGAACTGGCCGCAAGCGGGGGGGCGATACTGTTCATCGATGGCATTGACATGTTCGATGACTTCGGGCGCCAACGCACAATCGCCGAGCTCATGAGGGCAGCGAGCGCGGTCCCGAACTTCAAGGTGATCGCCACTAAGCGAACTGCCAGCAACCCCGATATTGAGCACTGGCTCGATGATCAGATCGTTGCCGCAATGGGTGGCGCATACCCGATAATAGTCGGGCCACTGTCGGAGAATGAAGTCGCGACCCTGGTCGACCAAGCACCGGATCTCCGATCGCTGCTGGACCCGAAGCATCCCGCCGCCAGGCTTGCTCGAAATCTCTACCGGCTGTCCCGGCTGCTGAAAGTGCCTAGCGCTACAGGGATCCGGACCGAGGCCTCGATGGCTGGCTTCTGGTGGAGGAGCGCGGACGGCGCGCCTGCAAACGACGTTCGCGCCGCGCAGCGGCTGATAGCAGCGCTCGCCGGCAGCGCTCTCGAGTGCGAAGGAGGGCTTGAAATCGCAGAAGATTCGGCGGCGCGTTCGCATCTGATAGGGACGTTGACGCTGAGGGAAGTGCGGCGCGACCGCCTAGACTTCTATCATGACGTGCTGCGCGACTGGGCAATAGGCAACTATATCGCCGAGCATCCCCAGCGTCTGGCGGCTCTAGACATGAGCGTGCCGGTCTCACCACGGGTTGCCCGCGGCATCGAGTTCGCCGCCAGACTAGCTCTCGAATCCGATGTAGGTTGCAGCAGGTTGATCCAACTACTCGGGCAACTCTCGCCCACCGGGGCGCATGGATCCTGGCGACGTCAGGCGTTCCTTGCCTTATCGCGTTCGGAAGCCGGATACGAACTGCTCGAAAAGTGCAGTACCGGGTTACTTGCAGACGGGGCTGCTCTCCTCGTCGAATTGTGTACGACGATTACCGCGGTCGAGACGGTGGCGACGGCCGACCTGATGGCGATGCCGGAAGGGACCAAAGTAGACCTACCACGTTCCCATCGGACCGATGTAACCGGCTCAGCGCTTCAGGTGCTGCGCTGGGTGTTGGCACATTCGACCGAAATCCCGATGTCGGCGATCGGCTCCGTGATCGAACTGGTAAAGATACTGCTCTCTCTCTGTGAGCATATTCAGATATTCACCCGCCAAATTGCTGTAATGCTTTTTGGCTGGCTACGACAGCTCGATGTCGAAGCCGCCGATGTGACGATCCCTAGGGAAAGGAACCTTGGGCGGGCAGCGAGCGACGGGCGGAGCAGCATGATCGAGCAACTTCGCCTGGTCGCTATATTTCTCGGAAAGTTCGCACCTGATGAGCTCAAGGCGTATCTCAGAGAGGTAGGCCTTGAGCGGAATAACTACAAAGTCGATGCAATCCGACAGTTTTCGAAAGTGATCGCGCCGGTTGCGCCCGCCGAACTAGCGGAACTCGTATTAGCGAGCCTCCTCCAGACAAATAAACGGCGCGGCCGCCGTGATCGAATAATGGAGCAGGCCTTCACCTTCGCCGACAACAGCTACTTACCCGCATCGCCGGCGCAGCCCCCTTTCTTCGATCTACTGGAGTCTGCGCCCGCCGAAGGATTGAAGTTGATCCGCACACTGGTAGCCGAGGCGATCGCGTTCAGCAGCAATGCACAGGCGTCGGAGAGTCGTGGCTTCACCGTCAATTTCGGCGATGATCCACGCTTCTTTCCCCGAATCGACAGCTATCTCTGGTCGCGGGATCAATGCCGCGAATATTCAGCAGCCTCCGGACTCAAGGCGCTGGAAGCATGGAGCCAGCAAAGGCTCGACGATGGTGTAGCGGTGGATGATGTGCTCGCCGATATCATCGGGCCCGAGGGCACCTGTGCCGCGTTCCTCCTAGTTGCGGTGGATGTACTGCTTTCACATTTCAACGTTACGCGCGATGCATTGGCGCCGTTCATAGCGGACCCAGAGTTACTGGCCACCGACCGCATGCGTCGGGACCGTGATATAGGATCCGGGATTGATCAGCTCACAATCGGGAAAGAGCCGGAGAACAAGGTAAGGCTCGCTGATTTGAAGGGCCGCCCATCGCGACACGCGACCTTGTTCGACGTGGTGCATTTTTATCTGGGAGACGATCCAGTAGCAAACCGCCTGCGCGAGCAGCTGGGTGCGGCGGTCGCGGGCCTCGAGCCCATTCAATCCTACTCGAACTTTACTGACGCGCGGTTCATCGCACGGTTTGCCAACAATCTGCTGCAACGATCGAACTGGATCGACATCGGAGATGAAAAACTAGGGTATCGGCCGCCAGCGGACGAGGCCCAACATCTCGAAACGATGGAGAAACAGCGTGTCGCACGCTTGCGTTCGATCGAGGTCGAATCCTGCATCAGTTTGGCGATCGATGGCGAAGGTAAATACGCTACCGCCGAGACTGCGCGCGATGCGGTCGCTTATGCGGGCGGCGACCTTCCCGACGACAGCGACACCGACTACCTCAAGTCGCGCTCTACTAGGCTGATCACGACGGCCTTGCTGGTGACTCGCGACGGTGAAGACAGTCTGCTCGCTACCGAGGAGGCGTGGGTCCGTCAAGTCATTGCAATCGCGTTCGAGGAACATTCTGATCGCGGCACCGGATCACAGGATACGTTGTGCTTCAATCGGCCGGCGATTGCCATCCTTACTCTGATCAATCTTTGGGCACGGAAGGACAATGAAGCGGACCGGAACGCGCTGATCCGGCTCGCGACGCGAGAGGATCGCAGTGCGGGGCCTGCATTCTCAGCCGGACTTAAGCGGATCCTAAAAACCCAGCCCAAGCTCTTCAAGGCATCTATGCGCGCTGCGTTCGCAAGCATGATTTGGCGCTGGAAAAGCCACGACGAGGACGACAAGGCAGAGCATGCGCGCTTCGGGGCAGAGAGGACCGCTGCGGTCGATAACGCAGTCGCGGCCGAAATCGCCTGGTTGGATGGCGAGGCCGAACCTGCATGGCCGGCTTGGCCCGAGGAATACCCGATTCGGCGCCGCGGTTCGCGCCTCCACGTACCTAGACTCCTAATTTCTGCAGATTGTGGGGAAGAAGAGACGATCGAGTCAGCGGTCGCCGAGCCATCGTCGATCATCCACGTCAACAGCGAGGCGGCAGCGCAATGGCTGGCGATGGTCCAAGCCGCGCCCAAGGGATCAATCGATTGGCGGCAGGAGGTGGTCGAGGCTTACGTGGGCTGGACGACTCGGATGAACGGGCTAGGTCTACCAGTAGATATCGAGATAGATAACGATCCGCACGAATGGAATATGCACTACTACGCGCTGTTCGCCGAGCGACTGCTCGACGCCACCGATGCATCGTTCGAAGCAGATCTGAAACTCGTGACAAATCTGCCGGACGAGCCTTTCGGCAGGGTTGCGCAGACTATCATCCACTCGGCCGACGCGCTCTATTGCAACGATCCACAGCGTCCGGCCATACGGCCTGCTGAGTTGCGTACCCGTTTGGCGCAACGCGTGATGGCACTCCACAGGTGGCAATGTGCCGATGATCCGTCCAGTTCACGGATCGACATGGAGAGCGGCGGGATCATCGCAAAGATAATGCTGAACACTTACAACCCGTTCAACGGGACGGAGAGCTATCTGCCGCCCGTGTTGTTCGACCGCGTCGACCCGCTCCTTCCAGCGATGAGACCGCTTCTAGCGGGCGGGCCGACGGCCTTCGTGGCTCTGTGCACGATGAATTTGCTCTTAGTCGAGACCCGCGCGCGTCACCTCGACTTCTTGCTCGAAGCGACCGAGGCTTGGTTTGGTCGCACACAAGCGCCCGAACTGTGGATCGACATGGGCATAGGACGAAAGGTAGTCAAATGGCTGGAGACGGCGATCATCCAAGAGCCGGAGTTGCTCGCACCAGCACATCCTTCGCGCGCCCGTATCGACCGCGCGCTCGGGCGGTTAGTCGGTGTTGGCATTGCTGAAGCCCATGAGCTCGAATTGAAAGTCGAAGCGGCAGATGGGGCGCATAGATAAGAAAACCGACTAACTTTAAAACGGCTTCAAAAGTACAGCTCTTTTAGCGTGTAAGACCTTCCGTATTAGCCGATTACGACCTATGGAATAGCAGTTTTTGTACGCGCTGCTGTAACACCTATTTGGCATGTAACACCTAATGGAGGCGAAAGACAAACTACGCGTAACATAAATAAAACCCTATAAATTCATACAGTTATGATTAATCGCAACACCTGCAACACCTGTAACACCTCTTTTCAGTCCCCCGCCCCCATTATTGATAGCGCCGCCAGCGAAAGCTTGTCTGGCTAAAATCTACCAATGCAGAGCTCGAGCTCTGGAGCATCAAACGTTAGGACGCTTTGGAGGTGTTTTTTGCCCATAACGAACAAGGAAAACACAGCAACAGGTCTCAGCCTTCGCTTGGGAGTCTGGGGATTTTTCTATCGGTACGGGGTAGGAAACCCGCCGGATCACGTTAGTGGCGGGGCTCCAAAGTTAGTTGACTGGTTGACCGAGTTGACCGAGCCATTCGTTCACTATCCTGAACGAAACCCATGACCGTTACAGATCCGGTAAGGATGCGCTTTTATCTTCAAGATCCTTTCAATTTCAACGTTGAAATTTCAGTAACCTGGTGCGGCAGCCGCTACCACGATCCCGCGGGTTTAATGCCCCGTGCATCTCTGACTTCGTCAGGGTCCCCAGCACTGAATCTCACCCCTATCAGTCAATCTTGCCCTAATCCACTAGGAGTGAACCCCAGAGTCTGATCGGTGCCTAGAAAGATCGGCCATTTACCCTTCGCATGGGACTGCCGTTGGACACACTGATGGCAAGTTGATAGCGTTGGATCTAGATACCCCCACAAGGATGATGTGATGGCGAAGACGGCAAAAGGGTCAATGAGAAAGGTCGAGATTGCATGCGTGGCATGGATCGACCTTCTTGGATACGGAAGTCAAATCAGCGAATCAGGCTTTAATCCTGCACATGAATCCGCCGCTGCAGCGATTCACCGCCTTGATAGGTTTCATACCGCCGTCAGTGAAAAGGCAAATCGGTATTTTCCTACACTGGCAATGAATGACGGGGTAATTGCTTACAGGGATCTTTCACCTCGAGCCCACAGCGTCACTTACGACTTCCTACGAAGAAGTATTGATCTGTTCCATCACGTCAATAACGTTGATCAGAATGAGCTATCGCATCCAGGAGCGCGCATGGTCATTGCGCCAGGGTTCCGAGTCAGGCGCGTACATAGCTTCGAGCAACATTTGAATGATGGTAAAGGCAAACTGATCAAAACAAAGCTTAGGGAAGGGACTATCACCCCAGAGCAAGCGATTAACGAAGCACTTAAAGCCAGACAATATTTCGATGCTGTTCCGGAGCTTCAAGGAAATTTCGCACTCACTCGTGCTTACCTCGCAGACGAATCTGGATCAAAAGCAGGCCTTGGAGGTCCGAACTGTTTCGTTGACCTCAGTCTTTTCTCCAGCACACTCCCTGACTGGATTACCTTTTCAGAAACCATCGACTGGGAGTCACGAGGCATGCAAGCGCAGTTTGGGCGTCTAGCTGGCATCAATCATGAGGTAGCAGGTCGAGTCCAGAGCGAGGGTATTCTTAGCGCCTTCGACATTGCGAAAACCTTGAGCAATGATCACGAGATTGAAGCCAAACTTCGCCAAGAGCGGTTTAGAATAGTTCGATGAAACCTACCCTAGGGCTGCTAATAATGTATCCCTACCTGTATCCCTGACCTTATAATCCCGCTACAAGGCACGGATTATATAGAACGCACGAGTCTCCCTCGGGCACCATCTTAAAGAAAGACCTTGAAATTCAAGGTCTTTTTTTTCGCCTGTAAAAAAGTGCCGGGCGTGGCAGTGGAGGTAGCGGGACCATGGAGTTGACGCTTGAAGCGGTTGCGTTGTTCGCGTTGAAGCTGGTGCATGAGACTGACCGCGGCAGCCCATTGCTGCGCGATGATCCCGTGATGGAGGGCTATGATCGCGAGGTGTTCGGGTTGTTAGTGCGCCAGGGAAACCTGGCTGAGATCCAATCGAAGCTCGATGAGTGCATCACCCAGGCGTTGATTGCATTGGGTGGAGCGGACAGCGTTCTCGGGCGTGAATTGCAAAGGCTATCCACCGATGTGCAAAACATCGCTCGTCTTGATGAGTTGACCTGCCCGCTGACCGTACTAAAGGGCTACCTGAAAGATGTGCAATGAATCGGTGACCAGCATAACGGCCAGGTAAACCATCAACACCGCCACCCCTGCATCCAGCCAACGCCAGACCACTGGCTTGCGAAACAATACCGTCAACCGCTGACAGCACAGCGCCAACACCACGAACCATACGAGTGATGCCGTCATGGCGCCTGTCG
>Ga0308167_1003374_pt1 | contig 12837 bp, 14 predicted proteins | sample PhyCR1_2_FD_202138 | JGI IMG/M metagenome (GOLD analysis project Ga0308167, IMG submission 202138) | Phyllosphere microbial communities from UC Gill Tract Community Farm, Albany, California, United States - DLSLRC.R1 | ecosystem: Host-associated > Plants > Phyllosphere > Unclassified | place... | reverse complement strand
ACGACGAGAACAGTGAGCAGATGAGGCCCCCGGCCGACCGCGATCAGACCAGGAGTCCCTCGCTGACCTCCCACAGGCGCCGGGCATCGTCGGCGTCGAGCATCGCCGAGTTCGCGTCCGACGGGATGCGGTCGGCGGTGAGGGGCAGGACCCGGTCGTCGATCACGGCGACGTCGCTGTCCTTCAGGTAGACCCCGCCGACGCCGTCGAGCAGCGGGCTCGCGGCACCGAACACGAGCGTCGCTGCGCCCTGCTCGACGGTCTTCTTGCCGACCTCGGGGTCGATGACGGTCACCCCGTTGTCGTCGACCAGTCCCTGCTCCCGGTACGACGCGAGCACCGTCGGGTCGTGCGGGCCGGGTCCGATGATGACGCCCGGGTGTGCGGCGAAGGCGCGGATGCCCTGGTCGGCGTACCGCCGGTCGAGCTCCACCGTGAACAGGACGTTGGCGCGCTTCGACTGGCCGTACGCGGTGACCGGGTCGTACCCGTGCGCGAACGTCAGGTCGTCCCACCGGATCTGCCCGAACCGCGCCGCGCCGGAGGTGACGGTCAGGACCCGCGCACCACGGGCCTCCAGGAGGGCGGGGAGGAGCGCCCGCGTGAGCTGGAAGTGCCCGAGGTGCGTCGTCGAGAACGCCTGTTCGTTGCCGCGGCCGTCGAGCCGGCGGTCCGGGGTGAAGAGCATCGCGGCACTGTTCACGAGCATGTGCAGCGGGCGGCCGGAGGCCGACCAGCGCGCGGCGAAGGCATCGACCGACGACGGGTCGGTGAGGTCGAGGGCCTCGACGTGGATCCCCGGGATGTCGGCGACCGCTGCGGATGCCCGGTCGACGTCACGGGAGGCGACGGTGACGTCGGCGCCGGCCGCCGCGAGGGCGCGGCTGGTCTCACGGCCGAGGCGGCTGTGTCCGCCGGTCACGACGACGTTCCGGCCGGTCAGGTCGACGCCGTCCAGGACGTCGGCGGCGGTGGACGCGGCGGTGAAGCCGCTGGGCAGGGGGTGCTGGTCGGTGATCACGACTGGTGCTCCTTCGATTCGATGTGGCCGACGGCGGCAGCAGGGCCGGCCGCGACTGAGGCAGCAGGGCCCGCCGCGTCGGCGGTGTCAGGGCCGACGGCGTCGGCGATCGCCGACCACGCGTCGGGGTCGAGCCCGAGCTCGGTCCGGAGGAACGCCGTCGTGGTGTGGCGGACGAGGTCCACACGCTCGGGGCTCTCGTCCGTGGTGGCGGTCGACTCGTAGTCCTGGATCCCGCCGAGCAGGTGCTCGCCGCCGTGGACGGTCACCAGGTGCCGCGCACCGGGGCTCAGGTGGTAGACGTCGGTGAACCAGTCCGGGCCTCGCGTCGAGAGCTGGGACTGGTCGTGGTCGCCGGCGACGACGAGTGACGGGGTGTGCAGCTGGCTGAAGTCGGGGCTCATGAACGCGAAGTGCTCCTGCGCGAACGGCGCGAGGTCGCCGCGCGCGATCCCGGTGGTGGACAGCAGGACCCCGGCGCGCACGCGGTGGTCGGTGCGGTCCTCGCCCGGCCGCCCGTCGGCGTCCAGGACGCGGGCCCCGAGCAGCATGCCCACGGACTGTCCGCCCCACGAGTGTCCGACCGCGGCGAGGCGTGCGGTGTCGACGCGCCCGCTCAGGCCGGGGACCGCGTCGATGACCTGGTCGAGGTCGTCGAGCACCCGCTCGAGGTCGTCGACGCGCGTCTGCCAGATGGTCGGGTAGCGCGGGTCCTCGAGCGTCAGCCCGTAGGCCTTCGCGTCGAGGAAGGTCGGTTGGACGACGACGAAGCCGTTCGCGGTCCAGTGGTCGACCAGGGGGTCGCCGCCGGTCATGGACTGGCCGAAGCCGTGGGCGAAGACGATGACGGGCAGGTCCGTGCCGGTCGTCGGTGCGGTGATCCGGACCTCGAGGTCCTGACCGCGCGAGGGTGCGGGAAGCGTGACGGGGCGCACGCTGATGACCTGCGGTCGAGGTGCTGTGGGTGCCATGTGGGCCTTTCCGGGATGCGGTGTCGCCCGTGGTCGGAGCGATCGTCGTCCGAAACGGAGCGACGTTCCGGAACGATACGGAACAACGATCCGGATTGCAAGAGGAAGCGGAGCGTTGTTCCGCATTCCGTCTGCGTCGTGCGATGATCGACGCATGAGCACCCCGTCGACCGACCCCGTGCCGCGTCGCCGTCGCGACGTCGAGCGCAACGAGCGCACGATCCTCGACGCCGCTGCCGCGGTCTTCACGGCCTCGGGCGTCGGCGCACCGGTGCGCGAGGTCGCCACCGCCGCCGGTGTCGGGGTGGGCACGCTCTACCGGCACTTCCCGACCCGTTCGGACCTGGTCGTCGCCGTCTACCGGCACCAGATCGAGGCCCTGGTCGACGCCGGGCCGGCGCTGCTCGACTCCGAGCCGACACCGTTCGCCGCCCTGCTGCGCTGGGTGCACCAGTTCGTCGACTTCCTCGGCACCAAGCACGGCCTGGCGCGTGTCTGGGAGGGCGACGCCGACGGCTTCACGGCGCTGCACACGCTGTTCGTCGACGAGCTCGTGCCCGTGCTCGGCCGGCTGCTCGACGCCGCGCGGGCGTCCGGCGAGGTGGCGGCACCGACCCCGCCCTACCAGCTGCTCCGTGCCGTGGGTGACCTGGTGGCGTGGAGTCCCCAGGACCCCGACTACGACGTCCGGACGATCGTGACCCTCCTGGTCACCGGGCTGCGGCAGGCGCAGCCGACGGTGACCGACAGCGCGTAGCCGGCCACGTGCACTGGTCGCGACCGGCACCGGACCGGAGGCGCGGTGCGGGCCCGTCACGAGCCTCCCGTCCGGCGTCGCGACCGTCTCGGGCCGCACCAGCGCCGTCGGAGCGCCCCGCTCAGACCGCGTCCGGCTCCGCGGGGCAGCCCTCTGTGTCCTCGTGTTCCGGCAGCACGTCGACGTCGGTGACCGTGTACCCGAGCGGCACCTGGCCGAGCGCGAGCAGGAGCGCCGTCCGCCGGTCGTCGTGCTCGGTCTCGATCACCCGCCGCTCGGTGGGCACGACGACGAGTCGGACCCGATGCGTCACGGGTGCCCCCACGCTGCGGTGCCGCGCAGGCGTCGCTCGGCGTGCTGACCACGTCGCCGACGCAGCAGCAGGTGGCGGACCGCGAGCAGGTGCGGGAACTCGACGAGCATGCCGACGACGATCGCCGTGGTGACCAGCGGCTGGTGGGGGAGTGCGGCGCTCGTCAGCCCGATCATCAGGGGCGCGTTGCGGGCCGCCGTCGTCATCGCGAGCAGCGCCGACCGCGGGTACGACAGGGCGGCGAGGCGTGACGCCCACTCGGCTGCGATGAACATGACGGCGAAGAAGACCACCGCGCACCCCAGCACGGCGACGAACACCGGCAGGTTCGCCAGCAGCAGCGCGATGTGCGAGGCGAAGAGCCCGGCGACCATCGCGCCCACGATCCAGGGAACCGCGCGGCCGGGCAGGGCGGCGGCGCGGGCTCGAGCGCCGTCCGGCAGCAGTGAGATCCCGAGGCGGATCACCACGGCGATCGCGGCGGGCAGGACGAACCACTGCAGCAGGGTGCCGACGGTCCCCACGGCATCGACGCCGGCGTTGCCGCCCAGGACCGTGATCCACACCGGGAACAGCAGCAGCTGGGTGACCATGTTGATCGGCAGCAGGGTGGCCCCGACAGCGGTGTCCCCGTCGCTCAGGCGGGTGAACGCCAGGAACCAGTCGGTGCAGGGTGCCAGGAAGTACAGCATCACGCCGAGCTGGACGGCGGGGTGCCCGGGCAGGGCCACGCGGGTGAGCAGGAAGGCGACGAGCGGGGCGAGCAGGAAGTTCATGCTCCAGGCGATGCCGATGACCTTCCACGCGCCCGTCGTCCGTGGGAGGCGGCGCAGCGGGACGTCGACGAACAGGGCGACGACCAGGGTGATCACCAACGGGTCCACCACGGAGCCCATGGCGTCGCCGCTCGCGGGGGAGGCCCCGCCGATCACCGACCCGACCAGGATGGCGCCGCCGACGATCGCGGGGGTGGCCCAGAGCCGTGCACCGGCGGGGTGGGCGGGCCGCTGTGCCGGCATCAGCACGCGCATTCGACACCGCAGCAGCTCAGGTCGTCGGTGAGCATCCCGGCGTCGTCCCACTCCTGCAGGGCGCCGCAGTCGCGCCCGGCTCGTTCGCCGATGACGCGGGCGACGTGGGCGAACCGCTGCCGGAACTTGTACACGAAGCAGAACTGCAGCCCACCGTGCCGGAGCGCCGTGCCTGCCAGGAACAGCCCGGGCGTGGTGGTCGACTCGTCGTCCTCGGTGAGCAGCGGCCAGCCGTCCGCGCGGGTGTCGAACAGGCTCGCGGCCGGCCCGAGCCCCGGGCCGTACCCGGTGGCGAGGATCGGTGGCGCGTCCGCGCCCAGGGCGGTCCGTCCGGCGACCCCGACGGCGAACCCGTCTCCGGACCGCTTGATGCCGGTGACCTGGCCGTCGTCGACCAGGGTGAGGCGTCCACTGGCCCGCGCGGCCGCGAGCCGTTGACGGGTCCGCGGGGCGAGGCGGAACGACGGGTCGGACCCGCTGCCGGCGTCCCAGGGGTGGGACGGGTCGACGACCGTCACCGTCGCCCCCTGCTCGACGTGGTGGCACGCCAGGTCGATGCCGGACTCGAAGCCACCCACGACCACCACGTGTCCGGACTGCGCCACCCAGGCTGCCTCGGCGGACGCGCGCACCCCGAGCGAGGTGCCCGCGCAACGGGGCAGGATCGGGTCGGAGAACTCGCCGCCGGCCCAGACCAAGTTGCGGGTGATGACGGGGCCGCGGCTCGTGGTCACGCGGAAGCCGTCGTCGTCCGGCTCGATGCGCTCGACCTCGGTGTCGAGCAGGGTCGGCAGGTGGAAGGTCGCGACGACGCCGCGCAGGTACCGGGCGTACTCCGGCCCCGAGGGGTAGTCGGTCCCCAGGCTGTAGGCGGGTGAGGTGCGCGGGTGGACCGCGTTGAGGTCGGTGGCCCCGAACCCGTTCCCGGTGAAGGACGGCGTCAGGAACCGCTGGTGCTCGGGCCACCGCCGGAACGTGTCCCCGACGACGCCGCGTTCGACGACGCCGAACAGCAGGCCGTCGACGGCGTGGAGTGCCAAGCCGGTGCCGACGCCGGCCGGTCCGGCTCCGACCACGAGGGCGTCGAGGGTCTCGGTGGGGTGTGGTGCTGGCATGGGGTCGGTCTTCCCAGCAGCTGCGGCTGCGTCAATGGAACGGCCACTGTCGTGTGGTCGCCGGGTCCCATCTTAGTGAGAAGTGTTATCAACAAGCTACCGCAGCATCAGCCCACCGGGGTCGAGTACAGGACCGCCAGGGTCGCCACCAACCCGACGACCACGATGGCGAGGTCGAGCACGGCCAGGGTGACGAGTCGGGCCCGCTGCGGCCGGACGGCCGTCCGCACCACGACCATCGTCACGAACAACACGACGACGAGCACCAGCGCCGGCCATCCGATCGCCGGCGCTCGGATCGCCATGAGGACCATCACCGCGGCGACGATGACGGCCGTGACGGCTCCCCACACGAGCCAGTTCGAGCCCGACGCCGTCCGGAGTGCGGGCTGGTCGCCGACGCGGGTGGGATCGGGGCGGCGGGGCTGTTCGTCGGACACGAGCCGGACGGTACGCGGCGGCCCCTGCCCGTCCCCGCAGCCGCCCGGCCACGAGATGATGAGGTGTGCACACCGCCGCGACCATCCTCGACGCCGTCGTCCGGCACATCGACACCACCGGGTTCGCCGCACACGGCATTCACGTGCGCACGCGGACTGCGGCTCCGGGCACCGATGACGTCGCCGAGCACCACTGGACCCCCGACGTCCGACGCGAGACCCACTCCATCGCGAAGGGAGTCTGCGTCCTGGCCGCCGGCATCGCCGCCGACGACGGCCTGGTCGACCTCGACGAACCGATCGCGACGTACCTGGCCGGCACCGGCCTCGGGGCGGAGACCGGCCTCGTCCTCGGCGACGGCGTCGACCGGGTCACCCTCCGCCGCCTGCTCACCATGATCAGCGGGATCGACATGCCCTGGTCGGCGACCGAGCTGACGGACTGGCCGGACCTGGCGGCCGAGTTCCTGCGGCGCCCGTCCCGCGGCCGGGTGTTCCAGTACGCGAACGCCAGCACCTACACCGCGATGCGCGTGCTCGAGACCCGGGTCGGCGACGTCGGCGCGTTCGTCGCGGAGCGGCTGTTCGCGCCGCTCGGCATCCGGGACGTCGAGTGGCAGCGCTGCCCGAACGGGTTCGTCGCCGCGGGCGAGGGGCTGTCGCTCAGCACCGAGGAACTCGCCCGCATCGGGCACCTGATCCGCGACCGCGGGGTCGTCGACGGACAGCGGATCGTCAGCGCGCGGTGGTGCGATGCGATGCACACCGACTGGGTGGAGCGTGAGGGCACCGGCCCCGGCTACGAGCGGTACGCGATGGCGGGGTGGGGTGGCCCCGGGCGGCTCTGGCGGCTGCACGGTGCGTACGGGCAGATGCTCCTGTTCGACGAAACCGAGGCGAGCAACGCCCCTGGCACCGTCGTCACGATCACCGCCGACGACCACTTCGGCGCCGACGCGCTCGCCGCCTTCGTCGCCGACGAGCTGGCCCGCCAGGACCCCCGCCGGTAGCGACCGCGACGATCCGACCTGCACGTCCGCGAGCGCCCGGCGTGGGAGGATCGATCAGTGCAGCAGCAACCCGTCGCGATCATCATCGCGGCCATGAGCGAAGAGGTCTCGGCCTTCGCCGACCTCTTCGGCGGCGTCCCCGTCCTCGACGGCCCCGTCGGTGGCCACGACCCGCACCAGCTGCTCGACATCGGCGGCGCCACGGTCGTCGTGCGCCGCAGCGGCATCGGCTTCACGAACGCCACGGCCGCGGTCGCCCACGGCTTCCACGACTTCGGCCCGGGCATCCCGGTGATCAGCGTCGGGACCGCCGGCGGGCTCATGCACGGTGTCGCCATCGGTGACGTCGTGGTCGGCGACCGGTACGTCAACCTCAACGCCGACGCCACCGCGTTCGGCTACGCCCTGGGCCAGGTCCCCGGCATGCCGACCGGCTACGCGCCGGATGCCCGGCTCGTCGAGCTCGCGATGGGCGCCGACATCGCGTGGCCGCTGCGATCGGCGACGATCGGCTCGAGCGAGGTCTTCGTGACCGAGGGCCGTGCCCGCGCACTCCGGGTCGCGTTCCCCGACGTGGCCGCGGTCGACATGGAGTCGGCCGCCATCGCGCAGTTCGCCCACGTACACGACATGCCGTTCGTGTCCGTCCGGTGCATCAGCGACCTCTGCGCGCCGGACGGCGCCGAGTTCCGTGAGCACCTGGACGACGCCGCGGCGCGCGCAGCGCGCGTGGTCCACGACCTGGTGCTCGGCCTGCGTTCCTGAGTCCGCCCGCGCGCTCCCTCAGCGCTCGATGACGCGCCACTCGCTGACGAACGTCGTGACGTCCTTCTCGTCCAGGTCTCGTTCCACGGTCTCGAGGAGCCGTTCTGCCTGATCCGCGTCTCCGGCTCGCGTCCGGAGGACCTCCGCGCCGTCGTCACGACGGCGGACGACCAGGTCGAAGCTCGGCAGGAAGTCCTCACCGGCACCGCCCATCGCGGCCAGGGCCAATGCCGCCGTCGTCCGGGCCAGACGCTTGAACGAGCTCTGCCGGGAGTCTTCCAGGGCCACCTGCAGGACATCTCCAGCTCGCGTGCCGCCGCTCACGCGACGACTCCCACGGCACGGAGGCGTCGGACGGCGAGCCGGTCAGCGGCTCCGGGCGCTGCGCCGAGGGCGTGCGACGCGATCGTGACGTCGCCGTGACGGAGCAGACAGACTCCGGCGTCCCGTGTCTGCCCGCTGTGCCAGATCAGCCCGTCGCGGTGCTCCCACGCCAGGAAGTCCGGCTCGATGCGTCCGATCCCCACGCCGAATCGCAGGAGGTCGGACATGGTCGACCAGATCCCGCCGGCCGGTGCGTAGGGACCTGATCCGATGGTCCAGGGTTCACGGGGACGGCCCCGCCACGACCGGAGCAGGGTTCGTCGTTCGGGTGCCGGGTCGAGGGTGGCGCTCGTGATACCGAGCGGAGCCAGGACCGTCCGCTCGGCGACCGTGGACCATGCTTCCTGCGTGACGTGCTCGACCAGCCGACCGAGCACCGCGTAGCCGAGGTTGGAGTAGTCCCGCTCACCCGATGTCGTCGGGGTCTGGCGCAGCGCACGCGTGATGTCCTCCTCGGACACGTCCGCGTACGGGTCGCCGACGATCCCGGCCGACATGCCCTGGTGCACACGGGGCAGGCCCGAGCGGTGTCGGATCAAGTCGTCGACCGTGTAGGTGGCGTCGTCGGGGACGTCCGGCAACAGGTCCCGGGCGGGGGTGTCCCGTGGGATGTCCCGTTCAGCGAGGAGGACGAGCACGGCGGCGGCGGTCACGGTCTTCGTGACGCTCGCCCACTCCACCAGCGCGTCCGCTTCGTAGCGATCGCCGAGGTCGGCGGTGACGTCGCCCCCTGCGTCGATGATCACGGCTCGGTTCGCAGCGGTCACGCTCGTCCTCCTGATCCGGTCGAAGCCACCATGATCGCAGCAGGTCATGCGGGGATCCTCGTTCGGCGTGGACGAGCACCCCGGTGCCGGAGGGGCGCGATCGGGCTCTCAGCACGGCCGGAATTGCGTTCCACGGACGTTCCGGGACGGATTGCGAACTCGGCTCCGAGGCGCTCGCTAGCGTCCATTTGGGGGGCCAAGGAACCACGGCCAATCACACAGGGAGATCAGCCATGAGCGCCTACACGAGCGACGAGAACGTCGAACCTGCACGCATCACCACCTTCAAGCGCGTCCGCAAGCAGTGGCGTCGGACGGGTGAGGTCGGCTACACGCACAGTGGCAGCGACTTCTTCCGCGACGACGCCCCGGAAGCGGTCCAGCGGTAACCAGCGGCAGCCACGGAGTGCCCGTCAGGAGCGATCCTGGCGGGCACTCCTGCGTCAGCGACCGAGCTGGTCCCGCAGGTAGGGCGCGGTCCGGCTGGTCGTCGAGGCGGCGACCTCCGCAGGCGTGCCGGAGGCGACGACCCGGCCGCCGTCGTCGCCGCCCGACGGGCCCATGTCGATGACGTGGTCGGCGCTCGCGACGACGTCCATGGCGTGCTCCACCACGACGACCGTGTTGCCCGCGTCGGTCAGGCGGGCGAGCTGGGCGGTGAGCAGCTCGACGTCGGCGGGGTGCAGGCCGGTGGTGGGCTCGTCGAGCAGGTACAGGGTGTGGCCGGTCCGCGCACGCTGCAGTTCCGTTGCGAGCTTGATGCGCTGCGCCTCGCCGCCGGAGAGCTCCGGAGCGGGCTGGCCGAGCCGCAGGTAGCCGAGGCCGACCTCGCGGAGGGTCTCGAGTCCGCGCCCGGCTGCGGGCAGGGATGCCAGGAACGGCGCCGCTTCGTCGACGGTCATGCCGAGGACGTCGGCGATGGACGCCCCGTTCCACCGGACCTCGAGCGTCTCGGCGGTGTAGCGGGAGCCGTGGCACTCGGGGCACGGTGCCCAGCTGCCCGGCAGGAAGAGGAGTTCGACGGACACCGACCCCTCGCCCTGGCAGACCTCGCACCGGCCGCCGGCGACGTTGAACGAGAACCGTCCGGCGGTCCAGCCCCGGGCCTTCGCGTCGTCGGTCTGGGCGAAGGCGGCCCGGACCGCGTCGAACAGGCCGGTGTAGGTGGCGAGGTTCGAGCGGGGCGTCCGGCCGATCGGCTTCTGGTCGACCTGCACGACGCGGTCGATGAGCGGGTGCGACGTCGCGACGCCGGGCAGCACGCCACCGACGAGCGACGACTTGCCGGAGCCGCTGACCCCGGTGACCGCGGTGAGCACACCGAGCGGCAGGTCGACGTCGAGCCCCCGCAGGTTGTGCAGGGTGAGGTCGCGGAGTTCGAGGGTGCCGATCGGGGACCGGACGGCACGGTCGGCGGTCGGCTGCCGGGGCTCCAGGAAGCGCCGGGTGACCGAGGCCTCGACCTCGGCCAGGCCGGCGACCGGGCCGCTGTACAGGACGGTGCCGCCGCCGGTGCCCGCGCGGGGGCCGACGTCGACGATCCAGTCGGCTCGCCGCACGATGCTCATGTCGTGCTCGACGACGAAGACGCTGTTGCCGCCGGCGCGCAGGTCGTCGAGGACGTCGACGAGCGACTCCGCATCGGCGGGGTGCAGCCCGGCGCTCGGTTCGTCGAGCACGTAGACGACACCGAACAGGCCGGAGCGCAGCTGCGTCGCGATCCGCAACCGCTGGCTCTCGCCGGGGGAGAGCGTCGGGGTGGCGCGGTCGAGCGCGAGGTAGCCGAGACCCAGACCGACCAGGACCTCGACGCGGGTGAGCAGGTCGCGGGAGATCGCCACGGCGACCTCGGTGTGCTCGCCGGACGATGCTCGTGACGTCGCCGCTGCCGCGTCGGTGATCGCCGCGATCGGGCGCAGGACGTCGGCCAGGCCGGTCAACGGCAGGGCGTTCAGCTCGGCGATCGAGTGGCCGCCGATCGTGACGGCGAGGGCGGCTCGGGTCAGGCCGGTGCCGCCGCACAGCCCGCACGGGCCGGACTCGACGAACTGCAGCACCTTCTTGCGCTGGGTTTCGCTCTGCGAGTCGGCGAGGGTGTGCAGCACGAACTGGCGGGCGCTCCAGAACCGGCCCTTGTAGGGCTTGGCCACGCGGTCGCGCTTCGGCTGCACCTGCACGACGGGCTGTTCCTCGGTGAAGAGCAGCCAGTCGCGGTCCTTGCGCGACAGCTCGCGCCACGGGCGGTCGATGTCGTAGCCGAGCACGGCGGTGACGTCGCGCAGGTTCTTGCCCTGCCACGCACCGGGCCAGGCGGTGATCGCGCCGTCGCGGATGCTCAGCGACGGATCGTGCACGGCCGATGCCTCGGTGACCTCGTGCGCGGTCCCGATGCCGTGGCACCGGGGGCAGGCGCCGGCGACGGTGTTCGGCGAGAAGGAGTCCGACTCGAGCCGGTCGGCGCCGGACGGGTAGGTGCCGGCACGCGAGTAGAGCATGCGCATCGAGTTCGACAGCGTGGTCATGGTGCCGACGGTGGAGCGGGAGCTCGGGGCGCCGCGGCGCTGCTGCAGGGCGACGGCGGGCGGCAGTCCGGTGATCGAGTCGACGTGCGGGGTGGACCCCTGCGCGATCAGCCGCCGCGCGTACGGGGCGACGGACTCGAGGAACCGGCGCTGGGCCTCGGCGAAGACGGTGCCGAAGGCGAGCGAGGACTTGCCGGAACCGGAGACGCCGGTGAACGCGACGATCCGGTCGCGGGGGATGTCCACGTCGACGTCGCGCAGGTTGTTCTCGCGGGCGCCTCGGACGCGGATGAAGTCGTCCGGCCCGGGTCGGTCGTCGGTGGGGGTCGAGCGAGGAGCGGGCATTCGCTCGATCGTAGGCTCGGCCACTGGGAGAAGCAGTACCGGTGCGGAACCGCGAACGACGAAGAGCCGCTCCGCCCTGATCGGCGGAGCGACTCTTCGTGTCGTGCGGTGTTGCGGTGTTGCGGCAGGTGTTACTTGATCTGGGCGGTGATGGTGGCGGTGCCGACGAGCAGGCCACGCTTGACGGCGTCGGTGCCGAAGGTCTTGTTCAGCAGGCCGGCGGCGTCCTCGGAGATGTGGACGGTGGTGCCGGTGAGGATGGCGTTGTCGCCCTCGAGCTGGAGGGGCTTGAGGGAGCCGCCGTGCAGCTCGAACAGGAACGCGTTGGCCGCGGCGACCTTGCCGTTGACGAGGACGTCGCCGTAGAGCTTGGACGAGCCCGGGTTCACGACGAAGTTCTCCAGCGTGACGGTGGTGTCGCCGGCCTTCAGGGTCAGCCCCGAGTCGTCGTGGTTCAGCAGGCCCTGCACGTACGGGCGGTAGTTGCCGTCGGGGGACCAGTAGGTGACCGACCCGGCGGTGATCGGGAACGACACCGACCCGTCAGCGAGGGTCGCATCGCCGGAGACGCCGGGGGTGAGCTTCAGGGCGGTGAGGGCGTCGGTGAAGCCGGAGTCGAGCTTCACGGCGGTGGAGCCGCCGAGGACCTCGGGGACCGAGGCGACGGGTGCGGGGATCTTCGACGACGACGAGGACACCGTGTGCACGTTCGGGGTCGCGGCCTGGGCGGAGGAGATCCCGAACGCGGCACCGCCGAGGACGAGGGCGCCGGTCGTGGCGAGGGTGATGGAGGTCTTGAGGCTCTTACGCATCGTGATCAGTCCTTTGCTGTTGTCGCGCTCGGCGCGGCTGCTGTGTGCGCGCCGAACACACCCTTGGTGGGGTGGAGAACCAGCGATGTGCGGCTGGTGAGCGCTCCGGGTGTTTCCCGGTCGTTGCAGGTGATTCGGCACCCTGCGGCGAAGGGTTTGGACGGATCTGCCGTCGTTACCGCTCTGTGACCTTCGGGCTCATCCGGACAGCGGTCACGCCCGCAAGTACGTTCTCTGAGAGGCCGCTGAACGTGGTCCATCGAGAAAGGCATTCCCCATGGCATCGACGTCCAGTCGTCCCACCTCCGTCACCGTGTCGTTCGTCATCTGGCTGGTGGTGGTCCTGGCGAACATCCTGCAGGGCATCATCGGTCTGGTCTCGGGTGGCAGCTCCTCCGCCGCACAGGACGTCGGCACCGCCCCGCTCGTCGGCGGCGCGATCTTCGCGTTCATCCTGGCCGTGATCGAGCTCATCATCGTCTTCAAGATGCGCGACGGCCGCAACTGGGCCCGCATCGTGCTGACGGTCCTCGCGGTCCTGCAGCTCATCGGTGTCGGCGTCGGCGCGGCCTCGGGTGGCAACG
>Ga0308167_1003368_pt1 | contig 12851 bp, 9 predicted proteins | sample PhyCR1_2_FD_202138 | JGI IMG/M metagenome (GOLD analysis project Ga0308167, IMG submission 202138) | Phyllosphere microbial communities from UC Gill Tract Community Farm, Albany, California, United States - DLSLRC.R1 | ecosystem: Host-associated > Plants > Phyllosphere > Unclassified | place... | reverse complement strand
GGCCGAGGTAGACCATCGTCTTCTTCAGCGGGTTGGCCATGGTTCCTCCGGAGTTCGTGCTCGTGGATGCCCTTGGGACGAGGCTAGGGCGTGACCGGCCGTTCTCCCGTGATTGCGGTGCCGATCCGGAGGTGTGTCGCGCCCTCCGCGATGGCCTCGGCGTAGTCGCCACTCATCCCCGCGGAGATGTCCGTGGCGTCGGGTGCCAGCGACACCACCCGCTCGGAGACCGCCCGGAGCCGGGCGAAGGCCGCGCGGGGTTCCTCGTCGAGCGGCGCCACGGCCATGACACCGCGCAGCCGGATCGTGCCCGTCGCGAGCACCCGTGCCACCATCGCCTCGACGTCGTCGGGCTGCACGCCCCCGCGGCCGGGGTCGTCGGTCAGGTTGACCTGCACGAACCCGTCGACCACGGGTGGCTCGGGTTCGGCCTCGTTCGGGGCGAAGGCGTCGACGACCGTCGTGCGGTCCAGCGACTGCACGACGTGCGCGTAGCGCCGGACCTGCCGTGCCTTCTTCGACTGCAGCTGCCCGACGAAGTGCCACGTCAGCGGCAGGTCGGCGAGTTCCGCCGCCTTCGCCTGCGCCTCCTGGTGGCGGTTCTCCCCCACGTCCGTGACGCCGAACGCGGAGAGCGCACGGACAAGCGACGCCGGGTGGTACTTCGTGACGACGACCAGCGTCAGCTCGTCCGCCGACCGCCCTGCGGCTCGCGCCGCGTCGGAGATGCCGGACCTGACGGACGCGAGACGCGCCCCCAGTCCGTCGTCGTGGGACGAGGCGGACGGGAGGCGCGGGTCGACTACCAAGGAGGCGTTACTTCAGGAAGTCGGGGACGTCGAGCTCGTCGTCATCGTCGTCGAAGGCCGGGTCGGCGGCGCGCTGCGCCGGCGCCTCGTGCTCCTGCGACGCCCAGGAGGGCGACGAGTCCTCGATCGACCCGGTGCCGGCGGCGGAGGCCACGGGCAGGGTCGCGCCGGCCTCGGGGTCGACGTAGCTCGAGCGACGTTCCTTCTGCTGCTGCTGCGGCTCGCCCCCGTCGAAGCCCGCGGCGATGACGGTCACGCGGACCTCGTCGCCGAGGGTGTCGTCGATGACCGCACCGAAGATGATGTTCGCCTCGGGGTGGACTGCTTCCTGCACCAGGCGGGCCGCGTCGTTGATCTCGAAGATGCCGAGGTTCGAGCCACCCTGGATCGAGAGCAGCACGCCGTGCGCACCGTCGATCGAGGCCTCGAGCAGCGGGGATGCGACGGCGAGCTCGGCGGCCTTGATGGCACGGTCGGCGCCCCGCGAGGAACCGATGCCCATGAGCGCGGAACCCGCACCCTGCATGACCGACTTGACGTCGGCGAAGTCGAGGTTGATGAGACCCGGGGTCGTGATGAGGTCGGTGATGCCCTGCACGCCGGCGAGGAGCACCTGGTCGGCGGTCGCGAAGGCCTCGACCATGGAGATGCCACGGTCGCTGATCTCGAGCAGGCGGTCGTTCGGCACGACGATGAGCGTGTCGACCTCGTCCTTGAGCCCGGCGACGCCGTTCTCGGCCTGGGACTGACGACGCTTGCCCTCGAAGCTGAACGGCTTGGTGACGACACCGATGGTGAGCGCACCGATCGACTTCGCGATGCGGGCGACCACGGGCGCACCACCCGTGCCGGTCCCACCACCCTCGCCGGCGGTGACGAACACCATGTCGGCGCCCGCCAGGGCCTCCTCGATCTCCTCGGCGTGGTCCTCGGCGGCACGACGGCCGACCTCGGGGTCCGCGCCGGCGCCGAGGCCGCGGGTGATCTCGCGGCCGACGTCGAGCTTGACGTCGGCGTCGCTGAGGAGCAGTGCCTGGGCGTCGGTGTTGATCGCGATGAACTCGACCCCACGGAGACCGAGTTCGATCATGCGGTTGACGGCGTTCACGCCGCCGCCGCCGACACCGACGACCTTGATGACGGCGAGGTAGTTGTGGTTCGTGGTCACGTCAGTCAGGCCTCCGGTTGAACCCTCAACCTCTACTTGAAGTTCAGGGGCAATGCTGGTAGATGTGGTGCTGGCTTCGACGCTACGGGTGCGCTCCGGGCACTGTCGCCCCGCCACGCCGCGTGTCGCCCGATTCCGCGACTTCTTCCGCTACTTCTTCGCGCGGATGATGCCGTTGTCCGGCGCGGAGACGTCGTACTCGACGACGACGCCGGGGTTCCGGGCCGAGTGGTCCTTCACGAGGGCCGCGAGCAGGGCCGCCTTGGCGTCCGACTGCTCCGGGTTGCCCCAGACCACGCTCGAGCCGTCCTGCAGGGTGAGCGTCACGTCGTCGGCGGTGGACGCCTTCACGCTCGTCACCTGTTGCCGCACCGTCGACGGCAACGCCAGCACGACCTCGGTCATGGTGCGGAACACCGACGAGCCGAGCTTCGCGTTGCCGATGTCGGCGACGGGCATGTTCGCGGGCTGCGTCGGCGAGGACTGCACGACGATGCCGGCCGGGTCCACCAGGTCGAAGGACTTCCCCGACTGCACCGCCACGACCGGGGTGCGCTCGGTCACGGTCACCACGAGGGTGTGCGGCGGTGCTTCCTCCGTCACGTAGCTCTCGATGAGCGGGAAGCCCGCGATGTCCTGCTTGATGGCGTCGAAGTCGAGCCGCGCGAGGGGCGTGCCGATCTGGTCCGAGAGCGCCTGCCGGAGCTGGGTCTCGTCCACCCGGTTCGTGCCCTTGATCTCGATCGTCTGCAGGGCCATCAGCGGCGAGAACACCGCGACGAGGATCGAGACGCCGAACACCAGGACGATGCTCGCGGCGGTGATCCAGGCGGCGCGGCGGTGTCGGCTGCGACGGGTGAAGCGACGGACCTCGGCCCGTTCGAGCAGGCGACGGCGGCGCTTGGCGACCCGGGCCTCGCGCGCGGTCTCGGCGGCTCGGACGCCGGCGCCGATCGGGACCTCGTGGTGCCGGTCCGCGTCGGCGTGCAGGTCCTCGACCGTCGTGTCCGCCGCTGCGCGCGACTCGGGGTGGTCCTCGTCGGGGGTGTACTCGCGGAGGCGGTCCTTGACGGTCGAGAACCCCGCGCCGAGACCGGCACCGAGCCGACGACCGGCAGCGCCGGCGAACGCGCCCGCCCGGTCGCGAGCCGACGTGCCGGGATCCTGCGTGGCAGTGGACGCGACCGGTTCGTCGACCGCGTCCTGCGGGGCGGGGTCGGGCTGCGCCTCCCGGACGTCCTGCCGGGGATCGCGCGACGGACGCCGCGGGATCAGCGGGGCACGGCGCTGCCGGGGCGCCTGGGCGTCACCGGCGGACGCGTCCGGCTGCGCCGGGCGCTCGTCGAACCCCTCCGGACGCTTCACCGGGTGAGCGCGCTCTCGTCGTTCTGCAAGGCGCCGATCACCTGCGGGATGATCCGGTACACGTCACCGCAGCTCAGCGTCATGATGATGTCGCCCTCGCGCGCGACGGCGGCAGCGCGGGCGGCGGCCTCGTCCCAGTCGGGCAGGAACTCGACGCGGGACTGGTCCGTGAACCGCTCCTGCACGAGGGCACCGGTCACGCCGGGCTCCGGGTCCTCGCGGGCGCCGTACACGTCGAGCACGACGGTGTGGTCGGCGAGCTCCTCGTAGACCTTCGCGAAGTCCCCGGCCATCAGGCGCGTGCGGGAGTACAGGTGCGGCTGGTGGATCGCGATGATCCGACCGTCACCGACGACGTTGCGCGCGGCCTTGAGCGCCGCGGCGACCTCGGTCGGGTGGTGTGCGTAGTCGTCGTACACGGACACGCCACGCTCGACACCGTGCAGCTCGAACCGGCGCTGGGTGCCGCCGAAGGACTCGATGCCGCGGATGGCGTCCGCCGGGGCGACGCCGAGTCCGGTCAGCACCGCGAACGCGCCGACGGCGTTGATCGCGTTGTGGCGTCCGGGCACGCGGAGGGTCAGGTGGTACGCCGCACCGTCGGCGCGGAAGTCGACCTCGACCCCGGCGGACTCGGTGATGCCCTCGATGCGGACGTCCGCGTCGGCGGCCTCGCCGAACGTCACCACGTCCGGGGCGTCGGGGCGGCGGCGGATGCCGTCGGTCACCGTCTTCGCACCGGCGTCGTCGCTCGAGATGACGACCCGCTCGGACGCCTTCGCGGCGAACTCGACGAAGGCCTCGGTGAAGGCCTCTTCGCTGCCGTAGTGGTCGAGGTGGTCGGCGTCGACGTTCGTGATGAGCGCGACCGCGACGTCGTAGAGCAGGAACGAGCCGTCGGACTCGTCGGCCTCGACGACGAACAGGTCGCTCGAACCCGGAGCGGAGCTGGTGCCGAGCGACTGGATGACCCCGCCGTTGACGAAGCTCGGGTCCAGGCCGAGCTCGACCAGGGCGGTGACGATCATGCCGGTCGAGGTGGTCTTGCCGTGGGCACCGGCGACCGCGACGAGGCGGTGCTGGGCGATCAGCGCGGCGAGGGCCTGCGAGCGGTGCAGGACCGGCAGGCCGCGGCGCTGGGCCTCGAGGAGTTCGGGGTTGTCCGGCCAGAGCGCGCTCGTGACGACGATGGTGTCCGCGTCGCCGACGTTCGCGGCGTCGTGGCCGATGTGCACCTCGGCGCCGAGGTCGCGCATCGTGCCGGTGGTGGCGGTCTCGCGGGCGTCGCTGCCCGTCACGCGGTGGCCGGCGGCGAGGAACAGCCGGGCGATGCCGCTCATGCCGGAGCCGCCGATGCCGACGAAGTGCACCGTACCGAGGTCGTCCGGGATCGGCTGCGTCAGGTCCGGCTTGATGGTCATGCTTCCTCCGTGGTGCTGGCGTTGTCCGCGCCGTGCTCGCGTGCGTTCTTGCCCGCGTCGTGCTTGCGTGCGTGCTTCGCTGCGTCCAGCACCAGGTCCGTCATCCGGTCGGCGCCGTCGCGGTGTCCGACGCTGCCGGCGCGCACCGTCATGTCCGCGATCCGTGCCCGGTCCTGCAGGATGTTCAGGAGCTGGAACGTCACCCAGTCCTCGTCGAATTCCGCGTCGGCCACCAGGACCGCTCCCCCGGCGTCGACGACGTCCTTCGCGTTGTGGCGCTGCTCGCCGTTGCCGACAGGGTACGGCACCAGGACGCTCGGCAACCCGACGGCGGTGAGCTCGCAGACCATGCCGGCACCGGCACGCGAGACCACGAAGTCGCTCGCGGCGTACGCCAGGTCCATCCGGTCGCAGTACGGCAGCACGTGGTACCCGTCGAGGTCGCTCGGGCCGAGGTCCGAGTTGCCGCCGACGACGTGCAGGACCTGCCAGCCGGCACCGACGATCGTCGCCGCGGCCTTGTTCACCGTGCGGTTGATGCTGCGCGCGCCGGACGACCCACCGGTGACGAGCAGGACCGGACGGTCGGCGTCCAGCCCGAACTCGGCGAGGCCCTCGGCACGGCTGGCGCGACGGTCGAGCGACTCGATCTCGCGGCGCAGGGGCATGCCGACGAGTCGGCCGTTCCGGAGCCGGGTGTTCGAGAAGGTCAGGCCGACGTGCTCGGTGAGGAAGGCCGCCAAGCGGTTCGCCAGGCCGGGCTTCGCGTTCTGCTCGTGCACGACGATCGGGGTGCCGGTGCGCTTCGCCGCGATGTAGGCCGGGGCGGCCGCGTAGCCGCCGACGCCGAGGACGACCTCGACGTCGTGCTCGCGGATGATCTGCTCGGTGCGCTTGACGGCGCCGCAGAAGCGCTGCGGGAAGCGGAGCGCGGCCGCGGTCGGCTTGCGCGGGAACGGCAGGCGCGGGATGGTCAGCAGCTCGTAGCCGCGCATCGGGACGAGCCGGGACTCGAGCCCCTCGGCGGTGCCGAGGACGATGACCTCGGCGTCCGCGTCACGCTCGGTCAGCCGGTCGGCGACCGCGAGCAGCGGGTTGACGTGGCCGGCGGTGCCGCCGCCGGCGAAGAGGTACGTGCTCACCGGAGTGTTCCGTTCAGGGTGCTGCGGCCGGTCGGGCCGTCGAGGGGGTCACGGCCGGTCGGGCCGTGCTTGCCGGGGAGGTCGCGCGCGAACGACAGCACCACGCCGATGGCGACGAGCGTCATGATCAGCGCGGACCCACCGGCCGAGATGAGTGGGAGGGGGACGCCGAGGACCGGCAGCAGCCCGAGGACCACGGCGATGTTCACGAGGGCCTGGCCGATGATCCAGGCGAGGATGCCGCCCGTGACGGTCTTCACGAACGGGTCCTTCGACTGCCGGATGACCTTGACCATGCTGACGGCGAGCACCACGAAGAGCGCGAGGACCACGACGGCACCGATGAGCCCGAGTTCCTCGCCGATGATCGCGAAGATGTAGTCGTTGTCCGCCTCGGGCAGCCAGGACCACTTCGCCTTCGAGTTGCCGAGCCCGACGCCGAACACGCCGCCCGACGCCAGTGCCCACATGCCGTGCACGGGCTGCCAGCAGAGGTCGGCGTACTGGTTCGAGTCCGTGCAGCCGGACAGCCAGGCGCTGATGCGGACCTGGCGGGACGACGACGCCATCGTGACGAACGGCAGCAGCACGGCCATCCCGACCACGCCGACGAGCAAGTGCTTCGCCCGGGCCCCGCCGACGTAGAGCGCGCCGAGCACCAGGATGAGCATGATCATCGCGGTGCCCTGGTCACCACCGAGGATGACCAGCCCGAGCGACAGGAGCGAGGCGATCCCGACCGGGATGAAGACCTCTTTCCAGTCGTCGAGCTTGTCCCGCTTGACGTACATGATCGCGCCGATGCCGAGCACGAGCCCGAGCTTGACGACCTCGGACGGCTGCGCGGTGAACGAGCCGATGCCGATCCAGTTCCGGTTGCCCTGCACGTCGATGCCGAGGGGCGTGTACACGAGCAGCTGCAGCGCCAGGGCGGCCCCGAGCAACCGCATCGCCCACTTGCGCCAGAGCCGCGCCGGCACCCGGCTGACGATGAGCATCAGCGGCACGCCGAGCACCGCGTACAGGCCCTGACGGGACGCCGCGCCGAAGAAGTCGTGCGTCGCGGCGTACTGCTCCACGCTCGACGACGACAGGACCATGACGACGCCGAAGACGACGAGGAAGAGCGTCACGCCGAGGATCGTGTAGAAGGTGCTTGACTCGGCGACGAAGACGTTCTTGACGGCGACGACGGCACGGTTCGTCGGACCGGTCGAACGCGCGGCGCTCGTCCGTGCGCCCGCTGCGGGCCGTGCCGTGTCGCGGCCGTTACGCCCCTGCGGAAGATCCGTCGTCGCCATCGGCGTTGCCTCCCAGGTGCTCGTGGACCGCGGCCGCGAAGCGCTCGCCCCGGTCCGCGTAGGAGCCGAACTGGTCGAACGACGCTGCGGCGGGGGCGAGGAGGACCGTGTCGCCCGGCCTCGCGACCGATGCGGCATGCCGGACCGCCTCGGGCATGACCTGATCAGTGTCCGCTGCTTCGACCTGCAGGACGAGCACCCCGGGCGCGTGTCGCGCGAATGCCTCGACGACGGGCCCGCGGTCGGTGCCGATCACCACGACGGCGCGGACGTCCGGCCCGAAGCGCTCGACGAGCGCGTCGATGTCGACGCCCTTGAACAGGCCCCCGACGATCCACACGACCGTGTCGAACGATGCGAGCGACGCGGTGGCCGCGTGCGGGTTCGTCGCCTTCGAGTCGTCGACCCAGGTGATCCCGTCGGCGGTGGCGACGAGCTCGGTGCGGTGGTGGTCTGCACGGAAGCCCTGCACGGCCGACCGGATCGCGCTCGGCTGCACGGAAGCGGCACGGGCGAGCGCAGCGGCGGCGAGGACGTTCATCGTCATGTGCGGGCTGGCGAGACCGGCCTGCTCGAGGTCGGCGACGGTCGCGAGCTCGAGCGCGCTGCTCTGCCGGTTCTCGGCGAAGGCGCGGTCGCACAGGACGTCCTCGACGACCCCGACGTCACCGGGCGCGGGGATCCCGGGGCCGAAGCCGACGGCACGGCAGCCCTCGACCACGTCGGCCTCTTCGACCATGTGCCGGGTGACCTCGTCGGTCGTGTTGTAGACGCACGCCATCACGGTGCGCTCGTAGACCTTGGCCTTGGCGGCGCGGTAGGCCTCGGCGGAGCCGTGCCACTCGAGGTGGTCGTCGGCGATGTTCAGGCACGCGCTGGCGAGGGGCACCACGGCACCGTCGCCGGACGTGGGCATGTAGTGCAGCTGGTGGCTCGACAGTTCCACCACCAGCACGTCGAAGCCGTCCGGGTCACGGACGACGTCGAGCACGGGGACGCCGATGTTGCCGCACGAGACCGCGCGGAGTCCCCCGGCCTCGAACATCGCCGTGGTCAGCTGCGTCGTGGTGGTCTTGCCGTTCGTGCCGGTGATCGTCACCCAGGGGGCGGCGACCGGGCCGCGCACGACCTTGTCGCGCACGCGCCAGGCGAGCTCGATGTCACCCCAGACGGTGCTGTTGGCGACGGACCACTGCACGGTCGCGTTGTGCGGCGGCAGGCCCGGCGACACGATGACGACGTCCGGTGCTTGCGTCTGCAGGGCGTCGGGCACCGAGTCCAGCGGCGTCTGCACGAACTGCGCGCCGATCACGTCGAGCAGCTCGACACTGTCGGACGGCGCGTCGGTCGAGTAGACCGTCACCGCGCTGCCGAGCTCGACGAGGGTGTCGGCGACCGAGAACCCGGTGGCACCGAGGCCCAGGACGGCGACGCTCAGCCCCTTCCAGCCCTCGGCGTACCAGCTGTCCAGACCTTCCAGGCGGGCGTCAACCAACTCGTGCGATCCATTCGAGGTAGAAGAGTCCGACACCCGCGGCGACGCAGAGTCCCGCGATGATCCAGAACCGGACGACGACCGTCACCTCGGCCCACCCCTTCAGCTCGAAGTGGTGGTGCAGCGGACTCATCCGGAAGATCCGCTTGCCGTGGGTGATCTTGAAGTACGCCCGCTGCAGGATGACCGAGCCGGTGACGATGAAGAACAGGCCGCCGATGAGGACGAGCAGGAGCTCCGTGCGGCTGAGGATCGCGAGACCGGCCAGGGCACCGCCGAGGCCGAGCGAACCGGTGTCGCCGAGGAAGATCTGCGCCGGCGAGGTGTTGTACCAGAGGAAGCCGATCAGGCCACCGCAGACCGCCGCCGCGACGACCGCGAGGTCGAGCGGGTTCGTCACCGTGTAGCAGGCGTGCTCGGTGCTGGCGTCGAGGCGAGCGCCGCCGCAGATCTGGTTCGACTGCCAGAACCCGATGATCACGTACGAGCCGATCGCCAGGATGCTCGAGCCGGTGGCGAGGCCGTCGAGACCGTCCGCCACGTTGACGCCGTTCGAGGTCGACACCGTCAGCAGGACGATCCACGCGAGGAACAGGATGGTGCCGATCACGGTGCCGAGCGCCATGAAGTCGAGCCACGGGATGTCCCGGATCGCCGACACCATGGTCGACGCCGGCGGCTTGCCGTTCGCGGTCGGGACGACGAGCGCCACGGTCGCGAAGATCACGCCGACGATCACCTGCCCGAGGACCTTCGCCCACCCGCCGAGCCCGAGGCTCCGCTGACGCCGGACCTTGAGGAAGTCGTCGATGAAGCCGACGAACCCGAGGCCCACCATCAGGAACAGGACGAGCAGACCGGACAGCGTGATGGAGTCGCGGCCGACCAGGTGCCCGACGAAGTAGCCGAGCACCGCGCCGATGATGAGGACGATGCCGCCCATCGTCGCCGTGCCGCGCTTCGTGTGGTGCGACTGCGGGCCGTCGTCGCGGATGAACTGCCCCCAACCGAGGCGGTGGAACAGCTTGATGAACAGCGGCGTGAGCAGCAGTGTGAACACCAGCGACACAGCGCCGGCGATCAGGAGGGCGATCATTCGGTGACACCTCCGAGGCGGTCGCCGAGGAATCGCAGTTCGGCGGACTTCGAGGACTTGACGAGGACCACGTCGCCGGGGCGGAGCATGTCCTGCACGGAGTGGACGGCGTCGTCGACGTCCTCGATGAACACGGACTCGCCGTCCCACGATCCCTCGAGGGTGGCGGCCTGGTGGATCGGCAGGGCGGCGCGGCCGACGACCACGAGCTGCCCGATGCCGAGACGGACGACGAGCCGGCCGATGCGGTCGTGCTCCTCCGTCGAGAACTCCCCGAGCTCGGCCATCTCGCCGAGCACGGCGACGGTCCGCTCCCCCGGACGCACGATCTGCGCCAGGGTCCGCAGCGCCGCCGCGGTGGAGTCGGGCGACGCGTTGTACGCGTCGTTGATGACCGTGACGCCCTCGGGACCGCCCTGGAGGAGCTCCATGCGCCAGCGTTCGGCGCGCGTCATCGACGCCAGCGCCGCGGCGCCGGTGGCGAGGGGGACGCCCCACAGGTGGGCCACCGTGAGCGCGGCGGACGCGTTCATGGCGTGGTGCTCACCGAGGATCGCGAGGCGGACGTCGACGGTCTCAGCCTGGTGATCCGTGCCTCCAGGCCGGCTCGCGTCCGCCGGACGCTCGCCTTCCTGGCGGACGGGAGGCGCGGTGAGGGTGAAGCGGGTGCCGCTGCGGTCCGTCTCGATGCCGGTGATGCGGTAGTCGGCATCCGCCGACGTGCCGAAGCCGACCACCTGGGCGGCCGTCAGGTCGCGCATGGACGCGACGCGGTCGTCGTCCACGTTGAGGAGCGCCGTCGCGGTCGCTGGCAGGTCCGTCACCATCTCGGACTTCGCGCGCTGCGTCGCCTCGATGCCACCGAACTCACCGGCGTGCGCGAGGCCGACCTTGAGGACGACGCCCGTGTCGGGCTCGGCGATCGAGACGAGCTTGGCGATGTGGCCGACGCCGCTCGCACCCATCTCGACGACCAGGTAGCGGGTGTCGTGCTTGATCCGCAGCATCGAGATCGGGGCACCGACGTGGTTGTTGAACGACCCCTGGGGCGCGACGGTCTCGCCGTGCTGCTCGAGGATCGTGCGGAGCATGTTCTTCGTGCTCGTCTTGCCGTTCGAGCCGGTGATGCCGACGACCCTGAGCGGTGCCGGGCGTCCATCGGCGTCGACGCGGTCGGCGCTCGACATCCGGACGCGCGTGACGACCTCGTGCGCGAGCGCGGCGAGGGCCTCGTAGCCGTCCGCCACGACGATCTGCGGCGCGGTGGTCTCCACGCGCTCGGGTGTGATGACGAGCGCGGCGCCGGCCTCGGTCGCGGCGGGCACGAAGCGGCGCCCGTCGGTGACCTCGCCCGGGAGCGCGAAGAACACGCTGCCGGGGCGGACCAGCCGCGAGTCGGTCTCGACGGACCCGTCGACGACCAGATCGCCCTGGTCGGCCACGTCGGTCGCCTGGGCACCGGCGATCAGCTCGCCGCCGACCGCGGTGGCGATCTCGGCGAGGGTCAGGGCGATCATCGGGTGCCTTCAGTGCGGGTGTGTTCGGCCGGACCGGCGTTCGGCTCCCAACCGGCCTCGCGCAGGGCCTGGCGGGCCTCGTCGCGTGCCGAGTAGGGCGTGCGGACGCCCTGGATGTCGCGGTAGTCCTGGTGACCGGGGCCGGCCCAGAGGATCGAGTCGCCGTCGCCGAGGAGGCCCACGGCCGTGCGGATGGCGGCCTCTGGCGGGCTGACCTCGTGGATCTCGTGCTCGGGGAAGGCCTCGCGCGCAGCATCGACGAGGGTCTTCCGGATGGACGCGGCGTCCTCGAAGCGGGGGTGGTGGTCCGTGATCACGAGGACGTCGGACCCGGCCGCGGCGATGCGGGCCATGTCGGCGCGCTTCGTCTTGTCGCGGTCGCCGTCGGCGCCGAACAGCATGAGGACCTTGCCGGACGTGAACTGCCGGACGGCCGCCAGGGTGTTCTCGAACGCGTCGGGGCTGTGCCCGAAGTCGACGTAGACGCTGGGTCCGCGGTCGCCGGAGACCCGCTCGGTACGGCCGGGCAGGTAGCACTCGATGGCGGACACCGGGTGGTCCTCGGTCTGGTCCGCGTACTGCCGGTGGCCCGTCTCGAGCGCGTGCGCGATGGCACCGAGCTCGAACCCGCCCTCGACGAGCATGACGATCGCCAGTGCGGCGTTCGCGGCCATGTGCCAGCCGATGAGGGGCACACGGGTGGTGAGCTCGCGGCCCTCGGGCCCGGTCAGGCGGAACTCCGTGTACGCGGCGTGCGACTCGACGATGTCGACGTGCCACTCGGCCTCGACGTCGGGGTGCACCGTGATGGTCGTCACCGGGATGCGGGAGTCCTGCACCACGCGGTGGCCCCAGTCGGTGTCCAGCGAGACGACGCCACGGCGGGCGTGCTCGGGCTGGAACAACGGGAGCTTCGCCTGGTAGTACTCCTCCATGTCGGCGTAGTCGTCGAGGTGGTCGTGCGACAGGTTCGTGAACGCCGCCACGTCGAAGACGATGCCGTCGACGCGGTGGCGGCTGAGGGCCTGCGCGCTCACCTCGACGGCGACGGCGCGCACCTCGCTCTCGCGCATCCGGGCGAGGAGGGCGTGCATCTCGCTGGCCTCGGGCGTCGTCAGGCGGCTCGTGACGCTGAGCGTGCCGATGTGGCGCTCCGCCGTCGAGCTGAGGCCCGTGACGAGACCGAGCTGCTTGAGGATCCCCTCGAGGATGTACGACGTGCTCGTCTTGCCGTTCGTGCCGGTGACGGCGAACAGCTGCGGCAGGTCGGTCGCTTCGTCCGGGTGGGTGCGGTAGACCCAGGCCGACACGTCGCCGAGCGCCGCACGGGGGTCGTCGACGACGAGCACCGGCAGCCCGGCGGCCTGGGCGTGCTCGACACCGGCGTCGTCTGTGAGGACGGCGACGGCACCGCGCTCGGCGGCCTCGGTCGAGAACTCCGCGCCGTGCCGGTTCGCACCGTGCACGCCGACGAAGAGGTCACCCGGCTGCACCTCGGCGGCGCTCAGGGTGACACCGGTCGTCTCGACGGCGTCGA
>Ga0308167_1003367_pt1 | contig 12854 bp, 10 predicted proteins | sample PhyCR1_2_FD_202138 | JGI IMG/M metagenome (GOLD analysis project Ga0308167, IMG submission 202138) | Phyllosphere microbial communities from UC Gill Tract Community Farm, Albany, California, United States - DLSLRC.R1 | ecosystem: Host-associated > Plants > Phyllosphere > Unclassified | place... | reverse complement strand
CCGCACCATTGACGTGCTGATCATGCGCCTGCGCCGTAAAATCGAAACCAACCCACATCAGCCCGACCTGATCCGCACGATTCGCGGTCTGGGTTACGTCTTTTCGGCAGACGTGATGAAACCCGAAGCCGCGCCGCGCACCAGCCAGATCGCCTGAATCATCTTGCCGGGCCGGTGAACAGCGGCCCGCTCTTATCCCTCGTAACTCCCGCCATAGTCGCGCGGCACCAGATCGACCTGCGCTTCCCCGCTTCGGATGACGGCGAGAATCGTTTCAGCCACGCGTTCAGGAGTATGAGCGAACGCGGCGCTCTGCTGCGACTGCTTAGTCGCTACGTCCTGTCCCGATTTCACCGACTGATAAAATTCCGTGGCGGTCATAAAAGGATGAACAACAGAGACCGTAATTCCGGTATCAGCCAGCTCCAGCCGCGCCACGCCGGAGAGCTTATTTAGCCCCGCCTTGGAACTGGTGTAGGCCGCCGATCCCGGATACGTCGCCAGCGTTGCCCCGGAACTGATATTGATAATGCGCCCAGCGCCCTGCCGCCGCATTTGCGGGACCACTGCCTGCATCATCATCAGCGGCGCAATCAGGTTAAGGTCGAGCAGCGACCTGAATTCCGCCACATCAATCTCCTCAATCGCCGCGAACAACCCCTGCCCGGCATTGTTGATAAGCACATCAATCCGGCCAAAGCGTGCCATACCGAGTCGGACGGCGTGTTCAATCTGGTCAGCCTGGGTGACATCACAGGCTACCGCCAGCGCATTGACAGACGTCTCAGCCAGAGCGTCAATGCGCTGTTTGCGCCGCGCCAGCAGGATAACCCGCGCCCCCGCCTGCAGCGCCGCACGCGCCGTAGCCTCACCAATCCCCGACGATGCGCCGGTAATCATGATCACTGCGTCTTCAATTCTCATTTAATTTTTTCCTGTAAAACGATCAGACAGCGAGAATAATCCTCAGCCGATTGCGCGGCGGCTGCGATCCTGCCTAAAATTTGCCTGTTCCTGCTTTTCTCCTGACAGGCGTGGAAACCGCCGGAGACACGTGGCATGAAGGGTATTGAAGCGTTAAGAGAGGAAATACTGGCGTGCGCGGCGGACGCACTCACCGCGACGGCGATTCCGCGCGTGGATTTGTATCGCGTCAGCCAGCCGATGGCCCTGCCGCCGGAACTCTACTCGCCGTTCGTCAGCCTGATCCTGCAGGGAGAAAAAAGGCTGCAGGTGGGCGACCGCGCTATCCGCTATTCCGCCGGAGAGATGTTTACGGCGTCGTTCGACCTGCCCGCCACGGGTGACATTACCCATGCCAGCGAAGCCTCGCCCTATCTGGCCGTGCGTCTGACGCTCGACTTTGCGGCCATCAGCGATCTGCTGCATCAGATGCCCGTTACCGATTTTTCTGCGACGAAGAGTGGCCTGTCAGTTAACAGGGTCGATGATGCGCTGGCGGATGCGTGGCTACGGATGGTGCGCCTGCTGGCAAAGCCGGAGGAGATCGGGGTGATGGCACCGTTAGTGGAGCGCGAGATTCTTTACCGGCTGTTGCAGGGCCCACAGGGCGGCGTGCTGCGTCAGGCGGCGGAAGTGAACGGGCATTTCGCGAAGATCAGAAAGGCACTGGTCTGGCTTCGCACACACTATACCGCCGCGATTCGTATTCAGGCGCTGGCGACGATTGCAGGCATGAGTCTGTCAGCTTTTCATCGGGGCTTTCGGGCCTGCACCGGGCTTTCCCCGCTGCAGTATCAGAAACATTTGCGGCTTTACGCGGCGCGCAAAAGGCTGGCGCTGCGGCCCGGTAATGTCGCCGCCGTCGCGGCGGATGTCGGCTACGAGAGTCTGACGCAGTTTACCCGCGACTATGCGCGGCTGTTCGGTGAGCCGCCCGCCCGCAGCATCAGAAAACTCAGGCAGAACGATGCTGAACACCGTGCGGAATTGTTGCAGCTGAGCGAAGATCGGGGTGGCCCGACGCTGTGATGGCGGCGGACCTGCACGCCGTTTCAGAAAAAGCCGTTCGGATAGTCATTACACAGCAGCCAGCGCGGCGCTTCATCCTCATCCAGCGGGTTGAAACGGGCCAGCGGCGTCAAAAATACATTGTCGTTTTCATCATCGTTGGGCATCGACACTTCGCCCACCAGCACGTCGCCGAAGCCGTTTTCGCCCCAGAAACTGTGCCAGATGCCCGCTTCCAGCGTCACACTTTCACCCGGAGAGAGCCGCAGTTGTGTACCGGCGGCATGGGTCTGACGCAGGCCATCCAGCGACACCGCCACCGGCGAGTCAGCCAGTCCATCGCCGTCGCGATTGTGCAGTTCGACAATCAGATTGCCGCCGCCGCGATTGATGATGTCTTCCATCTTGCGGGGATGATAGTGCATCGGCGTCAGCTGCCCTTCACGCACATGCATAATCTTTTCGGCGTAGGGTTTGTGCCATGGCTGCCCGCCTGGCGAGCCGTTGCGCAGGGTAAACAGCGTCAGCCCGGTATGCATAAAATCCGCCGCGCCAAAACTGGTGAGATCCCAGCCCAGTCGCAGTGCCAGAATCTCCTGTGCTGCCTCACGGTCCTGGGCGCGCCACTGGCTCACGCTGTAATCAGCCCACGGTGGCAGATGGACATCCTGCTGCCGGAAAAATTCGCGGGTATGTTGCAGGTAGTCGTTAACCTCTGAACGTAGCATGGTGGCCTCCTGAAAGCGGCACCTGAAGGTGCTAACAAAGTCTGACCTGGTTAGCGGTAAGACCGAGCCTGCGAAGGGAACACGGTCAGATCGGAAAGTCGCTTAAACCATCCCTGGACGCTCGGCCCGCGCCGTCCCTGGCGCGGGACGCTTTCCTCCTCTGCCCGTGTTACCTGCGCAATAAAATCATGCGTTGCTGCCAGATTCAGTCTGCAAGCCGTTTGGAGGCGGCACCCGAAGGTGCCGCATTAACGCTTATTTCACCGTCCAGCCCTGGTAGCTGCCGATATTATTACGATCGATCAGCTTCACCGGGATCAGCACGGGCTTATCCGGTGCGGGTTTGCCCTGCAGGATGTCATAGCCAATCTCGACCGCTTTGGCCGCCATCACCTGCGGGTCCTGAGCTGGGGTTGCGACGAACAGTGAGTTTTTACGCTTCAGTGCCTCTTCCCCATCCGGCGATCCATCTACGCCCACGATAAAGAATTCGCTACGCTGCGCCTGTTTCGCCGCTAAATCGGCACCAATCGCGGTCGGGTCATTGATGGCAAATACCGCATCAATTTTTGGATTAGCCGAGAGCAGACCGGTCATCACTTCCAGTCCGCCTTCACGACTGCCTTTGGCGTTCTGGTTGGAGGAGAGCAGCTTGATGTCCGGATGGGTTTTCAGCTCGTTCATGCAGCCTTCAACGCGGTTCTGCACGGCTGAGACGGGCGGTCCGTTGATGATCACCACGTTGCCTTTGTTCTTCAGGCGGTCAGAAATATATTTACAGGCCATTGCGCCCGCCTCGGTGTTATCGGAGGTGATGGTCGCATTCGCACCATCGGCTGCCACGTCAACCGCCACCACCACGATACCGGCGTCACGCGCACGCTTCACCGCCGGGGCGATCCCCTTGGAGTCGGCGGCGTTGAGGATAATCATGTCGACTTTCGCCGCAATAAAGTTATCAATCTGGCCGACCTGCTGACCGAGATCGTACCCGCTGGAGACCAGCGTGACGTTAACCTTATCGCCCGCCAGCTGGCGCGCCTTCATCTCTGCGCCTTTGGTGATCTGCACGAAGAAGGGGTTAGCCAGATCACCAACCGTGACGCCGATAGATTTGAGTTCTTTTGCCTGAGCCAGGCCGGTGCTGAACAGCGTTGCCGCCAGCAGCCCGGTTACAATCGGATTAAAACGCATAGACCTTCTCCTGCTGTTTTCAAGGTGCCAACCGCTTAATGGCGTTTTTGGGGGAGCGGAGGCTAAAGGACCCATCCGCCCTTTAAAGCCTCAACTCACATGATGACGGGTACGGTATTTGTCGATCAGGACCGCGATGATGATCACCGCACCCTTGATCACCAGCTGCCAGAAATAGGAGACACCCATCAGCGTCATACCGTTATTTAGTGTGGCGATAATCAGTGCACCAATCAGCGTGCCGGTGATGGTGCCGATGCCGCCGACAAAACTGGTGCCGCCGAGGATCACCGCGGCAATCGCATCCAGCTCATAGCCGACGCCGAGGTTGCCGTTGGCGCTGTAGAGCCGCGAGGCGCTCATCAGACCGGCCAGCCCCGACAGCAGACCGCTCATGCCGTAGACAAACAGCAGCACGACGCTCACCTTGATCCCGGTAAGACGCGCAGCCTGAATATTGCCGCCGACCGCGTAGATATGAACGCCCAGCGTGGTGCGACGCAGAATGAACCAGCAGAGGGCAATCACCGCAAAGGCAATCACAATCAGCCACGGCACCGGCCCGAGATAGCCGTTGCCGATCCACTCAAAGTTAATATCGGAGTTGATCACCGTGGTGCCATTCGCCAGCAGATAAGCCGCTCCGCGCAGCGCGGTGTAGGTGCCGAGCGTGACAATAAAGGGCGGCAATCCGGCCCAGGCGACCAGAATGCCGTTAAACAGCCCCATCACCAGACCCGCGCCCAGCGCCATCGGAATGGTCAGTGAGGCAAGCATCGGGTCCAGCGACGCCACCAGCGCCACTACCGCCGTGGTGCCCAGCATCGACCCCACCGACAGATCGATACCGCCGGTGAGAATGACAAAGGTCATGCCTGCCGCCAGCACGATGTTGATTGAGGCCTGACGGGTGATGTTGAGCAGGTTGGCTTCGGTAAAGAAGTTTGGCGTAACAAAACCAAATACCGCCACGATCAGGATCAGAATCGGCAGGATACCTACCGTTTGCAGCAGATCGCCCATCAGGGCGCGTTTCAGCGTCGGCGCTTTGGTGCGGGCCAGTTGTGTCATGGTGGTCTCCTTAGATTTCGCCTGTTGACGCGCTGTGCGCACCGGTTGCCAGCGTCATAATATTTTCCTGACTGATGTGGCTGCCCTCCAGCTCACCGACGATGGTGCCTTCGTGCATCACGTAAACGCGGTCGCTCATGCCGACCACTTCCGGCAGTTCGCTGGAGATCATTAAGATCGCCACGCCCTGTCGCGCCATCTCCTGCATGATGCGGTAGATCTCGCTTTTCGCCCCGACGTCGACACCGCGCGTCGGCTCATCGAGGATCAGAATGCGCGGGCCAATTGCCACCCAGCGCGAGATCAGCAACTTCTGCTGGTTGCCGCCTGACAGGCCGCCCGCACGCACCTGAGCATGCGGGACACGAATATTGAGTGAGGCGATCGCCTCACTGGCGATGGTTTGCCCTTTGCGGCGGTTAAGCAGCCCCATGCTGGCATCGCGCTCCAGCGTCGCCATGACAATGTTCTCCTGCGCGGCCATCTCCAGAAACAGCCCCTGCTCTTTGCGGTTCTCGGTGAGGAAGCCGATACCACGCGCAATCGCATCGCGCGGCGAATGAATGGTGACCTTTTCGCCATCGATCCAGATTTCGCCCTCTTTCGGCTTGTGTACCCCGAAGATCAGCTGCGCCAGTTCGCTGCGACCGGCGCCCACCAGACCGGCCAGGCCAACAATCTCTCCGGCACGCACCTCCAGACTGCTGGGATGCACTTTGCCGCCATCGGTCAGGTGATTCACCGCCAGCCGGATATCACCTAAAGGAATTGCGCGGTCTTTGTTAAACAGATCGCTGAGCGGCCGTCCAACCATCATCCGCACCAGTTCACTGGCGTTGAGCTGGTCGCGCGTCAGGCTGCCCACATACTCTCCGTCACGCAGCACGCTGACGCGATCGGACAGCTCGTAGACCTCCGCCATGCGGTGGCTGATGTAGATAATCGCCATACCTTCGCTGCGCAGCCGTTTTATCAGCGCAAAGAGCTGTTCGGTTTCACGGTTGGAGAGCGCAGCAGTCGGCTCATCCATCACCAGAATGCGGCTGTTACGTTGCAATGCGCGGGCGATCTCCACCTGTTGCTGCTCGGCAATGCTCAGGCGGCTGACGAGGTCCCAGGCGCTGAACTGCGCGCCGAGCCGGTCAATCACCCGCTGCGCCTCTTCAGCCATCTGTCGCCGCTTCACCAGCCCGCCGGGCGCGATTTCGCTGCCCAGAAATATGTTCTCCGCCACCGTCAGGTTGGGCGCCAGGTTGATCTCCTGATAAATCAGGGTGATCCCGGCGGCCAGCGCCTCTTTCGGCCCTTTGAGGGCGTACGGCTTGCCTTCAATGAGAATGTCCCCGCTGCTGGCGGTATAGGCACCGGCCAGAATCTTCATCAGTGTGCTTTTACCCGCGCCGTTCTCTCCCATCAGCGCGTGAACCTCACCGGGATACACTGTGAGATCAACGCCCTTCAGGGCATAAAAATTGCCGAAGCGTCGGGTAATTCCCCGCATTTCCAGTATCGGTGTGGCTGTCATCGCCTCGCTCCTGCGGACTGTGGATAGCCGCCAGTAAAGCAACGCCAGATAAATGGAAAATGTCAGCGGCCATTCATATTTGTCATAAACGCCTGACATCGCGCTCCTATACTCGGCGCATCGTTGCAGTGATTAAGAGGTCGTGGGATGCAGCGCAGTTATCCGTGGCAGGCCGGGGCGCGTGGACGCCTGTTGATGTTCAATCTGCTGGTGGTGTCGGTCACGCTGATGGTTAGCGTGGTGGCGATCGTTGGCTTTCGTCATGCCGGGGCGATTCAGGAGCAGGCACAGGCGCAGACGCTGGCGGATATGAACGGCAGCCTGGCGCTGGCGCGTGATACCGCCAATGTGGCGACGGCGGCTGTACGGCTGTCGCAGGTGGTCGGGGCGCTGGAATATCAAAGCGAATCCCAGCGGCTGCAACAGAATCAGCAGGCGTTGCAGCAGTCGCTGAGCCTGCTGGCCAGCGCGCCGCTGGCAGCCCGTCAGCCGGAACGCATCGCCCGGATCCGCGCCCGCAGCCTGATGCTGGAACAGACGATTAACAGCCTGCTGCTGAACAGTCATCAGCGACATCTGCAGCGAAACAACATGCTGAGTGACCTGTGGCAGGCGCAGATCCTGCTCAGCCATATCGACCAGTTGGTGCAGCGGGAACAGCGGACGCAGCCGGATGCTGCCTTGCGCGAACAGACCGAACGGCTAATTACCATCGCCATCCGCACACCCTCGCCCATCGCCGTCATTGAGCAGCTTCAGCAGGTGATGACACAGTGGCGCACTGTGCCGCTGACCGGCGTCACCGGCGAGAACGTGCAGCGACTGCTGGCCACCCAGCAGCGTCTGTTGCCGCTGGCGGAGGCGCTGGAACAGAGCGACCTGGCAATCGCCTACGCCACCTACCGGGTTAAAGCGCTGGTGGCGATGCTGAACGACGATATCAATGCGTCGGTGCAGCAGGTGGCGCTGCAGAGCGAGGCGCGCACCCAGGCCACCCACCACGAACTCGACTCCATCATCGGCTTTATCGCGCTGTTTGCGCTGCTGGCGCTGGCAATTACCGGCTATGCCGGGATCTACATCTACCGCAATCTCGGATCGAGCCTGACGGCGATTGCCGGCGCGATGACGCGGCTGGCGCAGGGTGAGCAGAATGTTAGCGTGCCGGGGCTGCAACGGCGCGACGAGCTGGGCGAACTGGCGCGAGCCTTTAACGTCTTTGCCCGTAATACCGCCTCGCTGGCCCACACTTCACGGCTGCTGAAAGAGAAGAGCAATCAACTGGAGTCCACCTTCCTGGCGATGCGCGACGGCTTTGCCCTGTTTGATCACAACGGTCAGCTGGTGGTGTGGAATGCGCAGTATGCGGAACTGCTCGGCCTTGCGCCGCGTGAGTTGCATCGCGGCGTCCATTATCAGCAGCTGCTGGCACCGCTGGCGGTCGATCTGCACGATCCCGGTGAACCGCAGGAGATCCGGCTGGCTGATGGCCGCACGCTGGAGCTGCGCTTTAGCCCGATTCCGCGGCGTGGCATGGTCAATACCGTACTGGACCGCACCTCGCGTAAAACGCTGGAGGAGGCGCTGCAGCACAGCCAGAAGATGAAGGCGGTCGGTCAGCTGACCGGCGGACTGGCGCACGACTTCAACAATCTGCTGGCGGTGATTATCGGCAGCCTGGCGCTGACCGAGGGCCAGCTGATGCCCGGCCCGCTCGCCACCCGGATTGAGCGGGCGCGGCAGGCGGCCGATCGCGCTGCCCAGCTGACCCAGCGGCTGCTGGCCTTCTCACGCAAACAGGCACTCTTTCCGCGCGCGGTGTCGGTGGTGACGCTGGTAGATAACCTGCAGGGACTGCTGCAGCATTCGCTGCTGCCGGGACAGCAGCTGATTATTGATGCGCAGCGTCCCGGCTGGCCTGCCTGGATCGATGCCAGCCAGCTGGAAAACGCGCTGATGAATCTGGTGGTGAATGCGCGCGATGCGATGCATCAGCAAAGCGGCGAAATCCGGCTGCGCATCTGGAATCAGCGTCGCCTGGAAGGGGGTGAAAAACGTGACCGGGTCACAATTGAGGTGATTGACCATGGCTGCGGCATGGCCGCCGGGGTGCGCGAGCAGGTATTCGAGCCTTTCTTCACCACCAAAGCGACCGGCAGTGGCAGCGGACTGGGGCTGTCGATGGTTTACGGCTTTGTGCGTCAGTCAGGCGGGCAGATCGAACTGGAAACCGCGCCAGGCCAGGGCACCACGGTGCGGTTGCTGTTGCCGCGTGCAGCGGAAGCCGCCACAGTCATCGCCCCGCCACCGCCCGTTGAAGCGCCTGTTGAAGCGAACATTGATGCAGCCAGTAACCGGCTGATACTGGTGCTGGATGATGAACCGGCGGTGCGCCAGACACTTTGTGAACATCTGCATCAGCTGGGTTATCTGACGCTGGAGTGCGGCGACGGTGAAGCGGCACTGGCGCTGCTGCGCCAGACACCGGATATCGACCTGCTGATCAGCGACCTGATGCTGCCCGGCGACATCAACGGCGCGGAGGTGATCCGCCAGGCGCAGCAGAACTGGCCGCAGCTGGCGACGCTGCTCATCAGCGGTCAGGATCTGCGCCACCAGCCGGTGACGCTGCCGCTGTGCGAACGGCTGGCGAAACCCTGGCAGCAGGCACAACTGGTGCAGGCGCTACAGCGCGCCTGGCAGCGCAGCGAACGGCTTAATCGCGCGCAGCAGGCTGCCACAACGGCACCGGTTTCCCATTGATGTAGCGCTTACGCAGGCGGCTGGAGAGGACATCCATCACCATGACCACCACCACCAGAATCAGCGTCAGGAACATCACGACATCCCAGTTCCACAGGCGCATGTTTTCGGCGTAGACCAGACCGACGCCACCCGCGCCGACAAAGCCCAGCACCGCTGCCGAGCGGGTGTTGGACTCGATCTGGTAAAGGCTCAGCGCCAGGAACTGCGGGAATGACTGCGTAAAGATGCCGAAGCGGTGTTTCTGCAGACTGTTGGCACCCACGGCGCCCAGCCCGCGCCCCGGAGATCGCTCCACCGCTTCGTGTCCTTCGGCGTAGAGTTTGCCGAGCAGGCCGACATCCTGCAGGATAATCGCCAGTACTCCCGCCAGCGGCCCCATCCCCACGGCACGGACGAATATCAGCCCCCAGATCGCCATGTCGATGCCGCGTAACACATCGAACACGCGGCGCATCATAAACGCCAGTGGTTTCGTGGCGCGATCGTGCATCACATTACGCGCCGCCAGAAACGACAGCGGCAGCGCCAGCAGTGAGGCGGTCAGCGTTCCGGCAAACACAATCCCCAGGGTGATCCCGACCTGCGAGAAATAGTAGCCAAACGGCCAGTTCAGGAAGTCATGCCAGACAAACATCCGCAGGAAATAGCGCCCCAGTTGCTGGCAGCCCATCAGCAGGCGCGACCCTTCCAGGCCAAATACCGAGAAGAAGTAGAGGTAATAGAGCAACACCGCCAGCGTCATCAGCCCAATGCGGCGCAGATAGCGCGGCTGCGCGGCAAACAGTTCACGATGCTGCTGCTTCATTAGCGCGATATCGGGTGCGGCGCTGATCATGTCCGGTCTCCTGTCACACGGCGACGAAGCTGGCCGGATAGCGTATCCAGCAGCGACACCACAATCAGGATCAGCAGCAGTGTGATACTGACCTGATCGTAGCGGTCCAGTTTGATATTGGTCATCAGCTCCTGGCCGATGCCACCTGCGCCGACCAGTCCGAGGATGGTTGAGGAGCGGAAGTTAATCTCCAGGCGCATAAAGCTGTAGGAGAGAAAAACCGGCTTAACCTGTGGCCAGAAGGCGAAGCGCATCCGCTGCAGCTTGCTGGCGCCGCAGGCGGCCAGGCCGCGCACTGGCTTATCTGATGCCGACTCAATCGCCTCGTAAAACAACTTGGTCAGGCTGCCCACGGTGTGCAGTGCCAGCGCCAGAAAACCGGGGATTGCCCCAATGCCAAACGCCATCACAAACATTACCGCCCACGCCAGTTCCGGCATGGTGCGCAGAAAGGCGACAAAGGCGCGAATCGTCATCCGCACGCTGACCGGCGTCAGGGTATTGTCGGCAGCGAAAAAGGCCAGCACCGCGGCCAGGGCCACCGCGACCAGCGTTGAGGCCAGCGCCAGCTGCAGGGTTTCCCAGATCAACGGCAGCTGAATCGGCAGGCGGTAGCCCCACCAGGCCAGCGAGCCTTCGGTCTTGCCGTCGGCAAACAGCAGCGGCAGATGCAGCACCGGCAGGATTTCATGCAGATAGTCGAAGAAGTGCGGCAGCGACTGCCAGACGGTAAGCAGATTAAACTCTGCTACCCTGCCGGCCGCCAGATAGAGTGCCACCAGCAGCAGTGACCAGAGCAGCGTGTCACGTTTTTGCTGGCGGCGGATGCGTTGGTAGTAGTGTTCGAATTCGGTCAAAGGGGATCTCCGGCGCTAAAGCAGCGGGACGCAGGCGGGGTTGCCGCGTCCCGCTCTCCCCGCCTGGGCGGGGAAAGTCAGGGCGTCGCCAGCCTTAGCCGCGGCTGCCTTTCATCAGGTCGCGCTTCATATCAATGATGTTCTGATAATCGGCAACCGTCGCATGACCGATGTGCTGCTCACCGCCCACCGCTTTCACGAAGCAGGCGTGATCTTCCTTATCCAGCTTTTTAATCGCCGACACCACTTTCGCTTTGAAGTCAGCGGGCAGCTTATTGCTGACCAGCACCGGGCCGTTCGGGATTAGCGGCGACTGCCAGATGATGCGGATCTGCTTCATCAGGTCCGGATGGTCCATGCGGATCAGACGGCCAAACGCGCCAGAGGTATAGCCGCTGTTGTAGTCACCGACCAGTGAGGTCCAGGTGACGGCACCATCAAACTGGTTGTTCAGCACGCCCAGAATGTCCTGCTCATGGCCGCCAGAGAAGGTGACGCTGGAGAAGGTATTGTTATATTTGTCATCCACCGAGCCGCCGAACATCTTCTTAAACGCCTGGTTCGGCATCAGGAAGCCGGACGTCGAGTCGGGATCGGCCATACCGAATGATTTGCCTTTCAGGTCTTCCAGCTTTTTGTACGGGCTGTCCGCTTTGACGATCACGACAGAGTGATAGCCACGTGACTGATCTTTGTCATCCACCACAATGCCGACCACATCCACCGCTTTCGGGTCCTGAATGTAGACCGACGCAAACGAGGCCGGTGACATGCTCAGCACCATATCGATCTTCCCGCCCAGCAGGCCCTGAATCACGCCGGAGTAGTCTGAGGCGTTGCGCATCTGGGTATCCACACCCAGCTCTTTATCAAAGAAGGTTTTCACACACTGATTATCGCCAATCTGCTGGGTGGCGTTCTGCCCGCCCAGAATCCCCAGATTAAGCTGTTTCGGCGCATCCGCTGCGCTGACACCAAACGCCATGACACTGGTCAGAAGTGCTAAAGAAGTCAGTTTCATTCAGAATTATTCTCTTGCTGTGGACGTTAATGGATTTGGTTAAGTTCATCACCGTACAGCTGGTGCAGCAGGCTGTCGGTGAGTCGGGAAGGATGGCCGTCAAACAGCACCACGCCGCGCTGAATACCAATCACCCGGGTGCAGTAGCTTTTCACCAGCTCAATCGAATGCAGATTGACCATGACGCTGATGCCCTGCTCGCTGACCTGACGCAGCACATCCATGATGCGTTTGGTATTTTTAGGGTCCAGCGATGCCACCGGCTCATCGGCCAGCAGGATTTTGGGGTTCTGCATCAGGGCGCGGCAGATCGCCACGCGCTGCATCTGTCCGCCAGAGAGGTTTTCCGCCCGCTGCAGCGCCTGCGGCAGCATGTTCATCCACTGCAGCAGTTCGATGGCGTGCGCCCGGTCCTGGTCAGAGAAGATTTTGAAGAAGGACTTCAGCGTGCTGGTCTGGCTCAGACGGCCCAGCAGCACGTTGGTCAGCACATCAAGGCGCGGCACCAGACAGAAGTCCTGAAAGATCATGCCGCACTGGCTGCGCCATTCGCGCAGCTGGCGGCTGTTGAGCGTGACCACGTTACGATCCGCTTCGCCCTGATGCAGACTGATAATCGCGCCGGACGTGGCGTTAATCGTGCCGTTGAGCATGTGCAGCAGGGTCGATTTACCTGCGCCAGAGCGGCCAATCACCGCCACCAGCTCACCGGCGTGCAGGTCAAAACTGACCTGATCCAGCACCTGCGTGTCGCCGTAAGCTTTGCTCAGTTTCTGCACCGACAACACTTTTTGTCCGCTGAGGCTGGCCGGTGGCAGATCGTTATCGACCACCGTTTTCAGAAGTGCCTGTGCCATGGTGTTCTCCGTCATCGCTGATTGCGTTC
>Ga0308167_1003363_pt1 | contig 12860 bp, 11 predicted proteins | sample PhyCR1_2_FD_202138 | JGI IMG/M metagenome (GOLD analysis project Ga0308167, IMG submission 202138) | Phyllosphere microbial communities from UC Gill Tract Community Farm, Albany, California, United States - DLSLRC.R1 | ecosystem: Host-associated > Plants > Phyllosphere > Unclassified | place... | reverse complement strand
ACCGGTGGTTGCACTGTTGCTGGGCCTGTCGGCGATCACTGTGCCGTGGGACACGCTGCTGTTGTCGGTGGGCCTCTACATCGTGGCGCCGGTGCTGATGGCTGCGCTGCTGCGGCACTGGATCCTTTCGCGCCGCGGCGAGGCGGGCCTTCAGGGTGCGCTTCGAAGGTTGGGGCCGCTGTCCCTGTCCGCGCTGCTGCTGACGCTGGTGGTGCTGTTCGGGTTCCAGGGCCAGCAGATCGTGAAGCAACCGCTGGTGATCGCACTGATTGCAGTGCCGATCCTGATCCAGGTCTACTTCACTTCAGGCCTGGCCTACCTGCTCAACCGCCGCTTGGGCGTGGCGCACTGCGTGGCCGCCCCGTCAGCGCTGATCGGGGCCAGCAACTTCTTCGAGCTGGCGGTTGCCACGGCAGTAGGACTGTTCGGCGTGCATTCGGGGGCGGCGCTGGCGACGGTGGTTGGCGTACTGATCGAGGTGCCGGTCATGCTGTCCGTGGTCCGGATCGTGAACCGTACTCAAGCCTGGTATGAGAAGCGCAGCCCGCAGTGATGGAACGGACGCGCTGGGCCAGGCCGCGCGGAGATACTGGCGTCGCGTCAGCCCCGTATCTGGCTGGGCGTAACGTCCATCCGCCTGCGCAGCAGCCTGCGCAATGCCGCCGCGTCGCCCAGTCCAACCTGGGCGGCGACCTCGTCCACCGGCAACGTGCCTTGCGCCAGCAGGACTCGCGCGCGGTTGAGCCGTATTGACTGGATCAATGCCTGCGGCCCGTGGCCGAGCAGCCGCGTGACCTGCCGGTTGAGCGTGCGGATCGACGTGTTGGCGTAGGTGGCCAGATCCGCAACGGTGATCGCTCCAGGCATTGACCGCTCGATATGTGAGGAAAGCCGAGCGATCAGCTCGCTTTGCGGTGCCATCAGCGCCGGCGTCGCGTAGCGTGACTGAAGATGCCGGCGGTCCACCAGCAGCGCCTGTCCCACCGCAGACGCCAGCGCATCGCCGAAGCGCTGCCGCAGCACGTGCAGCATCAGATCCAGATGTGCGAATGCGGCGCCGGCGGTCATCAACGCGCCCGACTCGATCACCATGCGGTCGGCTTCAACCGACGCCGCCGGTGCAACGCGGCGCAACGCTGGCGACAGCCACCATGTGGTGGTAACGCTGCGACCGGAAAGCAGTCCTGCCGCATTCAGCAGGAACACCGAGGAGCAGGAGGCGGCAATGCGCCCGCCGGACTGCACATGGCGGCGCAGCGCGGCCGCCAGCACTGGCACGTCATCCTGCGCCAGGCGCGCCGCCAACTGATCCGCGTCGTCCACATCCAGCCCTGGCAGGATCCAGCATTCGCGTCGGGTGGCCCGGTCCGGCAGCTGCGCCACGTCGACCTGCAATCCGCCCGCCAGACGCAGGGCACCGGCGTCAATGCCACAGACCCGCCATCGGGGTGGCATCACCCCGGCTCGCGGTGCAAGCTTCGCTGCGGTAGCGAGCACATCGAGGGTGAGCGCAACGCTGGAGCCGAAAGCGCCCGCAGGAACGACGAGTGTGAAATCGTGCATTGGCCGATTGTGCGTCAAAGATGGCGGATCGGCCACTTCAGTCGGTACTCGCGGGGGCGTCCAATGACGCTTCCTTTCCCCACGGAGTACCACTGATGCCGACTCTCCAGATCAAGACGCCTGCCGGCGCATTCACCGCATCGCAATGCCGCGCGATGCTGTCCGCTGTCGAGCAGGCGGCCATCGCGTGCAGCGGACTGGGACCGCTGCCCCACCAGCGCCGGCTCTGCTGGGTGCTCCATGAGCCGGTCGCTCACTGGCGCTGTGGCGACGAGGACACCTTCGAGACGTTTGTCCCGGTGCTGGTACAGGTGCTGGCACCCGCAGGCGTGCTTGATGCTGAGCGACGCACGCGCTACGCACGGGCGGTGCACGATGCGATCGTCGGTGCACTGGCGCATCCGGAGTCGCGCCGCCTTGCCGTATCGATCACCGTCAGCGACGTCGCCGATGGGACCTGGGGCGCAAACGGCGAGCTGTGGAACCTGCCCAGGTTCGCGGCCGTGGCCGGTTATGCGCACATGCAGGCGTAATCGTCGCAGGCCGCTGCCGACGCTCGATCACGCCACGCTCCGCTTGCACCCTGTCGCCATCGGCTTGGTGGGGCGATGGTGGGCAACGTCGTCAACTTCGACCCGTGTCGCATATTCCTCATGCCGCTGTGGCCGTTGCGCCGCCTGCATCTGCGACGGCTTAACCGCATGCAAGAATGCCGAAAGCGTCTTTGATCAAGCATTGAATGCAACTGTTCTGATTGGCACTGCGCCGCGACACGCGTACAGATGGCGGGCCACCGGAAAATCGGTGGCCGGGCCTCGAAAACCCGTTAGATCACGAACGTTGTTTGCGCTTGCCAGCCGGCGTCACCCCGCGTGGCGCCGGCTGGCATTCCGTCTGCCGGCTATGGCGGGCGGAGCGTGGAGGCCTTGCGCCTGCCGGTCTTGTTCGTGATCTCCCGGTTTTCGAGCCACGTCTCCGCCCGCCACCTTTGTGTGGCGGCTACCGTCTGTCCTGCACGGAGCACTGCCATGACATCACCGGACTTCCCGCGCCTGCATCCGCATCACTCGCCCGCCAATGCCGGTGAGTTGCCAGAGCACGCGCCTGCGGCCGATCCGAACGCCTTCATCGCCACGCTTCACCGCATCGGCAAAGGCGCGGCCGCCGATGGCCAGCCTTGGCCAGAGCGTCACCAGATGCCGGGCCGTTGCATGGCGCTGGCCGATGCGGACTGTGCACTGGCCGGCCAACGCGTGACGTTGGAGCTGCTGCTGGCGGCCGAGCGCGTGCGTCAGAACGGCGCGGAGGCCGAGTACGTGGGCGACCGGGTGATGGAAGGGCTGATCCTGGCGTGCCTGACCATGAACGCACAGGCCAGCGCGCGCATGCAGCCCGAAGGATGACGCGGGCACCACCTCACTCGCAAAGCGCGCTGTCTTCCTTCAACGCGGCATCCTGCAGTGGCTGGCGCTGTTCGATCTGCGCACGTTGTTCCGCCGTCGGCTCGCCCAGCCACCACACACGGCAGCGCGCGGTAAGACGGCCGACCATCCTCGCTTCCGTCGGCGAATACAGCATCGCCAACGCGGTGCCGGGGCAATCGTGGGCCTGGCAGGCGGTGTAGAACCACCACGGCTCACCCTGCAGCACCACCCGCTCGCCGGGCCCGCTGGGGCCGCTCAACAGCCGTTGGCGCAGCGAGGGAATCTCCTTGTCGCTGGATTCGGCTGCCGCCGTGTCCTTCATCAGGGTGTTGAAGGCCGCCAGCACCTTCGGGTCCTTGCGACCGCAGTCGTCCACGGTGTTGCCGCCGACCAGGGTGAAGAAGTGGGTCGCCAGCGGATTGTCCGCGCAGGTCAGTTCGCCGCCGGCGCTCGGGCCTTCCGGTTCGCCTTCGTTGTCCCACACCGCGGGGTCCACGCCGTCTTCGGTGGACGGTTCCTTCTCGGCCGCCGTGGCCGTGGCCGCCGGTGCTTCGGCAGTCGGTGCCGGTGCCGCCGGTGCTGTGGCCGGTGCGGCTGCCTGCCCGCAGGCAGCCAGCAATGCGACCGTCAGTGCCATCCCTGTGATTCGAATCTTCATTCCCTGTCCTGTTCCATCCATTCGGGTTCCACGCCAGGGGCGGTCAGCCCACCTGCCGGGTCTGCGATTGTATGGGTGCCGGGCTGCGCCGCAGCACGCGGTGGCGGCACAACGGCCGCCACCGCGGGCACGGTCACGGTGGCAGGGTTTTCTGCACGCTGATCTGGATGCCCTGGTTGTCGCGGCTGCTGCTGTCGAACTGGCTCTGGTATTCGGCGCGCAGCGACCAGCCCTTCAGCGTCTGCAGGCCGATACCCGCGCCCAGCAGCGTGTGGTTGCGCGACTGCCGGCCCAGGGTGGTGCGATAGACCGGGCCGGACATCAGGTCGGCGTAGCGCATGAAGGCCTCGCTGGAGCCCTGCATGTCATGGCCGAACTCGGCGCGCAGCTGCGGCGTCCACATGCCGTAGTCGCGCTTCACCCACCACTGGGCCAGCACACCTGCGGTGGCGGTACTGGTGTTCACCGTCTGCTTCCCGTAGTCGAGCGCGTACACCGCATCGCCGCGTTCGCGGTAGCCATCCAGCGTTGCGCGGGCCAGGTCCAGGCGCCCGTACGGGGTCAGCAACAGGTTGTCCAGACGGTGCTGGAAGCCGGTGGAGAACGAGGCGAACCACTGCCTGCCATCGCGGCTGCCATAGGCGGTATTGCCGTTGTCGGTGATGAAGCGACGTGCATCGAACGTCAGCCACTGATAGCCCAGCAGGCCATCCACATAGAACCCGCCTTCCGGATGGAAGCTGGCATAGCCGGCGACGCTGTAGCCATCGACCGTGCTGCGGCTGCCATTGCGACCGATATCCGACGCGTCGTGGCCATAGCCGATGCCCGCGCCCAGGCTCAACGACGGACCCAGCTGGCGGTCCGCACCCAGGCTGACGCCGGAGGTGGTGAAGTCGATGCCGTTGCTGCCTGCACCCGGCTTCAGCGTGCCGACGTTCACCGCACCGCCGGTCCAGAACGCGAAGCCGTCGGCCGGGGTGGCCGCAGGCGCGGCATCACCCTGCAGCGCCGGTTCCTCGACCATCGACAGTGCCTCGCCGCTGGCGCCGATGCCCTTCTGCAGCAGCTCGGTCTGCTGCGCACGGCGCTGGCTGCTGGCCGAGCTGAAGGTGATGCCGTTGCTGAAGCCACTGCGGCCGCCGCCGGCGCGCAGGCTTTCCAGGCGCCGCTGGAAGTTGCCGATCTGGCCGATCGCCATGCGCCGCGCACCCTCCACCTGTGCGTCGAGCACGCCCAGCACTTCAGCATCGCGTGAGGGATCGCTGCGCGGCTTGACCATCACATCCACTGTGCCGGGCGCCGAGGTGGCGAAGGCATTGCTCAGCGTGTAGGTGATGCGCACCGCACCCCCGAACGTCGCCGCCGCGGTGAAGGCCAGCGTGTAGCCGGTGCCGCTGGCGGAGATGCTGGCGGTACCCGCTTCGGCCGGCGAGACCGACACCACGTTGGCGGCGGTGAACGGTCCGCCGCGTGCGGTCGTGGTCAGGTCCACGTGGACCACGGTGCCGGCAATCGCCGAAGCGTTCAGTGCCGGTGCCACCGGGCGTGGATTGACGTTGATGCTGATCCGCGCCGGGGCCGATGCGCCGAACGGGTTGCTGAGCGTGTAGTCGAAATCGACGACACCGGACGCGTCGGCAGCGGCGCTGTAGACGATGCCGGTGCCCTGCACCACCGCAGTGCCTGACGATGGTGCCCGGGTAATGGTCACTGCGGTGAAGGGACCATTGGTCGCCCCGGCCTCGGCCTGCACGGTGACCGATTGCCCGGCCAGCACGGTGGCGCTGTGCGTCGCCGCCACCGGCACCGCCAGCGGCGTGACGGTGATGCTCACCGTGGCCGCCGTGGAAGTACCGCCGGGGCCGGTGGCGGTGTAGGTCAGGCTGTCGTTGCCGAAGAAACTGGTGGCCGGGGTGTACACCACGTCCAGCCCGCTGACCACCGCCGTGCCATGTGTGGGCGCCTGCACGATCGCGATGCTGGTGATCGGCCCGGTGTCGTTGGCAGAGACGTTGATGCTCACAGCCGCATTGGCCGGCGTGCTGGCCGCATCGTTCACCACCACCGGCACCGGCTGGTTGATGCCCAGCGTGTACGCCTGGCTGCCGGTAAAGCCGAAGGAATCGGTGGCGGTGACGGTGAAGCTGTAGTTGCCGGCAGTTGCAGGCACGCCGCTGAGGATACCGGCGCTGCTCAGCGCGATACCGGGAGGCAGCGCGCCTGTGGCCAGGCTGTAGGTGAAACTGCCACTCCCGCCACCGGCACTCACTGCCTGGCTGTAGGCCGTTGCGACCTGGCCACCGGGCAGCGTGGTCTGGATGAAGACAATGGCCGGTGCATTCACCGCCACCGTGTAGGCCTGGCTGCCGGTGAAGCCGAAACCATCGGTCGCGCGCACGGTGAAGGTGTAGCTGCCGACGGTGGTCGGTGTGCCACTGATCACGCCACCACTGCTCAGCGCGATACCCGGTGGCAGCGCACCTGCAGTCAGGCTGAAGGTGTAACCGCCGTTGCCACCGCTGGCGGTCAGTGTCTGGCTGTAGGGAGTGCTGCCCGCCGCCGCAGGCAACGTGGCCGGCGTGAGCGTGATCGCCGGCGCAGTGACTGTGAAGCTGTAGGTCTGGCTGCCGGTGAAGGCGTGGCTGTCGGTCGCAGTGATCGTGAAGGCGTAGGTGCCAGGGGTGGTGGGTGTACCGGACACAGCGCCAGCGCTGCTCAGGCTGATGCCCGGCGGCAATGCGCCGCTGGACAGGCTGTAGCTGTAGCCGCCGGTGCCTCCGATGGCACTGATGGTCTGCGCGTAGAGCTGGCCGCCAGTGGCTGCCGCCAGCGAGGAAGGCGCCAGCGTGATCGTCGGTGCCAACACGACAAGCGTGTAGCTCTGGCTGCCAGTGAACGGTGCACCGGTACCGGTACTGCTGTCGGTTGCCCGCACGGTGAAGTTGAACGTGCCCGCCACGGTCGGCGTACCGGACAACACGCCGGCGCTGGACAACGACAGGCCTGCGGGCAATGCCCCGCTCAGCAGCACGTAGGTATAACCCGGTGTTCCGCCACTGGCGGAGAAGCTGTGGTTGTAGGCGGTGCCGGCGCTGGCATCGCCCAGGCTTGCCGCCGGCAGCACGACGACACCGCCCGCCACGGCGCCCGAATAGGACTGGCTGCCGGTGAATCCGCCGCCGTCGGTGGCGCTGATGGTGAAGCTGAAGGCGCCCGCCTGGGTGGGCGTCCCACTCAGCACGCCAGTGCTGGGGTTCAACGACAGGCCTGCCGGCAGCACACCCGCGTTGACGCCATAGGTGAACGTGGCCGGATGACCTTCCGAAGCCACGAACGTCTGGCTGTACGCGATGCCGATCGTCGGCGCGGGCAAGGTTGCCGGCGACAGCGTGATGGTGGGCGCGGCCACCGACAGCGTGTAGCTGCCCGACACAGTGAAGGGAGCGCCTGGACCGCTGGAACCATCGGTGGCGGTGAGGGTGAAGGTGAAGTTGCCGGTGGCACTGGGCGTACCCGACAGACTGCCGGTGGAGGCCAGGGTGACGCCAGGTGGCAATGCGCCCGCGGTGATCGCGTAGCTGTACGGTGCGGTGCCATTGGCGGCAGTGAAGCTCAGTCCGGTCACCGCTGCGCCGGCGGTAGCGTTGAGCACGCTGCCCGGTGTCGGTGTCGATGTCAGCGTGGGTGCGCTCACGGTGATCGCGTACGCTCGGGTGCCGGTATACGGGCCCGTGCCCGTGCTGCTGTCGGTGGCGGCAAGCGTGAAGTTGTAGGTACCGCCTGCAGTGGGCGTACCGCTGAGCACGCCGCCACTCGACAGGCTCAGGCCCGGCGGCAGGGACCCGGCGGTGACCGCGTAGCTGTAGCCGACGGTGCCGCCGGAAGCGGTCACGGTCTGCGAGTAGGCCGTGGCCACGGTGGCATTGGGCAGCGAGCTCGGCGCGATCAGGATCGTCGGGTCGTTCACGGTCAGTGCCAGCGCCGCGCTGCTCGCACTGAAGGGTCCGGTGCCACCGCTGCTGTCGGTGGCGGTCACCGTGAAGGTGAAGGTACCGCCCGCCGTCGGCGTGCCTGCCAGGCTGCCATTGCTGGCCAGCGTGATGCCCGCCGGCAGGCTGCCCGCGGTGACCGCATAGCTGTAGGGCGCGGTGCCGCCCGCTGCGCTGGCCAGCGAGCCACTGTACGCCGTGCCGACCGTTGCGGCAGCCGGATTGCCCGGTGCATAGGTGACGGTCGCGGCAGCGATGTTCAGTGTCAGCGTGCCGCTGGTGGCACTGAACGGGCCGGTGCCGGTGCTGCCGTCAGTGGCGCGGACGGTGAAGGAGAAGCTGCCGTTGGCGGTCGGCGTGCCGGACAGGCTGCCGTTGCTGGCCAGGGTCAACCCAGGCGGCAGGCTGCCCGAATTGAGCGTGTAGCTGTACGGCGTGGTGCCGCCACTGGCACCGGCCAGTGACTGGTTGTACGCCACGCCGACCGTTCCTGCGGGCGGGTTGGCGGGTGCGTAGGTGATCGTTGGCGGCGAGACCGTGAGGGTCGCGGTCGCCGGGCTCGAGGTCCCACCGGCATTGGTGGCGGAATAGGTGAAGCTGTCCGGCCCCGCATAGCCCGGCGTGGGGGTGTAGGTGATCGAGGTTCCCGAGGCGGTTGCAGTGCCATGCGCGGCCTGGGTACCGACCGCAACCGATGCCGGGACGCCACCGGTGATGTTCAAGGTGATCGGGTTGCTGGTACTGCCGTAGGCAACCGTCGCGCTGACCGGATTGGCGACCGGCGGCGCCACGTTCTGCACGTTGATCGACAGGTTGGTCGCCGAGAAGAAAGGCGTAGGCGTGCTGCTGTCGGTGACGCGCACGCTGAAGTTCGTCACCCCCAATGCGGTGGGCGTACCCGAGATGGCCCCGTTGCTGGCCAGCACCAGTCCGGTCGGCAAAGTAGTACCGGCGTCGAGCGCAAAGCTGTAGGGGCCATTGCCACCACTGGCGGTCAGCGTGAAGGAGTACGGCGTATTGATGGCTGCTGCGGAAGGCACATTGGTGACCGTGATGGTCGGCGCAGCAACGCTGATCGAGTAGCTCGCCGTGCCCGTCAACGGTGTGCCGGCACTGTCGGTGGCGGTCACCGAGAACGCGAACGTTCCCTGCGTGGTCGGCGTACCGGACAGGAGGCCAGTGCCACTCAACGTCATTCCGGCCGGCAGTGCACCGGAAGTGACGGCATAACCGTAGGGCGCGGTGCCACCGCTGGCGCTGAGTGTGACACCTGCATAGGACACGCCCACCGTTGCGCCGGGCACGGTGGCCGGCGAAATCGTGATCGGCGAGGCCGCTGCCTGGATGTACACGGTGACCTGCACATTGTGCGAGCCGGTGCCATCATCGAAGGCGAAGGTATCGATCGTCGATCCGTTGCCGCTGTGGGCATAGGAGATTCTCGAGGCCGCATGGCTGGTGATGGTGGCAGTACCGTTGCCGGCCGGCGTGGTCACATTGCCGATGCCGAAACCGGGCACGCCCTGGCAGCTCGAGGCGTCGATGGTAATGGTGCTGCCGGCGGCCATCGGTGAGCCCGCGCTGGCATTGGCCGGCGTGAAAACCGAGCATGCTGCATATGAAATCGCGGGCAGCGCGAGTGTGGCGCCCAGCAGCAGGATTGCCCCAAGGCGGCCCCAAAAACGACGGCCGAGCCCATAGCGCATCGCGTCGCGATGCATCGACTCTGCGTGCCACATGTTTTGCCCCCTGCTTGCCCGGCTTCCCGACGGGCGCTGCGCCTTGTTGCGCGAGTGAGAAAACCGCCGTGGCAGCCGGTCGGGCAGCCGCGGTTCCTGACCTCCCCACCCGGCAGACTCCCTGGCCCTGCCCGGCGGTCCTGCCCCTCGAATCCCTGAATCACGTGGGCAGGCAGCGCGATATTCTTGCCCACAGCCACCGACACTTGTCAAGGATCCCGATAATGCGCCAGAGTTATATCGCCGGCCGGGGGCCAAGTGCCGGCGCCTATCCCAGGGGGAAAATCGTATGTCGGAACCCTTTCTCGGGCAGATAATGCCCGTGGCGTTCAACTTCGCGCCGAAGAACTTCGCTTTCTGCAACGGTCAGTCGATGTCCATCCAGCAGAACACCGCGCTCTTTTCGCTGTTGGGTACGTTCTACGGTGGCAACGGCACGACCAATTTCCAGCTTCCGGACCTGCGTAGCCGCACGCCCCGGGGATCCACCAATGGCAGCAACATGGGTGATCGCCAGGGGCTGGAGAGCGTGACCCTGCTGACGTCACAGATTCCCCAGCACGCACACGTTTTCGGCGGCACCACCGCCGACGGCTCAACGCGTATCCCACAGGGCAACGTGCTGCTCGGCAAAACCGGCACGCAGAATGTCTACGGTGCTTCAAGCGGAGCGCAGGTGCCCTTGAACGTGCTTGATGCCAGCGGCCAGACGCAGCCACACGCGAACCTGCAACCGTATCTGGTCATCAACTTCTGCATCGCACTTTATGGAATCTACCCTTCGCGCGGCTGACCGGAGTTTCTGCCATGTCTCAACCCTTTGTTGGCGAAGTCCGTCTGTTTCCCTACAACTTCGCGCCGGCGGGCTGGTTCGATTGTGATGGCCGACTGCTGCCCATTTCCGAATACGACGTGCTGTACACCTTGCTGGGCACCACCTACGGTGGCGATGGTGTGAACACCTTCGGCCTGCCCAACCTCTGCGGGCGCGTACCGGTTCACCAGGGCACCGGCATTGGCCTCGGCACCTATGTGCTTGGCCAGGCAGGCGGCAGCGAATCGGTCACCCTGACCACCGCGCAGCTGCCCGCGCATACCCATGCGCTCAATGCGGTGAACTCGGCAGCCACGTCGGCGGCACCCGGGCCGGCACTGCAGCTCGGCGCGGTCAGTGGCGACACGCTGTATACCGACAGCACCACCGACCTTGGCAGTGGCACCCTGGTGGCAGCATCGGTGAGCGCGATCGGCGGCGGCCAGCCACACGACAACACCATGCCCTCGCTGGTCGCCCGCTACTGCATCGCATGGGCAGGCGTCTTCCCATCGCAAGGCTGACGATCATCGACCGCCTACCAGGACCCCTATCATGAGCGATCCCTTTACCGGCGAAATCCAGATTTTCGGCTTCAACTTCGCCCCTTACAACTGGGCGATGTGCCAAGGACAGCTGATGCCGATCCAGCAGAACACCGCGCTGTTCTCGCTGCTGGGAACGACCTTCGGTGGCAACGGCACCAGCAACTACCAGCTGCCGAACTTCACCAACAACATCGCATGCGGCCAGGGCAGCGGCCCGGGCCTGTCGCAGCGCGACATGGGCGAGACCTTTGGCAGCGACAATGTCACCCTGTTGATCAACGAGATGCCCAACCACACCCATGGCGCACGCATCTACAACCAGCCCGACACTGCGCATCGCAGTGGCATACCTGCCAATGGAAATGCACTGATCACGCCGGAGTCGAGTCCGATCCTGGCCGTGACACCGACAGTCAACAGTACCTTCCCGCTGACGACGGTGGGCGTCGCGGGTGGGAGCCTGCCGCATGAGAACCGGCAGCCCTATCTCGCCCTGAACTTCTGCATCTGCCTGTCGGGCGTCTTCCCGCAGCGGCCATGACGTCGAACGTGGCACTGGCTTTTCCCTCGCTGCGGGCAGCCTGGCTGCCCGCAGCGAGGGACGGTCTTCCCGCAGGTGTGAGCGTGCGCGAAGCACAGGATGGCGACCTGCCCTTCCTGCAGCGGCTCTATGCCGAATCACGTGCGGCCGAGCTGGCCAATGTGCCGTGGCCGGACGCCTTGCGCCAGGCGTTCCTCGACAACCAGTTCGCGCTGCAGCACCTGCACTACACCCGGCATTACCAGCCTGCGCACTATCTGCTGGTCGAGCAGGCCGGACAGCCGATCGGGCGCCTGTACCTGCATTGCGACGAACACGAAGCCACCCTCATCGATATCGCCCTGCTGGACGCCGTGCGCGGCCGTGGCATCGGCTCGGCCCTGGTGCGCTGGGTACAACGCGCGGCGCATGCGGTGCCGCTGCACAGCGTCGTCCTGCATGTCGCCTGGGAGAATCTGGCCGCGCGCCGTCTCTACGAACGGCTCGCGTTCCACACCGAAGGCGATACCGGCAGCCACCTGCGCATGCGCTGGGTGGCGACAGCGGTCAGTTGAACAGTGCCTGGTAGATGAAGCCGGTCCGATCGCGCGCGATCGGCACCAGGAAAATGCCGAACTCGCCGAGCCCGTGGTGGCGCATGGTGTAGGTGCGCTGCGGGAACAGCACCGCCGATTCATTGCGGAACAGCAACGAGAACGGTGCGCGCATCTGGCCGGCAATCTGCCGATCAGGCATCGGCGCGGCTTCCACCAGCACGAAGGGGACACCGGTGTTCTCGATGTCGGCGCTGAACGTTTCGTTGAGATGACCTGCGAACTGGTCCAGCTGGAAAAAGTGCATGCGTCCCCTCCCCCGGTTGACGTCGAGCATGCCGAAGCATCCGTGCGCTTTCAATGGGGCCTGCGCCACTGCCTGCCGGGCGCGGATGGGGGATACTCGCCCTTGCGCTCACCGGCGCGCCCAAGGACTGAGCCGATGCGTATCTGCCTGCTGCTTCTCGCCCTGTCCGGACCGCTGCTGGCCGCCGATGGCCCGCCATCGGCGCCGGCGGCCACTGCGCTGCCGGAGGTACCGCTGCCCCCTTCGCTGGATCGCGTACTGCGCGACTACGAGCAGGCGTGGCACACGGGCGACGCCAAGGCGCTGGCCGGGTTGTTCGCCGAGGATGGCTTTGTGCTGCAGAGCAACCAGCCGCCGGTGCGCGGCCGCAGTGCGATCGAGGCCGCATATGCCGGACAGGGCGGCAGTCCGTTGCGGCTGCGTGCGTTGGCGTACGCGGTGGACGGGAATGCGGGCTACATCATTGGTGCCTACCGCTACGGCAACAACGTGGGGGACACCGGCAAATTCACGCTGACGCTGAAGCGCGTGGGCGATGGGCCGTGGTTGATCTTCTCGGACATGGACAACACCAGCGCGCCGCCACGGGCGCGGTGATCGCTGCCGCCGGGCGAAGCGGGTTCCGCAGTAGCAACTGTCTTGTCAGGGGCAGCCGAGGGCCACCTCGGCGTCCCGCTTACGGGCGTTGAGGATCACCAGCATTTTGCGCATGACCGCCACGAGCGCCACCTTGCTCGCTTT
>Ga0308167_1003360_pt1 | contig 12865 bp, 14 predicted proteins | sample PhyCR1_2_FD_202138 | JGI IMG/M metagenome (GOLD analysis project Ga0308167, IMG submission 202138) | Phyllosphere microbial communities from UC Gill Tract Community Farm, Albany, California, United States - DLSLRC.R1 | ecosystem: Host-associated > Plants > Phyllosphere > Unclassified | place... | reverse complement strand
ATGATGGCGCCGGCAATGTCCTGCCGCTGCTCTGCGCTCAGATGCTGGTGGATGCCCATCAGCGCGAGCAGGGATACGAGGTATTTCTTCATGGCCCCGATGATTCCGGGGCCGGGCCGCGCTGGCGAACCCTACACGGGGGCCTGCGTCCAGCCCGACGCAACATCGATCTGCGACAGGGCCTGCGCGTCGTCGGCGGCAGCGGCGATCTGGTCCTCGATGCGCTGGCGCGTGCCCGTCAGCAGGCCGTGCACTTGGCGGTATGCGTCATCCTTGGCCCGGATGCGCTCGGCCAGCACCAGACGATCCAGCCCGCGCGCCAGCGCTGCGGCATCGATCCAGGGCGTTGCGGCTGCGGGGTCAGCCTCCAACCCCCTCGCCTCCTCCGTCTGCACCGGCCACGATTCCCGCTCGCTCAGTGGGTAGCCTGCGGCGATCACCTGGATGCGCCTGCGGTACTCTGCGGCCAGGGCCAGGGCCAGGCGCAGGCCAGCCGCGATCTCAGCTGCCGGCCGCAGATCTGCGGGCAGCGGCGCGCCGCCGGCTGCCAGCCAAGTGCGATATTCGTTTGCGTGAGTACTGCTCTCCGTCAGCGGTATGGTCATGCGCACATCGCCGTCCCACCGATAAACGAAGTTTTCGCCGGTAAGTTGATATTTCATGAATACCATCCAGGAGCAGTTGCTGTGCCTGCAGCATTTCCGGGAAGATACGACACGCCGGCACCTACAACAAATACCCCGCCTCCATTATTCGCCAAATAGCGCGGCCCTGTGCCGGCCCCAACAAAAATTGTGGTGTTGAAGGATGCAAAGCCGATGCGGACTGCGGCTGCGAATGCAGTACTGAATGCTGGCGTACCGGTCAGTGTTACCGTGACAGCGTCAGCGGTAAATGCCCCGTACTCTGAAGCGATCACATGGGCAAGCGAACTTCCAGAAATCTGATACGCCCCGACGGCAGTGATATTGCTATTTCTGGAGACAAAGACCTGAGCGCCCGGGGTTGGACCAAAATCGATGCCTTGAAACTCAATATTCGAAGGCCCCCCGAAGGCAGCGATGGCATAGCCCGACGTGGCTGTTTGCAGCCGCATATTCTGGACGCGGTACTTGCTATTGCGCGTTGATCGAGGCGCGAAGAAGCAACTGGCGCCATTTGTCGAAACGGTGCAAGCTGCGGCCGAGCCTCCGTCAATGACGATATAGCCGCCGCCAACGGTCTCCTTCAACTCCGCTCCGGCGGTCCATGCGCCCGCCTGCACATTGACCGTGATGTCGAAATTGCCGTTGTCGATCGCTGCGGAAACATCAACCGCCTTCTGTATTGTTCGGAATGCCCCGCCCGCCGTATTGCTCAGCCCGGTGTTGCTGTCGCTGCCATCTGTGCGCACGTAGTATGTGCGCACGGCGGTGAGCAGCTCGCGGAAAACAAGCTGGTCCCGGGACACGATGTCCTTGGGATCTGTGCGGCGGCCGACATGCTTCATGGGATCAGCCCGTGATGGTAGCCCGGTACTGCCCCGTGGTCGGCGCCACCGCGAAGGTCAGCTGCACCGTGTTCACCCCGTTGGCGACCCAGTCACACAGCACGCCGGCATTCGTCGCGGTCTCGCGCACGCTGACCACCACATCCTGGGTGTTGAGGCTATGGGTCACGGTGATGGTCGTGGCCGTGCCGTCGCCCACGGTGGCTGAGGCCTTGCGCGCCACCACACCGGTATCCACCGCGATGACGCCGGCACTGATCGTGATGCCGTTGCCTGCCGTATAGCTGGACCCGCCGCCGACCTGGGCGAACGTCAGCGCCGTGGTGCCGATGGTGATGGGCGCATCCGTGGTCATCAGCCATACCTGGTTGCCTTGCGTCGTGCCCTCGGAGACGAAGACCGCGGCGCCCAGCACCTCGCTGGCTGCGTCGAAGTCCGTGGCGCGCGTCCAGGCACCGGCGGCAGCCAGGTAGACACCGTTGGCCGAGCCCGTGGTCTGGTTCTTCACCAGCACCCGGTCGCCGGCCACGATGGACACGCCGTCGATGGTCTGGGCGCCGGACAGTGTGATGTTGGCCGTGGTGGCCGCGCGCGCCGGCTCCTTCCATTTGTAGCCCTGCACTGCCGCGTCGAGCTGGGCCTTCGTGACAGCATCCTGCGGGTTGACCGCGTCGGCCAGGTTGATGACCCGGTTGCCCGAGGCGTCGAGGTTGTTCGTGATCTTCATGGCTGGGCCCTCAGTTGCAATAGGCGCGGCCCGTCAAAGGCACGCTGTGGGTGATCTGGGCAATGTCGGCGTCCAGGTACCGGACATCGGGATAGAGCTGGCCGCCGAGGTTGTCCACGACGGTGATGGAGGGGTAGCGGCCCAGGTTGTGCGGCACGGTCCAGACGGCTGCTGCAACGCTCTGGATGTGGGTGTAGGTCGCGCCAGCACCGCCACCGGGCGGGCCTTGGGGACCCTGGGGGCCAGGAATGCCCCGCGTCACGACGACAGCGGGCGACGCCGGCTGCCGAACCACATGGGTCTTGCTGCTCTCGCGCGTCACCACGACAGAGGTCTGCCGCTCGATTACAACGGCCGAGGGTTCGGAAGAGACGACGGTGGTCACCGGGTGCCCTCCGGGTACAGGGCGAAGCGCAGCTCGTACTGCCGCTCCACATCTCCGTTGGAGCGAGTGACTTCGATCTGGCCGATGCACGAGGACCAACCGGGCGGCATGTCACCGTAGGAAAAGGCCCCCGTCTGCTCAGCCGTCATCAGCAGGCGCAGCCAGGCGCCATCCAGCTCTATACCGCCGTTGGCTGTGCTCAGCTCCAGCAGGATCCCCGGGTCATCGATCTCGCGGCGCAGCTGGACGCGCGCCGTGCAGCCCGTGTAGTCCTCGCGGGTGATGTCGGCGTCGGGCACGGCCGCGCCTGTGCAGGCATCCACCAGCCGACCGCATTCCTGCCGCACCGCATAGGGCACGGTCACGCGCTCCAGCTCCTCGCGGAAGGTGGCGCCCTGGTAGATCGAAAAGCTGAGGCATGCCGGTGTCGTCATGCTCCGCAGTGTCCCGGCCAGGGTGCCCGCAGGCGAACCCTAGCCGGGGGAGCCTCAGAGCTGGCCTGAGTAGGTCCAGCTGACACGGCCGTCGATGCCCGCCGTGGTGGACACCATCGACCAGGCGCTGGCCACGCGCTGCGCCGCAGTGGTGTATGCGACCTTGGCCGCGTCCAGCTGCGCGTCCTTGGCGTGCATCGCTGCATCGTTGTTGGCCTTCGCAACCTGGAAGGTCAGATTTGTGCCTGCCTCGTACTGCTTGAGATCTGCTTCCCAACGCCGCATGTACGCGCCGGCCTGGGCCTCCGCGGCCGACGCGCCGAGGCGGTAGCCATCCACAACGATTGACGACTGGCGCGCGGCGGCCTCCATGCGGCTGCTGGCGGCCGACAGCCGGGCTTTCCAGCCATCCCACTCCAGCGTCTTCGCGGCAATCTGCGCCTGGTACCGGGCCAGCTCGACGCGCGCCTTCTCGGCCTGCGCTCCGACCTTCGAGGCATAGGCCTGGGTAAGCGAGCGGAAGGCCTCCACCTTGGTGCCCTCAGCGCCGACCTGAGCCTTGTACATGTCGGCGCGGGCGGTCTCAGCGTTGACCGTGGCCACGAAGGCCCTGACCTGCTCGCCGCCGGCCTGGATGCGGGCCTTCTCCAGTTCAACCAGTGTCTGGGCCGCGCCCACGCGGGCCTTGTAGATCTCGACCACCGCCATGCGCCCATCGATCTCGGCGCGGTAGCGATCCACCAGGGACTTGTTGATGTCGGCCTTGGTCTGCTCTGCCGTCAGCATGGCCTTGTAGACCTCGACCTTGTTGAGCTCAGCCCGGATCACGGTGTCATAGGCGGCAGCATAGGCCTGGTAGCCGGCCAGCAACGCCTTGTAGTGCTCGACCGCCGCATTGAAGGCGGCCAGGGCATTGTCTGCCGTGGTCTTGGCGGTCTCGAACGCCAGCATCTCCAGCTTGTAGGCGTCGTCCAGCAGCGTGGTCTCCAACTGCAGGGCCTGGGTGATGGCGTCCTTGACGTTCTGCTGCTCCATCTCGGCCTGCTTGATGGCCACGTCCCGCGAGAGGCCCGAGAGCTTCTCGTGGAACTCGCGGCGAGCGTCTGCCAGCTGGCCCGCCAGTGCGCCGCTGGGCAGCGGGAAGCCCAGGGCCTCGGCGCCGCGCAACACCTCCTGCTCGCGCGCCAACGCCAGGGCAGTCTCACGGTCGCGTGCACGATCCCAGATCTGCTGCTCGACCGCCGGAGCGATCCCGGAGCCGCCCTGGATGCGCGCATTCAGCGAGGCCTTCAGGTTGTCCAGCAGCTGCGAGGCGTATTTCGCCCCGGGCTTGTGCTGGAATGGCGCGGGCTGCAAGACGGACAGCGTCGGGATGTCGTCCAGCTTCTCCAACCAGTCCTCATGCAGGTTCACGCCGCCGAAGGTGTGGGTCTGCAGTTGCAGGAACTGGGGGGCATCCGGCAGAACGACATCTGGGGCATCTGGCACAGCGACGTCGCGGACCTCGGGCAGCGCCGGGGCCTGCCCGATGTTCAGCGTCGGGGCCTGGCCGAAATTCAGCTGCGGTGGCGTGACATCGAAGCTGTCGATCTGCACGTCATCCATCTGCAGCAGCAGGGCCCCAGGCATGCCCCCTGGCTCATCAAAGGTGACGTTGGGCAGCTGTGGCAGGTCGGGGATGGGAGGCAGATTGGGCGCGGCCAGCGTCTGCCAGCGCACGTCGATCTGGCCGGGCTTGTAGAGGTTGTTCGCCAGCGCCGTGGCGCATGCCGCAGCCTCTCGGTTCGCGGCCTCGGCCAGCGCGACGGATCGGGCGTATTTGTCCTCGACGATCTCGGCGGGTCCATTCAGATCCAGTGCCATTTCATGCTCCTACGCGGCGGTTTTTGGAAGACACGGTCGCAACCTCAATGCGATCGAGCGTGAAGGCCTGGCCGGCCGGGGTGCTCAGGCCGAAGCTCAGGTAGTTCTGGCGGATGCCGCGGCCTGGCTGGCAGCGCGTCTGGCCGGAGGCCACGAGGGGGAAGCTGTAGGCCCAGCGCTCCGCGTTCGGCCCCAGCACCGCGAACTGCGCGCAGCCGCGCCCGCGCATCGACAGGTAGACCATCTCCAGGTGCTTTTTCAGCGTGTTCTCGCGGATGGTTGCTGGCAACCGCAATTCGGCAACGATGGGCAGGCCATCGTCGGTATCACCGCTGGCCAAGGCAAATAGGCCCGCTGCGCTGCCGCCGTGGGTGGCAGTGATGGCATGGAAATCGTGGCGGCTGTATTCAGAAACGGCACCGCTCAGGGTGTTACAGACGACGGTGTTCATACTGAGAAAATCTCCGCATTGCTTCGGGCCTTGACATTGGGGGCAGCGGGCAACCGCATCAAATCCTGGATCTGCTTCACACCATGTTCGTCAACGACGAAGATCCAGCTCTGGCGTACGGCGCGGGTCTCTTGCAATACCTCCTGCAGATTCACAACGATAGCGCCCGTCATTGGATCAGAAGCAAAAAGAACGACATGGCGATAAGGCCCCATGGGGTCAAAATCCATGGTCAGTACACTTGAATTATTGAACGATACATTCAGATAGTTTGATTCAGAATAAACATCTGAAGTGATTTCTTTCCTATAGCCGAATTCCGCATCTGGATCAGTTACGTATTGCCACGTCGTACTGTTCACCTTGTTTTCTTCATAATAGATTCTGAACTTGTAGTCCAGATCATCGAACAGCAGAGATTGCCCGCCAGTGTTAATCATTTCAGAACCTCCTCCACTGGCAGTTGTTGAAACTTCCGTGGCGATGGCTTCGCTTTGCAAAGAAAATGAATCACTGTATTGGAGCGTAGTCCTGGCACCACCAAATCCGCTAACAACATCAGTGCGGCGACGAGTTTCTCTACTAGATCCAATCGTGTGCAATGGCGTTGTCTCTGTTGAAACCGTGATAATACTAAAGGAGCTGTATTTATCCGAGTAGCTTGATACGGAAGCAGTTCGATTCTCATCCGCCTCAGGCAAAGGCAATCCACGTCGGCTATAAGCCCAATCCCCCTGGGCGTAGTCCTTGAAGACAAACTCACCCGAACCGTAGTCGCGCCCCGGACCTAAATAGCTATTTACCGTATCCACGGGGGTTGTGCTGCCGTATTCGGCGCTACCGTCGCCATATCCGAAGATGTCCCAAGTCTGCCTGTTATATCCGGGCTCATTGGGATTCCCGGACTCCTCCACCTTGAATGATCGGTTATAAAAGATGCCCGTTTGCCTGCTGCTTGGAAGTTCTCTCTCGACAGAAACGGCAACACCGGCAGGGGTTATTGAAAACAGGACGAATTTTGTCTTCCCAGACTCATATGCGATAGCTCGCGCAAACCTTCCATCAGAGCTGAAGGTTATCGTCCTGAAATCGAGTCCCAATCCGGAGGGCAGCATATCTCTCCAAGCGACTTCGCCGACATAATCGCCTCCACGTTTTACGATGGGTCCAAGACGTAATTGCATCCAGTATCTGGCGGGGAAAATTGCGTCCGGCTCAATTTCAATATGCATGGAGTATTTCTTGCCGCCTCGCTCGGTGTAAACGAATGGGATAGGCGACGTTGAAGACCCAGAAACCGCTACTTGAACAGACTCCCGGAAAACGGCGACATTTTCTTGCATGTCGTCGTACCAATAGGCCTGGCCATTGAGACTCACCGCCGAACGTATGAAGGGGATGTTTTGATCAGCCACCCCTTGAACACCTGTGAAATAAACCCGACCCGAGCCGTCTGCATTCACTGCCTTGCCGCCCTTCAGCACCTTCCTCCTGCGCACGCTCCAGCGGCCAGAAGGTATGCGGCTACCGCGCACAACTTCAGGCGTGAGCAGGTACAGGGCTGGCGCGTCGCTGTCGATATGCCCAGGAATTGGCTTGCCTTCCAGGTCTGTGAGAACGATGGCGATCCCGCTGTTGCGTTCTCCCTCGTCTCCTTCCTCGGTCCATATCTGCATCGTCGTGGAGTTGCCCACGCGCACGATGCGGTATGCAGTCCCGTCGGGCAGTCGGCCGGTCTCCACCGGGTTGGGGGCCTGTGATACCCGGGCCTGCATGCAGAAGCGGTAGAAGGTCGCCTGGGCCTGGCCGAGCTGGTCCTGTGTGGGCGGCACGCCGTGCACACGCAGCGCGGCAGGCGCCACCGGGCCGATGGGCACGCCGCCTGGCTTATAGGTGTGCGGGTCCCAGATGCTCATTGCGGCACCGCCAGGTATTGCGGGATTTCATTCACCACCCGGAACGTGGCTGCGACTTCGGCCACGGCCCCAGGCATCCTGAAGCGGTTGGCCGTGAGGCTGGCTGTCTGGCCGCCCGGGAAGCCGGCCACGATCTCGCCGCCTGCGATGCACACCATGGCAGGGCCCGAGCCGGTGCCATCGCCCAGTTTCAGATGGCGGCCTGGCGCCGGCACGGCAGAGCCAGGCACCACAGGGCCAGTCTTGCGCTCCAGATAGGCCAGTTGGCCGAAGGTGGTCCCAGACAGGAAGACCAGATCCTCGGCTGTGCCCACATAGATGCCATCGTCCACGGGCACGATGCCGGTGATCGGCGCAGGCATGGGCCGGAAGTCGCGCCAGTCAGCAAGGTGCGGTGCCATGGGTCGGCTCGCCCACAGCACATTGCCCTGGGCGACAAGCACGCGCCCGCGCCACGCGGCGGTGATGGTGCCCACGGGGAACGGCTGGGCGCCCAGGGTTCGGCAGGGCAGCACCAGGGCCGAATTGGGGCCGCTGACTTCAAAGCTGCTGCCCGTGGCCACGCCGGCCAGATAGGCGCCCTCCCCGTCCTGGCCGGAGAGGTAGACGTTCACGGCGTAGCCCTCGCGCACCGGCAGCCCGTCCAGCCGCAGGCCGCCCTCGGCGATCTCGATAGGTGCCGAGCTGATGGCCGGGCCTTCGAGCCGGTCAGCCAAGCGCACATGGCTGAGGTGGTAGCGGTACTGGCCCGGGTGCAACTGCCCAAAGGCCGCGTCTGGCGCGCCCAGGCCCGCCGGCGTGGGCACGCTGCGCTCTTCATTGACTAGGCCGTCCGTCACGCCCTGGATCAGCCCGTTCGTCCATGTCGTGCGCCCATCCGGCAGGTTGCAGTACCAGACCCGCTCAGGACCCAGGGATGGGTGGATGACGTGGCGTGCGCCGTCGGGATGGATGGCGGTCAGCTGCGCGCCCACGGTGGCGAGCAGGTAGCCGCGGGATTGGTGCAGGTTCTTGTGGCACAGGTCGGAGACCTGGGTGAGGCCGGCGCGGCGGGTGATCTCGCCCGTGAGCCCGATGTCCACGTTCTCGGCCGCCAGCAGCGCATCGCCGCCCAGGCGGTGCTCGGGCAGCACGTTGTTGATGCCACTGAATTTCTCGAAGGTCAGCATGTGTTCTCCCTGGCCGCGGCCGGCATGCCCAGATGCAGCGGGAAGCCGGCGCGCGCGCGGACGGTTGTGGAAGGCAGGCCCGGGGAGCCCAGCCCAAGGACATAGGTGCCCGCGGCCAGCAGCTGCGCGGAAGGCAGCGGGATGCTGGCCGTGCCCGCGCGCACCAGATCAATGCCATCGACCTGCAGCGCCACAGCCACCGATGGCACGCCCAACTCCAGAGGCCGGGCGGCGCTGGCTTGCAGGCGGGTGCCCGCAGCGGGCATGCCGAGCTCGAGCGGATGAGCGCCCTGGGCCTGCAGGCGGGTGCCGGCACCCGGAATGCCCAGTTTCAGGGGCTGAGCGCCGGCAGGCTGCACCGTGACGGCGCCGGGTTGTGCTGCTGGCACGCCCAGTTCCAAGGGTCTGGCACTGCGGGCCTGCACCACCTGATCGGGCGCGACCTGATCCAGCGTGATGACTGCAAAGTCCGTGCGCACGAGGTCCAGACCGTCGATCACCAGGGCCACATCGAGCCCGTTGCGCACACGGGGCGCGCCCAGTTCCAGCGCCTGCGCGCCCTGCGCCTCCAGCACCGGCATGGCGATGGCCTGCCCGCCCGACACAAGGTCAATGCCCGGTGGGCGCAGCGCAGTGTTGTAGCGTGCGATGGCCTGTCCGGACGTGACCAGATCCAGGCCCGCAGGCCGCAGTGCAAGCGCAGCCCGTGGCGCTCCCAGCTCCATCGGCAGCGCGCCAGCGGGCAGGAGCGCAGGCCGGGCAATCGCCTGCCCCGAGGTCACAAGGTCTATGCCGACCGTGGCCTCGCCAGCCTCTTCTGCGTTGATGGCAGCGCCGTTGATGAGCGGGTAGCTCATGAGATCAGCCCTCGACGTAGAAGCCGCGCCAGTAGAAGCGGCCGGCGAACTGCCCACCAGCGGCGGGCGTGTCAACTCGGAACGTCAGGGCGTTCGACAACTGGCCACCCACGGCGATAGGAATGCGATGCGACTCGCCCCCGCCTGTGATCTGCGACAGCGCCACCGCATTTGCAAAACGTGTCGGGCGGGGATCGCCAGAATTCAGTTCCGAGCCGATAGAAACGGTGGGCGGTGCGCTGGCTGTGACCACGCTTGCGATGAAGCCAACCTCCTCCACAACGATGCGCACTCCCTGCAGCCGCACCAGCAGGCTCACGGGCATGGGCACCGGGACCCAATACCCTAGCGCCAGGTTGTCCGGGTTCAGCGGCACGTGCGTGCCAGCGCCCTGAAAATCTGGAGCGGCGTCAACGTAGACAGGGCTGTCTTGATTTGTGCATGCCCAGTACTGGCAGCCATCCGGCGTGGCTGGCACCACGACATCGCCGTGCAGGATGTTGCCCGCGGCCCAGGCCGGCGGCGTGCCCAGGTCCACGAACATGGAGCCACCCACGATGGACATGCCGTTGCCGGCGCGATGGAAGGACGAAGCGCTGGCCAGTGGCTGCGGCCACGCCTTCTTGAGCGCCGGATACCCCAGCGCCGCGAAGCGGTCCGCACCAGACAGGGCTGGCCCGAAGAAGCCATTGGGCTGCATCTGGACGAATGTCTCCAGCATCCCGGCGGTGACGCGCACACTGACCTTTGCGCCAGCGGGCCAGTCCATGGGGCCGCCGGCATCCCAAGGCAGTTCTACCCCGCGATCCACGACCAGGTTCACGTCATCGATCTGGCGGATGGTGACGACCTCCCACTGGCCGGGCATGGTCGCATCCGTGATGGTGGCGCGCAGGGAGCGCGTGCCGCTGGGGTTGGCAAAGCCGTCCAGGCCAGCGCCCGTGGTCACGATCGCGCCGTAGCCTGGGTCGCCGCTGTCGCTGGTCAGGGCCGAGGCCAGCACGGTCTCGGCGTTGTTGGAGAACAGGTCCATGGCCTGCCCCTTACGCCGGCACCAGCGAGAAGATGCGCGCGGCGCCGTTGGACCACTGCAGCGCCAGGCCGCCGCCATTGGTGGCCAGCGGCAGGCCCAGCACGTCGGTGATGCGTGCGATCACGGGCGACGTGGCCGGCGTTCCGGTGTCCTTGTACAGCAGCACACTGCCGATGGTGGAGCCGGCGGCCAGCGCGCCGAAGTTGGCATCATCGGCATCGAGCACGCCGCCGGCAACGCTGCGACCATCCAGGGGCAGCGCCGAACCGATGAGCGTGCCCACGTCCGGCAGGAACTCGTGCGCCGCGTCATAGACATAGGCACTGGGCAGCAGGGCCACGCGGATGTTGTCGGCCGAGAAGTTGATGGAGCCGGACCACATCTTCTCCGCGCCCTTCGGGTAGATCGGCAGGTTTAGCCGTGCGATCTTCTTGATATTGTTGTCCCAGGGAATGGTCACGGCGCCGCCATTGGTGGCCATGGGCAGGCCAGTGACGGTATCGAAGAAGAACAGCACGGGCGACGTGGAAGTGTTGCCCGTGTCCTTGAAGATCACGACGGAGCCGATAGTTGAGCCTGGCGCCAGGGCGCCGAAGTCCGGATCATCGGCATCCAGCACGCCACCCGTGATCGTCTTGTTGAGCAGGGGCTGGGCCGTGCCGATGATCGAGCCGAGTTGGCTCACGAACTCATGCGACACGCTAAAGGCGTAGCCGCTGGGCAGCAGCGCTGCCTTCAGGGTGTCGGTGGAGGCATTGATGGAGCCGGAGAGAAGCTTCTCCATGCCCTTTGGATAGCTGGTGTTCGCCATTGGAAGCTCCTGCAGGTGTTGGCTGATGCAATGCCTGCAGTGTTCCGGCGCTCGGCTCTATTGGCGAACCCTAGCCGGGGCACGCGCTCCGCGAAAGTGTGCGACCAATTACATTTTCATTACCCCAATAGTTAGCAAAGTAATAGTTTGCTCAATAACCAATAGGTCGCAGTAATTAATCCACAGCCCAATAGGGGAAATCTAAAAATACGAGGGCAAAACTCTATTAGCATGCATGACTTCACACACTGGAGGAGTAGTTGCAAATGAAATCATTCAAGTTGGTTGCTGCGTCAATTGGAACAGCTGCTGCAATGTTCGCGGCGGGTGCATCCGCACAAAGTGGCGGCGTTTTGCTGCCTATCACGATTACCAACGCATCCGGCAACGTAGCTGACATGACCAAAGCTGCGGATGGCAATCCCAATACAATCTGGAACGCGGGCGCGGGAGCAACTCAGTGGATAGACATTGACCTGGGATCCGAGAGAATGTTCTCTATATTGAGGATGCTTCCTTCTCAGAATCCACCTGGCAACACCATCCATCACGTTTGGGGAAGAAACGATGCAGGCCAATGGTTTGATTTCGGCGAAGTTTCAGGATATACCCAAGACAATCAATGGATTGAATATAATAATCTCAAAGAAATCCCAGTTCGAACAATCATCTTGCAAACCACCAGCAGCCCTTCTTGGGTAGCTTGGAGAGAATTTCAAGTTTATGACGGAGGAGAACTTTCGGAGAGCTGCTACTCTGGAATTCACCCAAATGGAGTTGTGACATACGATACACGTTTTGGCGCTCAGTGCAACGGCCCTCTTTTTAAACTCAGAGACCTTCGCAATCAACGAAAAGGGACGCGGGTTTTGAGCTGCCTTCTTCACGGGACCGATGGCTGGCGCATTGTGGGGCAACCGTATGCTCAAGGCAGGTGCGATTGGTACACGGGTGGCAAGCTCTTCATGCTTGAAAAACAATAAAGCTCGACTTCGAAAGCGTTCTCTTGTAGAAGGGATAGCCGGTAACCACTTGGCACTAAGATGCAGCCATGCCCGGCATCATCTTCTGGCCGCTCGTGATCGCAGCCGTCCTCTTCTTCAAGCTGACCACGCCCGCCGAGCGCCGCACGATGATCGAGACCTACTGGCTGGTCATCATCGGGCTCGGCGCCGTGGGCTTCATCTGGCAGTTCATGCGCCAGGGCACGCTCAGTTTGTGAGCCCGGCCACGCGTTCGGCAATCGCGTTGCGGCGCTGCTCGATCTCGTTCAGGCGCTCGCGCTTTGCCTCCGCAGACAGCAGGCGATCCCCGTCGATCTTCTTCGCGCGCTGACCCAGTTCTGCCATCTGCTGCTTGGCAGCGTTGATGGCCATGCGGTTGCGCAGCTTCGGCCCTTCCTCTTCCTGGATGCTGCGCGCCAGTTCCACGTCGCCGGACTTGATCGCAGCCTGGTAGCTGGCCCAGGCCTGCTCCACGTCCTTGGCCTGCTCGTACATGGTGGTGACGTAGCGGCTGGAGCCTGTGGGAAGCTCCTCGACGAAGTTGCCGGCGACGAAGGTGTCGCGCAGACGTGCAGCCGGGCGCTCGCCACGATCAAGCAACGGCCGCGCGATGGTGTCCGTGGCCGTGGTGCTGACAGTGGCCAGCCAGCCGAAGTACCCGCGCAGCAGGAAGTCCACCTGCTTGGGGCTCAGTCCCGAGTACTCGCCCTTTGCCAGGCGCACCGG
>Ga0308167_1003358_pt1 | contig 12867 bp, 11 predicted proteins | sample PhyCR1_2_FD_202138 | JGI IMG/M metagenome (GOLD analysis project Ga0308167, IMG submission 202138) | Phyllosphere microbial communities from UC Gill Tract Community Farm, Albany, California, United States - DLSLRC.R1 | ecosystem: Host-associated > Plants > Phyllosphere > Unclassified | place... | reverse complement strand
CGCGTACGCAATTGACAAGCGTTAAAACACTTGTCGAGCGTATGTCGAGCGCGAGTAGTGCCAATCAGGCCGAGTCGTTGGACGGCGCTAAAAGCGCTGCTGGGAGCTTGGTTGATGCGACACAGCAGTCGGGTTATCGGTCAAAGGAATACGGCGGCAGCGGGTATAGCCAGTTGGTGATGGATGATTCTACCGGGCAAAGTCGCACGCAACTCTATAGCAGCACGGCGGATACGGCGTTGCATCTCGGGTACCTTATTACGCATACGAACAACACACGTGGCGCTTTTCAAGGTGCGGGGTTTGACCTGAATACGCGAGCGTATGGCACTGTGCGCGCGTCACAAGGTATGTACGTGACGACGCATCAAACCGCCATACAACCGATGGACGCAAGCGATGCGTCAGCTCAGCTTAGCAATGCAGAAGCGACAGTTAGCAGTTTGTCTGATGCGTCGGTGTCGGCACAAGCTGAAAGCCTCGCCGATAGTCATACCGCTCTGGCAAAATTTAACGCTACCACGCAGCATAGCGTTTCAAATAATTCCGCGACCGGAGGGAGTACAGCAGGCGGCGGCACGGGTTCGGCAAGCCAGTTCAAGGAACCGATTCTGCTGATGGCGAGCCCGAAAGACATTGGATTGTCGACCAAGGCATCTAGTCACGTCACGGCCGATGACGGCATCAACCTTGTCAGTGGCGGTGACACGGCGCTTGCCTCGGGAAAATCCTTCATCGCTGGTGTAAAAGAAAAAATCAGCCTGTTTGCATATAACGCCGGGATCAAAATTTTTGCGGCAAAAGGACCGGTGGCGTTACAGGCGCAGTCAGACAATATTGAGATAACCGCGCAAAAGGTGATCAAGCTTCTGTCCACAACATCGAATATCGACATTGCGGCAAAGCGCGATGTCTTGTTGACATCGGGTAATGCATACATCCGGATTGCAGATGGGAATATACAGATTCATGCGCCAGGTACAATCGATATCAAAGGCAGCGAGCATGCCTTTAACGGACCCGCGTCCCAGCCTTATCCCTTGCCTCAGTTACCTGGTTCGATCTGCGTTGAATGCCTGCTTCGTGCCGCCCGTGCCAAAATGCCATTTGCGGTGAGCAGTTGATGATAAAACTCACTGATGAACTGGTTTCGGACATCGCGGCGATATCCAGCACGCAACCTGCCGACTGCCATCTCTATGCGCTGCTGGACAGTAGTATTTACGCGTCCGCGCAATCGCCCCAGTGGAATGGTCGGGTAAGCTCCCTGGCGCAACGGTTCTACCCTGCCGAGCATTGGGATGTGTTCTCGTACGCTTTCGATGAGCAAGGAAACGAAGCATCGCCGCTTCTCTTCCCGCTGCGGCGGTTGGACAGCGATCTATCTCGGGAAATAGCCGCACATGCGATGCTTTACCCACTGTGTAGCTGGCTCTGGTCTCCGCTGCAGGCCGAGGATCTGGCCAAGCACCTTGCATCGTTTATTCGTGCCGAAATCGGTGGAACGGCAGCGATCCTGCGTCCCTACGATCCACGTTTGATCGAAGATGTTATCGCGTGTTTTGATGAAAATCGCCGCCAACGCATGCTGAGTGGGATCGCTCACTGGGTCTATCTCGACGGTGGTGAGGTTCTTAAAACCGTCGGTGGCACGGAACCGATTTTTCGAGGCGTGGATGGTGAAGGCCCCATGCAACTCACTGCGGAGGAGCAAGACCGCTTTGAGCACCTGGCGAATCGTATCGCGTTGGAAAGCTATATCGATGAGCATGCGGAGGGGGTATTCGAAGGGTTGACTCCAAGCGAGCGGAAGGCGTTTTGTGAACAGCAACTTTCATTTGGTAAAAAGTTGGGCATGGAGTCGATGGGCGACCTTTTGATAATAGGCGTGATGACACAACGTCACGGCAACGCCTGGATGAATGCACCACAGATTGTGCATATCCTGAATGCTGTAAAAGCGAAGAAAATGGATCTGCGACTCGCAATGCGCGATATCGACGCTCAGTTAAGTGACTTATCGAAAAAAAGTGAGATATGAAAAGAGGTAGAGGCTAGGGGCATTATCACGTGATCGAGCGCTCGGCAAAAAAGCGGGATTTCACCGCCTTCTTTCAAAACGCAGACGGATTTTGGCCTGCGAGCGTTAAGTGCTGCCGAGCGAGAAGTTGGCCTCAATGCTGCGGGCAGGTCACGCCTAGCCTTTCTTGCTTGAGCGAAAAATTCTGTCGAATCAGACCAAAGGGTGATGTCAACATGAAATCGGGGTCGGGTAGAATTGTGGCGCGAAGTGGATGAGTACCAGTGTCGAACTGGGTGTACCACTGCAAAAGCGGGGTGACAAAACTGCGGCGAGACGCTTCCGTACAAAGATTCTGTGCTCATGCACGGTGCCCCTAGTGATTGTCACCGACTGGCTGTGCAGCTTGCCAACGTGAAGCACGTCTGTGTGACGGCCTCGGCGCGGGTCAATAACCGAGCCTAAACAGCCGCCAGGCGACTCGCCGGAGCGCGCGTCAGACGCTGGGCTTCCGAGACCTGCGGCGCACGCAGCGCTTTCTGTCTACCTTTGGCCGGATTCGTCAGCCACATTGCGCTTCCCCGGCAAATGATGACTACGGGTAAGCATCGCGCACAACTACCGGGCACGCTTGGCCAGCTGGTTCCAATGGACAATCGCTGAGTCGTCTGGTATTGCTGAACAATAACAGGATTCGTGCTTATACCGCATTGCTAGATTTCGCATCGTCAAATTGACAATGCCCGATTAATACCCGGTATCCGTTACGGCGAATATGTCCTCCTTCTCTCCGAAGAAGAGGGTGCGAGGCCGTAAGAACTGAACGGTGCCGGCATCGCTTTCTTCCTGCGCCTTCGCGCAATATTCAACCGCAATCTTGGAGAACGCCATCGCGCAGGTCTGCGACGCCCCATTCTGAATCAGGGCGACCGCAGCTTGATCGCGGTAGTGCGCCCATGCAGCTTGACTGTCATGCACGTAATGGTCGAAGAAATCGATGGCATCTTTCGGTAGTGGACGCGTATCGGACCACGCGGCGAGAATGGCTTTTTGCCAAGTCGTGGCATGTCCGCCTTTAACCGTTGCGAGCAGTGCATTTGCCTCGGCGAGTGTGGCATGATCAGCTTCTTTCCACTGGTTTCGATCAATTGCGTATGCTTTGTTCGCTTCCATTTGTGCATCTAGCTGCTGTTTCTTCTGCGCATCTTGCCGGAGTGTGTTCGCCTGTTCATCGGAAACCGGCATTCCGGTGAACATCGCCATATTCACGATCGAGCGATCTTGCTCATCGATTGCCTGCCGCTGCCGAGATAAATTTGCGTTTTCCTGCTTTGCCGCATCGTCGAATTTCTTCAGGTTTGTGGGGATTGGGGCCGATGCATCATTCATGCGCAGACGCCGCCATCGCCAATAGAGCTTCAGATGCGCAAACATGGTCTCTTCAATCGAATGACCCGTGGGTTCAAGCGCGGCCATATAACCTTCGAAAGTTTGCTTGAGCGCATCAGACACTTTGAAAGATTGCGCTACTTCTTGCGTCCAACTCGATTCTTTTGCGAAGGGCACTCCAGCCAGCCTTGCTTGCTCCAGCATGAGATTAAGGGGCACTGCTGCGTAAGCATTGTCCCGTCCCTGCTCATTTTTGGCATAGCCACCTCCGACATCTGCATGCACCCCAGGGAAAACGTACTCAGTGCTTCCGGGGATGTACTTGCCATTGCGGCGAATAGAATCTAACGGGAACGCGAAACGGAGCTCGTGCCCAGCAACAATATGGACGCACTTCTCGACTACCTCGGGTATCGCCAGATCGCGACCGTATGTCGAGTGATCGCGCGGCATGCCGACGGACGCCACGGTGTCGAAGATCCCGACGAAATAGATTCGCAAAACAATTTCGTTATAAAGGAGCTTGCCGTTCTGTTTGGCCGACTTCCCGAAGAGTTTGCTAACAAATGCTCTCGCTAATGTAGATCCGCGAGAGAAGCCGAAGACAGCGAGGTGGATTGTTTTTACCTTGAAGCCTTTTTGCTTTTGTTCGTCAATGCCACGTCTAAGTTGTGTTTCGACCCAATCAAGCCGTTCCGTACCTTTCGCTCCTGTGGCCTGCTCTAGGTCTCCTCCAGCATCGCCTATTTCTGGGAAAGGCGTACCAACACCGGGGACGTAGAGCCGGTAAATCCCGTAAACGGTATCTGGAACACGGTGCGCGAAAAAAAGATGCGCGACATTGGTGAATGCTCTCTGCCGAGGATGCTTTGTTTCCTCTAAAAACCGACTATTCCCGGTCCCATCGAAAAAAACTGACATCCATATATCCGCGGCACATGAAGCGTTTCGATACGGTGCCTCGTCAGCTTGGGTAGCAATCTGAAGTGCGTGCTCTAAGAAGTCATACTTTTCCGGCCCATGCGCCGTCGGTTGCGACACAGCATCACTTATCATGGTTACCCCTCGATATTTCTGGGAAACTTTAATCTTGGCTCAGAGATATACTGCGTAACTGCAACCTCGACATGGCCATCTGGATAAAAATGCACCTCAAAATATCCGGGATCTGCGGGAAACGGTGGCGACACCGTCACCCACGCATTTTTTTCCACCTCGGGGGTGACGACGTGTCCGTTAGCATCGGTTACCGAATCGATCGCCCATCGTATTTGCAGTCGGGTTGGTTTGGTGGTCTTAGGATTTAGCATTACGCAGCAGACCCCACCTCCGCCACCGGATGTGGGCGAACTTAGTGTGACAGGGCCGCCATTCACCGACGTTCCCTTTTCGTCAGTCACCGAAAACCACGCAAGTTTTTGATCGGTGTAGTTATAGCCCATTAGTGCCAGACCGATTGGTTTGGCATAAGTACAACTATTGAGCAAGAGCAGACATACAGCCAAGAAAAATAAAAATGCGCTATGCTTTTTCATGAAATCTAATTTTTAGACATGAGGTCATATCATACTGATCTGCCCCGGGCAGGTTAAATAACTGCCGAGGTTCAATCTGGCCCATAGCACAGGAGGAGCTAAATAAGAAAAATATTTTAGCATTGAACATGAATTCTTGAAACCAGGCTTCCGCCGAAGGAATGCCTCGAGCATTTTGTAAGCGTTCAACGAGCAACCAATTCGAGTTGATAATACTATCAATCACGAAGATCGATTTCTCGTTAAATGGATAGTCCCAGGCTGTGAATTCGCACTGCTTTTCCTAAGGAAGGTCTGCACAAAGCACTTTTGTTAGTGCCGCTCTTCGACGCGATTGCAGCCATCCGTGACATACGTGCTCGCCTCTTGAAAAAGCCTCAAGGGCATTGTCACGTTGTCGACGCGGTAGGGTAAGCTTGATGCGTGAAAACCTCGTATATTTACTGCGGTCATCGCTTCTCGCTGAGCTTTCTTGATATCGAAGAATTGTTGCTCGAGCGCAGCGTCGTGGTGAGCTACGAATCGATCCGACGATGGTGCGATAAATTTGGCGTTCACTTTGCCCGCCAAGTGAAGATCACCGGGCGCAAGGCGAACACTTGGCATCTGGACCAGATGTTCGTGCGTCTGCGCTGTGAGCGTTACTGGCTATGGCGTGTCCGTGCGAGGAAAGCCACATAAAATCCAGTGCTGATGCAGGCTGCCCGTCAGCTTTACGTAAACCTTTCATCTCTACACGTTTAGCAAGGTCAACGCGCTGGACTTGGCGCAATCGGAGAAAGTACAGCAGGCCTTGACCAGCCATTTGGGGCGATCGCTGAACATCGGCCGCGCTGCTGGTGCGCGGCGGCTGGATCGAGGTGTAAGGTTTTTAAAGATAAGGCGCGTTCTCCACATTCCCGCATTACATGATCATGAATCGACCGCCATTGACTTCCGACGCAAGCATTCCGGAAGTTGACATTGAATCGCTACGCTTTGCGCTCGGGAAGCACGTCGTGCTTGCTGATGGCGCAATGCTTGCATCCGGCGACCTTTTCAAGGTGGTGCTGTCTGGCTCGATGGCGCTGGATGGCCAACCTCTACGGTGCGCCGGTTTCTTACCAGGTGTCACGCTTTGGTTGAGCGCGGGTCACGTGCGTCCGATGGACGGCGAAGACCCAGATGAACTGCTTGACTACATCTGGCAGAAGATTCGCCCGAGACTCATCGAGTGGTTGGGCATGCCAGCGTCGCCCGCCGCAGTAAAAATGGTGTTCCGTGACTTGCGTCTCGAAGCCGGGTGGGACGATCGGCACCGTGGGCAGGCCGGTGCCATGGAGATTGAGGTGCGGCACGCGCCAGAGGCAATCGCCCAGTACCGCAAACGTCGCCGCTCGCAGCCACTTGTGGAGCGAGCGCCCACGCCGGAAGAAGAAACCCGTCAGCAGCAAGCAGCGATTCGCGCCTTGCTCATTGAGGCGATCAGCCGCAGTAGTGATACAGCCAACCCGAAGCTTGGTCGCTTGCCGGGCCTCGTGCGGTATCGTGTGAGTGGCGCAATGAAAGCGTGGCACGCTGCCCGGGACGCGCTAGACGCGGTGGACTCGCAGAGCTTCACTCAGGCGCTAAGGACAAAAGGGGTGCTTACGCTGATGCGATTCATCGACCCGTTCATCCGGGACATACTGCCTAATGGGGCAGACGGATTCGACGCCATGCAGGTCCGGATGATCGCGCAATACAGCATCATCTGGCTCGCATTCGAGGTGCGTCATGGTGTGTTCTATGAGCCGACCCCCCCATTGCACCGACTGCTCGACGACTCTTACATTGCTGACGACGTGCCGGTCGGAATGATCACGCTGCCAGCCGACACGGTGTGCATCATTCCCGAACCGTCGCGGTGGAAGAAGGCAGGGGATGTCGAGGCGATCGCCATTTTTCGCACCGAACAGACGCTCGACCTGGTTGCGTGGACATGCCAGGATAGCGCGTCGACCGGCGCGATGGACGTCATCAGCTTGTCGTTGGACGATCCGGATAAAACCATTCATGCGCTGCTCGATGAATCCTTTCGCAATTCATGGGCCCCTGAGGATGCCGAGACACTTGCGCTCTGGCGCGGCGCCATGGATTACAGCATCAAAATGTTGCTGTACCTGAATGCGCGAGACGCGCAGATCGTACACGAGCAGGCTTATACCAAGGCACCACGTCAGTTCAATGGGCTGGGCAAGCGCCGGCGCGCTGAACTACTGGCTGAGATCGAACAGCTCTATGACCGGCATATTGTCGGTCCGGCGATCCTCGATGCGGGGCCTGCACCGTCACTTGGAGGCGACGGAGAGCATCACGAGGTTCGAGGGCATTGGCGACGACCGCACTTCCGGATGCAACCGCATGGGCCGCAGGCAGCGCTGCGTAAGTTGATTTTCGTGGGACCGACGATCGTACGGCCGGACCGTCTTAACTGATCATTGACCTTCTAATCGTCGAAGGCAATCCGAATTTCATTGTTGATGAGAAGGCGGTTGCGCTCGACGGGCATAAAACGTGCTGTGGGGCCGTGTTGATATCGCGCCTGTCCACGGAATAAGACCGTATGAGTGGTGCCGCGGCGGGTGTTCTGAATAGTCCGACTTGTGCGCCCCGGTGAGTGATCGGCGTCTCTTCTTGATAAGCTTAAAAAATGATGCGCCAAATAATTATTTGCGTCGTGAAGTGTTTTTTCGGCAGGCATCAGTGGCAAGAGCACACGGACTATGGATATCTCTTTCATGGCACAGGCGTTCATACCTATCGATGCAAGACATGCAGGACGATAGAAGAATTTGGTGCCCCGCCGGGTTAATGGAAGACGCTCAGGCTTGCGCGTGATCATGGGCGTTAGATCAAGGATTGGCCATGATCCTTGCCGACAATCGACTGCGGCCGCTTGCCGCGACCGGACCAGGTCCGGCCAGTCTCTGGATCTCGACATATCGGCTGGACTTTCACGTGTTTGGGTTCGGACTTTTGCGTTTTCGGCACGCCCAGTTCAGCCATCGACAAACCGTACAGCGCGATCTTTGGTGAGCGCATTGTAAAAAACTGCCTACCGCCGTTTAGCAAAAGTCACGACTCGTCGTTGTGAGATCGCCGAGCAGGGCGGTCATATCAAAAAGCCGCCTGGCGACCAAGTGCTTGACCTTGCAGTCGGTTTGCCAGACGCCATGCACGCCGAGCAGCGTCGCGCCAAGCGCTTCCTTACGGTATCGCTCCAGGAGCGATGGCCAAACTATGACATTTACCGACCCGCTTTCGTCCTCAAGGGTCATGAACAGCACGCCCTTGGCCGTGCCAGGGCGCTGCCGCACGGTGACGATGCCGCAACCGCGGGTGACGCGTCCGTTTTTATAAGTGGCCAGCGTCTGGGCATTCATCAGTCCGAGTTTGTCGAGGTGTGTGCGTAAGAGCGCGAGCGGATGGCGCGCAAGGGTAGATATTCAGACGATGGGTTCGCTCTGCAAGCTGGCGTTTGTGGTCTTTAATATTATTCGATAATTGAGAATCGACGACATGAAGCGAATGCTTGAAGCCCATTTCGATGAAGTTGAATCTACGCTGTTACAAACCTCCAAAATCGCGGCTAATGCAGGGCACATGCTTCATCGCGGAACGCCGCGAGAGAACTTGATTACCAATTTTCTATCGACTCATCTTGGCGCCAACGTTGCGATTGGGACCGGCGAAGTCATTGACCACCGTTCGATGCCCCGCGATAAGCGTAACCAATTTGATATCGTAATTTATCGCACGAACTACCCGAAATTGGATTTTGGCGGTGTTACAGGCTTCCTCGTTGAATCGGTTGTCGCAACGATTGAAGTTAAATCATTGCTAGACGAGGCTGCAATGCTACAAGCATGTTCCGCTGCAGCAAATCTGAAAGCGCTCGAGCCAAAGTCAACCCGCTACGCCACTTTAGGTTGGATTCCGCCAAAGCCTCTGTCGTTCGTAATTGCATACGACGGTCCTGCACAGATGGAAACAGTACGGAATTGGCAAACAAAAATCATCAAACAATTGGATCTGCCTGCCGACGACTGGTGCGACAAGGACAGGCTAACTACGGCTGGTCATTCGGTTGATGCTGTGGCGCTTCTTGGACGAGGCGTATATACATTATGCAACTCTCCAATGTTTGCTTCCGTGGATGCACGGTCCAAGACATTTATGTGGGAAGGTGAGCGCGGCAGTCTTCTTTACTTCTTTCTGGCGCTGCAACTCGCGACTATGGGAATGGAGGGTGCAAATCTAAACACTGTCCCGTATTTGCAAGGACACTCGTTCAACGGCCAATTCTTTGGTTAGACTGCCTGAGTGAAAAGTTTAATCCGCAGCCTGTCAATCGGTATCAGCTCACATTTGTTTGAAAGACGCTTCCGGGTCGATATGCGACTTTTATCGGACGCGTCTCGCGGGAAAAAGTGACCGACCGCTTTTTGACCGGCATCGGACATCGGGCGCAACCGCGCCCAAAGGCCGCTCAGGCCGATTTTCTGCCGGTCCTCATCGTCGTCTTCTCGGCCGGAGTGGACATTCGGCGCCGAGCCTCTCGATGTCGGCAGGTGGCAGTGAAGCAGACGTCAACCAATCTGAACAACAAGCATCGGGTCGATGACGGTTATCGGCCACAATCCGGCATTCGACAAACGCCTCGGTATCGCCGACAATCGCCATCTGTCGATGGCATTGCGTGCTGCTACAGCGCTATAGGCATGGTTTTTTTCCTTATTGCGCCATATCAGCTTCAGAACAGGGGTTTCTAATGGATGTAGTCGAGCATTATCGTGCTCTTTTGAATAACTCGGGCGCCGTCATAGAAACGATGGCCAGCGCTGCGGGGGCAAGCGAGGCGCTAATAACGTCCCACAATTATCTCCTCGATTACGACTCGATAAAAATGGCTATTGCAGATCGGCCAGAAGCGGCCGTTCTCGATTCTGCCGTGAAGGAATACCAATTTGCCCTTTTTGCACTAACTTCCGGTCAGTATAGGCACGCATTCGGTGGACTCAGGCTTTTCTTCGAACTTATGCTCGCCACGGTTCAATTTTCGGCGCACGAAATCGACTATCGAATGTGGGTGAAAAACTCGAAAGATATAAATTGGAGTGCGTTGAAAGACTCGCAAGGGGGCGTTTTCTCGACTAATTTTATTAAAGCGTTTAATCCAGAATTTGCAGATTGTGCTAAACAGTATTTGGCGATTGCTGAGGCTGTGTATCGTGAGTGCTCGGAGTTTGTGCACGGAAATGCCGGCACACACGCAATCCTTCCTTCTGACATTGCATTTCAAAAACAAACTTTTTTTTCATGGCATGACAAAGCAGCAACAATGCGATTGGCAATCATTTTTGCTTTCTCTGCTCGCTACCTGAATTACGTTACTAAGGGGGCAACGGATCGAATGGAACCGATAATTCTGGACGCTCTTGGAAATTTGCCGCCGGTTCAGGCAATGTTCTCACAACCAGCGACGGACCAATAACCATGGCAGACTTTTTCTTTCGAACCGAGGATATCCGGCCCGAAGAGGTACTTGATTATTTCGTTGAAACCTCGAAAGACCGGCAGATCGTTGACGCACTGAAAAATAGAAATCCTGTCGTCTTGGTTGGAAGTCGAGGCGTGGGTAAGTCATTCTTGCTTCGAGTAGCGCAAAAAGAGCTCATGGATGGGTTCGAAGCGGATCGTGTATTCCCCATCTACATAAGCTTCGTCCGAAGTTCTTTGCTGCAGTCGTCCGATCCAGAGCAGTTCAAGCATTGGATGCTTGCAAGAATTTGCTCGTCGGTGATGAGGGGTCTAGCGAAGGCAGGCCTGCTCGGCGGTATGCCCAAGACAATTGGATTGCTTGCCGGGGGAGCCGTGACGACTTCGATCGGTCCCACGAAGATTGAGGAAATCGCCGACGCATATGAAGCCTCTTGGAAAACGCCGAAAATTGCAGTGGACTCAGACGAGCTTCCAAGTATTGATGACTTCAAGGAAGCATTAGAGGATTTGAGCGAGGAACTCAATATTTCTCGCTTTGCCCTTCTCTTCGATGAGGCCGCACACATATTTTTGCCGGAACAACAGAGGCAGTTCTTTACGATGTTTAGAGATCTGCGCTCGCACTGTATTACATGTAATGCTGCGGTTTATCCGGGCGTTACGACCTTCGGCGAGACTTTTCAACCGGTCCACGATGCAACGATGCTGACGATAGACCGCGACATTCTCGCCGAAGACTATGTAGAAAATATGAGGGAAATCGTCCAAAAACAGGCGGATAGTAACTTTCTCGCTCAAATCGTGCAGTATGGAAAGAATTTTTCCACTTTGGCTTACGCTGCGACTGGTAATCCACGTCTATTGCTGAAGACCATTGCTCAATGTCCGAAAGTCAATTCTCAACAAGTAAACGAGACGATTAGGGAGTTCTATCGAACTGATATCTGGGCCGAACACTCTACGCTATCTGAAAAATATATAGGACACAAAGCTTTGATTGATTGGGGTAGAGATTTTCTTGAAACCCAGGTGCTTCAAGATATCAAGGCGAAAAATGAACAGTATTTGGCCTCCGACAAAGCAACGACCGCTTTCTTTTGGATTCACAGAGACGCGCCGGAACTCGTGAAAGAAGCTTTGCGAGTCCTTGCTTACACTGGCATTGTGATAGAGCATGCGACCGGTATCAAGGCAAGCAGGTCCGAAATTGGAAAGCGCTACGTGATTAATTTGGGTTGTCTTTTCGCGCTTGAGGTCTCTCCGACGAATTCGGCGTTTGAAATTGCGAAGCAATTAACGCCAAAAAGGATGACCGAATACGGGTCGAATTTTCCATCATATAAAAAGCTGACGGACCAAGCAGCGCAGATCACAAATGACGGCATGGAGTTAGCGCTTGATGTTCAACTGAGCAGGTCGGCCAGCGTCCTAGATTTGACTGCATGGCAGTTAGAAAAGTTAGAGGAGCTTGGGCTGAAGACTGTGCGTGATGTCTTGAATGCGACAGAGGCGAAGCTTAAAGAGGCAAACTACGTTGGAGATGTGCGAGCGCGTCGAATGCGTAATGCAGCGGTCGCGGCGGTACTTGAATATCTGTCGGGCTAATAACGAACACACCTGCCAAACTCAATCGCGGAGGCTGTCAAGGTCTCCAATGTGAGCACTCTATCGATCAAGCGTCTGCTTCGGCCTTGACTAAATGACTGAATACGGCCGTAAGCCGCTCCATCGCGAGGTCTTCCGTTTGCATCGCCGATGTCCGTTTTGCTGCCGACTTATGCCATCGGCAGACTAGATGTCGAACGGCCGCAAAGGCCGAGCTACTGAAGTCGGTTCCTTCATTCTGATCGTCCCAGGTTCGGCCTTAGCGGTCACTCAGCGCGGGCGCTACCAATGTCCGAAGCCGGCTAGCAAGCGGTCGTTAATGATAAGTTCAGAGAGAATCGCGGACGAAGGTCGCGTACCGATCCGAAGCGGTCTCCCGATGTGAGTCGTTCACAATGGCGGTTAAGCAATGTAGAGCGGACACTTTCTGGCTTGCGTGCAGATTACTCCGCAAACCGAAGGCGGTTGCTTGGGAAAAAAAGTTGTCCCGTGCCTTTGGCGTTCAGGTCGAGATCGGATGAGTTATTGAACCATTTAAGCCCGAACGCCATCCATCACCGGCTCGAGCGCCGATGCATTCAGGCCAGGCCGAGGTAATATGTGCCGTGCAGGGGCTGTGTCATCCGGTGAGCACCGTGTGCCCTCCAGATGACGAGCTGAAGCGACAGGCGTAGAACGCAATAAAGTTGTCAATCCAGAACGCTTGCAAAACCGGGCTTTCGCGGCGCGAGTTGACATATTTATTTCCACTCGCAACGAAATAAAGTCGTCAATTTGCATGCGAACGAATTAAAT
>Ga0308167_1003356_pt1 | contig 12887 bp, 11 predicted proteins | sample PhyCR1_2_FD_202138 | JGI IMG/M metagenome (GOLD analysis project Ga0308167, IMG submission 202138) | Phyllosphere microbial communities from UC Gill Tract Community Farm, Albany, California, United States - DLSLRC.R1 | ecosystem: Host-associated > Plants > Phyllosphere > Unclassified | place... | reverse complement strand
CTCGTTGACCGGCTACAGCGAGGGCGATGAAGAGCCGACCTATTACGCGACGTGGAACGGCGTACTGCCGGTGGACAACGGAATGACCGATTTCGCGCGCGGCACGGTCACGAAGACAGCGGACGGCACCATCGCGACGTACACGGTCGCCGCTGGCGATGCGCCGTCCGCGACCAGGGAGCGGCTGTGCAGCGACGTCTACGCGGCGATGAGCTATAGCCGTCTGGGGTCGATGCTGTACCCGGGCGATGTGCTGACGCTGGGACCGGGAGCCATGGAGCCGCTCGCGACGGAGACGTTCATCTGGGAGCCTCAGCGCCGCTTACAGTATCCGGGGCGCTGCTCCCCTCATCCGACGCCTTCCGTCGCTTGAGGTTGCGTCGCACGAGCGGCCAGAACAGAATGAGCACCCCTGTGGCGATGAGGCTCGTCCAGACCTGGGTTCGTCCGCCCTCGCTGAACATCATCACGGCGATCACCCCCGCGATGCATGCGATCAGCAGGATGTTGAGCCAGGGGTGCAGCCACATCTTGAGCTTGAGGTTCGCGACCTCCTCGGGCGTCATCTTCTGACGGAGCCGCCACTGCGTGAGGGCGATGAAGACGTAGACGAACAGGGCGACGAGTCCGGCCGAGTTCATGATGAAGTCGAAGATCCCCGATCCCGGCGTCAGGAAGTTCACCAGGGTGGCGATGAGTCCTCCGCTGGTCGAGGCCAGCAACGCCATCACCGGCACGCCGCTCTTCGACTTCTTCGCCACGATCTTCGGCGCGAAGCCCTGCTCGGCGAGGGCCGCGAACATGCGCGATGCCGAGTAGAGACCCGAGTTCAGCACCGAGATGACCGCGGTGAAGATCACCAGCTGCATGATGATGCTCGCGCCGGGAATGCCGAACTGCTCGAGAGCGTAGGTGAACGGCGCATTGGCCACATCGGTCGGAACCGGCAGCTCGTTCCAGGGAACGACGGTGACGATGATGAGCACGGAGCCGACGAAGAACAGCAGGATGCGCCAGATGATCGTGCTCGTCGCCTGACGGATGCCCTTGGCAGGGTCCTCCGACTCGGCGGAGGCCATCACGGCGATCTCCGTGCCGAAGTACGAGAAGATCACCAGCGCCACCCCTGTGAAGGCGACGCCGAAGCCGTTCGGCGCGAAGCCGCCGTGCTCCCACAGGTTCGAGATCGAGACCTCGGAGTTCGGCCACAGTCCGAAGGCGAACAGCAGACCGGCGCCGAGGAAGACGACGATCGCGAGCACCTTGACGCTGGCGAGCCAGAACTCGACCTCCCCGAAGGCGCGGACGGAGATGATGTTCGTGCCGACGAAGATGCCGATCAGGATCAGCGACCAGGCCCACGACGGGACCGCGGGGAACCAGCTCGCCATGGTCTCGCCGCCCAGCACCGCCTCGTAGGCGAGCACGCCGACCCAGAAGTACCAGTACAGCCATCCGACGAGATACGCGGCCCAGTTGCCGAGGCCCACTCGTGCGTACTCCATGAACGAGCCGATGGCCGGGCGGGACGCCGCCATCTCGCCGAGCATGCGCATGGCGAGGAACACGAGCAGCCCGCCAATGAGGTACGACAGCACCGCGGCCGGCCCGACGGCGCGGATGACGTTGCCCGATCCCACGAACAGACTCGCCCCGATGATTCCGCCCAGGGTGATCATGGTGACATGGCGCGACCGCAGCTTCTTCGCCTGAGGTCTCTCGACCGGTACGAGACCGGCTGACGTCGCCGGCGAAACCGGCTTCCTCCAGGACGATTCTGAGGGTTCGTTCATCTCGAAGCTGCCTTTCGTCACGGCGCGGCCCTCACAGCCAGGCCGGCCATCCGGGTCGTCTCGCCGACCGAGAAGCACACGGAGAGGCTATGTTGTCACGGCTCTGCGACCCCGCGCAGTATTTTCTGCGGCGTGCATCCGGCGTTCGGCTGGACATGCAGAAAGGCCCCGCCGGATCGGCGAGGCCTTCTGCTCTCGGTACGTGTGTGTGTATGCGTGTCAGTCGCCGGCGAGGGATGCAGCGCCGATGATGCCCGAGTTGTTGCGGTGGATCGCCGGCACGATCGGGGTCTTGAGGTCGAGCAGCGGCAGGAAGTCTCCGGCGTTCTTCGACACGCCGCCGCCGACCACGAACAGGTCGGGGCTGAAGAGGAACTCGATGTGCGAGTAGAACCTCTGCAGACGCTCGGCCCACTCCGACCAGCTCAAGCCCTCGCGCTCGCGCGCGGACGTCGCCGCATAGGTCTCGACCGACTCGTACTCGCCGAAGTTCAGGTGTCCGAGCTCGGTGTTCGGCAGCAGCACGCCGTCGTAGAGGAACGCCGACCCGATTCCCGTGCCGAGGGTGGTGAGCAGCGTGAAGCCGCGCACGTCGCGGGCCGCACCGTGGCGCGCCTCTGCGACACCGGCAGCATCCGCGTCGTTCACGAAGACGATGTTGCGTCCGAGGCCGTCACGGAAGAAGCGCTCGGCGTCGAAGTCGACCCACTCCTTCGAGACGTTGGCGGCGGAAAGCGTCTTGCCGCGCTTGACGATGGCGGGGAAGGCCACGCCGAGGGGGAGGGTCGAGTCCTTCACGTCGAGGGTCTTCAGCACCGTCTGCACCGCCTCGAGGACATCCTGCGGAGATGCGCCCTTGGGAGTGGGCACGCGCACCCTGTCCGAGGCCATGATGCCGTGCTCCAGGTCGACGAGACCTGCCTTGATACCCGTGCCGCCGATGTCGACGCCGATCGCTTTTGCCATGGTCGATAGCTTAGCGACCGACGTCAGCGCCGATAGGATCGATGACACCACGTGAAGAAGGGGATCGGCCATGTCGAACGGCGATGAGAAGTACTGGTACAACCTGGAGACCGGTCAGGTGGAGTTCGGGATGATCTCCGCGTCGGCCGATCGCGTCGGGCCCTTCGACACCGAGGCCGAGGCGTCTCGGGCTCCCGAGAAGCTCAAAGAGCGCTCGCGCGCCTGGGCCGAGGAGGAAGCGGCCGAGAGCGGCTGGGACGCCGGCACCGGCAAGGGCGCTGAGTGACCGTGGACAAGCAGAGAGATTTCGTCCTCCGGACGATCGAAGAGCGCGGCGTCAAGTTCGTCCGCCTGTGGTTCACCGATGTCATCGGCACTCTCAAGTCCGTGGCGATCGCGCCGGCCGAGGTGGAGGGCGCGTTCGCCGAGGGGATCGGGTTCGACGGCTCTGCCATCGAGGGTCTGACCCGCAGCTACGAGTCCGACCTGCTCGCGCAGCCCGACCCCACCACGTTCCAGACCCTGCCGTGGCGTGGCGAGATCGATCCGACTGCGCGCATGTTCTGCGACATCACGACGCCCGACGGGCGTCCGGCTGTGTCCGACCCGCGCCACGTGCTCAAGCGCACGCTCGCGAAGGCCGCCGATGCCGGGTTCACCTTCTACACGCATCCCGAGATCGAGTTCTACCTGCTCAAGTCGTCGTCGTTCGGTCCTGAGGGTCCGGTGCCGGTGGACTCGGCCGGCTACTTCGACAACGTGCCCGGCGGCACCGCGCACGACTTCCGGCGCCGTTCGGTGCGGATGCTCGAAGACCTCGGCATCTCGGTGGAGTTCAGCCATCACGAGGGCGGGCCCGGACAGAACGAGATCGACCTCCGCTATGCGGATGCGCTCACCATGGCCGACAACGTGATGACGTTCCGCACGGTCATCAAGGAGGTCGCGATCGAACAGGGCGTCTACGCGACGTTCATGCCGAAGCCTCTCAGCGGTCACCCGGGAAGCGGCATGCACACGCACATGTCGCTGTTCGAAGGGGAGCGCAACGCGTTCTACGAAGAGGGCGCCAAGTACCAGCTGTCCAAGACCGGACGCCACTTCATCGCCGGGCTCCTGCGGCACGCGAACGAGATGGCCGCGGTGACCAACCAGTTCGTCAATTCGTACAAGCGGCTCTGGGGCGGCGACGAGGCTCCGAGCTTCGTCACGTGGGGTCACAACAATCGCTCCGCGCTCGTCCGGGTACCGATGTACAAGCCCAACAAGGGCGGATCGTCGCGCGTCGAATACCGTGCGCTCGACTCCGCAGCGAACCCCTATCTCGCCTATGCGCTCATGCTCGCGGCGGGGCTCAAGGGCATCGAGGAGGAGTACGAGCTGCCGCCGGAGGCCGAGGACAACGTGTGGTCGCTCAGCGACGCCGAGCGTCGTGCGCTCGGCTACTCCGCGTTGCCCGCGAGCCTCGACCACGCGCTCGAGTACATGGAGAGCTCCGAGCTGGTCGCCGAGACCCTCGGCGAGTCGGTCTTCAACTACGTGCTTCTGAACAAGCGCAAGGAGTGGGAGGCCTACCGCGGCCAGGTCACACCGCTCGAGCTGAAGAACAACCTCGAGCTGCTCTGAGCGTCGTCCATGGCCCGTTCGGACGACTCTGTCTCGCTCTCCGCGCTGGCCAGGCTGGGGTTCGCCGAGCTCAGCGAGGCGGCGGCGAACCTCACCGAGCTCGCGACGCTGATCGGTGTCGACCGGTCGCTTCTGCTCGCTGAGGCGGATGCTGCTGATCCCGACGCGGCAGTCGAGGGGATGCTGCGCGTGGCGCGGCGCGATGCGGCACCGATCGCAGCTGTGTTCGCAGACCAGCGGGCGCGCAGACGCGCATGGCGGGTGTTCGGGTCGTCACAGGGCTTCGCCGACTTCTTCCTCAGGCATCCGACAGAAGTGTCGGTGCTGGCCGACCGATCGACGGGGCTGCCGTCGGCAGACGAGCTGCGCGAGCGCATGCTCGACGCGGTCGGCGCGCGCGACGGCTTCGCCGATTCGGGCGACGACAGTGCAGTGGTCACGCTGCGCGTGGCCTACCGGCGCAACCTCGCACTGATCGCCGCGATCGATCTGACGGCGTACAACCCGGTGCGGATCGTGGCCGATGTCGCAGCGGCGCTGGCCGATATCGCCGGCGCTGCGTTGGAGGCGTCGCTGGCCATCGCCCGTCGACGGCTCGTCGACACGATGAGTCGCGACCAGGTCGCTGCCACGCAGCTCGCCATCATCGGCATGGGCAAGGCGGGCGCACGCGAGCTGAACTACGTCAGCGACGTCGACGTGATCTTCGTCGGGGGAACCGCAGACGAGGATGTCGTCTCGGAATCGCGGGCGATCGACATCGCGACGCGCCTTGCGAGGGAGACGATGCGCGGCCTGAGCGGCATCGAGGTCGAACCGCCGCTCTGGGAGGTCGACGCGGCGCTCCGTCCAGAAGGCAAGCAGGGGGCGCTGGTGCGATCACTCGGCTCGCACCTGGCCTATTACGACCGTTGGGCCAAGAGCTGGGAGTTCCAGGCGCTGCTGAAGGCGCGGCCTCTCGCAGGCGATCCCGAGCTCGGCGCCGAGTACATCGCCGCGGTGCAGCCCAAGGTGTTCTCCAGCGCCGCGCGGGAGAACTTCGTCGACAGCGTCCAGCGCATGCGCGAGCGGGTCATGGAGCACATCGACCCCGAGGATGCGCCGTACCAGCTCAAACTGGGCTCCGGTGGACTGAGGGACATCGAGTTCACCGTGCAGCTCCTGCAGCTCGTGCATGGCCTCACCGACCCGAGCCTGCGCACCCGCGGCACGTTGGAGAGCCTCGACGCGCTGGTCGAAGGCGGCTACATCGGTCGGGCGGAGGCTGCGTCGTTCGCGGACGACTACTGCGTGCTGCGGCTGATGGAACACAGGCTGCAGCTCAAAGAGCTCAGCCGCACCCACCTGATGCCTCGCACGCCGGCCGGCCTGCGCGTTCTGGCTCGCAGCACGGGGCTCGGAGAGTCCGGCGAGGCGATCTGGGCTCGATGGGAGAGCGTCCGGCGTGAGGTGCGCGACATCCACACCCGGCTGTTCTACCGTCCTCTGCTGAGCGCCGTGGCCTCCCTGCCCGAAGAGGAGCGCACCCTCTCGACCGCCCAGGCGCACGATCGCCTCATGGCCATCGGCTTCCGCGACCCGGCGGGCGCTCTGCGACATATCGGCGCGCTCACGACGGGGTTGAGTCGCAAGGCGACCATCCAGCGGCATCTCATGCCGGTGATGGTCCGCTGGTTCGCCGACGGGAGTGACCCGGACTATGCGCTGATCGCGTTCCGCCGCATCAGCGAGCGTCTCGGCGACACCCCCTGGTTCCTCCGGATGCTGCGGGATTCGTCCGGCGCCGCTGAGAGCCTGACGAGGCTGCTGTCGTCGTCACGGTACGTCGGCGAGCTCATGGAATGGATCCCCGAGTCTGTGGCCTGGCTCGACAGCAGCGAGCTCCTGCGTCCGCGCAGCGGCGCGGCGCTCGACGAGGAGGCCAGGGCCATCCAGACGCGTCACAGGAACGTGGGTGACGCACTGCAGGCCGTTCGAGCGCTGCGACGTCGCGAACTGCTGCGCACGGCGATGGGCGGCGTCCTCGATGTGCTCTCGATCGAGCAGATCGCGACCTCGCTCACCGAGATTACCGACGCCACGATCCAGGCGGCGCTGCGCGCGGTCCGGCGTGAGATCGTCACCGCCGATGACGAGGCGTTCGATTTCGCGGTCATCGGCATGGGCCGATTCGGGGGAGCGGAGCTGGGGTTCGGCTCCGATGCCGACATCCTCTATGTATACGACGCGAACGGCGTCGACCCTCAGCGGGCGCAGTCGCTCGGAACGCGGATCGTCGCAGGACTCCGGGAGCACCTGACCGATCATCGGGTGCCGCTCGATCTGGATGCGGACCTCCGGCCGGAGGCACCCAACGGCCCGGTGGTGCGGTCGATCGAGGCGTATGCCGAGTACTACCGACGCTGGTCGCTGTCGTGGGAGGCCCAGGCTCTGCTCCGAGCACGAGGGGTCGCAGGCAGCGCCACTCTCATCGCGAAGTTCACGGCCCTCGCCGACAGCATCCGGTACCCCGCGGAGGTCGATCTGCAGGGCACCCGCGAGATCAAGCGGATCAAGGCTCGGGTCGAGGGCGAGCGGCTGCCGCAGGGAGTGGATCCGCGTCGTCATCTGAAACTCGGCCCAGGCACGCTCAGCGATGTCGAGTGGCTGGTGCAGCTTCTGCAGTTGCAGCACGCCCACGATGTGCCTGCACTGCGGACCACGTCGACCCTCACCGCCCTCGGGGCTGCCGTCGACGCGGGATTCGTCCCGGCCGATGCCGCCGATCTGCTCCGCGCCGCGTGGTTGCTGTCCAGTCGCCTGCGCTCGGCGATCACCCTGTACACCGGCAAGACGAGCGACGTGCTGCCGACGGATCCGCGCGACCTCGATGCGATCGGTCGACTGCTCGGTTATCCCGATCGTTCAGCGAGCGTGCTCGACGATGACTACCTGGGGGTGACCCGGCGTGCGCGCCGGGCGTTCGAGCAGCTCTTCTACGGGTAGGCGGTCTCGCGTCGCGTCAAGGGCTGGCGCGCCATTTGCCTTTTCTGCGCCGGTCGCACAGGCTGAGCGCATGACGATCTCGAAGCTCGGTGTGATCTGGAACCCCTCCAAAGTTGACGGGGATTCGCTGCGCGAATCCGTCGCCGCGACGTTCGTCTCCGACGGAGTCGAAACGCCCGTCGAGTGGTGGGAGACCAGCATCGAGGACCCGGGGCGCGGTATGGCCGCCGACGCGGTGGCCGCAGGCTGCGACGTGGTGATCGCCGTCGGTGGAGACGGGACGGTCCGGGCTGTCGCGGAATCGTTGGCGGGCACGGACTCCGCGCTCGGCATCGTGCCGCAGGGCACCGGCAACCTGCTCGCTCGCAACCTCGAGATCCCGTTGAACGACATCCCCGCCGCACTGGAGCGGGTCCGCGACGGCGAGCCGCAGCGGATCGACATGGGCTGGGTCGACCACGACGGCACCGAGCACGCGTTCGTGGTGATGGTCGGCTTCGGCATCGACGCTCAGATGCTGGTGGAGACCGACGAGGACCTGAAGAACCGTGCCGGATGGATCGCATACGTGGAGGCGATGGGGCGTGCCCTGGCCGGCACCGAGATGACCGACATCACCCTCACGCTCGACGATCAGGAGCCGCAGTCCCTCCGCGGTCACACGATGCTGATCGGCAACTGCGGCATGGTGCAGGGCGGCATCCGTCTCCTGCCGGACGCAGTGCTCGATGACGGGCTGCTCGACATGCTGCTCGTGAGCGCCGACGGGCCGCTCCAGTGGCTCGACACCGTCCGCGCCTTCGTCTGGGAGAACGGGATCCGCCGCATGATGGGCAATGTCGATACCGCGGTGAGCACCGACTCGACGACCCACATCTCCGCCGAACGCATCCGGGTCGAGCTCGCATCACCGCAGACGTTCGAGATCGACGGCGAAGAGGTCGGAGCGGTCTCCGACTTCACTGTGCGGGTCCAGCCCGCAGCGCTCACGGTTCGCTGAGGGTTCCCGGCGGGACGAGCTTGCTGTCCTGCAGCGGGAACACGACCTTCTGGACGACGATGATGATGCTGGCGGCGACCGGGATCGCGACGAGCGCGCCCAGGATCCCGCCGAGCGCGCCTCCGGCGACGGCAGCGATGACGACGAGCGCACCGGGTACAGCGACGGCCTTGTTCATGATGCGAGGCGATAGGACGTATGCCTCGATCTGCATGTAGACGAGGTAGTAGCCGAAGGCGATGAGCGCGGTGACCGGGCTCACGATCAGGCAGATCAGCGCATTGATGATCGACGCAGTCAGGGTGCCGACGAGTGGGATCATCGAGCCGATGAAGGCGATCAGGGCGAGCAGGGCAGGCACGGGCGCGCCGATGATGCTCAGAACGATGAGGCTCAGGATGCCGTTGATCAGCGCGAGGCTGGCCTGTCCCATCACATATCGTCCGACGGCACCCGAGACGTCTTCCAGGAGCCCGCCGAAGGTGTCCCGCTGGTACGACGGGACGAAGCGCACGGCGACGCGCTTCATGCTGCGGAGGGACGCCATGAAATACAGCGTCAGAATCAGCACGATGGTGACTCCGGTGAACCCTCCGGCGATGCCGGCGCCGACCGCGAACACGCCGCCGCTGATGTTCAGGATGTTGCCCGGGTCCTGCACGAAACTCAGCACGCCCTGGGCCGCGTCGTCGAAGGTGGAGCCGAACTGCTCGCTGACGTCCTTGAACCAGGCGCTGGCCATGAAGTCCTCGACCATCTTCGGGCCGTCTTGGATCAGGTTTGTCACCTGCTCGACGAGGAGCGGCACGATGGCGAGGATGATCCCTACGAAAGCCAGGACCACGACGGAGACGACGATCGCGACCGCCGCTGGGCGAGGGAGCTTGCGCTCGATGAACGAGACGACGGGGTCCAGGCCGAGGGCGAGGAAGACGGCGACCCCGATGTAGACGAGCACCGTCGCGAGCTGATCGACGATGCCTCCGATCAGGAGGGCGACCAGGACGCCCAGCGCACCCAGAAGTCCGTATGTGAACGGGTTGATGCGAGCGAGCGCCGCCGCCGCGGTCTTGGGCTGAGCCGGGGGAGTCTCGGTCGTGTGGACCCTGTTCGACTGCAGCCTGTCGTTCTTGCGGCGCATGATGGCCCCTCGCTATTGTTCGTTCGGACCCCTCAGTTGACCAGTCGATGCGGGGGAAAGCAAGCGCGACACGGCCACGCTCTTTGTGGTGTATGACGTGGTGGATGTCGGATGCCTGTGCGATCGTTCACGCATGGATGCCCTGACACTCAGACCCTGGTCCGCGGGTGATCTCGAGCTGCTGCGTGTGGCGAACACTCCGGAGATGACGGCCCATCTGAACGGCGTCGAGAGCGAGCAGCAGCTGGTCGACCGCAACGCCCGCTACCTCCGCCTGTGGGAGGCGGGAGAGGCCAGGATGTTCGTCATCGAGGACGAGGATCGTCGTTCGCTGGGGTCGATAGGGTTCTGGAACTCCGAGTGGCGTGACGAGCCGGCGTTCGAGACGGGGTGGTTCGTGATCCCTGACGCGCAGGGGAGAGGCGTGGCTTCCCGGGCTCTCGGTCTGCTGATCGATGACGCGACAGCGCACCGTGGTGACCGCAGGTTCCTGACGGCATTCCCCTCGGTGGAGAACGCGGGGTCGAACGGCGTCTGCCGTCGCAGCGGGTTCGAGATGGTGGGCACCTTCACCGACACGTTCCGCGGTGCAGAGCTGACGATGAACGAATGGGTGCTGGATCTCGTCGGCTGAGCGCGCGCTACTCGGCCGTCTCGGGCTTGTCGCCCTTCTCGCTCTTCGGCGACGACTCGAACGCTGCGCCGAACGCGACTCCCAACGCCAGGCCGAACGCAACCCCGACGCCCACGTTGTCGAACAGCAGCATCCCTGCCCCCGCACCGATCGGAAGCCCGATCGCCATCCCGAGAGCGATGCCGACACCCGGCTTCTTCGTCGAGTTCTCGGTTGCTTCGGAGTTCTCGTCTGATTCGGTCATACGCAGCACGATACGTAGTCGGGCGAGCACCCACATCCCCCGCAAGACGGACACGGTGCGGTCTGCGGCGGGCAGGAAGACAAGAACGCCCCCGAGCCACAGCTCGGGGGCGTTCTCGGAGAATTCTGCGGATCAGACTCCGAAGTACAGCTCGTACTCGAACGGGTGCGGACGCTGAGCCATCGGCAGGATCTCGTTCTCGTGCTTGTACGAGATCCAGGTCTCGATGAGCTCCTCGGTGAACACGCCGCCCTCGAGGAGGAACTGGTGGTCCGCCTTCAGGGCGTCGAGCGAGTCCAGCAGGGAGTTCGGGACCTGGGGGATGTTCTTGGCCTCCTCGGGGGGAAGCTCGTAGAGGTCCTTGTCGACGGGCTCGTGCGGCTCGATGCGGTTCTTGATGCCGTCGAGACCTGCCATGAGCTGTGCAGCGAACGCCAGGTACGGGTTGCCCGAGGCGTCGGGAGCGCGGAACTCGATGCGCTTGGCCTTCGGGTTGGAGCCCGTGATCGGGATGCGGATGGCAGCCGAGCGGTTTCCTGCGGAGTAGACCAGGTTGACCGGCGCCTCGAAGCCCTTGACCAGACGGTGGTAGCTGTTCAGGGTCGGGTTCGTGAACGCGAGCACGGCCGGGGCGTGTGCCAGGAGTCCGCCGATGTACCAGCGGGCGACATCGCTGAGCTGGCCGTAGCCGGCCTCGTCGTAGAACAGCGGCTTGCCGTCGTTCCAGAGCGACTGGTGCGTGTGCATGCCCGAGCCGTTGTCGCCGTAGAGCGGCTTCGGCATGAAGGTGGCGACCTTGCCCCACTCCTCGGCGGTGTTCTTGACGATGTACTTGAACTTCAGGATGTCGTCCGCCGAGTGCACCATGGTGTCGAAGCGGTAGTTGATCTCCTGCTGGCCCGCGGTGCCGACCTCGTGGTGCGAGCGCTCGAGGATGAATCCGGCCTCGATCAGCTTCAGGGTGATGTCATCGCGCAGGTCAGCGGTCTTGTCGACCGGGCTGACGGGGAAGTAGCCGCCCTTGTACGGGGTCTTGTTGGCGAGATTTCCGCCTTCTTCCTCGCGACCGGTGTTCCACGCGGCCTCTTCGGAGTCGACCTTGTAGAAGCTCTCGCCGGCGGTGACCGAGTAGCGCACGTCGTCGAAGATGTAGAACTCGGCCTCGGGGGCGAAGAACGCGGTGTCGGCGATGCCGGTCGATGCGAGGTACTTCTCGGCCTTCTTGGCGACCTGGCGCGGGTCCTTCGAGTAGATCTCTCCGGTGCGGGGGTTGTAGATGTCGAAGATCATCACGAGGGTGCTCGCCTCGCGGAAGGGGTCCATGTAAGCCGTGGTGACATCAGGGATGAGCTGCATGTCGGACTCGTGGATGCTGGCGAAGCCGCGGATCGAGGAGCCGTCGAACAGCTGCCCGTCCACGAAGAAGTCCTCGTCGACAGTGGCCGCTGGGATGTTGAAGTGCTGCTGCACACCCGGGAGATCAGTGAATCGGATGTCAAGGAACTTGACGTCGTTCTCCTTGATGAAGGTCAGCACCTCGGACGAATCTTTGAACATGTACGACTCCTGGATTGCGGATCGATGGCTTCACGGCCATTGTGCACAGTACGTGCGGGGCGTTACTCCACGGTATCCGCTTTGTTTCCAGCATGTTACGCGCCGGTAGGCTGATGACGTGACGGATGCTGTGAACACGTACCCCGGAGAACGACTCGGAATGCCGCAGACGGGGACGGGCAGCATCGCCCGCCCTGGGCGGCGGATCGGGGCTCTCCTCATCGACTACATCGCCGCGACGATCATCGCCACCGGCTTCCTCGGATACGACCAGTTCGCACTGCCCGCAGAGGCAGGCCTGACGATGTTCGCGCCGATGGGCGTGTTCGCCCTGCTGCAGATCCTGTTCATCCCGACGGCGGGTGGCAGCCCCGGACACCGCATCCTCGGCATGCGCGTCGTACGCCTCGGCGGTGGCTGGGTGGGAGTGTGGCGGCCGATCGTGCGCACGCTGCTCATCGTCATCGTGATCCCGGCGGTCATCTGGGATGCCGACCAGCGAGGTGTTCACGACAAGGTGACGGGACTCGTTCTCATCCGCGCCTGACGCGGCTCACTCCTTGCCGCGGTTGCGGCGTCGTGCCTCGCGCGGTGCGCGACCTCCGAGGAACGAGCGTGCGGGGTCGACGACGTAGCCCTGTCGCAGCGCCTCACGACCGATGAGCATGCGGAAACCCATCTCATCTCGGTTGCTCAATGTCACCTCGGCGAGCACCTCTCGGTCATGCAGACGAATGAGCATCTCGACGACGAGTCGCTCCTGCGCATGGCCGGAAGAGCTGCGCACCGCGCGGCGATCGTGCACCGGGGATTCGACGATCACCGCGTCCTCCTGGCTGTCCTGCCAGGGCTTCACCCGGAACCGGACCCACGACACGCCGTCGCGCTCGAACTCCTGGATCTCGAATGCGTGCAGCGAAGAGGTGCGGGCGCCCGTGTCA
>Ga0308167_1003355_pt1 | contig 12897 bp, 8 predicted proteins | sample PhyCR1_2_FD_202138 | JGI IMG/M metagenome (GOLD analysis project Ga0308167, IMG submission 202138) | Phyllosphere microbial communities from UC Gill Tract Community Farm, Albany, California, United States - DLSLRC.R1 | ecosystem: Host-associated > Plants > Phyllosphere > Unclassified | place... | reverse complement strand
CTGGAAGAGCTGCTCTGGGGGGCCGCCGAATTTCTTCGTGGCCAAATTGACGCATCAGACTACAAGCAGTATGTCTTCCCGTTGCTGTTTTACAAACGCCTGTCAGATGTCTATCTGGAAGAATATAGTGAGGCGATGGAGCTCCATGAAGGCGATGCCGAATATGCCGCCATGCCGATGTTTCACCGTTTCAACATTCCCTCTGAGGCAGCTTGGGAAAAGGTCCGCAATACCAGTAAAAACATTGGCGAAGCGATCCAGATTGCGCTTCGACTAATTGAAGCCAATAACCCGCGTTTACATGGCGTCTTCGGTGATGCGCAGTGGACCAATAAAGAGCGCCTGCCCGATCATCTGCTGGCTGATCTGATTGAACATTTCAGTAAAATTCCGCTCGGCATTAAATCTGTCGCCCAAGATGATCTTGGTGAAGCCTACGAATACCTGATTAAAAAGTTCGCTGATGATTCCGGCCATACGGCTGCAGAGTTCTACACCAACCGAACAGTCGTGCATTTAATGACGCGCATTATGGGCTTAAAACCGGGTGAAACCGCCTATGATCCGACGTGCGGTACTGGAGGGATGTTGCTAAATGCAGTGATGGATCTCCGTGCAAGAGGTGAAGAGTGGCGCTCAGTACATCTTTATGGCCAGGAGGTGAACCTGTTGACCTCCGCTATCGCACGTATGAATATGTTCTTGCACGATATTGAAGAGTTTGATGTGCTGCGTGGTGATACTTTGGCTGAGCCAAAGTTTATTGAAAACGATCGGCTCAAGCTGTTTGATGTGATTTTTGCCAACCCGCCATACTCCATCAAGAAATGGAATCGTGACAAGTTTGCCGCAGATCCCTATGGTCGTAATCTTTATGGTGTACCACCGCAGGGCTGCGCTGATTATGCTTTTTATACCCATATCATCAAAAGCTTGAAACCCGATACAGGTCGCGCTGCCATGCTCTGGCCACACGGTGTTCTGTTCCGTGATTCTGAACAAGCTATTCGTAAACAGGTGATTGAATCTGACATCGTCGAAGCGGTGATTGGTTTGGGACCGAATCTGTTTTACAACTCGCCGATGGAGTCTTGCGTGGTAGTGCTTAACTACAATAAGTTAGCTGAGCGTAAAAACAAGGTGTTATTTATCAACGGGGTTGAGCATGTCACCCGTGAACGAGCCCATAGCCGTTTATCCTATGAGAATTTAAAAGTGCTATGTGAGGCTTACTTTACACCTGAAAAGCAAAGTAATATCACCGCGTTGGTGGATCTCGACGTTATTAAAGAGAATTTCTATAACCTGTCAATTCCACTATATGTGCAAGCAAAAAGTAACGGTGAAGCGCATAATATTGAACATGCAATTGAGGCATGGAAAGTAAGTCGCACTCAGCTAAAAAAACAAACTAATAAATTATTCCAAAGCCTTGCAGCGCTTGGATATAGCGTTGAAAGCAAGGTGGAGCAGTAAATGACAGAACAACGATTACCTGAAGGTTGGCAGATGGTGAAGTTTGGCGATATCGCGAAACATATCTCCAAACGTGTAGAACCGAGCGAGACAGACCTTGAAATTTATGTCGGTTTGGAGCATTTAGAGTCTGACAACCTTAAAATCAAACGTTATGGCGCGCCAGGAGATGTCGAGGGACAAAAGCTTTTGGTGAAGAAAGGTCAGATCATATTTGGTAAGCGTCGCGCTTATCAACGTAAGGTTGCTGTGGCTGACTGGGATTGTATCTGCTCAGCGCATGCAATGGTTCTTGAGGAAAATCTGGAAATGGCTATTCCTGGGTTTCTTCCTTTCTTTATGCAGTCCGATATATTTATGAATCGAGCTGTAGCTATTTCTGAAGGCTCGTTATCTCCAACAATTAAGTGGAAAACTTTGGCGGAGCAAAAATTCTTATTTCCATCAAAAGAAACCCAGTCCACTTTGCTTAAATTATTGATAGGAATCGATCGCAATTTAAACACCATAGAATCTGTTTTGGATAGTCATGAAAATTTGATTGAGACAATTGTTAATAAAGTTTTGCTTTGTTCTAAAACAATAAAACAAAACTCCATTCAAATAGATGATTTGTGTAAGGAACGAAGGGTGCGTGTTAGTCCGGATGAATTCGATGAAGAAAATATTTATGTAGGCTTTGAACACCTAACTTCTAAAAATTATTGGGGAGTTAATCATTCTAATCTAGATGGCGTTGTTAGTCAGAAGTTTCGTTTTGAGCCTGATAATATCTTGTACGGTAAAATTAGGCCATACCTACGAAAAGCCGCATTAACAGATTGTAATGGTATCTGCTCTTCTGATTTAGTAGTTCTAAAACCTAAAAATAACAAAGTGGGGATTATTCTGGCTGCTTTATTTTGCAGCAAAGCATTCGCTCAAATTGCTATGCACTCTGCGAAAGGAACTAAGATGCCAAGAGCTGATTGGAATATCTTAAGTAAATTAAGTATCGCAAAATTAAATAGTTTACAAATAGATCAAATTAGTTCTATGTTGATAGTAGCTAAAAATTCTTTTGAGAGTATCCAAAATAAAAAAAGAGCTTTACTAGATACGAAGGTTTCACTGTTGAGTAGGGAGTGATACATGTTTAACGAACAAACCGTTACAGAAAATGGAATTATCGACCGCTTAAAGGGCTTGAGTGGAGGCAAATGGGCTTATTGCCACGGAGATAATCTGCCTAAACAAGCGCAGGATATTTTCGTTGATGAGTGGCTAAAAGACGCGCTTTGTTCGTTAAACCCCGATATTGGTAGACAACCTGACTATGCCGATGAGGTCATTTACAAACTGCGAGGAGTGGTTTTAGAAGCCCGTCATACCGGTTTGGTAAAGGCCAATGAAAACTTCCAGGAATGGTTGATGGCTGACAAAACCTTGCCGTTTGGCGAGAATGGCGACCATATCACCATCAATCTGATTGATTTTGAAAATATAGAGAACAACCACTTTGTGGTGGCGAAGCAGGTCCACTATATCGCGGCCACTGAAGTCTATTTTGATATTGTCCTTTATGTGAACGGTATACCACTTGTAGTAGGCGAAGTTAAAACCGCCACACGCCCTAGCGTGACCTGGCAAGACGGTGCCGCCGATTTCATGGGTGGCAAAAAGTACTACTGGAAAAACGTTGAATCTTTCTTTGTACCTAACCTGCTGTGCTTTGCCAGTGAAGGAAAAACCTTTGCCTATGGCGCAATTAATGCCCGAGTTAAAGACTGGGGGCCCTGGCATAATACTGAGCTTCGTGATGAGATTCTGCCGGGATTAGCATCGGTACTCAACAGCTGCGAGAATTTGTTAAATCCACAGACCTTATTGCAGCTACTGGAATCTTTTGCATTATTTTCAACCGTCAAAACGGGCAAAAATACTCCACCTAAACGAGTTAAAATCCTGCCGCGTTATCCGCAATTTGAAGCAGCAAAACAAATCGTTGAGCGTGTTCGTAGAGGCTATCCAAAAAAAGGTCTGATTTGGCATTTCCAGGGATCGGGTAAATCCTTGTTGATGCTTTACGCCGCTAAAATGCTGCGTGCCGACAATACGTTGAAAAACCCAACAGTACTCATCGTAGTGGACCGGCGAGATCTGGACAGCCAAATTAATGAAACCTTTGGTGGCGCCGACGTTAAGAATCTGATTAAAGTGCAAAGCTGCAAAAAATTAGGTGAATACATTGAGCAGGATAGCCGTGGCATTTTAATCACCACCATCTTTAAATTTAAAGATATCGAAATTGACGATAACAACCCTAATGGCCTGAATAACCGTGACAATATCATTGTGTTGGTTGACGAAGCCCATCGTACCCAAGAAGGTGGATTAGGCGAGAAAATGCGCTGGGCATTACCCAATGCCCACTTCTATGGCCTGACGGGTACTCCGATTTCTGGCATTGATCGTAATACATTCAAGTTGTTCGGTGCCGAAGAAGATCCGGGTCGCTATATGAGCCGCTATAGCTATAAGCAGTCGATCCGGGATGGCGCAACTAACCCGGTCAAGTTCGAACCTCGGCTGGCGGAACTCCGAGTAGATCGTGATGCCATCAACGAAGAGTTCGAGCAACTCGTTAATGAAAACAATCTGGATGAAGAAGAAAAAGCAGCATTGTCCAGACGCGCCGGCAAGCTGGCTATTATGCTGAAATCTCCCAGACGTATGGCTGCGGTGAGTAATGATATTGTTGAGCATTTTACCAGCCATGTTATGCCGAAAAAGATGAAAGGCATGGTGGTAGTGTATGATCGCGAAGCCTGTGTGCAGATGTATTATTTGCTCGGTGAAAAGCTCGGTTTTAATGCAGTTGAAGTGGTTATGAACGTTGACCAGGCTCCGGTTAAAGTTGAAGAGGGTGGCAAAAAAGATAAGCTCAATAAGGACTGGCTCAAATGGCATGACGAATTGGAACTACCTGTTAAACAAGCCGATTTCGAACGCTGGCAGCACATCGATGCGGAAGAGCAGGTACAGAAGGATCTGATTGAATGCTTTAAAGATCCTGAGCATCCATTACAGCTTATCATCGTTACCGCCAAGCTGCTTACGGGCTTTGATGCGCCAATTTGCTACTGCATGTACCTCGATAAGCCTCTACGTGATCATACCCTTCTGCAGGCTATGTGCCGAACCAACCGGCTGTACGAAACCGATGATGTACGCAAGGACATGGGATTAATTATCGACTACCTCGGCGTTTTCGAAAATCTGCGTACCGCTCTGGCCTACAACCCTGAAGAAATTGAAGGGGTTGTAGAGGGAATCGAGGCATTTAAAGAGCTATTGCCGTTACAACTGAATAAATGTCTGGCCTTCTTCCCTGGTGTGGATCGTTCCATAGAAGGTTTTGAAGGTATTATGGCCGCGCAGGAATGTCTGCCAACTAACGAGAAGCGTGATGAATTCGCAGCCAGCTTTGGAGTGTTATCTAAGTTATGGTCAGCTATCAACCCAGATCCTTTTTTGACCCCTTATCGTCAGGACTATAAATGGCTGGCGCAAATTTATGAATCGGTGCGTCCGGTGGGGCAGACAGGTGCGCTTGTTTGGGCTGCGCTTGGTCCTGAAACCATCAAAATGATCCATGAGCATACAGATATCAATCGTATTCGCGATGATATTGACGAGTTGATTATGGATGAGCACGCAATTTTTACCCTGACGGCTAAAGAACAGGAACAACGCGCAAAACGCCTTGAGATTGATCTTATGGGGCGTTTACGCGGTAGCCATGATCCTAAATTTGTGGCATTGGGTGAGCGTCTGGAAAAACTGCGTCAGGACTATGAAGCTGGTGTTATCAAGGCCATCGACTGGTTAAAAGGCCTATTGGATGCTGCGAAAGATACTGTACAAGCTGAGCGCGAAACGGGTGAGCGCCCAGTAACTGAAGCTGATAATAAACAGGCGTTGACCAAGCTTTTCCTGGAAACATGCCCGGAAACTACCCCTAAGTTAATCGGTGATGTTGTTGAGCAAATTGATAAAATCGTCAAAGCTACCCGCTTTGATGGTTGGCAAAACTCTAACAGTGGCCCACGGGAAATCCAAAAAGCGCTTTTGCTGACCTTGGCTCAGTTTGGTCTTGGGAAAGATAAAGAGTTGTTCCAGAAAGCGTATGGGTATATTCAGGAGCATTATTAATAATAGCTTGCTGAGTAGAGATTTTATTATTTAGCCTGTAATAAGGAACAGGGTGACTGTAACACCCTGTTTTTATTTTATTTTATCAATAGACCTTTGTGCAGGTTTTCTTTAAGTTCGTGTTTGCATTTTTTTATTTTTTCAATCAAATTATCATGCTTTTCAAGCGTATTATCTAACTCATCAAGCCATACGCTTAGTGTTTGTTGAGCAGTTAAAGTCGGAAGGCTAACCTCAATATCTTTTATTTGTGTCGTTGTTATGTATTGTTGAGCCGTGCCAACCGCAAGATTCCTTAAATTTAAAGCAGACAAAATTTTAGCAAGGTAGGATGTTATAATCTTATCAGGTGAGTTGTTTTTTATAATTAAGGAGTTATTTGTCACCCAGATATTACCTTGAACATATCGAACGTTGCCACAAAGCGCGCCAACCTTACCAACAATAATACTGTCGCCATACTCCATAGCCTTATCATTATATCCAATAATTCCATTCCCTCCGTATACGGGGAATGGACCTTCGGACAATAGTTTACTCTTTTGCAATAACTTTCCAGATCTTATTATTGCAATGCTTCCAACTTTAACTCTATGAAGGTTATCTTCGTAAGGATGCTCATTTATCTTTTTTTCCAAATATGCTATTTTTTCTTTTAAAAAAGTAAGCTCTTTTAGTAAAGATTCATTATTACTTATCGTCTGTTCAATATTAATTATTGAGTTACTTAAGAAATTGCAAGGTTCCCTTTCTTTATCTTTCAAAAGTAAGTTATAAGGCATGTTGTTTTTACTCACATTTATAATCCATGAGCATTCAGTTTTCTTTCTAGTTTTTAATGAATCTAAAAAGTTTATGAAGTCATCAGACTTTATTGTATTCGTACGCGAATATTTTTCTCCATTTCTTAAATTGTAAAAGTATACCTCATTCGTGGGGCCCGAATTATTGATTAAAAGAATACATAGTTTTACTGCGGTGTAAGGAAGTAATGCACCTGAAGGAACACATAAAATACATTCTAAGTGAAAATTGATAAATATTTTATTTTTGAGAGCAATACACTCTTCACTTAAATCATATAAAAAGCGTTCTGGTAATATTATGGCTGCTTTACCATTGATACTTAGGGAATCTATAGCATGTTCTAGAAAGTAATAGTCTATATTAGATCCTTTGTAAATTTTTTCCATATGAAAAGCACTTCGTTGGAGCTTTTTTCCGAAAGGAGGATTAGCTAAAACGAAATCATATTTTACATAATTTTTTTTATAATTTAAGCTGTCTTTTAAAACAATCTCAAAGTTCATCTCTTTATTAATTAAAAGATTAACAATTGATATAATGCAAGCAAAGGACGAAGTGTCAATCCCGACAAGAGAATAACTTGTTTTTTTTCTTTTACTATTAGCCTTAATGTATTTTGCCGACTCTATTAATAAACCTGATGTACCACATGCCGGATCATAAATTGATTTTTCATCTGTAGGTGATAACATATCAACCATGATCTTAACTAAAGCTGAAGGTGTAAAATATTCACCTGACCGACCAGACTCATTGACCATCCTAAGAAGTAAGGATTGGTAGGAGTTTGCATAACGATAAAATTCCTGAAGTGTCCTTATTTCTTGAAGAGAATGTTCAATATAAGTAATTATTTCAGAATTTTTAGCATTGTCGATTATCGATCCTATCTTAAACATGATTTGCTCATGCATGTCATTATTTTTATTTGTTATATTTTTTAAGCATATGAATCTTTGATATAATTTTTGATAATATTCTTTAATTTCACTTGTGTTTTCATTGCATATGTTATTGATGCGTAAGTCGAGCTCATTTTTTTGCTTCATATATAATTTTATATAAAGTAGAAAAATAAATAGCGATATCAACTCTACCGCTTGCTCAGTATTTCTTATGGTGCTTTTTTTCTTGATTATTGTAAGCAAATCTTCAAATAAAGAGGCGTTCATTTTAATTTCTCCACCAAAAAATCATACATGTTCTCTATATCATCACTAATTTCAGTAGGTGGTATAAGTTCTATATATGAGTAAAGTTTTGATATATCTAAACCTATGCCATCAGAATCAATTATTTTTGTGATACAAGGTTTAACGTTAAGCTGACTAATTGCTGAATTGTCTCCATTATTGTTTTCTTTTAAATAACTGTTAGCTGGAATATCTCCATTGTTTATTTGCTCGATAAATCCCTGATGAGATAATGCCGTATAAGATAATAAGTAGTTTTTTATTTCTCTTCTTTTCCATGCAAGGAGGTATATTTTATTTTTGTTTTTATTTTCCAGCTTCGCTATATGCTTTGAATATGCACTCCCCTTAACTTGAACACCATCTTTTTGATAGATAATGGGTGCCTCGTCTTTGTCGCAAATCATAAATATTCTTTTGACTTTTTTATCAGGGTTGATATTTAAAAGAGAATCAATCCACTCTATTTTTGGTTTTGCGAACTCTTGATTTAAGTTATCATAACCAGAGGACTGTTTAATAGCATGGATGCCATCTAACTTTGATACATTAAGACCTTTTTTCTTTGCTAAGGCATAAAAAATAGCCCAATCATTATAATCATCCATTAATACAATGTTTTCTAGTTTACGACAAACTTCGAATTGTACATCTGATATTCGTGTCAATACTGATAAACGATCAATTATAGTTTTTATTTTATCGTCTTCTTTTATTTTTCCTTTATCAACAATCTTTAAGTTTTTAAAATCATTATCAGTAGCTGTAATGGAGTCTAGTAGATGGGTAGTCGTTATCGCATAGCCATCTATACTATGTAGTCGATGCCATAAGATCTCAATATTCTTGTAATGTAAATGTGAATCTATCTCATCTAATAAGAATAAAGTATTGGGACTATCAAAAATATCAAGCAGTGAGTATAAAAAAAGGACTTGATATTCTCCATCACTAATATCATTCAATTCGATATTTTTTTCAAACTTAAGCTGTAATGATGGTTTTATTATGAAGTAATTATTATCAGCTGCCTGAGTGAAAAATGTTATAATAGGATCAAAAAAGGAATCTTCAGCTTCCTCAAATGATGGGTTGAAAAAATTTGAATGAGTTAGCAAGATCTCTTGAGCTTCAAGTGGAGACTCAAAATCATAATCAGCATTAACAATGTTATTGATGAAACTCTCTAAAGTTCTATGATAAGCTGAATACCTTAAGGTATTTTCATTGCCTTGCTCTTCTTGTGCCAACGCCATTTTGACTCGATTAACATAAGCCGAGTTTACTCTGACAGTCATTTTCAGCTCGCTTGATATATCATCATTTTTATCATCAGATACTCTGATATAACTTTTCTCATTCAAAAAATCCCTAACAAGACCGCTTGGTTTGCAAATCGTGGATATAAATATTAGTAACTTTGACCATGATTTGTCGTAATAACAGCAGTCTAGGTTAAGTCCTCTATTTGCCTGTCTTTCATGAGAAAGATAATCAGAAAAGTACGTTGAGTATTTCTCATTTTGCCCAGAAGAAAAACAAACAACTTTTGTTTCTGGTAGGTAATTTTTTGTTAAGCAATTAATAAATACAGATTGTAAAACTGAGGATTTACCAGCACCATTTTCGCCAATCAAAGCGGTTACTTTTTCAAAAAAGATATTTTGCTCTCTGTCATATAAGGTATTCTTAGGTAACATGATTTGCATTTTTACAATTCCATTTATTTAATTCTATGCATCAGCCATTTTTAAATGCCACTATTATTTAATCTGGTCCACTGTAGTCTCAAACAAATCATCTTCAACGCTCTAATGATAGCAATGTACTCTGCTATGTAAGGCCATATGATAATCTTTTCATCGGTAAAAACAAATCATTGCGCTCCTACACGCTTAGTGCACAATGTTTAATCATGAATTATGCCAATATCAGCAAAACCAATAATTTTACTTAAGTTACGGAATGGTAATGGACAGCAACACTCAGGGATTCACTTCATACTGGCGTAACACCTTTGCGGATGCCGAGTCTGGAAAAGGAGCATTCGAGCGTAAAGATGAAGAGTCATTCACACAGTGGATGAGCGTTGATTAGGGAAGATTGGATGAAGAAATTGTGCAATCGTTCTTCGAAGGTGAAGACGAGCAGGTTAAGACCGTCAAGGTCCTTTTACGCCCTCAGGTGTGGATCCCCTGTTAAAGCATGGCAAGGAGCGCACGGCTGGGGCACCTGGTTTTATCACTCATCCTGTTACTTCTGTACTGTTGAACCGCGAAGATTTTTTGTTCCCCGTCTCTCCTGCAACCATACCGCGTGACCTCCTTGAGCCGCTGCCCAAGGGTACTTTCTCAATTGGTGAGATGGAGCAGTATGACAGGTACAAAACCACGCATGATTCAATCACGTTTGGTCCCGATAATGAGGATGAGCAACGTGAGGAAACTGATGAGCCACGCGAGGAACACTATGCGCGTTTATCACCAGCAGTGGCAAAAGTACCTTCAAGATGCAGGCGAGCTTTTAAAAAATGTTGCTGGCAAATGGCTCAAATTACCTGAGCAGTATGAACCGGCTGGATATGACTAAATTGGTTGGCGTTGTGACGACATTTTCAACGCAGGTCAACGCTATAAAAGCGGCATTAAGCAAGCTCGACATTAACTGTAGTGGTGGAGAGGATTCAATTACTGTTGGTACAGTTCATTCGTTGCAGGGGGCAGAAAGGGTAATCGTGCTCTTCTCTCCGGTCTATTCGAAACATGAAGATGGCGGGTTTATCGATCGCGACAACACCATGCTGAACGTGGCGGTATCTCGTGCTAAAGACAGCTTCCTGGTCTTTGGGGATATGGACCTATTTGAGATCCAGCCAGGTTCTTCGCCGAGAGGTTTGCTGTCAAAATACCTGTTTGCCTCTTCCGATAATGCATTGCAGTTTGAGTACAAAGAACGGCAGGATCTTAGTACAGCACAAACGCAGATCTCAACCTTGCATGGTGTTGATCAGCACGATGCATTTCTGAACCAGACTTTTGATGCTATCGGAAAGAGTATTACCATCGTTTCTCCTTGGCTTACCTGGCAAAAGCTTGAACAAACCGGTTTTCTGGCATCAATGGTCCAGGCACGCGCTCGTGGTATCGACATTACTGTGGTAACAGATAAAGATTTTAATACCGAAGATTCAGACTATGAAAAGCGAAAAGCAAATCAGCAGCGCCTTGATGAAGCAATAGAAAAACTCAATGAAATGGGCATCGTGACGAAGCTGGTTAATCGTGTTCACAGTAAAATTGTGATGGGTGACGAAAGCCTATTGTGCATAGGATCTTTCAATTGGTTCAGCGCCACTCGAGATGAGAAGTATCAGCGATATGATACATCCATGGTATACCATGGCGAAAATCTAAAAGGCGAAATCAAGACGATATATTCCAGTCTGGATCAACGCCAGCTGTAACTTATGAGGCTCATATTTGAGGATTTAATCAGAGGTTCATCTGACAACATCCATAAAAGGATGTTGTCAGATTTTCACGCGGCTACTATTGATTTGTTTTATAGATAAAAATTTTGTTTTATCGATTAGTATCAAAATCACAGCCGAGTGTTAGTCAACATGAATATTTCATTTTTTAGATATACATCTATCATATTGAGATGATGTTTCAGGGATAGAGGTTTATTTATTTTCTGTCAGCATCTGCTCACGCACATCAGGTTGCGTCAGCGGTTCGATCTTATTTCCTTTAAATCATAAAGTCGCCCTATAAAATTCAATGCCTGACATATTTCTGACGACTCTACACATTGTCTTAACACCAATAGGCAATAAGGAATCTTTTTCCAAAATCTGTTGGTTGCGTTTTTTATGCTCCCTGGATAGCCTGAGATAAACCATACAAGGAGTGTTGTTTATGATTGCACAGGCAGAGGAAGGAACATTACGCCGGATGACGTTAGGCGAAATTAGAATGGCTCGAAGAGTGTTCGGTGATTCGATAGTCTATAGCCGTGTCTGGATTCATTGCGACAGCTATTTACCATTCAGACTACAGAAACAGAACTACGCGATGACCCCCAACGGGGAGTTATGGTACAGAAAGCCAATGTACAAAGAAGACTTTTCCGCACACTCTGTTTTCATCGAAGATAAATATGTTTTTATCCATGAGTTGGGGCATGTGTGGCAACATCAAAACGGGCAATGGGTGAGAATGCGGGGCGCATTTAGCTGGGCTGCTACATACACTTACAGACTGGATAAAGACAAGCTAACTGATTACTCTCTTGAACAGCAAGCCTCTATTTTAGCTGATTACTGGTTACTACTCGTTTATGGGATTAGTAAGTGGTCTTTCTATCAGAGACCCGGGCGCATGGGGATGTACAGGGGCGCTGATATGTTGCAGGATGTCCCCTCGCTTTACCAGAAAATCGTAACAGGGAAGGAGCGTTAATCATGAAAAACAAAATGTTTCTGGGTGTCGTATTTCTCTTAACGGGATGCCCTGGGCCTGGTGATAGGATGGTAGAGCGAGAATCAACAACGGCATTTCTCAAAGGCAATGAAGTTTGTGTTGTGTCGCCACTGGAGCCACAAGAAAGAGTCACTGCCCTGCAAATCAATAGTGATAAAAGCAATTCCCTCCACAAGATTTTTGATGATAAGTCTGTTTATGTTCCAAAAGGTGAGTGCCTTCCTGTGTTCGGCTTTAAGTTCACAACCGGAGAGCGTTACTATTTTGCCTATGATGTTCAATCTGCAAAATCAGTATCGCATTTAGTCACGGCTGATTTTTCTTATCCCAAAGAATAAGAAGGCAGAACCTCCAATCTGTTAACCAAATCGCCATGCAATACAAGCGCTTGAGTAACCAACCTGAGCAAATCAACATTGTCGCCATGCTAAACTGGCTAAACATTCCTCCAATATGAACTCTTATAAATGAGGTTATACCTGCATTGAGTCGCCTGAGCGGATGGAATCCACTGAATGGGAAATGGTTATGGCGATGCCGGTCTCTGCCGCTGGTCATCGCGCTGCTGCTGACAGGATGCGTCCGCTCTGACGCATTGTGGACGGTCACGCATGACCTCTGCATGAATAACTATCACTACCGTCGCGATCCGGCTCCCTGCCAGCAAGTCTATCTTCCGCAGGACGCCACACAGGGCTACAGCATCATCCAGAATCCCCGCCACAAGCTGCACTTTATTCTGG
>Ga0308167_1003354_pt1 | contig 12899 bp, 12 predicted proteins | sample PhyCR1_2_FD_202138 | JGI IMG/M metagenome (GOLD analysis project Ga0308167, IMG submission 202138) | Phyllosphere microbial communities from UC Gill Tract Community Farm, Albany, California, United States - DLSLRC.R1 | ecosystem: Host-associated > Plants > Phyllosphere > Unclassified | place... | reverse complement strand
GTTCCGTCTCGTCACGTCGCTCACGGCTCACGCCGGCATCGAGCAGGACCTCACATCGGTGGACGACGACGAGCTGGCCGCGATCGCCCGCTGGGCCGGCATGTACCGGGAGTTCCGCGACCTGCTGCACAGTGGTCGCGTGGTGAACGCAGACCTCGCCGATCAGGCGACCTCGCTCTCGGGGATAGTCGCCCAGGACGGTTCCGCGGCGCTGTTCACGTGGAGCAGGTTCGCGACCTCGGCGGCGGGTCAGTCGGGTCGAGTGCGCTTCCCCGGGCTCGATGCGCACGCGGCGTACAGCGTCCGGATCCGCGAGGACCTCGGCTCCGCGAGTCGGCACGGGGGCGACCCCGTGTGGGTGACCACCGCTCTGGCGGGCGCGATCGACGTGCCGGGAGTGGTCCTGAGCACTGTGGGGGTTCCTCTCCCGACCCTCAACGCGCAGCAGGCGATGCTCATCGAGATCCGGCGCACCGACAGCTGACACCCCGACTCTTCCTTCCCATCCACACGACAGAGCAGTCGAACGAGAGGAAAGCAATGAAGACCCATCGACAGAGAAGGCGAGCGGCCTCGATCACCGGGGCACTCGCCGCAACCGCACTCGTCCTGAGTCTCGCCCCCGGCGCGACCTGGGCGACTGCGGCGACGCCCACCCCGACGCCTGCGCCGGAAGCGACCCCGGTCTCCACGCCGTCACCACCCGCGGAGGACTCTCCCGAGACGCCGCCCCCGGCGGAGGACTCTCCCGAGACGCCGCCCCCGGCGGAGGAATCCCCCGAGACCACGCCCCCGACGGAGGATCCGACGCCGACCGAATCCGAGCCCGCCCCCTCGGCCTCGCCCGATGCCACCCAGGCACCGCCGGCGAAGGAGGCGGCGAAAGCCACGTCGGACGCCGACGACGGGATCTCCGAGCTGTCCGCGAAGCCCTACATGGGCTGGAGCAGCTACAGCATGCAGGTCTACGAGGGCGGCCAGTGGATCACCGCCGATCAGATCATGGCGCAGTCCGATGCCATGCACGACAAGCTGCAGGACTTCGGCTACGAATACATCAACATCGACGCAGGGTGGAACGGCGGCCAGGACGAGTACGGACGCCCGATACCCAGCACGACGCTGTTCCCCGACGGGCTGGATGCCGTGATCGACCACGTGCACGGCAACGGCCAGAAGGTCGGCCTGTACCTCATCCCCGGCATGAGCCTGGAGACCGCTCAGAAGGCGCTTCCGATCCACAACGCGCCGGGCTGCACCACCGAGAACCTGCTCAAGCAGCCCCTGCAGCAGGGTGACTACTGGGGCTTCGGCTACCGCTTGGATTTCGACAACCCCTGCACGCAGAAGTACATCGACTCGATCGCCGACCTGCTCGGCGAGTGGGGTGTGGACTTCATCAAGTTCGACAGCGTGACGCCCGGTTCCGGCATCGGCGACCTCTCGATGGATGCTCGCGAGGAGGTGGCCGCCTGGTCTGAGGCTCTCGAACGCAACGGCATCTGGTTCGAGCTGTCGTGGGCGGTCGACATCAACTACGCCGACTACTGGAAGCAGTACGCCGACGGCTGGCGCATCGACTGGGACGTCGAGTGCTATTGCGGCGACGAGGCGCTGACGACCTGGGAGAACGTCGCGCGTCTGTTCCCGCGGCTCTCCGACTGGTGGCGCCACGCCGGACCCGCCGGATGGAACGACCTCGACTCCCTCAATGTCGGAAACGGCAGGATGGACGGCCTCACCCGCGACGAACGGCGCACGGCGACGACGCTGTGGGCGACATCTGCCGCCCCGATGTACCTCGGCAACGACCTCACGAACCTCGACGAGTTCGGCCTCGACCTGATCACCAATCGCGAGGTCATAGCCGTGAACCAGGCGGGTGTCCCCGCGCGACCGGTCTCGACCGGCACGAAGCAGCAGGTCTGGTACGCACTCAACCCCGATGGCACATATACGGTCGCGCTGTACAACCTCGGTCGTGCAGACGCCGACATCACCGTCGACTGGTCTGACATCGGTCTCGACGGATCCGCGAAGATCCGCGACCTCTGGGCCGGCAAGAACCTGGGCACGGAGGCCGACGGCTTCACAGCCGAGAGCGTGCCGATCCATGGTGTGCGTCTGCTGAAGGTGACGCCAGCGAAGCAGGCCGTGCTCACGGTGAACGATGACTCGCTGCGCGTCGGCTACGACGGAGACTGGATCCGCAACGACGGCAACGAAGTCCCGGCGACATCGCAGCCGTTCACCGTCGCCGTGTCCGACACCCCGGGGGGTGGCACGCCCACCCCGCCCGCCACAGGTCTCACGGTGACGCTGAACGACGACGATGCACGCATCGGCTACAGCGGCTCGTGGGGGGACAGCAACAATCGAGGACTCGGCGATCACGGCGACGATGTGCACTACGCAGAGACCAACGGAGCGGCGTTCGAGTACACGTTCCAAGGCACCGGCATCCAATACGTCACCGAGAAGCACGAGTCGCAGGGAGAGGTCGAGATCTACCTCGACGGTCAGCTCGTGGAGACCGTGGACACGTCGCTTCCTGCGGCGGACGGCCGACTCTCGCAGCAGGTCGTCTACGGCGTCGCCGACCTCGCGAGCGGGAGCCACACCCTGCGTGTGGTGAAGAAGTCCGGCTCCTTCATGCTCCTCGACAAGCTGGTCGTCACGCTCGACAGCCAGCTGAGCACGACCTCGGGAGCCTTCAACAAGGCCGCGCCCGCCGATGTCGCCGTCGACGTGCTGCGGGATCCCGGCGAGCTCGCCTCGATCAGTGTCGCCGGCGATGCGCTCGAGCGCGACGTCGACTTCACGCTGTCAGGCAGCACGGTCACGATCCGCTCGTCGTACCTTGCGACGCTTCCCGTCGGCGATACGATCCTGGACTTCGACTTCACGGGAGACCACCTCGATGACGTGCACGCCACCGTGGCTGACGGAGCGTCCGTGGCATTCAGCTTCCGCGGAACCGGCGTCTCGTGGATCGGTCCGAAGGGCCCTGACCAGGGCACGGTCGACGTCTACATCGACGGCAAGAAGGTCGAGAGCATCGACACTCACAACGAATCGCGCGTCTCGACCCAGGAGCTGTTCTCCGTCTCGGGTCTGAAAGACAAGGAGCACACGATCAAGATCGTGAAGACGTCGGGAGACGTGCTGCGCACGGACGTGTTCCGGTACACGGTCAAGAAGGTCGGCTGATCACTGCCGGGGCGGGCCTCGCGCCCGCCCCGGCAGCACCCGTGCGCCTCGCGGATGTCCGCGTCCGGGTGCATACTCTGCGGCATGGAGATCACACTCGCACAGCCCGCGGGACTCGTCGTGAGCCCCGCATTCAGTCATGTCGCCGTCGTCCCCCCAGGGGCCACGACGATCCACATCGGCGGCCAGAACGGCGTCGACGAGACCGGCGCGCTCGTCTCGGCGGATGCCGCCGAGCAGTCGCTCCGAGCGGTTCAGAACGCCCGCATCGCCCTCGAGTCAGCGGGCGCGAGCCTCGACGACGTCATCAGCTGGACCATCTACATCCATCAGGATGCTGATCTGCGCGCTGCCTACGGCGCCGTCGCATCCACGCTCGCGCGCGACGGTGCCCCTCCCCTGGTGACCGCAGCCCTGGTGGCCGGTCTCGGCGTCCCCGGAGCAGTGATCGAGGTGAGCGCGATCGCCGCTGTCATCCGCGAATGACCTGACCCGGCGTCAGCTGTTCAGATTCTGCCCCGCACCGGCGTCCGCTCGGCCGAGTCGCCGCCGTCCGGCATGGCCATCTCGGCGCGAACACCGAGCAGTCGCACCTCACGGTCGTGATCGAGCGTGTCACCGAGAGCGAGAGCCGCGTCGACGACCTCGGCCCGCTCGGTCGTCGGCTCTGACAGCTTGCGACCCAAGGTCTTCGTCTCGAACGGTGCGTAACGCACCTTGAGGTGCACGCGGACGACCGCGCGCCCCTCGGAGGCGCAGTCGTCGAAGGCCTGCCCGGCCAGATCGACCAGCGCCGACCGCACCTCCGCGGGCGTCGTGAGGTTCTGCTGGAAGGTCGTCTCACGGCTGTGGCTGCGTGCCACCCAGGGGGTGCTGTCGACCACGGCAGGTCCGAGACCCGATCCCAGACCGTGATACCAGACGCCCATCCGGGGACCGAACTCCGCGGTGAGCTGGCCCTCATCGGCCTCAGCCAGCTCACGGACGGTCGTGATGCCGTGGGCTGCGAGCCTCTTCTGCACCTTCGGCCCCACACCCCAGAGCCCCCGCGTGGGCTTGTCTCCCATCACCTCGAACCAGTTGTCGGCGGTGAGCCGGAACACTCCTCGGGGCTTGCCGAACTCGGTGGCGATCTTGGCGCGCACCTTGTTGTCTCCGATACCGACCGAGCAGTGCAGCCCGGTCGCCTCGAGCACCGCGCTCTGAGCGAGGCGCGCGACCCCCTCAGGATCATCGGTCGTGACGCCGAGGAAGCACTCGTCCCAGCCGATGACCTCGAGCACCACCCCTGGCAGCGCGCGCAGCGTCGACATCACCTCCGTCGACGCCGACTCGTAGGCGTCGTGATCCACCGGCAGGAAGACAGCGTTCTCGGGCGCCTTGCGCGCCGCGATCTTCAACGGCATCCCGGATCCGATGCCGAACTCGCGCGCCTCGTACGACGCCGTCGACACGACGGCTCGCTCCGTGGGATCCCCCCTGCCGCCGACTATGAGGGGAATCCCCGCGAGCTCGGGTCTGCGCAGCACCTCGACCGCAGCGATGAACTGGTCCATGTCCACGTGCAGAACCCAGTCGCTCATGCATCGAGTGTGGCCCGTGTCACTCGGGAAGTCACCCCTCGCACACGATCAGCGTGCGGTGCTCAGCTGATCGAGATGCCGATCGCCGTCGCGATCACGGCGAGCAGCGGCAGAGTGCCCTGCATCGCGGCCGCCCGCAGCTTGGTGCGGTCGGAGAGCACGAGCACCAGTGCCGCGGCGAGCATCATCCCCGTGCCGGCGAAGACCAGAGTCAGCCCGATCGTCGTGAGGCCGATGATCACGAAGCCGACGCCGAGCAGCGCGGTCAGCGCCAGGAAGAGGTTGTAGAAGCCCTGATTGAAGGCGAGGGCCTTCATCGTGACGGCGTCGGCCTCGCTGGCGACGCCGAAGATCTTCCTCGTCTCAGGTTCGGTCCACTTGAGCGATTCGAGCGCGAAGATGAAGACGTGGAAGGCGGCAGCGGCCGCGGCGAGGACGAGTCCGACGATGAGCATGACTCGATCGTATCGACCCTCGCGTGCTGTCAGATCAGGAAGATCGGCAGCAGCCCGGGGTTGTGCGCGTGCACGAGCACGGCGAAGACGACAGCGTCGAAGAGCAGATGCACGGTCACGACATAGGCGAGCGAGTGCGTCCGCATGAAGATGAACCCCTGCAGTAGCGCGAACGGGATGGTGAGCAGCGGACCCCACTCGCGGTAGCCGAGCTCCCACAGGAAGGAGACGAACACGATCATCTGCAGCACGTTGGCGAGGGCATCGGGAAAGTGTCTGCGCAGCAGTGCGAACACGGTGCAGATGAAGAACAGCTCGTCCCAGATGCCGACTGCGCCGACGCCGACGAACAGCCGCGCGATGAGCTCGGGCGAGTCGACGACCGGCCAGTTCTGATAGACCCCGCTCGTGATGAAGTAGAAGGGCAGGATCAGCCAGCCGAGCACCAGGACCGCCACCAGCCAGCCCCATTGCAGGCGCCCCCATCGCCGGTGTGCACGCCAGGGGAAACCGATCGCCCGATCTCGGAAGACGAAGCGCGAGACGACGTACGGCACGGCGACCGCACCTCCGAGCGCCAGCGTGAAGCGCAGCATCGCCAGGTTGTCGAGCTCCGCCGCCAGCGGGATGACGCTCACGATGAGCATTCCGAGCGCGATCAACGAGAGGTCCCGGGTGAGCGAAGGCCGACGACTCGCTCCGATCACGCGAGCGCTCTCAGGCCGCGCGCCGACGGTCGCCGTCTGATCCGGGGACGACGGCACACGCCGTTCGACCAGCCAGGCGGCGCCGACGCCGAGCGCGAGCAGCACCCAGCCGAGCCAGGCGATCTGCACGACGAAGAACGCCGGTGCCGCAAGGCACACGAGCAGCGCAGGTGCGACGGCGGGCCAGGTGGTCGACGTGCGCTGGATGTCGATCACGCGCGCGGCTTCCGCCGATACACGAGATCGCGGATGTCGCGCCCCTTGGCGATCCCCTTGCGCTCGAAAGCCGTCATGACTCGTCCGTCGAACCGCTCCGCCCAGTCACCGTCGAAAGCGCGCTCGAACAGCGGCTCGTCGTCGAGCACGTCGCGCATCTGGAGGGCGTAGTCCTCCCAGTCGGTCGCCAGGCGGAGGAGACCTCCGTCGCGAAGCGCGCGGGCGGCGGTGTCACCGAACCCCTGGCGGACGAGCCGGCGTTTGGTGTGCTTCTTCTTGTGCCACGGGTCGGGGAAGAAGATCCAGACCTCCGCTGCGGCTTCCTCGGGCAGGTAAGACGACAGCACCTCCGGCGCATTCGCCTCGACCACACGCACGTTGCGTGCGCCCTCGCGGTCGGCATCGAGCATCGTCCTCGCCAGCCCGGCGCGAAAGACCTCGACGGCGAGGAAGTCGTCATCGGGTCGCGACGACGCCGCGGCGACGATGGCGTGCCCCTGGCCGGATCCGATCTCGACGAACAGATCGGCCGCCCGTCCGTATTCGACGGTCGGGTCGAGCCTTGCTTCAGGGTGCACCGAGGTCCACGCGACATCACGAGGGACATCCAGGAGGTAGTGCGGTCCGAGCTCTTCGAACGCGCGTTCCTGCGCGTCGGACATCCGGCCGCTGCGGCGCACGAAGGAGACCGGTTCGTCGCGGAAGGTGCGGGGTTCGGGCATGCTTCCAGGGTAGTCGGCGGCGATCGACGCCACAGACCGCGGATCAGGGCGCGGGCGCGGTGACGAAGTCGATCAGCTCTTCGACCCGGCCGAGGAGCGCGGGCTCGAGGTCGCGATACGTGTGCACCTTCGACAGGATGTGCTGCCAGGCCCGACCGGTGTCGCCCTGCGTCTCGTATGGCCAGCCGAACGCACGACAGATCCCGGTCTTCCAGTCCGTCCCCCGGGGGATCTCCGGCCACTTCGCGATTCCGAGAGCCCGCGGGGTGACGCACTGCCAGACGTCGACGAACGGATGGCCGACGATGCGTACGTGCTTTCCATGCGGTCCGCGGGCGACCGCATCGGCGACGCGCGACTCCTTCGACCCCGGCACGAGATGATCGACGAGCACCCCGTAGCGCCGGGAGGCGGTCGGCGGCTCGGCGGCGAGCAGCTCATCGAGCAGATCGACTCCCTGCAGGAACTCGACGACCACGCCCTCGACCCGCAGATCTGCGCCCCACACCTTCTCGACGAGCTCGGCGTCGTGCTTGCCCTCCACCAGGATGCGGCTGGGCAGTGCGACCCTGGCTCGCTGGTCAGCGGCCACGAAGGATCCGGATGCCGTGCGCCGGAGTCCCTGCTCCTTCGCTGCGGGGACTGTGAGGCGAACAGGCGATCCGTCGATCAGGAACCCGCCGCCCAGGGGGAAGAGGCGCTTGCGCCCGACTCGGTCTTCGAGCTCGACGTTGCCGCCCTGCACCCGCGTGACCGCTCCGCAGAATCCGTCCTGCGCGACCTCGACGACGAGATCGAGCTCGGCCGCAACCTGAGGAACCGGCTTCGCTGCGCGCTCACGCCAGCCGGCCGCGAGCACATCCGATCCATACCTGTCGTCCATGCCATCCAGCGTATGTGTCTCCGCTGAGGGCGAACGGCTATCCCCGCTCGGAAGCTGTCGCGTGTCGGTCTCAGTGCATAGACTCGTGCCATGGGGCTCGGCTGCCGGTCGGAGGGAACACGATGAAGACACGGTGGCTCGCGCTGGCCGCGCTGACCGCGGCAGCGGCCGCAGGGGCGTTCTCCGCCTCGGCCGCGTCTGCGACCGATCCGGTCACTCTCGACTCGGGGTACGTGACCGACGACGCCGACGTCCTCAGCGCGAGCGAAGAGGATGCTGTCGAGGCGCGACTCCAGACGCTCAGCGACAACTCCTCCTCCGACCTCTTCGTCGTCCTCGTCGACGACTTCACCTCGCCGTCCGACAACATCGCCTGGGCCGACACCGTCGCAGAGAGCAACAACCTCGGCTCCGAGCAGTATCTTCTCGCCATCGCGGTGGACGGACGCAGCTACTACATCTCGGCCGCCCCCGACGGTCCGCTCAGCGACAGCAAGCTCGACGATGTGGAAGACAAGATCCAGGGCCTGGCCGCGCAGGAGGACTGGGAGGGCATGATCGTCCTCGCTGCCGACGAGATCGAGGGTGACGGCGGGGCGGGCGCTCTGCGAGCCACCCTGATCGTGGTCGCTGTCATCGCACTCGGCCTGGTCGTGTGGCTCGTCATCGCGCTCGTACGCCGCTCGCGGAGGAACGCCGAGATACGCAGGCGCGGGGCCATGCCGGAGAAGCCCGATCCGAACGATCCGTTCTCGACTCTGACCGACGAGCAGGTGCAGACGCAGGCAGGTGCTGCCCTCGTGCAGGCCGACGATGCGATCACCTCGAGCCGGGAAGAGCTCGGCTTCGCCGTCGCGCAGTTCGGCGAAGCGGCCACCTCGGCGTTCACCGGCGCCGTCGAGACCGCCAAGGCCAAGATGTCGGAGGCCTTCGATCTCAAGCAGAAGCTCGACGACGAGATCGAGGACACCGTCCACGATCGTCGCGCGTGGCACATCCGCATCATCCAGATCTGCGACGAGATCGACGATGTTCTCGACGAGAACACCGAGGCGTTCGACGCCCTTCGCAAGCTCGAGCAGAATGCACCGCAGGAGCTCGAGCGAGTGAAAGGTGAGCGGGCAGCGCTCCAGCCCCTCCTCGACGGCGCGGCCGCTGCTCTCTCGGCTCTCGCCGACACCTACGACTCGACGGCTCTGTCGACCGTCGCAGACAACCCGGCGCAGGCCCAGGAGCGCGCGCTGCTCGCAGACCGTTCGATCGAGGCCGCAGCACAGGCGATCGCCGCGGGAAGGTCGGGCGAGGCCGCCTTCGCAATCCGCACGGCCGAGCAGTCCGTCGCACAGGCGGCTCAGCTGGATCAGGCGATCACCGCGCTCGGCTCCGAGCTGACGGACATCGAAGCGCAGGCGCAGGCCCTGGTGACCGAGCTGCAGGCAGACGTCGCCGCCGCGCAGCAGCTGCCAGACCCTGACGGAGCGATCGCCTCGGTCGCCACGGCGACCGTCCGCCAGCTGCAGCTGGCCCAGACCGGCCTCGCCGGAGCCTCACGCGACCCCCGGCGGGTGCTCGACGCCCTCACTGCCGCGAACACGCAGATCGATGCCGCGATCGCCCAGGGCACGCAGGCCGCGGAGCGTGCCCGTCGAGCCCAGCAGATGCTCGAGCAGACGTTGACCCAGGCCGGCTCCGAGATCCGCGCGACCCGTGAGTACATCGAGACGCGCCGCGGCACGGTCGGGTCGACCGCACGAACCCGGCTGTCGCAGGCCGAGGCCTCCCTCACCCAGGCACTGAACCTGCGCGCGACCGACCCCGTGGCGGCGCTCACCGAAGCCGGTCGCTCGCTCGATCTCGTCCGTCAGGCCACGTCGTCCGCGCAGGCCGACGTCGAGGCGATGAATCCGAGCCGCTACCAGAACGACAGCTGGGGCGGCGGAGGCGGCAGCATCTTCGGCGGATCCGGTTCCGGCGGCTCGGGCCTCGGCGGCGACATCCTCGGCGGCATCATCGGCGGTCTGCTCTCCGGTGGTGGAGGCGGCGGTGGCTCCTCCCGCAGCAGCAGCTGGCGCTCCAGCGGAGGCGGCGGTTTCCGCAGCTCCGGTTTCGGCGGAGGCGGCGGCAGCCGCTCCAGTGGCCGCAGCGGCCGTTCGGGAGGACGACGCTTCTGAACCGCACACACATCGACCCCAGACATCGAGTCCGACCCTCTGAAAGGAACCACGCATGACCAAGCAGTCCATCTTCGGACGTATCTCGACCCTCGTCCGCGCGAACATCAACTCCCTCCTGGACTCTGCGGAAGACCCGCAGAAGATGATCGACCAGCTGGTTCGCGACTACACGAACAGCATCGCCGATGCGGAGTCGGCCATCGCAGAGACCATCGGCAACCTGCGCCTGCTCGAGCGCGACCACGAAGAAGACGTCCAGGCGGCCACCGAGTGGGGCAACAAGGCCCTCGCCGCCAGCCGCAAGGCCGACGAGATGCGCACCAAGGGCGACGCGGCCGACGCCGACAAGTTCGACAACCTCGCGAAGATCGCTCTTCAGCGTCAGATCAGTGCCGAGCGCGAGGCGACCGGGGCCGAGCCCCAGATCGCGGCACAGACCGAGATCGTCGACAAGCTCAAGTCCGGCCTCAACGGCATGAAGGACAAGCTCGGCGAGCTCAAGAACAAGCGCAGCGAGCTGCTCGCCCGCGCGAAGGTCGCCGAGGCGCAGACGAAGGTCCAGGACGCGGTCTCGTCGATCAACGTCCTCGACCCCACCAGCGAGCTGGGCCGTTTCGAAGACAAGGTCCGCCGCCAGGAGGCCCTTGCCCAGGGCAAGATCGAACTCGCGGCCTCCAGCCTCGACGCGCAGTTCGAGAGCCTCGAAGACCTCGGTGAGCTCACCGAGGTCGAGGCTCGTCTCGCCGAGCTGAAGGCGGGCGGCTCCGCCCCTCGTCAGGCCATCGAAGGCTCCTGATACACCTGCGGGTGCCTCGGATCCTCGTGTCCGAGGCACCCGCTCCTCTTCACAGCTGGAGGCACCCATGGTGCGTTTCCTCGTCGTCCCGCAATGGCAGGGCTCCCCTGCCCCGCGCGCGATGCTCCTCGTCGACGGCGCCTCGGCGATCGCCGGCGATCTTCCGCGCGCGGCGACCACCGTGCTCGATGTGCCGGTGGAGGCGGGCGAGTCCCTGGGCACGGGCGTTCGACGCCTCAGCGCGCTTCTTCGCACCAGAGAACTCGTCGATGCGAGCATGACGGCCGACACGGTGATCATCGGCGGCGACTGCAGCGTGACGGTCGCCGCCCTGGCGGCTCTCCCCGGCGGCACCGATGACCTCGCCGTCGTGTGGTGCGACGCCCATGCCGATATGCACACGCCCGACACCTCCCCCTCCGGCGCGTTCTCGGGCATGGCGCTCCGAGCCGTGCTGGGAGAGGGAGAACCTCAGCTCACGCTCGCGCCCGGAATCGCACGCGATCGGGTGGTCACGGTGGGCATGCGCAATCTCGACGATGCCGAGGTCACTGCTCTCGACGGACTCACGCAGCTCTCCGTCGAAGATCTCGACTCGCCTGATGCCCTGGCCGACGCGGTCGAGGCGACCGGCGCACGCCGCGTATGGGTGCACATCGACGTCGACGTGCTCGATCCCGCCGAGATCGCCGGCGTCTCCTCCCCTGCCCCGTTCGGGCTCGCGCCTGCGGCCCTCAGCGCAGCGATCCGCGCGCTGCGGTCACGCGTGCCGCTGGCCGGCGCGACCATCGCCGGATTCGCCCCGCGGTCGCCCGCCGATGCGGTCGACGACCTGGGAGCGCTGCTCCGCCTCGTCGGTGCTGTCGCATGACGGCTGACTGGCGGCCCGCTGCCGAGCTCGCCCTGGCGCGCGGTCGACGACTCGACCGGAGAATCCCCTCGTTCCTCCTCCGCTCGCCGGTCAGTCGGATCGGATACTGGTGGGGCACGGCGGTCGGCTGGATCTGGGGCTCACTGTGGAGCACGGGCCCCGTGGAACGACGAGCAGGCCTCTGGGTGTTCCGAGGGATGCCGAACTGGACGTTCAATCGCGGCGGGGTCTGCGTGGGCGGCTGCTTCCTCACCGGTGACGCCCGACCCAGCGACGCGATGCTGCGCCACGAGGCGGTGCACAAAGCACAGTGGCTGCGCTATGGATTCCTGCTTCCGGTGCTCTATCTCTTCGCAGGCCGGGATCCCCTGCACAACCGCTTCGAGATCGAAGCGGGCCTCGAAGACGGCAACTACGTCCGCCGCAGCCGCCCTCAGCCGTAGACGGGCAGCCGTAGACGGGCAGAGCCCTGATCCGTAGAGGGCAGAGCTCTCAGCTGCACACAGGCAGAGCCATCAGCCGTAGACGGGCAGAGCCCTCAGCGGTCGACGGGAAGAAGTCCGAACCGTTCGGGGGCGTAGATCTGAGCGGGCTGGATGTCGAGGGTGCCGGTCAGGTGCTCGACGATGTCGGCCGTGCCGAGGTAGCCGCCGAGAAGGGTGATGTGGGTCTCGAGCTCGTCGTCGCAGAGCATCTCGTCAGCCCAGGCGCAGGTTGCTCGCGCGAGCGCCTGTCCGGGCGCGCAGGCCCGCCCGGTTCCGGGTGCTCCCGATCGCTGGGCTCGAGCGAGCCAGGTGACGGTCATGCGTCCGGGAGCGTCGATCACGCCGATGTCCGATGCGTCGGCGACCTCGATGAAGATCCGGCCCGATGCGCACAGCGGCAGAGTCGTGAGGAAGACCTCGAGTTCGGCGAGCGAATGCTCGTCGGCGGTCACCAGGTGGTGAGCGCGACGACGTGCGGCGCGGCGCTCGGCACGCGTGCTGCGGGTCTCGAGGAAGGTCTCCATGATGCATCCATCATACAGGACGCGAAGGGTTGCCTAACCTTGCTCAGCAACTTCTTCCACGAGCGCCGCCCGAAGAGCCTCGAGCTCCTGATCCGTCATGCCGTTCGCGCGAAGGTAGCCGGCGGCCGAGCCCCACCGCTCGTCGACCTGCTCGAGCAGCGCCCTCATCACGGGCGCAGGCGACTGCGTGGCCAACGCGACCGCGTGCACCGCCTGCGGATGCTGCGACCTCAGGTACGCGGCGATGCGATGCGACCGCTCGGCCGGCAGCAG
>Ga0308167_1003353_pt1 | contig 12900 bp, 9 predicted proteins | sample PhyCR1_2_FD_202138 | JGI IMG/M metagenome (GOLD analysis project Ga0308167, IMG submission 202138) | Phyllosphere microbial communities from UC Gill Tract Community Farm, Albany, California, United States - DLSLRC.R1 | ecosystem: Host-associated > Plants > Phyllosphere > Unclassified | place... | reverse complement strand
GGTCGTGCTTTACCCAGGCAAAGCAGCCCTGCGGCGGCATCTTTTCCGCGGGTTTTAACCCCAGCTGCGCGATCAGCTGTGGGGTAAAACAGAGATCCCCGCCGGCATTTACCGTGACGCTGAAGGTACCTTTAAACTCACCGTTAACGCTAAGATCGAGGACATTTTCGCCAGCAGGAAAGCGCGCGTTGTTATCCAGTATGCCCAGCTGGGCGGGGTCGATGCCGCGCGCTTTCAGTAGTTTTACCGCCAGCGACTCCTGGTCTGTGGCTGCGCTTTTGTTGTCATCCGGCTCGCGCGCCAGCGGCGGTGGCGTTTTATTCAGCGGCGGCAGCGCCACATTGCTCAGCACCTCTGCCGGCAGCGCCAGCAGAACCAGAACGCAGAGCGGTGCCGGCCTCAGAGAACAGGACGACATGGTAGTCAGCTGCCGTGGCTGACGGGCATGTCAACCTTGCCGATTTCAAACCCGTACTGCGAGAGGGTCTCAAAGCGCACCTTGCTCACATTGGCCAGAGCTTTGGCATCAGATACCACTACAGCCAGCGTCTCGCCCGGCAGCAGGTAGCTTTTCGTTATTTTGCCTTTTTGCCCGCCGGGAAGTAGCGCAATATCTTGTCCAAGCCTGATGACGTAAGCCGAGGCGTTGTGAACCGTCATTTTTCCGCCGCCCACCGACCATGCCAGCGCTTTCCACGGGTCGGCGGCAGCTGCCAGCGCACGCGGACGAATAATCAGCGGGAGATCCTGGCGCACGTTGATACTGACCGTATTTTTTCCGGACTCTGAAACTAAAGGAAGCCCTTCAAACGTGACCCGTTTTATATGCTCCACGCTTAGCGGCTGCTGGCTTGACAGCACAAAGCGCACCCGCTGGGTCTTCCCTGCGCCAACCCGTACTACCGGCTGGGTAACCACCACCTGCGGCTGCTTATCGTCATCCAGATCGGTGACTTTGACATACAGCAATGCCTCCCGATCGTCCGTATTGGTCACATTAATACTGCCGCCGCCCTTCTCCTCATCAATTAATATCATGGAGGTTTGCGGCTGCATCACAGCGAAGGCAGAATGAAAAAATAGCAGTGAAACGAGTGAAAATAATAGCGGAGGAAAAATTTTAAGCAAAATATTCATCCTTGATGCTTAATCTGATAAAAAGCCACCGGCCCACCAGCCTGAGCTGAACTGTTTTGCCGGTGGCATGATTAATTATAAGTAGATAATATCAACCGACGCGATACCATTAAGTTCGGCTTCCTGCACATTGCCAATGTCCTTAAGGGCATTAATAGTTGGAGTAACAGTCATGCTGAAAAGCTTATTGGTAGCCGCCGCATGACCATTTTCCTCCGTCGAACCCATATCAAAGCCTGCTGTTTTAATCACGCTGGCATTTGACATTAACACTTCTGAAATTCCCTGCACCGGTAGGAATAGGCCATTTTCCTGACGTAAGGCAAAGGAAACAGGAGGCTTGCCGTCTACCTGGCTTGCCTTAGGATCCAGTCTCAGCGCGTAGCTTCCCAGCTGCACGTTGCCTTTTTTACCCAGTGAAAACGACGCACTGTCCTCGCCACCTGAAAGATCGGAGAATTTAATGCCCGTCTTCATGGCCGCCGGACACTTCAACGTGATGTTGATTGTCTGCGATTTATCTTTCAGTTCGGTGGCTTTATCTTGGTTAAGGCTGCTGATATCGATATCACCAAAAGTAACGCCTTGACCACCGGTGCTGATTTCGCAAGCAGACGGGACAAGCTTGCCGCTCACCTGCAGATTTACCGATGAGTTGGCCATAGCCTGGCCAGAAGCGATAACGACGAGGATTGATGCGGCAAGCGCAGTCATTTTTTTCATTGCAATAGTCCTTTATTTTAAACATTGTGACCTGACCACACGCAGATAATGCGGCAGTATCAGTCTGGAAATAATCAGCAGTTAAGCAACAACAACCGATGCTTAGCGCTGACCATCAGGCGCGTTCCTTTCCTAAAAATAAGAAACAGAACACCTTTAATACACCTAAAGCCTTAAAGCTTACAAATGTATTTAAGGTGTTTCATTTACCAAAAGACTCCTATTTAAAATGATTAATGGAAATTCAATTCCAAAAATAAGGCGAATAACACCTACTAAGTTAATCGTGGCGTATAATAACATGCCAGCTTATTAAATCCACAGACCACTCCCCGACAGGCAGGAAAATAATAAATACTACAAAAAAAAGCTTTTTAATTAGAATTTAATATCGCAATAAGCAGTCATTATTAATAACGCGATACGAATGATATCTCTGCTGCTGTACCCATAGTTAAAACCCCCTTATAAACAGAAAAAAACAATCATATATCCTACTAATTTCTAAACCAGTTCCACTGGATAAACTAAGGCCCGGATAACAGGAAAAAAAAACACCGCTCGAAAGCGGTGTTTTTTGGGGGGTTATTCAGCCGCATCGCGCCGCAGCCAGTCGCCGCTGGCGATATGCTGCCTGCCGGAGACGGAACGCTGATACACATAAAGCCAGGCGCTGCCATACGGCGTTGGCACCAGCTCCCGCTTGTACTCTCCGCCTTTGGTTCTCAACACATCCAGCTCGCCCAGCGTGGAGGCGTCGATGCGGTAGACTTCGCAGTAGACCTGACCTTCACCGTGAACCACGCCCGGGTAGAGCCCGAGGTTATAGAGCGCGTAGCCGTCGATCTGATGATCGCCCAGCCACTGCCCGTTGGTCATCCAGTGACTGTTGCCCTGCTTGCGCCGCAGGCTGCCATAAACGATTATTCGCATTGCTAAAACTCAAACTGATAGAGCACGTCCAGCGCCTGGTCGATACCAGACACCGCTTCCAAATAGAGTTTGGGCATCAGGCGGTAACGCAGCGTTAACGTCGCCAGTGAATCAAATATGCCAACACCGTATTTTACCTGTAGACCCGGCAGCACGTAGCCGCTGACCTGCACCTGCTGGCTGTCGCCAACCCCTGCAGTATCCAGCGCCAGGTTGCTGACGCCGAAGGTCTCCCCGATTTTACCCACAACCTGACCACTTTGTGCAACCCCCAATCCGACCAGCGCTGAAGTTAATGCGTCACTGTCGCTGCCGGAGGCGCCTAAACCCTGGCCGCGCAGCAGATAGGAGAGTGCCTCCTGCTGGGATTTCGCCGGGTCGGAGAAGATCTCAACCTTGGGTTCATCCGCCAGCCCGGTGACGCGCACCCCGGCGGTGACATCATCCTCGGTGGCTTCCGGGTTACGGATCGCTTCCATATTGATGTAAGGCTGGTCCGGCGGGCCGGAGAACTGCAGCTCGCCCTTGCGCACCAGCAGGTCCTGCCCGTAGGCGTGGAAGCGACCGGACGGAATGTTGATCTGCCCGTTCAGCCCGAGGCCACGCTTATCCTGCACCAGCTTAAGATCGCCGTTGAGCTTCGCTTTCAGGCCAAAGGCGCTGAGGCGCACATCGTTGCCGACGTGGATGATCAGATTGCTGTTGATCGGGATGGCGGTGGACTTCGGCGCAATCGGCTTGAGGTCTTTATCCAGCAGCACTTCGTCGGAGGAGACGCCAACCGCGCTCTCCGGCACCTCCTGCACCGTAATGCGCGCCCACGGGATGTCGACGCGGCCATCGAGATTAAACAGCTGCGGCGTGGCTTCAAACACCAGGTCCGGCGACACGTCCATACGCACCATCGGCGGCACGGTGACGCGCACTTTATCGCCCTTGGCCGCCACGCGCGCACGCCAGGCATCCAGCTGGCTCCAGTCGGCGTCACCGTTCAGCGCTATCTGCCCTTGTGAGGTCTGGATCAGCCCCTCCAGCGTCGAACTCATGCCGTTGAACACCATATTCAGATTGGCTGCCGTCAGATCAACCGGCATAAAGCTGCCGTCGACATCGACATTGCGCAGCCCCAGCTGGCCGAACACCTGCGGTTTCTGCAGATTGCCGCCAAGGCGCAGGTTGCTGCTCAGCACCCCGGCGATTTTCTCGCCCTGCATCAGCGCCGGGTTGAGCATCGCCAGCGACAAATTGGCAATATTGATATTGCCGGAGAGCGTGCGCTTGCCCTGCGGGTCGGCAATCTGCACGTTACCGTCAAGCTGGCCGTTACCCGCGATGCGGATCAGCCAGTCGAGCTGCGCGCGGCCATTTTTCAGCGCCGCATTAAGGTTCAGCGTGTCGAAGGCGACCGGCAGCGTGTTGCCCTGCACATCCTGCTCCACTTTCACCCCGCTGCCCTTCAGCGCGATGCGCCCGGTCGGCAGTGCGCCATCGGCAGTCCAGGAGACATCGGCATCGCCGTTGAACACGCCGCGCAGCTGGGTGGCTTCCGGCATAAACGGTTTGATCATCGCCAGGTCAAAGCGATTCAGCACCACGCGCGCGTTGCCGGAAGGGCCCGCTTCCACCGTCTGCGGCACGCACAGCTCGGCGTTCGGGTTCTGCCAGCAGTGTGGGCCAATCTTCACCGTCTGGGCGCTGTTGAGATAGTCGAGCGCGATAGCGCGGGTTAAGCGCCACTCGCCAACCGGGGTATCAAAGCGGGTGTTGTTGAGATTGCCCTGCCAGCGCTGGGTGGCGCGGTCAAAGCTGCCGTTCAGCGCCAGCTGGCCGGAAACCGGTTCACCTTTGAGATTGAGCTTGAGCTGATGCTGCTTCTCCGTGCCGCTGGCATCAAGGGTCAGCAGATCCACCGCCAGCGCATCCTGCTTCAGCTGCTCGACGCGCAGCGCCAGTTTGCCCTGCACCTGCTCGCCGGAGCTGACGTCGCCATCCAGCTTGATGCGGCCAATGCGCATCGCCTGCCAGCGCAGCCCGCTGGCGGTAAGGTCGGCCAGCAGCTGTGGGGTTTTCAGGTCGCCACGGGCGCGGAGAGTGCCTTTCGCTACACCGCCCAGCCCCGGCAGCGCATTGTCGAGATGCTGCGCATCGATATTGGCATCAAGGTTCAGCTTATCGCCGAGTGAGCCTTTCACATCAACGTTGTTACGCCCCAGCACCAGTTTGATGCCGGGAATATTCCACTGGTTGTAGCTGTTGCCGTACAGCGAACCGTCGGCGCTGACCGCGTTGTTTCTGACGTTGCCTTTCAGCTTCAGCTCGGGCACGCGCATCTGCCAGCTGCCGCCGTACAGGCTGCCGCGCGTGGTGATTTTGCCGTCCAGCTTCGCTGGCCAGTCCGGGTACTGCTTCGCGGTATTGATGCCGCTCAGCAGCAGTTCGCTGTGCCAGCTGACCGCCTTGCTCCAGTCCACCAGCGCGCTCAGGTCAGCATTGCCCTGAAGCGCCGCCAGCCGCAGCTTATCCAGCGCAAACTGCTCAACGTTGCCTTTACCGTCCAGCGTCAGGGTGGCAGGAGGAATGCCCTGGCCCTGCAACGCCGCCTTCAGCGACATCACGTAATCGGTGGCTTTGCCTTTGAAGGTGAAGTTGAGGTTATCCGCCTGATACTGTGCCACGCCGTCCAGCGGCCAGCGCAGCTGCGGGCTTTGCAGCGTCATATTCAGCGGCAGGCCGATTTCAGCCAGCTGCGTATCCGCATCCAGCTGGGCGCGCACCGGGCCGGAGAGATTCAGCGCCAGCTTGAGGCTATCGCGCAGCCCGCCGTCCAGCGTCATCTTGATTTTTTCGCCCTTGATGGGATCGATATTCAGCGCGCTGTAGAGGTTGAAGCTGACCGGCCAGCTGCCGCTCAGCGTGGCCTGCCCCTGTGCGTTAAGCTGCCCCTGCGGTGAGTCAATGTCGAGGGTTTGCAGCTGCAGCAGGCTGTTTTCGCTCTTCGCCTTCAGCATCAGGCGGTTGACCGCAATATCGGTATCGCCGGTGATGCGCAGCTGCTCGCCGAGGATCTGCTGCACCTCGACATCCAGCGGCATCGTGAATTCCGGCAGGTCCGGCAGCAGCGGTTTAGCAAACAGCGCCTTCAGGGTTTCACCCAGCGGCTTTTCATCCGGCTGAGGATCCTGCACTTTTGGCTGGACCACCTGCTCGTTGGCGACTTTTGCCGCTTTCGGCAGCGCGATCAGCAGCCCCTGAATATGGGTCGGGGTCAGCGTCAGGCTGCGCTCCTGCCAGTGCATTCCGCTGGTGAAGTCGGCGAGAGAAATGGCGGTATCATCAATTTTCAGATTGATGTTGTGCAGTGCCAGCCTGCTAAGAGTGAGCGGATAGGGGGTGCTGATCTCCCCGCTGCTGCTCTCTTCCTCAACCGGTGGCGTGGCGGCCGGGGCCATTTTTTTGCTGTCCACCACCACATTGACGTCCTTCAGCGACAGGTCGTTGACGCAGAACGCGCTCTCTTTCAGGCAGCTTAGCTTGAGCGCAAGATGGAACTCCCCGGCGTTAACCGTGACGCCCGGCATCTCATACTTCAGCCCTTTGACGGTGAGATTACGCCAGCCACCGTCCACCTGCTGGATATCCAGCCCCGGCACCCAGCGTGCAGCGCCGTTCAGCACCAGATGCAGACCGGTGGTGGTGCCGAGTAAAAAGGCAACGCCGCCCAGCAGCAGTACCACAAAAACCCCAATGCCAATCAGGCCCTTTTTCCACCACTTCATAGTTCAGGCCCCAGTCCAATGTAAAACTGAATATCGCGATCGTCCTGGTCGCCAATTGGCCGGGCAATGTCCAGCTTGATTGGCCCAACCGGCGACTGCCAGCGCACGCCAAAGCCCGCGCCGGTTTTGAAATTACTCTGCTTGATGTCGTTGACGGCTTCGCCCGAATCGACAAACACCGCCCCCCACCATTTTCCTGACACGTTGTATTGATACTCCAGCGAGCCGGTCGCCAGTTTGGAGGCACCGGTCAGCTTGCCTTCGTCATCGCGCGGCGAAATACCCTTGTATTTATAGCCACGAATGCTGCGATCGCCCCCGGCGAAGAAGCGCAGATCGGGTGGGACCTTGCTGAAGTTGTTGGTTTCTATCCAGCCGAGGTTACCGCGCACCACAAAGCGGTGTTTATCTTCCAGCGTGCGGATCCAGACGTTCTGCGCCTGCATCACGGCGAAGTCGATATCGGAGCCCCAGGTGGTATCGGAGACATCCAGCGAGTAGCGCTGGGAATCACCCCAGGTTGGCATCAGCCCACCGCGCGAGCGGGTGCGGTTAACGCTGACGCCAGGGTAGATCAGCATCGTGGTGTTGGTGACGCTGCCCTGGGTAAAGTGGTCGAGGCTCCAGCGCAGATTAATCGCCCGCTGCCAGCCGCTGGAACTGTCCCAGTAGCGCGAGGCAGCCAGCGTGCTGGAGTCGGCTTTGGTGTCGTTGAGATCGGTGCGCTTCAACCCGCCCTGCAGCAGGTAGTACTGCTCGAGGGGGCTTTTGCGCAGCGGCATTTTATAGCTGAAGTCCAGCTGCTGCTCGGGGGCAGAAATATTGGCGCTGGTGCTGAAGCTGTGGCCACGATCGTTGACCCACGGCTTTTTCCACGTCGCTTTGACGCGTGGGCCCACGTCGGTCGAGTAACCTACACCGGTCTCAATGGTGTTTTCGGTGCGCGGCGACACCACGCCATGCAGCGGCAACACTTTGCTGTCGCGCGCCTTATCAAACTCGGGGGCCACCACCACCGAGTTAAACCAGCCGGTCGCCGACAGGCGGCGATTCAGTTCGGCCAGGTCGCGGGAGTTGTAGTAATCGCCTTGTTTAAACGGCACCAGGTTTTGCAGATAGTCTTCGCGGATTTGCGAACCGGAGAAGCTGACGTCGCCAAAGCGATAGCGCTGGCCGCTGTCATAGTCGAGGTCCCAGAAGGCTTCACGCCGCTCTACCGACACCCCCAGCTGGCTTTTACGGTAGTCGCCGTCAAAGTAGCCTTTGCGCAGCGCCAGATTGCTCAGCGAGCTTTTGAATTTTTCATAGTCGCTGTGGTTGAGCACCGTCCCCAGCGGCGGTTTTCCGCTTTTCACCAGCTTTTGATAGTCTTCGTCTGTGCGGGCGCCGCCGCGCAGGATCACGGTTTCTCCCGCCAGTTTTACCGGCTCACCAGGGGTGACTTTTGCCAGCAGCAGCGGACGCTTTCCGCCAGGAGGAGGAGGTTGCAGTTCGAAGTCGATCTCAGGTTCGTAGTATCCCAGCGCCTTCAGGCCCTCTTTCACCGCTTCGCTCACTCGCGAGCGGAAGCGGCCATCGGAGGTCACTTCATCATTAGTGATGGTGGATAAACGCGCCCTGACATTCTTCTGTAACTCCCCTGATAACCCTGTCACCTGCAAACGAACGTTCGCTGCCTCTACGGCAGGCGCAACGATCAGCAGGCAAGACATGCAAACCACATGAACTCTTGGCACGCTTACTCCCGTTTTTATTGCCAGCCCGCAATCCACCGGGCTTAACCTGATAATCCCATTATGCGACCATTGTGCTGCAACAGCTTTCAACCCTGCATGAATCACTGTGGCTAAGTAGCATCTAAACCTAAGACAAATTTTGTGCCTATTGTGTGCAAAGTCACGGTACGTTACAACACAGTATCGCGATTGCGGGTAAAAGGAGTGTAACGCGCTATGGCGATCGGACAAGTCGCCGCACTTTTTCTCCGCGCGCAATCCACTCCCGCAACTGCCGTAATTGTAAGCGCTCGCCGGCACAGTTATAATCTGCCGACAGGGCGCACCGCGCCCTGATTACCCTTCTGCTCCGGCGCACTTGCCGAACCGCAGACATTTTTGGCACGGATAGCCCTGATCGACCCGATTCGACATCATCCTGCGCGCTGCCCAGGCCAAAAATGACAAGTGATTAACCCGGCCCACTCTGACCGCGAGCCTATTCTCACCGCCACAGAGCCGAGCCAAATAATGGATGTTCTATGTTAGACAGCTTGCTTGTCATCGTACTGCTGATTGCCATCAGCTCATTTTTCTCTCTGTCAGAAATTTCTCTGGCGGCTGCCCGCAAAATTAAACTTAAGCTGCTGGCGGACGAAGGTAACATCAACGCGCAGCGCGTAATGAAGATGCAGGAAACCCCCGGCATGTTCTTTACCGTGGTGCAGATTGGCCTGAACGCCGTCGCCATTCTTGGTGGTATTGTCGGCGATGCCGCGTTCTCCCCCGCTTTCCGCTCGCTGTTTGAACGCTTCTTCGAGCCGGAGATGGCGGAGCGCATTAGCTTTATCTGCTCCTTCACCGTGGTCACCAGCCTGTTTATTCTGTTTGCCGACCTGTTCCCTAAGCGCCTTGGCATGATCGCGCCGGAAACCGTGGCGCTGAAGATCATCAACCCGATGCGTTTCTGCCTGTTTCTGTTCCGCCCGCTGGTGTGGTTCTTTAACGGCGGGGCTAACATCATCTTCCGCCTGTTTAAAATCCCGCTGGTGCGCAAAGACGACATCACTTCCGACGATATCTATGCGGTGGTGGAGGCGGGCGCGCTGGCTGGCGTGCTGCGCAAGCAGGAGCATGAGCTGATCGAGAACGTGTTCGAGCTGGAGTCGCGCACCGTGCCTTCATCGATGACCTCCCGCGAAAACGTGGTGTGGTTTGACCTGCACGAAGATGAGGGCAGCCTGAAAGAGAAGATCGCCCGCTTCCCGCACTCCAAGTTCCTGGTGTGCAACGAAGATATTGACCACATTATCGGTTACGTCGACTCGAAAGAGCTGCTGCTGCGCGTGCTGGGTAATCAGAGCATGGCGCTGAACAGCGGCGTGCAGATCCGCTCGGCGCTGATTGTGCCGGACACGCTGACGCTCTCTGAAGCGCTGGAAAGTTTTAAAGCGGCGGGTGAAGACTTCGCGGTGATCATGAATGAATACGCGCTGGTGGTGGGCATTATCACCCTCAACGACGTGATGACCACGCTGATGGGCGACCTGGTCGGCCAGGGAATGGAAGAGCAAATTGTCGCGCGCGACGAGAACTCATGGCTGGTAGAGGGCGGAACGCCAATTGATGACGTGATGCGCGTGCTGCATATCGACGAGTTCCCGCAGTCCGGCAACTATGAAACCATCGGCGGCTTTATGATGTTTATGCTGCGCAAAATTCCAAAGCGCACCGACTTCGTGAAGTTCCACGGCTTTAAGTTTGAAGTTGTCGACATCGACAGTTACCGCATCGACCAGCTGCTGGTGACACGCATTGATGCACGCCCGACTACGCCGGCGCTGCCGAAAGATCCTGAAGAGAGTGCGGTTTCGTAGAATGCATTGAGAATGGTGTAAGGGTGGTTTGCGGTCGAGGCATGCCTCGACCCTACTTGTCTGGGTCAGGCATGCCTGACCCTGAATCTTTTTTATCAGTTAAACTCAGTCTGCAGGCGCAGAACCTGACGGTTAACTTCTGACATCACGCTGTAGTGCTGTTTATCCTTGACGCGGGGAATAAGGATCTTGCCCTTATCGAACTCAAACGCGCCCACATCCTTGATATACAACCTTCCCCGGAACAACGTTTTGACGTATTTAGCGACCTGAAATGGATTATATCGCTGGAAGATCTTCATTCTGTTTTTACTCCTGAACGTATAGCGTACGCTTCATCGTGACCAAGCACGGTACGAAGTGGTGAAGCGCAAAGTGACTACAATATAGAACAACATTCGTTGCCGATGTTCCTAAAAGCGATTTTTTTTACTGTTTTTACACATCATGACAGAACTCTCTGTTACCTGAACGTACCTGCGCAGTGTAAACCTTCAATACATAGGGTTTTGTGCGATCTGTTGCAAAGATGTTGTTTCGATGCGACAGCAGCATCATCCGCGCTTATTATTGCAGAACCATGACTAACTGGTCGGATCACATCGAAACTCGGGAGCCATCATGACAACAGCCCGCCAACTGGCAGCTACGCTTTGCCTTTTTATCCCTTTTACCGTCGCCGCGCACAACTTCAACATGGGGGAACGCGTTGCGCCGGTCGGGATTGCCGACAAGGGTGAACTGGTGCTGCAGCAGGATAAGTTTAGCTATAAAAACTGGAACAGCGCGCAGCTGCCAGGGAAAGTGCGAGTGATACAGCATATTGCCGGGCGATCTTCCGCTAAAGAGCAGAACGCGGCGCTGATTGAGGCGATCAAAGCGGCAAAACTGCCGCACGACCGCTACCAGACAACCACGGTGGTGAACACCGATGATGCCATTCCCGGCACCGGGATGTTCGTGCGCAGCAGCATTCACAGCAACAAGCAGCAGTTCCCGTGGTCGCAGTTCATTGTCGATAGCAACGGTGCGGCACGTAAAGCCTGGCAGCTGGAGAGCGGCGGCTCAGCGATTATCGTGCTGGATAAGCAGGGTAAGGTGCGGTTCGCCAAAGAGGGGGCGCTGACGCAGGATGAAGTGAAGCAGGTGATGACATTGTTGCAAGAGTTACTGCACTAGTGATGACCAGGGCGGACCGAAAAAGAAGGTCCGCCCCTACATAACCCCAATTAGGGGGATCGAAAAAAAAGGTCCGCCCCTACAGAAATCCAGATAGCATGGGCCCGGCGCGGCAAACATCAATATATTGAGACGCGGAAACCGGGGTTGAGGAACGACTCACGCGGGGTGTAATCCAGCGTTTTTCCCTGCCAGTCGTGCACGTGGGCGCCCGCTGCCAGCGCCACCGCGTGGCCCGCACCGGTGTCCCAGATATTGGTTGGCCCAAAGCGCGGGTAGAGCTGCGCTTTGCCTTCCGCCACCAGGCAGAACTTCAGCGATGAGCCAATCGCGGTGGTCTGATGCTCGCCCAGCTGGCTGAGATAATCTTCCAGCTCGCTATCGGAATGGGAGCGGCTCACCACCACCAGCGGCGGATGCGCGTTCTGTACCTGGATCTGCACCTTATGCCCGCCCTCTTCTTTCCAGGCTTTGCCATTATCGGCGGAATAGAGCACTTGTAATACCGGCGCATAAACCACGCCGAGCACCGGCTTGCCGCCCTCAATCAACGCGATGTTCACCGTGAACTCGCCGTTACGCTTAATAAATTCTTTGGTGCCATCAAGCGGGTCAACCAGCCAGTATTTCTGCCAGTGCTGACGCACTTCCCAGCCGGCAGGATCTTCCTCTGACAGCACCGGGATCGCCGGCGTCAGCGCCTGCAGGCCAGCAACGATCACCTTGTGCGCGGCAATGTCTGCTGCCGTAACCGGGGAATCATCGGATTTATGGGCGACATCCAACGGCGTTTGGCCGTCGTACACTCGCATAATGGCATCACCGGCATCACGCGCCAGCTGACAAATTTGGTCTAACACTTCCCACCTCCTGACTGTTCTGGTGTTTTCAACAGCATAACGCACCTGACGCGCAGGGACACGATTTCCTGGTATTTTATGATAAATCACAGAGTTAAGGGGCGGGGAAAAGGCGGGTTGTGGCGGTGTTTTCGCAGGCAGGCTCAGGGGCCGGGCGCGATGCCCGGCCCGCGAAGAACTTACAGGATTTCCAGCAGCTCGACTTCAAACACCAGGGTGCTGAATGGTGGGATGGAAGCACCTGCACCGCGCTCGCCGTAGGCGAGGTTGTGTGGGATCACCAGTTCCCATTTAGAGCCAACCGGCATCAGGGTCAGCGCTTCGATCCAGCCTGGGATCACGCCGCTTACCGGGAATTCAGCCGGCTCGCCACGCTGTACGGAGCTGTCGAACACGCTGCCGTCGATCAGTTTACCGGTATAGTGAACGCGTACGCGGTCCTGACGGGATGGGATTGCGCCCTCACCCTGAGTCAGCACGCTGAACTGTAAACCGGTCTCGGTGCTGCTGACGCCGTCACGCTTGGCGTTGTCTTCCAGGAACTTCTGACCTTCTACTGCCATGGCCTGTTGGCGCTCCTGACGCACGGCTTCTGCACGCTCGTGAACTTCACGCAGCGCGCGGTGAACCACATCAACAGGAACGGACGGGGCATTCCCTTCCAGCGCGTCGCGCAGGCCTGCCAGCAGTGCTTCTGGCT
>Ga0308167_1003352_pt1 | contig 12904 bp, 13 predicted proteins | sample PhyCR1_2_FD_202138 | JGI IMG/M metagenome (GOLD analysis project Ga0308167, IMG submission 202138) | Phyllosphere microbial communities from UC Gill Tract Community Farm, Albany, California, United States - DLSLRC.R1 | ecosystem: Host-associated > Plants > Phyllosphere > Unclassified | place... | reverse complement strand
CCGAACGCGGCGCCGGCCTCGACGACCTCGCTCGGGACCCCGCGGATGCCGAGCTCGGTGAGGCGGACACCCGGAGCCATCGCGAACACGATCGTCGCGACGATGCCGGGCACGACGCCGACGCGGAAGAGCAGCAGCGCCGGGATCAGGTAGACGAACGCCGGGGTCGTCTGCATGAAGTCGAGCACCGGGCGGATGATGCGACTCGCGGCGTCGGAGCGGGCGGCCCAGATGCCGAGCGGCACGCTGAACACCACGGCGAGGCCCGCGGCGACGATCACGAGCGCCAGGGTGTTCATCGCGTTCGTCCACTGGCCGACGCTCACGATGAACAGCAGGCCGATCGCGGCGCCGACGGCGAGCTTCCAGCCCTTCGCGACGAACGCCAGGACCACGAGGACCGCGACGACCACCCAGAACGGCGGGGTGGAGAGGAAGTACTCCATCCACGCGTCCATCCACGTGAACACGTAGCGGACGACGTCGAAGAAGCCGGAGAGGTAGGTGGTGATCCAGTCGACGATCGCTGCGACCCAGGTGCCGAGGGGCAGGTGGAAGTCGCCGAAGGAGTTGGTACCGGGGGTGATCATGCGTGGTCTCCTTCGGTGATGACGGGCGTCTCACCCGTGGCCGCGAGCGTGCTGTCCATGTCGGAGTCGCTGATGCGCGTCACCGGCTCGAGCACCGGGATCGGCATCGTCGCGGTCGGCACGTTGCCGAGCGCGGCGAGCAGGGTGACGCGCGGCACGACACCGAGCAGACGCCCCTCGTCGTCGACGACGGCGATCGGCAGCGGCGACTCGACGGCGAGCTCGAACAGGTCGGTGAGCGCCGTGTCCGGCGCGACCCGGGCGTACTCGCTGTTCACGATGGCGTCGAGGTTCGTGTCGCCGGCCTTGACCTGCCGCATGACGTGCCGGTCGCGTACCCAGCCCTCGAGCTTCCGGCCGCGCCCGGTGACGAACACCGCCGCGGTCTGCAGGTCGCGCATGGTGCGCAGCGCGCCACGGGGTCCCACGGTGAGCGGGACGGCCGCACGTGCGGGCTCCATCACGCTCGCGGCGGTGAGCACGCGGGCACGGTCGACGTCCTGCACGAACTGGGCGACGTAGTCGTTCGCCGGGTCGGTGAGGATGTCCTCCGGCGAGCCGATCTGCACGATCCGCCCGTCGCGCATGACAGCGATCCGGTCCCCGAGGAACATCGCCTCGTTGAGGTCGTGCGTGATGAAGACGATCGTCTTGCCGAGGCGCTGCTGCAGGTCGACGAGCTGCTCCTGCATCTCGCGGCGGATGAGCGGGTCGAGGGCGCTGAACGCCTCGTCCATGAGCAGGACGTCGGTCTCGGCGGCGAGGGCGCGGGCGATGCCGACGCGCTGCTGCATGCCGCCGGAGAGCTCGTCCGGCTTGGCGTCGGCCCAGACGTCGAGTCCGACCAGACCGATGACCTCGCGGGCCTTGGCGAGCCGCGTGGTCTTGTCGACGCCGTTCACCTCGAGGCCGTACGCGACGTTCTCGAGCACGGTGCGGTGCGGCAGGAGCGCGAAGTGCTGGAAGACCATCGACACACTCGTCCGACGGATCTCGCGGATCTCCTTCGGGGTGGCCTTCGTGACCGTGCGGCCGCCGATCTCGACGGTGCCGGCGGTCGGCTCGAGCAGGCCGTTCAGCATCCGGATGAGGGTCGACTTCCCGGAGCCGGACAGGCCCATCACGACGAAGATCTCGCCGGGGCGCACGTCGAAGGACGCGTCGATGACGGCGGCCGAACCGAGGTCGCGGACCTCGTCACGGGTGGCGCCGGCTGCGAGGCGCTTCACGGCCTCGGCCGGACGGCGGCCGAACACCTTGTATGCGCCGGACACACTGACGGCAGGCGCGCCGGTGGGGTCGTCCGGCGTGGTGACACGCCGGTCCTGGGGTGGTGCGATGGTCAACGGTGCTCCTCGCGGGACCGCGGCGCACGGGCGCACGGCGTTCCCGGTGTGGTTGCGGACGGGTCGTCCGGCACCCTGTTCGGCGGCACCGCATCGAGCCCGCGCAACAGGCGCAGGGCGAGCGATCACGCACGCGGGGGTCGTACTCGGGACGACCCCGGTCCGGCCGACCGTACGGCCACCGCTGTGCTGCTGCGCTGGACGCGTCCTGATCGTCGGTGTCCCCTGAAGGGACGTTCAAGGCTATCGACCGTTGTCCCCCATCGCGAATCCGCGTCCGCCGGAATCCCGGCACCGCTGTACCCCGACCACGGCGTGTCGCCCGTTCCCATGGGGATCGCGATCGTAACCGTCCCGTTACAGTTCAGGGCTCTCGCATGTTTGTGTGCCGCCCCGGTTCCACACACCTGTAGCGTGTCGCGCATGACAGCGCAGAACGACACCGGGGTGGACCGCGCGCCCGCGAACGACTTCTCGCACGAGCAAGAGGGCTACCAGCACGGGCTGAAGCCCCGGCAACTGCAGATGATCGCCATCGGCGGCGCGATCGGCACCGGCCTCTTCCTCGGCGCCGGCGGCCGGCTGCACACCGCAGGTCCGGCCCTCGCGGTCGTGTACCTGATCGCGGGCATCTTCGCCTTCTTCATCCTGCGGGCGCTCGGCGAGCTCGTGCTGCACCGCCCGTCCTCCGGGTCGTTCATCTCCTACGCCCGTGAGTTCTACGGCGAGAAGTTCGCGTACGCCGCGGGCTGGATGTACTTCCTGAACTGGGCGATGACCTCGATCGTGGACACCACGGCCGTCGCGGTCTACCTGAAGTACTGGTCCGCGTTCACCGCCGCTCCGCAGTGGCTGCTCGCACTGATCGCGCTCGTCGTCGTCCTCGCTGCCAACATGGTCGCGGTCAAGGTCTTCGGCGAGCTCGAGTTCTGGTTCGCCCTCATCAAGGTCGCCGCGCTCGTCGCGTTCCTCGTGATCGCGCTCGTCTGGCTGATCTGGGCCTTCCCGGTCGAGGCCGGCGGCGAGACCGTCCGCACCGGCTTCAGTCTCTGGGCCGACAACGGCGGCCTGCTGCCGAACGGCCTGCTCCCCGCCGTCCTCGTGGTACAGGGCGTCGTGTTCGCGTACGCGGCCATCGAGCTCGTCGGCACCGCGTCCGGTGAGACGCAGGACACCGAGAAGGTCATCCCCCGCGCCATCAACTCGGTCATCCTCCGCATCGCGGTGTTCTACGTCGGCTCGGTCGTCCTGCTGTCGATCCTCCTGCCGTACACCGCCTACAAGGAAGGCGAGAGCCCGTTCGTCACGTTCTTCTCGTCGATCGGCAACCCGCAGGTCGGGGCGATCGTCGGCTCGATCATGAACTTCGTCGTGCTCACCGCCGCGCTGTCGTCGCTCAACGCCGGTCTGTACTCGACCGGCCGGGCGCTGCACTCGATGGGCATGAACGGCTCGGCGCCGAAGTGGACCACGAAGATGTCGAAGGGCGGCGTGCCGTACGCCGGCATCCTGCTGACCGCGGCGTTCACCGTCGCGGGCGTCGTCCTCAACTACTTCATCCCGAGCCAGGCGTTCGAGATCGCGCTGAACATCGCCAGCCTCGGCATCATCACCGCCTGGGGCACGATCATCCTCTGCCAGATGAAGCTCCGCTCCTGGGCGAAGCAGGGCCTCGCGAAGGAGCCGTCGTTCAAGCTGCCCGGTGCCCCGGTGACCTCGTGGCTGACGCTCGCGTTCCTCGTGTCCGTGCTCGTCCTGATGGCGATCGACTACCCCGTCGGCACCTACACGATCGCGTCCCTCGTCATCGTGATCCCGCTGCTCGTCGTCGGTTGGTTCCTGCAGCGCGACCGGATCCTCCGCATCGCCTCCCTGCGCGAGGGCGTCACGGGCCCGTTCCCCGTGACCGGCCGTGACCCCGCGAACCAGGTCCGCCGCCGGGGCGAAGACGGCAACTGACGCCCGCCCTGTTGTCCGGATAGCGACGCGGCTCGGCGCCGCACACACGGGTCCGGCACCCCTCGGTACGATCGGCGGGTGCCGGACCCTTCTGCATCCCCCGCGACCTCGTCGCCCGTGCTCGACCTCCAGCTGACCTGGCGCGGCACGTTCGGCCGCGTCCGGGTGTTCGACGACCACGTGTCGGCCGAGACGAGCTTCGAGCGCGACGGCCTCACCCAGGTGCCGATGGACACCGTGCACGGCTGGCGGATCGAGCCGTGCGACTTCGACGCCGTCTGCGTCGAGTTCGTCACCGCCGACGACACCTACCGGGTACTGCTCGACACGTCGGACGAGAAGGTCGCCGGGCTCGCGCTCCGTCGGGCCTTCGGGGCACCGCTGCCGTCCGAGTCCTGACCGGCCTCCGTCCGGGTCCGCTCAGTCGTCGAGTTCGTTCGAGACGAGGTCCCCGGAGCCCGCGTCGATCCGGACCTCGCGCTGCCCGTCGGCCGCGTGCACCGTGGCCGACCACACGACCCGACCGTGCTCGTCGTCGAGCTCCACGTCGTCCAGGACCCCCGGGACCGTCCGTTCGAGCCGCTCGACCGCGTCGGCGAGCCCGAGTCGGACAGCGCCGACCTGACCGCGGTTCTGCGCGGCGTCGTCCGCGTCGACCGGGTGTGCCTCGACCGCCCGGGTGATGGACGCCCCGTCGGCCGCGGTGTGCACCTTGCGCTCGCTGCCGTCGGCGTCGATCACGCGGACCTCCCACATCGTGCCGCGGTAGTCGTCCTCCACCGAGGACAGCGTGCCGCCACCGAACGCCTTCGACGCCGTGCCGATGGCGGCGAGCATCGCGGTGTTGTCGGTACGGGCGGCACTGCCCGGGGCCGCCGTCGCACCCCCGGCCCGGGCGACGGCGGAGGGTGTGGCGCCGGACTGCGGCGAGTTCGAGCCCGGACCGGCAGGGTCCGAGCCGCCGCCGACGTTGATCGTGCAGCCGGCGAGGGAGCCGAGGGTGAGCAGGGCGGCGGCAGGGAGCACGATGAGACGGGAGTTCACCCCCTGATCATATCGTATGTTGCATACACCTCAGGGCCACGTCGTCGGTGCGGTCCCACCCGCGACACGCTGCGCCCACACCGCGTCGAGTGCCGTCACCTGCTCGTCCGTGAGCGTGACGGCTCCGACGTCGACGTTCTCGGCGAGGTGGTCGATGCTCGAGGTGCCGGGGATCAGCAGGACGTCCGGTGCGTGGCCGAGCAACCAGGCGAGCCCGAGCTGTGCGGGCGTGACGCCGAGCTCCGCCGCGATGCGCAGGGCCTCGGGCTCGTCCGCGACCTTGGGCAGCCCCGGGAACGCGCCACCGAGCGGGAAGTACGGCACCCACGCGATGCCGTTCCGTACGCAGAGGTCGAGGAGCGCCTCGTGTTCACGGGCGATGAGCGAGTAGGCGTTCTGCACGCACACGATCCCGGCGGCGAGCCCGCGATCGAGGACCTCGCCGGACACCGCGCTCAGCCCGATGCCGCCGATGAGGCCTTCGTCCCGCATGGCGGTCATCTCCGCGAGCTGGTCGTCGAGGTCGACCAGCTGGTCCCCCTCCGCGATCAGCCCGGGACCGATGTCGGCACGGCGGAGGTTCACCACGTCGATGCGGTCGCGCCCGAGGCTCCGCAGGTTCGCGTGCACCTGCTCGCGGAGCTGCTCCGGCCGCTGCGCGAGGGCGAGCGGCACCGGCGCGTCCACCCGGACCGCGCCGACCTTGCTCACCACGACGACCTCGTCCGAGTCGCCGAACGCCCGGCGGATCACGTCGTTCGCGACTCCGTCACCGTAGAAGTCGGCGGTGTCGACGTGATCGACACCAAGTTCCCGCGCGCGGTGCAGCAGCGCGACACCGCGGTCACGGACGGCGTCGAAGTGTTCGAGGGCCATCGCGCCGTACCCGACGCGCGCGACGGTCCGCCCGCCGAGGTCGTACGCGCCACCCGGGCGCTCGGTGTTGATCTCCTGCATGAGGTCTCCGGTAGTCTCGATCGAAGCGGAGGAGCCTCCGCTTCGCCGATGATAACCGGAGGTACCTCCGCTTTGCCCAGCACGCCGACCGCTCCGCAGCGCCGACCGCGCGCCGACGCCACCCGCAACCGGGAGCGGCTCGTCGAGGCCGCTCGCGCAGCCTTCACCAGCGACGGCGACGACACGTCGCTCGAGGGCATCGCGCGGGCGGCCGGGGTCGGCATCGGCACGCTGTACCGGGCGTTCCCCACGCGCGAGGACCTCATCGCAGCCGTCTACCGCGCCGAACTCGACGCCGCACTCGGTACCGTCGACGACCTGCTGCGCACCGCGACCACCGGTGCCGCGGCACTCCGGGCCTTCACCGGGCGGTACGCCGAGTTCGTCGCCACGAAGCGCGGGCTCGCCGAGACCGTGCGCGTCGGTGCGCTCCGAGGGGCAGCCGAGGCGGCCGGCACCCGCGACCGCGTGAACGCCGCCGTGCAGCGGTTCCTCGACACGGGGGCCAGGGACGGTTCGCTCCGACACGACCTGCTCGCGGACGACGTCACCGCGGCACTGATCGGGATCCTGCTGTCCACGCGGGACACCACGGACGCCGAGCAGACCGGTCGCCTGCTCGACATCCTGCTCGCGGGGCTCAGTCGGAGCCCGGCGCGAACTGCGTGACGCGGAAGGTCGCTCCCTGCGGGTCCCGCAGCTCGGCCGCTCGCGTCCAGAAGCCCTCCCACGTGCCGAGCACCGTCCCGCCGAGCCGTTCCGTCAAAGCGGCCGCATCGTCGCGGTCGGCGACGCTGAACGACACGTGCCAGTCGTCCGGACCGGAGTCCGTGCGGGCCAGGGCACCGATCACGTCGGCGAACCCCTCGGGCGCACCGGCCTGGCGTTCGCGGATCTCCGGGTCCGAGGTCGCGGCGAGGTGGTCGCCGTACCCGGGCAGTCGGACCATCGCGCTCGGGCCTTCCTCGATGCCCGAGACCTGCCACCCGAACAGCTGCTCGTAGAACGAGAACGCCTGCTCGGGCTCCGTCGAGCGCAGGTCGCTGAAGACCCAGCCGCCGGGGGCGTTGATGTGCTGGGCGCCGAGCCGTGCACGGGCCTGCCAGAGCCCGAAGGCGGCGCCGCGGGGATCGACACAGTCGACGCTGCGACCAGCCGCTCCCCCGGGCCCGGCGTCCTCCGGCGCAGCCGCCGATCCGCCGAGCTCCACGACCCGGGCGGCAGCCGCATCGGCGTCGTCCACCGCGATGTACGTCGTCCAGATCGCCGGGTCCTCGCTCGACGCGATCGCACCGACCTCGCGCCCGTCGACGCTCACGATCCGGTACGACCCCGGGACGCCGGGCGGCAGGCGTTCCTCGAAGTCCCAGCCGAACAGCCCGCCGTAGAACGCCTGCGCAGCGTCCGGGTCGGGCTGGCGGGCGTCGATCCAGCTCGGGACGCCCTGCGGGTAGGTGCGCGGGGTCTGGTCGGTCATCGTCGCTCCCGGGTCTGCCGGCGCTCGGCCGGATGCACCCGGTCTACCGCGCACCACCGACGCGCGCACGCCTCAGTCGTCGGTGTCGACCCGGTCCGTGACGACGTCACCGGAGCCGGCGTCGATCCGGACGCTGTGCTTCGTGCCGGACGGGTCGCGGACGTCACCCTCCCAGACGACCTTCCCGAGGTGGTCGTCGAGTCCGAGCTCGGTGATGGTGCCGGCGTGCAGGTCCTCGAGCTTGCCCGCAGCGGCACTGACGTCGAGGTCTGCCGCCGCGACGAACCGGTCGTTCTCGGCGCGGTCGTCGGCATCGGAGGTCTCGGCGCGCGGCGAGCCGGACACCGAGGTGCCGTCGGCGTTCGTGTGGACCTCGTGCTCGGTGCCGTCGTCGGTGACGACCAGGACCTCGTACGCCGAGCCGTTCTGCTCCTGCTCGACGGAGATCACGACACCGGACCCGACGGCCTTCCGGGCGGTCTCGGCGGCGGCGCGCAGGGCGTCGTTCGACGCCGCTGCGGCGGTGGCGGTGCCACCGGACGCGTTCGACGACGACGCAGCGGACGACGAGTCCGAGGAACCGGACTGCGCGGTCGAGCACCCGGCGAGGGCGAGCGCGGCGACGAGCGGCAGGGCGGTGAGCCCGGCGATGCGACGGGCGGAGCGGACGGAGGTGGTACGGGGAGTGTTCATGCGACCAGCGTGCCGACCGGGTGCTGAAGCAGACCTGAAGCGACCTGTTCAGCCACCGAGTGCGATGCGCACGACGAACCGCGCCCCGCCGAGCGGTGAGTCCGTCACCGCCACGTCGCCGCCGTGCGTCCGGACCGCGTCGCGCACGATCGCGAGGCCGAGGCCCGCGCCGCCGGCGTCCCGGCTCCGGGCCTCGTCGAGCCGGACGAACCGCTCGAACACCCGGTCGCGCTCCCCCGCCGGGATCCCGGCGCCGTCGTCGTCCACCGTCAGGACCGCCCGTCCGCCGTCCTCGGCGAGCGCCACGGCCACCCGAGAGCCCGCGTGCCGGACGGCGTTGTCGACGAGGTTGCGGACCACGCCGGCGAGCACGCGCTCGTCGCCGAGGACGCGGGCGGCGGCGATCCCGGAGCCGTCGACGTGGACGCGGCCGGTACCCCGGGCCTGGGCGACGGCGTCGAACGCCAGGTCGTCGAGGTCGACCGGCCGGCCGTGACCGATCCCACCCTCGTCGAGCCGGGAGAGCTCGAGCAGGGCGCTGACGAGGTCCTGCAGCCGGAGCGCCTCGGACCGGACGACCTCGGACAGCTCGGCGACGTCGGTGCGCTCGGGGTACGCCGCGGCGACTTCGGCGTGCTGCCGGATCGTGGCGATCGGCGACCGCAGCTCGTGGGAGGCATCGGACACGAACCGCCGCTGCCCCGCTGCGGAGCGGTCGAGCCGGTCGAGCATGGCGTTCATCGTGTCGGCGAGCCGGGCGATCTCGTCCCCGGTGTCCGGCACGGCGATGCGGGCGTCCGGACGGGCGGCACGGATCGTCTCGACCTCGTTCCGCATCCGCTCGACCGGGCGGAGCGAGCGCCCGGTCACGACCCAGGTCACCAGGCCCATGAGGAGCACGAGCACCGGCACCCCGACCGCGAGCAGCACCACGGCCGCGCCGACGGCGGCGTCGGTCTGCTCGAGCGAGACGCCGTAGACGAGGGTCGCATCTCCGCCGCCCGGCAGGTCGACGTCGTCGGCGACGAGCAGCCACCGCTCGCCGTCGTGCGACCACCGGGACTCGTCGGCGGTGGGCAACGCGGGCGGGTCGGCGTCGTCGCCGTGGGCGAGCACCGAGCCGCCCTCGCCGACGACCTGCACGAGGACGTCCTCGTAGCCGCTGACCGCGCCGGCACCGTCGGTCTCGACCCGGGCAGACGCCTGCTCGAGTCCGGACTCGGCCGCGGTGCGCACGCCGTCGAGGAGCACGAGTCGCAGGACCACCACGAACGCCGCGGCGCCGACGAGCAGTGCGGCGAGCACCACCACGACCGCGCCGAGCGTCGTGCGGGCCCGGACGGACCGGAGCCGCCGCGTGGGCCGGGGAGCGTCAGCCACCGTCGGCCGCCAACCGGTACCCGGCACCGCGCACGGTCTCGAGCGACGTGCGCCCGAACGGTCGGTCGACCTTCCGCCGGAGGTGCCCGACGTACACCTCGACGATGTTCGGGTCGCCGTCGAAGTCGACGTCCCAGACGTTCTCGATCACAGCGCGCTTCGAGCAGACCTCGCCGGCTCGGCGGGCGAGGAACTCGAGCACCGCGAACTCCCGGCTGGTGAGGTCGATCGCGGTTCCGCCGCGGGCGACCGTCCGGGCGGCCGGGTCGACGACGAGGTCGCCGACCGTGAGGACCGCCGGCCGCTCCCGGGCGCCGCGGCGGACCAGCGCCCGGAGGCGTGCGACGAGCACCGGGTGCGAGAACGGCTTTGTCACGTAGTCGTCGGCCCCGGCGTCGAGCGCCTCGACCTGGTCCCACTCGCCGTCCTTCGCCGTCAGCATGAGGACCGGTGTCCAGTCGCCGTCGGACCGCAGTTGCGCGCAGACCGCCCAGCCGCTGAGACCAGGCATCATGAGGTCGAGCACGATCGCGTCGTAGCTGAACTCGCGGGCGTGCCAGAGGCCGTCGACGCCATCGTGCGCCACGTCGACCGCCCACCCCTCGGCCTCGAGGCCGCGGCGGACGCCGTCGGCGAGCCGGACCTCGTCGTCGACCACCAGCACGCGCATCCCACGATCCTGCCGTGCCCCGCTGAAGCGGGCCTGAAGCGCCCTGGACGCCGCCACGGGACGGCCTGGAGGCACGGTGCGGGCCCGCCCCGCGCCTCCCGGCCCTCAACCGGTCGCGTCCAGGGCCGCGACGATCGCGACCGCGCTCCGCACCAGCAGCGCGGTGAGCGCTTCCGTGGACGCGTCGTCGTCCCTGGCGGATGCGCCGCGGACGAGGGCTCGGACCTGCGGGTGCGTCCGGGCGCGTAAGGGTGCCGTTCCGCGCGTAGGAGGTCGTTCCGCGCACACCGGGCCGTTTCTTTCGACCAGGTACGCGCGATTCCGCTTCCTACGCCACGCGAGATGGGAAGGAACGAGCGGCGGCGCGCGCTCAGACGAGCAGCAGGATCCCCGCGACGACCGCCGCGACGGCGATGACCAGCGCGATGAGCAGCAGCACGAAGTGTACCGTGTAGAAGGTCGTCGGCTTCCCGGCGGCGTCACGCGCCCGGGAGTCCTTCGCGACCCGCTGGAAGAAGCGCGGCCAGGTGACGACGTTGAAGACGGCACCGATGAACAGGACGACAGCTGCGAAGACGGTCACCAGACGATCCTAGACAACGCGTGTCGGGGCCGGTGGTGCTCGGCCGCCCCCAACGCGGCCGAGACCCACCCCGGCGGCCACAGAATCTGTAGCAACTGCTACAAACCCTACACGGCCCGGGCGACGGCGTCGAGCCATCCAGTGGGATCCATGTCCCGTTCACCGCCGTGCGCGGCTCCGGCGACCACCTCGAGCCGTGCGGCACCCGGCCACCGGGCCACGAGCGCGCGGCTGGAGTCGAGCGGCACGGTCCGATCGGCGTCGCCGTGGACGACGAGGAGCGGCGGTGCAGGGTCGGCCACGGCGGGGAGTTCGAGCCGGACGGGCGCTGTCTGCCCGGCCAGCCTCGCGAGCCCCGGGACCCGCAGTGTCCACCGCATCGCCGCGGCCGCCGCCCGTCCGATCGGACCTCCGCCGGCGCCGTGCGCGACCGTGGCGTCCCAGTCCGACAGCGGCCCGGTGAGCGCGACACCCCGGACCCGGACGGGGAGCGGACCAGCGAGCAGCCGGAGCCAAAGCGAGGCGCCGAACGACCAGCCCAGCAGCACGACCTCGGTGGCACCGCGGGCAGCGGCGAACCGGAGCCAGGCGAGCGCCTCGTCCTGCTCGCGCACACCGAAGCCGTGCCGGCGCGCCGGGTACCGGGCGGAGTGCGACGCGAGCAGGACCGTGTGCCCACGGTCGACGAAGGCGTCGGCGACACCCTGGTGCCGCAGGGGGTGCGAGCCGAGGCCGGGCAGGAACACCGACCAGGTCGCACCGTCACCGCCCGGGCGGATCCAACCGGGGAGCCCGCCGACCGACACCGGCTCGAGCCCCGGCGCGGGGTCGACGTCCGGCGTCTCGTACAGGGCGGCCGCCCGACGAGCGATCACTGCCCCGGCGATCCAGACGAGCGCACCGACCCCGGCCACGACCCCCGCAGTGCGCGCAGCGGTGGTCGAGGGTCGGCTACGCGACATCGAGCGCAGCCTCGGCGTCCGCCAACGCCTGGCGTTCCGCATCACTCAGGGACTGTCGAGCACGGCGGGCACCGTCGTTGATCTCGACGATCAGTCGACTGAGGCGCGTGGCGGGGTCCCCGGAGTCCGGGTAGGCGTTGTCGATCCCGATGCGCTCGTGCAGTGGCGCGAGGCGGCGCAGGGCGACCTCCACCCGGCGGGAGCGCCGACGCCGCGAGACCTGGTGGCCGATCACGAGCAGGAGCATGCCCGACGAGACGCAGATGACCGCACCCGGCGTCGTCACGTCGTACGGCAGCGCCAGCGCGTGGGTCACGTCGAGGTCGCCCATCACATGCGCAAGGTCCATCACGACGACGACGACCATCCGGACGACACCGAGCACCCCGCCGAGCACGAGCACCCACAGGCCGACGAGGTCGGTGGTGGTCCGGGCCTCACGGAGGTGCAGCACGCAGATCAGCCCGGTCGCGCCGAGTGCCACCCCGAGGTACACCGTCTGCGCGATCGAGTACACCGTCGCTGCCGGGTGCTGTCCGGCGTCGAGCATGAAGGTCGTCGTGGTCGCCGGCTTGTCGAGCACGGTGAACGCGACGACCACCACGACCACGACCACCGCGCACGTGACGACGATCGCGTTCCGGAGCCACGGCCGGGCAGCACCGACCGCCTTCGCCACACCCCAGAGCAGCGTGCTCGTCCCCGCGACCATGAGGCAGTCGCTGATCACCGTGACGACGTTGAACCCGCCGAACAGCGGGTCGAGCCACAGGTAGAGCGGATCGACGTTCGTGACGATCGTCGCCGCGAAGAGCAGGAACGTGATCGCCAGTGTCCGGTCCTGTCCGCGCTGGAGCACGAACAGCGTCACCGTTCCGGCGATGAGGAGCAGCGCCTGGACGAGGGAGACGATCACCCGAACACCCCGCGGAACGCACTCGGACGACCGCGGTGCCCGCGGATGAGCCCGGCGAGCCGGTCGGCGAAGACCTCGGCCTCGTGCTCGTACTCGTTCGAGAACAGCCCGCGGGCGAGGGCCCGCTCGACCTTGTACTCCGGCAGGTCCGGGATGACGTCACGGATGTAGGCCGCCTGGGGTGCGTGGTCTTGGTGGCGGTGCAGGATGTGCCCGAGCTCGTGGCCGATGACGAAGGACCGGAAGGTCTGCGACGCCGTCGGCGAAATCATCACGAGGTGCTGGCGTTCCAGGGTGGCCACGAAGCCGCAGACCGGCTCGGCGGCG
>Ga0308167_1003344_pt1 | contig 12924 bp, 12 predicted proteins | sample PhyCR1_2_FD_202138 | JGI IMG/M metagenome (GOLD analysis project Ga0308167, IMG submission 202138) | Phyllosphere microbial communities from UC Gill Tract Community Farm, Albany, California, United States - DLSLRC.R1 | ecosystem: Host-associated > Plants > Phyllosphere > Unclassified | place... | reverse complement strand
GGGCGCGCTCGCCCTCCGCGACCACGACCTGCCCGTCGTCTGCTTCCCGGGGAACCCGGTCAGCGCGCTCGTCTCGTTCGAGGCGTTCCTCCGGCCGGTGCTGCACGACGCGACCGGCGTCGGCCCGTCCCGGCTGCACCGCAGGGCGCCGATGGGGGAGGCCGCCGACTCGCCCGTCGGCAAGCACCAGCTGAGGCGCGGACGACTCGACGTCGACGGCAGGGTCGTGCTGGTCGGCGGGCCGAGCTCGCACCTCCTCGCCGCGCACGCCGAGGCGACCGTTCTCGTGCACGTCCCGGTCGGCGTCGACCGGCTCGACGAGGGCGACGAGGTCGTAGTCTGGACGCTCGATGAGTGACGACGTGCACGGCGACCAGCCCACGTCGACCGGGCAGCAGCCGGTCGGCGACCTCACCCACGTCCGGCCCGACGGATCGGCCCACATGGTCGACGTCACGGGCAAGGCCGAGACCAGCCGCGAAGCCGCCGCGCAGGCCGTGCTGACGACGCGGCCCGACGTCGTCGCCCGCCTGGTCGACGGCACGCTGCCCAAGGGCGAGGCGCTCGGCACCGCGCGCATCGCCGGCATCATGGCCGCGAAGCAGACCCCGGCCCTCATCCCGCTCTGCCACCCCCTGCCGCTCGGCGCGATCACGGTCGACTTCGAGACCGACACCGGTGCCGAGGAGGCGTCGGTCACCGTCGTCGCCCGCGTCCGGACCCGAGGCGTCACGGGGGTCGAGATGGAGGCGCTGACCGCGGCGACCGTCGCGGCCCTCACCCTCTTCGACATGATCAAGGCCGTCGACCACCTCGCGGTGATCGGCGACGTCAAGGTGCTCGAGAAGAGCGGCGGCACGAGCGGGGCCTGGGCGCGATGACGTCGTCGTCGTCGCCGCCGGCCGCCGAGCCGTCCGCCGCGGACGTGCCTGCCGACGTCCCGCGTCGCGCCGTCGTGGTCGTCGCCTCCACCCGAGCCGCCGCCGGGACGTCGCCCGACCTCACCGGCCCGGTGATCCGCGACTGGTTCGCCGCGCGCGGCTGGCTCGCCGACGAGCCCGTCGTGGTCGCCGACGGCGCCCCCGTGGGCGAGGCGCTCGCCGCAGCGCTGGCGCAGGGCGTCGACGTCGTGCTGACCACCGGCGGCACCGGCCTCACGCCCACCGACCGCACCCCCGAGCAGACGGCGCCCCTGCTCGACCGCGAGATCCCCGGCATCGCCGAGGAGCTGAGGAGGCGCGGCACGGCCGCCACCCCGACGGCCCTGCTCTCGAGGGGGCTGGCCGGGGTCGTCGGCCGCACCGTCGTCGTCAACCTGCCCGGCTCCCGCGGGGGAGTGCGCGACGGCCTCGCCGTCCTCGACCCCCTGATCGACCACCTGCTCGACCAGCTCTCCGGAGGCGCTCATGACTGACTCCCTCGACAGTGCACGACCCGTCGAGGGCCCTGCCCTCAGCGCCGCGGGAGAAGAGGCGGCCGCCGACGCCGTCCTCCAGGCCGAGGGAGGCGACCCCGACGCGGTGGCGACCCCGACCGGCCCCAGCGGGCGCGTGCTGCTCGCCGAGGTGGTCGAGACCGTGCTCTCGGCGGCCGAGTGCTCCGTGATCGTCGAGAGCCGCGCCTCCGGGGCGATCGTGACGTTCGAGGGCGTCGTCCGCGACCACGACGGCGGCCGCGACGTGGTCGCGCTGCACTACGAGCAGCACCCGTCGGCCGGCGAGGTCATGGGCGCCGTCGCCGAACAGATCGCGGCGGAGCACCCCGCGGTCACGATCGCGGTGCAGCACCGGGTCGGAGACCTCGAGATCGGCGACGTCGCGCTCGCCTGCGCCGTCGCGTCGCCTCACCGCGCCGAGGCCTTCGCCGCCTGCGCGGCGCTCGTCGACCTCGTCAAGGAGCGCCTGCCGATCTGGAAGCGCCAGGCGTTCACGGACGGCCCCGACGAGTGGACGGCGTCGCTGGGCTGAGTGCAGCCGGGCGGCGCCGCCGACGCGGTCCGCCCGGTCAGCCGTCGTCGCCTACCCTTCTGGGGTGGCACACCTACTAGGCGCAGAGAACCTGAAGCTCGAATTCCCGACCAAGGTCGTCCTCGACGGGGTGACCCTCGGCATCGACGAGGGCTCCCGCATCGGCGTCGTCGGCCGCAACGGCGACGGCAAGTCGACCCTCATGTCCGTGCTCGCCGGTCGCCTCGAGCCCGACGACGGCCGGGTCACGACCCGCCGCGGCCTCACGATCGGCATGCTCGACCAGCGCGACGTGCTGCCCGACGACGACACGGTCGGCCGCATGATCGTCGGCGACCGCGACGAGCACGAGTGGGCGGGCGACGCCCGCATCCGCGACGTCATCTCGGGCCTCGCGACCGACATCCCGTGGGAGGCGCGGCTCGGCGACCTCTCGGGCGGCCAGCGTCGTCGGGTGGCCCTCGCGCGCCTCCTCGTCGGCGACTGGGACGTGCTGTTCCTCGACGAGCCCACCAACCACCTCGACGTCGAGGGCGTGGCCTGGCTGGCCGAGCACCTCCGTCGCCGCTGGTCGCCCTCGTCGGGCGCGCTCGTCGTCGTGACCCACGACCGGTGGTTCCTCGACGAGGTCTCGACCGACACGTGGGAGGTGCACGACGGCATCGTCGAGCCCTTCGAGGGCGGCTACGCGGCCTACGTGCTGCAGCGCGTCGAGCGCGACCGCTCGGCCGCGGCGTCCGAGTCGAAGCGGCAGAACCTGATGCGGAAGGAGCTGGCTTGGCTCCGTCGCGGTGCGCCCGCCCGCTCGACCAAGCCCAAGTTCCGCATCGACGCGGCGAACGAGCTCATCGCCGACGAGCCGCCCGCCCGCGACACCGTCGCGCTGTCGCAGATGGCGACCGCCCGGCTCGGCAAGGACGTCGTCGACCTCGTCGAGGTCGGCGTCTCGTTCGGCGACAAGCGGGTGCTGCACGGCGTCGAGTGGCGCATCGCCCCCGGCGAGCGCACCGGCGTGCTGGGCGTCAACGGGGCCGGCAAGTCCACGCTGCTCAAGGTCGTCACGGGTGAGCTCCAGCCGACGGAGGGGCGGGTCAAGCAGGGCAAGACGGTCAAGTTCGCGATCCTGGACCAGCAGCTCGCCGACCTGCACGAGGTCGCGAACGAGAAGGTGAACGACCTGATCGGCCGGCAGCGCACCTCCTACGTCACGGCCGGCAAGGAGATGACGCCCGGGCAGCTGCTCGAGCGCCTGGGCTTCACCAGCGCACAGCTGCAGACGCCGATCAAGGACCTGTCGGGCGGGCAGAAGCGCCGCCTGCAGTTCCTGCTCATCCTGCTCAACGAGCCGAACGTGCTCATCCTCGACGAGCCCACGAACGACCTCGACACCGACATGCTCGCCGCGATGGAGGACCTTCTCGACGGCTGGCCCGGCACCCTGCTCGTCGTCTCGCACGACCGGTACCTGCTCGAGCGCGTCACCGACCAGCAGTACGCGGTGCTCGACGGGCAGTTCCGTCACCTGCCCGGCGGCGTCGACCAGTACCTCGCCCTGCGCAAGCAGGCCACGGACACCCAGGGCGGCGCGACCGACCGGCCGACCGCGGTGCAGGGCGCCCAGTCGTCGGTCGCCGCCGCGGCCGCCGCGTCGGGCCTGTCGGGCGCCGAGAAGCGCAACGCCGAGAAGGAGCTGGGCTCGATCGACCGCAAGCTCGCCAAGTCCGCGACCGAGCGGAGCGGCCTGCTCGAGCAGTTCGCGGGCTTCGACCAGTCCGACTTCGACGGCCTCGCGGCGCTGCAGGCGAAGCTCACGGCGCTCGACCACAAGACGGCCGAGCTCGAGGTGCGCTGGCTCGAGCTCAGCGAGCTGCTCGCCTAGCGCGCACCTGGCGCGGCGGGCTCGGCGAGTGGTCAGTTCCGGTCCCTCGCGAGGCGCGGAACGACAGGAACCGACCACTCGCCGAGCCTGCTCGGATCAGCCGGGCCGGGCCGGGTCGGCCCGGGGCGGCCGGACCGATGCGGTCAGGCGGGTCGCTCGGATCAGTCGCCGAGCGTCAGGCTGAGGCGGCGCAGCAGGTCGCCGAGCCGCTGCTCGTCGACCGGGCCGAGGTCGGCGAGGAGGCGGCGCTCGGCAGCGAGGAGGCGCTCGATCGCCGAATCGACCGCGTCGCCCCCTGCCGGGGTCAGCCGCGCCCGGACGCCGCGACCGTCGTTCGGGTCGGTGCGCCGCTCGACGAGGCCGCGCGCGACGAGCCGGTCGATCCGGTTCGTCATGGCGCCACTCGAGACGAGCGTCTGCTGCAGCAGGGCCTTCGGGCTCAGCTCGTAGGGCCCGCCGGCGCGGCGGAGCGCGGAGAGCACGTCGAACTCCCACTGCTCGAGGTCGCTGGCGACGAAGGCGTCGCGTCGGGCGCGGTCGAGGTGCTTGGCGAGACGTCCCACGCGAGAGAGCACGTGCAGCGGGGCGAAGTCGAGGTCGGGCCGTTCGTGCGACCAGGCCGCGACGATCCGGTCGACCTCGTCGCGCGGCTCGGTCCCGCGCTGCGGCTCGCGCTCGCCAGGGTCGCGCCGGTCGCGCTCGTCGTGCTGATCGGCCTCGGGCATCTGCACATCATGGCAGCGCACCTCCTCGCAGACGTCGAGGGCGGGTCAGCGTGGTCGAGGGCGGGTGCGCGCCGACCCGCCCTGGACGACGCTGACCCGCCCTCGACCTGAAGAGGTGCGGCAGCGTGCAGCGGCGACGGCCGAGGCGGCGTCTGACAGAATCGACCCTGCGCCCCGGGCGCGGTCCGCCATGGTGTAACGGCAGCACGACAGCCTTTGGAGCTGTTAGGTCCAGGTTCGAATCCTGGTGGCGGAGCCGACGGGGGCCGGCACGAGCCGAGGAGGCGCTGGTCCCGCAGTCCGATCCGGACCGCCGGCCCCCGCCCTCGATAGCCTGCGGCCATGTCGACCACCACGCTCTCCCCGCTCGCCCGTGCCGCCCTGCTCGGCGTCTTCACCGGCTCCCGCTCCGCGACGCCCCTCGCGGCGCTCGCCCTCAGCCGCGACAGCCGCACCCTCACCGGCAGCTGGCAGGAGTGGGCGGTGTTCCGCTCGTCGATCGGCCGTGCCGTGTTCGTGGCCGCCGGGGCGGGCGAGCTCGTCGGCGACAAGCTGCCCTCGACGCCCAGCCGCATCTCGGGCGGCGCGATCTTCGGACGCGTCGCCGCCGGTGCCGTCGTCGGCTTCGCGATGGGCACCACCGACCTCCGCGCCGACCGCGGGGTGCAGGGCGCGCTGCTCGGCGCCGCCGGCGCGGTCGTCGGCAGCTTCGCGGGCTACCTCGGCCGCAAGGCCCTCGTGGAGAAGACCGGGCTGCCCGACCTCGTCGTCGCCCTGCTCGAGGACGCGGTCGCGATCGGCGGCACCGCCGCCGTCGTGCGCGCCGCCCGCAGCTGACGTCTCCCCTCCACAGCCACCGCCCCGCTCGCCCGCGGCAGCGGACACGCGAGGCCGACCCGCGGCTGCTCCGACGCCCGTGGGAGGATCGCCGGTGATCGCCGCACGCCCCCACCACTAGGAGCACCATGCCCGAACGCAGCCTCGCCGTCGTCGTCCTCGCCGCAGGGCAGGGCACGCGCATGAAGTCCTCGACGCCGAAGGTGCTGCACCGGCTGGCCGGCCTGCCGCTGATCCAGCACGTGCTCGAGACCGCCGGGGCGCTGCAGCCCGAGCACCTCGTGGCCGTCGTGCGCCACGAGCGCGACCTGGTCGTCACGAGCATCGTCGAGACGACGCCCGGCGCCGTGATCGTCGACCAGGACGACGTGCCCGGCACGGGCCGTGCCGTCGAGCAGGCCGTCGAGGCGCTGCCCGCCGACTTCGAGGGCGACGTCGTCGTCGTCAGCGCCGACGTGCCGTTCCTCGACCACACCACGCTGGGCGCTCTCCTCGAGCAGCACCGCGAGGAGGCGGCGGCCGCGACGCTGCTGTCGGCGGTCCTCCCCGACGCCCACGGCTACGGTCGCGTGGTCCGGCGCTCGTCGGGCGACGTCGACCGCATCGTCGAGCACAAGGACGCCACCGAGGAGGAGCGGCAGCTGCGCGAGATCAACTCCGGCACCTACGCCTTCACCGTCGCGGCCCTGCGCACGCACCTGCCCCGCGTCGGCTCGGCCAACGCGCAGAACGAGAAGTACGTGACCGACGTGGTCGGGCTGCTGACGGCGGCCGGCGAGCGCGTCTCGGCTCGCGCGGTCGACGAGACCTGGCGCCTCGAGGGCATCAACGACCGCGTGCAGCTGGCCGCCGCGGCCCGCCGCCTCAACGACCGCATCGTCGAGCACTGGCAGCGCGAGGGCGTCAGCATCGTCGACCCGCAGACCACCTGGATCGACCGCGACGTCGCCCTCAGCCCCGACGTCGAGCTGCTGCCCGGCACGCAGCTCAAGGGCGCCACCTACGTCGCGGCGGGTGCCGTGGTCGGTCCCGACACGACGCTCGTCGACACCGAGGTCGGCGAGGGCGCGGTCGTGAAGCGCACCGACGCGACCCTCGCCGTGATCGGGGCCCGCGCCTCCGTGGGCCCGTTCTCGTACCTGCGTCCTGGCACCGTGCTCGGCGAGGGCGGCAAGATCGGCACCTTCGTCGAGACCAAGAACGCCGAGATCGGCGCGGGCTCGAAGGTGCCGCACCTCAGCTACATCGGCGACACCGAGGTCGGCACCGACAGCAACATCGGCGCCGGCACCATCACGGCCAACTACGACGGCGTGCACAAGCACCGCACCGAGGTCGGGTCGAACGTGCGCACCGGGTCGCACAACGTCTTCGTCGCCCCCGTTAGGATTGGCGACGGAGCGTACTCAGGCGCAGGGACGGTCGTCCGCAAGGACGTGCCGGCCGGCGCGCTGGCGTTGAGCATCGCCCCACAGCGCAATGCGAGCGGATGGGTCGAGGCGAACCGCCCCGGCTCCGCGGCGGCCGAGGCCGCCGCCCGCGCCGAACGAACGACCGACTGACCCCTGTCGGGTTGGCCCCCCGGGGCCGGAGAGCGAGTGACGTGTCCGGAATCAAGATCACCGGCGAGAACCGACTCGTTCTGGTCTCGGGGCGTGCGCACCCCGAGCTGGCGAACCAGATCGCGTCGGAGCTCGGCTCCGAGCTGATCCCCACCGACGCCCGCACCTTCGCCAACGGCGAGCTCTACGCGCGCTACGACGAGAGCGTCCGCGGCGCCGACGCGTTCGTCATCCAGTCGCACTCGGCCCCGATCAACGAGTGGCTCATGGAGCAGCTGATCATGGTCGACGCCCTCAAGCGCGCCTCCGCGAAGCGCATCACGGTGGTCGCGCCGTTCTACCCGTACGCCCGGCAGGACAAGAAGGGCCGCGGCCGCGAGCCGATCTCGGCCCGTCTCGTCGCCGACCTGTTCAAGGCCGCGGGAGCCCACCGCATCATGAGCGTCGACCTGCACGCCCCGCAGATCCAGGGGTTCTTCGACGGTCCGGTCGACCACCTCTTCGCCATGCCCGTGCTGCTCGAGCACTTCCGCACCAAGCTCGACAACAGCACCCTCACCGTCGTCTCGCCCGACATGGGCCGCGTCCGCGTCGCCGACATCTGGAGCGAGAAGCTCGACGCCCCCCTCGCCATCATCCACAAGCGCCGCGACCCGCTGGTGCCGAACCAGGTCACGGTGCACGAGATCGTCGGCGAGGTCGAGGGCCGCGTCTGCCTGCTCGTCGACGACCTGATCGACACGGGCCGCACCATCGTCAAGGCCGCCGAGGCGCTCAAGGCCGCCGGCGCGATCGGCGTCGTCGTCGCGGCCACCCACGCGGTCTTCAGCGACCCGGCGCCCGAGATCCTCAGCAGCGACTTCATCGACTCGGTCGTCGTCACGGACACCCTGCCGCTGACCGACCACCAGAAGTTCGACAAGCTCGAGATCTTGCCGATCGCCCCGCTGATCGCCCGCGCGATCCACGAGGTCTTCGACAACGGCTCGGTCACGTCGATGTTCGATGGAGCGGCGTAGCCGTTTCATCGAACCAGAAGGCACAGCCGACGGAGCCCACGAACACCGTCGCACCTGCGCGAACAGAACGGCCGTGACCGGGTTGATCCCGACCACGGCCGTTCTGCCGGTCAACGCCTGGACGCCCAGACGCCTCGGTGCTTCGACGTCTCCGCGTCTCGGCGTCAGTGCGTCGACGGCTCCGTCTCGATCTCCGAGCGGTCGCCCGACCACAGCGTGTGGAACACGCCGTCCTCGCCGACCCGCTCGTAGGTGTGAGCGCCGAAGAAGTCGCGCTGGCCCTGGATGAGGGCGGCAGGGAGGCGCTCCGACGCGAGCGAGTCGTAGTACGACAGCGCCGACGCGAACCCGGGCACGGGGATGCCCGACAGGGCCGCCTTGGCGACGATGCGGCGCCAGGCCTGCTCGCCGTCGCGGACGGCGGCGGCGAAGTAGTCGTCCTCGAGCAGCGTCGCGATGGTGCTGTCCTTCTCGTACGCCTCGACGATGCGGTTGAGGAACTGCGCGCGGATGATGCAGCCGCCGCGCCAGATCTTCGCCACGGCGCCCTTGTCGATGTCCCAGTCGTACTCGAGGGCGCCCGCGATGATCGCGTCGAAGCCCTGGGCGTAGGCCACGATCTTCGAGGCGTAGAGCGCCTTCTGCACGTCGTCCTCGAAGCCGTCGCCCGCCTCCTGCACCTCGGGACGGCCCTGCAGGGTCGCCTGCACCGCGGCGCGCTGGTCGGGCTTCGACGAGACGGCCCGGGCGAAGACGGCCTCGGCGATGCCGCCGACGGGCACGCCCAGGCCGACGCTGTTCTGCACGGTCCAGACGCCGGTGCCCTTCGAGCCGGCCGCGTCGACGATCGAGTCGACCAGCGGTCCGCCGGTCTTGGCGTCGACCTGGCGCAGCACCTCGGCGGTGATCTCGATCAGGTACGACTCGAGCTCCCCCTCGTTCCACTCCTCGAAGACGGCGGCGATGTCGGCCGGCTCGTGGCCGCCGACGCGGCGGAGCAGGTCGTACGACTCGGCGATGAGCTGCATGTCGGCGTACTCGATGCCGTTGTGGATCATCTTCACGAAGTGGCCGGCGCCGTCGGAGCCGATGTGCGTGACGCACGGCTCGCCCTCGGCGACCGCGGCGATCGACGCGAGGATCGGGCCGAGGGTCTCGTACGCCTCCTTCGAGCCGCCGGGCATGATCGACGGGCCCTTGAGGGCGCCCTCCTCGCCCCCGGAGATGCCGGCGCCGACGAAGTTCAGGCCGCGCTCCCTGAGGGCTGCCTCGCGCCTCCTCGTGTCCTGGAAGTTCGCGTTGCCGCCGTCGACGATGATGTCTCCCTCCTCGAAGAGGTCGGCGAGCTGGTCGATGACGGCGTCGGTGCCCTTGCCGGCCTGGACCATGATGATCGCGGTGCGCGGCTTCTGCAGCGACGCGGCGAAGTCCTCGATCGACTTGGAGGCGACGAAGCCGGCGTCGCCGTGCTCGTCCATCAGGGTGTCCGTGCGCCCGGGGGAGCGGTTGTAGACGGCGACGGTGTTGCCCTCGCGGCTGGCGAGGTTGCGGGCCAGGTTCGATCCCATGACGGCCAGGCCGACGACTCCGATGTTCGCCTGGGCGGTGGGGGTGGACTGTTCTCCGTGGTCGGTCACGGTGCCTCCTTGCGGTCGATGACCCCCGCACACTATTCCTCCGTCCTGCGCCCCTGACAGGCACCGTCAGTGCCCTCCGGGGCCCGGACGACACGAGGAGGCGCGTCTACGCTGGTCCGGACGCCGCCGTCCCCGACACCGAGAGGTCCCCGTGCCTGAGACACAGCTGCCCGCCCCGATCCCGCCCGTCGTCGTGATGGGGGTGTCCGGCTCCGGCAAGTCCACGGTCGGGGAGCTCCTGGCCCGCACCGCGGGCGTCCCGTTCGTCGACGCCGACGACCTCCACCCGCAGGCCAACCGCGACAAGATGGCCGCCGGCCACGCGCTCGACGACGACGACCGCGCTCCCTGGCTCGAGATCGTCGCGCAGCGCATCCGCGACGCCGGGGAGGACGGCGTGGTCGTCGCCTGCTCGGCACTGAAGCGCAGCTACCGGGACGTGCTCCGCGGCGGCGACCCGCGCCTCCGGTTCGTGCACCTCACCGGCGTGCGCGAGCTCGTCGCCGAGCGGCAGAAGGCACGCAAGGGGCACTTCATGCCGCCCGGGCTGATGGAGTCGCAGTTCGCGACCCTCCAGCCGCTCGGCGACGACGAGCCCGGCTTCGGCGTCGACGTGTCCGCGGGTCCCGACGAGATCGTCGCGGAGGCGCTGGCCCGTCTCGACGAGCGGTGACGTCCGCCGACGTCCGCGGGTTGGCGACACGCCCGGGTGGCCTGTAACGTGGGTATCGACTTCGGCGAGGGGTGCTCCGGCACCCGTTATCGACGCGGTAGGCAGGCACTCGGTCTCGTGACATCGTCCCCACGGCTGCGAGGTCCCTCCTCACGCGATCTGCGTTCGAGTTGACATCGACCACACAACCCCCGGGCCGCGAGGCCCGAAGAGAAGGAGACCACCATGGCTGACGACAACACCCTGTCCGCCCTCGTCCGCACCAGCTTCGGCAAGGGCGCGGCACGCAAGATCCGCGCGAAGGACCAGATCCCCGCGGTCATCTACGGCCACGGCACCGACCCCCAGCACGTCACGCTGCCCGGCCACGAGACGATGCTCATCACGCGTCGCTCGAACGCCCTCATCACGCTCGACATCGAGGGCACCAAGCAGCTCGCCCTCGTCAAGGACATCCAGCGCGACCCGGTGAAGCAGGTCATCGAGCACATCGACCTCATCGTCGTCCGCCAGGGCGAGAAGGTCGAGGTCGACGTGCCCGTGCACATCGAGGGCGAGTCCGCTCCCGGCACGATCCACGTCGTCGAGCTCAACGCCATCACCCTCGAGGTCTCGGCCACCGCGATCCCGCAGTCGGTCGTCGTCTCGATCGAGGGCCTCGAGGACGGCGCGCAGGTGCACGCCTCCGACGTCGTCCTCCCCGAGGGCGCGTCGCTCGTCACCGACGCCGAGGTCCTCATCACGAGCGTCTCCGTCCCGCAGCTCGACCTCACCACCGACGCCGTCGACGACGAGTCGGGCGAGGCAGCCGAGGCCGAGGGCGACGTGCCCTCGATCGAGGACGAAGAGCGCTCCGAGTAACACCGGCCGCAGCACCACCAGCACCACGGCGTCGTCCGCGACGTCGACCGCCTGACAGCCCCGCGTGTCTCCCGAGGAGGACCATCCCGTGGACGACTCGCAGTGGCTCGTGGTCGGGCTCGGCAACCCCGGGCCCGACTACGCAGGCACCCGACACAACGTCGGACAGATGGTCCTCGCCGAGCTGGCGCACCGCCTGTCGGCGAGCTTCAAGAGCCACCGCACCAACGCGAGCGTCGCGGAGGGCCGCCCCCAGCCGGGCGGTCCCCGCTTCGTCCTCGCCGCCCCCCGCAGCTTCATGAACCTGTCGGGCGGGCCCGTGGCCGCGCTGCTGAAGTACTACGACCTCGACGTGTCGCGGCTGATCGTCGTGCACGACGAGCTCGACATCGACTTCGACTCGATCAAGCTCAAGCAGGGCGGGGGCCACGGCGGCCACAACGGGCTGCGCGACATCATCGCCGCCACCGGCTCGAACGAGTTCCTGCGCGTGCGCGTCGGCATCGGTCGTCCGCCCGGCCGGCAGCCCGCCGCCGACTACGTCCTGAAGTCGTTCTCGTCGGCCGAGCGCAAGGAGCTGCCGTTGCTGCTCGGCGACGCCGCCGACGCGGTCGAGATGATCGTCTCCGACGGCCTCACCGCGGCGCAGCTCAAGTTCCACACCGCGAAGGCCTGACCGGGCCCTGCTCGCCCGCGACCTGCTGCTCAGCCCCACCCCGGCAGGGCACCGCTGACCGGCGCACTGTCGGCTGTGCCGAGTAGCCTTGTCGGGTGATACTCGCGGGCTTGATCAAGGCGCTCTCGCGCGCCTCCACGTATTCCTCTGCCCTCGACCGGGCCGAGCGCAGCACCGACTTCTCGGTGGTCGACGGCCTGCGCGTGCCGCTCCTCGCGGGGCTGCTCGCCAGGCGCGCCGGGCCCCAGGCCATGCTCGTGGTCACCGCCACCGGTCGCGAGTCCGAGGCCGTCCGCCTGTCCCTCGCCAGCTACGTGCCCGGCGCCGAGGTCATCGAGTTCCCCGCGTGGGAGACGCTGCCGCACGAGCGTCTCAGCCCGAGCGCCGAGACCGTCGGCAAGCGCATCCACGCGCTCCGTCGCCTCGCCGCCTGGTCCGCCGAGGCAGAGGCCGCGGGTTCGAGCCCCGAGGCCTCCGCGGGCGTGCGTCCGCTCGTCGTCGTCGCGGGCGTCCGCGCGGCCCTGCAGCCCGTCTCCGACAACCTCGCCGACATCGACCCGGTCGTCCTGACCATCGGCGACCGGGGCCACGACCTCTCCGCGATCGCCCTGCGGCTCGTCGACCTCGCGTACGCGCGCGTGGACATGGTCACCCGGCGCGGCGAGTTCGCGGTGCGCGGCGGCATCCTCGACGTGTTCCCGCCGACGGCCGAGCACCCGGTGCGCGTCGACTTCTTCGGCGACGAGGTCGATCAGCTCCGCACCTTCTCGGTGGCCGACCAGCGCAGCCTCGAGGGCGTCGTGAGCACGGTCGAGCTGCCGCCGAGCCGCGAGATGCTGCTCACCGCGCCCGTGCGCCAGCGTGCTCGCGAGATGCAGCACGAGTTCCCGGGCCTCGCCCAGATGCTCGCCAAGATCGCTGAGGGCATCCCGGTCGAGGGGATGGAGTCGCTGGCGCCGGCCCTGGTCGACCGCCTCGTCCCGCTCACCCACTACCTGCCGGCGGGCGCCTCCGTCGCCGTGCTCTCGCCCGAGCGCGTGCAGTCGCGGGCCAAGAGCCTCGCCGAGACGAACCGCGAGTTCCTGTCC
>Ga0308167_1003343_pt1 | contig 12934 bp, 9 predicted proteins | sample PhyCR1_2_FD_202138 | JGI IMG/M metagenome (GOLD analysis project Ga0308167, IMG submission 202138) | Phyllosphere microbial communities from UC Gill Tract Community Farm, Albany, California, United States - DLSLRC.R1 | ecosystem: Host-associated > Plants > Phyllosphere > Unclassified | place... | reverse complement strand
CAGGTGCGTGTCGAAGCGATTGGCATCAGCTGGTATGACATTCTGTGGCGCCAGAACCTGGCGTCTTCCCATGCACGCTTGCCGTCCGGCCTTGGCCACGAGATGGCCGGTGTCGTGGTCGCCGTAGGCGATGGCGTGGACGACTTGGCAGTGGGCGATAAGGTGGCCAGTTTTCCGGCCGAGAGCCCTAATGATTATCCGGTGTATGGCGAGCAGATCGTCCTGCCCCGTTCGGCCCTGACCCGTTATCCGGATGTCTTGAGCCCTATCGAAGCCAGCGTGCACTACACGCCGCTGTTGATTGCGTACTTTGCCTACATGGATCTGGCACGGGTCAAGCCTGGGCAATTCGCCCTGGTGACTGACGCGAGTCACTGCGCCGGCCCATCCTTTGTGCAACTGGGCAAAGCCCTGGGTGTGCGGGTGATTGCGGCTACCAAGGACAGCGAGGAGCGTGAGTACCTGCTGTCCCTCGGCGCAGAGAAGGTCATCGTCACCGAAGAGCAGGACCTGCTGATGCAAATCAACAAGTTCACCGACAACCGCGGCGTGGACGTGGTGTTCGATGGCTTGGGCGGCCCTCAGATGTCGCTGCTCGGTGATGTGCTGGCACCGCGTGGCAGCTTGGTCTTGTATGGCTTGCAGGGCGGTAACCAGACACCGTTCCCGGCGTGTGCGGCGTTCCAGAAGAATATTCAGTTCTTTGTGCACTGCATTGGTAACTTCACCGGCAAGCCCGAGCTGGGCATTATCCAGGACCAGGTTGCCTTGCAGCGAGCCCTGCGGGATATCAACCAGCTGACGGCCGACCGCGTGCTGGTACCGCTGAAAACCACGGTGTTTCCGTTCAGCCAGTTCGTGGAAGCGCACCGCTACATGGACGAATGCCCGTGCCGCGAGCGTGTCGCGTTGCAGGTTGAAGCTGTTTAGGATGTAGGAATATTCGCAAACGAGTATTCCTGTCACCTGGCGTATGGGGCAAATACGCCATTTGACAGGGCTGAACCCTTACCGCTGTTGTGCTACCTGGTTGTTTATTTAACCCCTGAATCCTGACTTTCCCCCTGACGCCGCCCTGAATTCCAGTGCGGCGTCTTTGTGTGCGCGTCATTTAAAGGTTGGCCGTTATTCATCTGCACTGGTTTTCGGCGGGGTTCTGTATCTATTAATCATTATTCCAGCACTGATAATTGCAGCTTCACTTTCATCTCAAGGACTGAGCAATGATTGAATATCTGACATGCCTGTCACGGGCGACTGAAACTAACGTCGCACCGTATGCGTTGCCCCAGGGAAAAACGTGCGCTCCGCATAAGCCTCAACCCGATAAGTGGGAAAGTTGGTTGAATTGCGGGTCGGACATTTCTTTAAATAGTTGGTTAAAAGTGCGTAAGAGTTTGTCGGAACGGTCCTAGGACTGCGGCTGGGTTTATTTATACCCAGTAAATTCGGTGGTTTGCGTGCTTGCAGGGCCAAGCCCTTGCCCGACTGCAGCCGTGTCGAAGTGTTGCGCGGTGCTAGTGTCTAGATATTGGCGCACACGGCTGTGCGCGAATTTATTACAGACATGACAGGCCGAACAAACACTGTCAGCAGTTGCTTGAAACTCATATTTCAACTCAGGTAGTAAAACGATGAGCACTATTCACGAACAGGCTATGAATTATGTTTACCAGCAAGTTCTGCAACGCTTGATCGGTTACTTTAATCGCGAAGAACGAACAGCACTCCAGTTATTGGTCCAGCGAATCGTTGTGGCGGCGGGAGGCATGGAGCAGGTCGGGGATTACAAGATACTGGTTGCCCACGGTGGTGGCGAAGTCAGCAGCTACACCCTTGCGATGTTGCGTGCTGCGCAACTGACGATTGCTGGCCGGGCACCGCGCACCTTTCACTTGCGGGTTGCGACATTACGCTACGCGGGGATGACGGAGGGCCGGCTCAACAGCCTCAACCAGGGCTACGGCCGCCTGTTTCTCCACGATGATCCAAGGGTTGAGCTCCTGATGGTGGAAAACCAGGAAGTATTGCCCTTCAACGCCTTGCGACCGGCCTCTGCACTTGGCCGGGAGGCCAGTCAACGCAACATGTTGATGGTGGGCCACCTGAGTGCCGGTGATTGCCGCGCGACGTTGTGCAGTGATACCTACCTGGCACTTGGCGATTTCTACCAGCGCGTCACCACTTGGAACGGTGGGGTGCATGCGCTGGTCAGCGGCGACACGCCACGCAAGCAAGGCCAGTTTCTGGCCTGGCTCAAGAACACGTCACAGGGCGCCGGGGTCGACGTGACGGAGGCCTGGCCGTCCTCCCTCACAGGGTTGTTCGCGCGCATGGAGGAACTGAGCATGGGGTATTACCGTGAGGTGTACGGCGAACACTATGTTGCCCATGAAAACCCCAGCAAGACGGGTTACCGTCACTTGTCCTACATTGGCGTTGCCGATTTACTGGACGGCGTAGACCTCCCGTCCTCGCCCATGCTCACCGAGTTCATGGCCTTCGCCCCAGACCCACTGGGGTTTCACTTCAGCCATCCAGCCTATTCCAACCCGCTGCTGATGGCGCATCTGCGGGGGTTGCAAGCCCAATGCCTGCGAGACCTGGACTATGAAGAGGGCGTGCAGGGGTTTCTCCAGCAAGCGGCCCACTACCTCAGTCGCATGCGCATGCCTGAGTCGGTGCTCGCCGAGGCGGGTACCCGTGAAGGGCGCATCCAGGCGAGCACCTACGCCCAGCAGTTCTTTGGCCATGACGAGACGCAACTGATTTGCCTGTTGTTTTTTCGCCGTTCATCCACCATGGGGAGCGTCTGGAAGGCTATCTGCGCCACTGTCATCCAGGCATGCTGGTTGCCCTGCCTGAGCTGCACAAGGTCCTGCAGGGCAAGCCTTGCGCGGACATGCTGCAACAGTGGGTCACCGACACCAGCGGCTTGCCAATGCCTTTGCTACAGCACCTCTACCGCAAGCGTCCAGCGGTTATCGCTAGCGGCAAAGACCTGCACAGCAGCGATGCCCTGGCTTATGACAGCGTCCACGCCTGTCAATCGTCCGGTCGATGACACTGCGCGGCGAACGGCCGGCCGACTTCGCTTATCAGGCGGTTTACCGCTACATGATCAGCCTGATCAACGAAGTCAGCACTGATGCACGGGTGAAACTGCCTTCCCTGCGGCAATTGGCGGGGCGCCTTAAGGTATCGATCTCGACCGTACAGTACGCCTACTCGCTGCTGGAGAAGGAGGGCAGGGTCTATTCGGTGGCCAAATCGGGCTATTACGCCTGGCCCCTGTCGGCCAACCCGCTGGCGTGGGCCGGAGGCGATCTGCTCGATCGGCTCTACGCTGCGGCGCGCCGGCCGGGCATGGTGGTGCTCAGTGGTGATGAACCGGCGCTGCTGGCTTCGCTGGATGGCAGCCTTTTGCGCCTGGAGCGGGAGCTGGTACGCCACTACCCGCGCCAACTGCAACCCTGGTCCCAGCCATGCGGTGTCTGGGAGCTGCGTGCCGTGCTGGCGGCGCGTTACACCTCGTCGCCCACGCGTTGCTGGCATGCCGATGACGTCTACATCGGCGCCGACCTGCGCGGTGTGCTGGACATCCTCATCGACGTACTGGGCCTGAGGGGGACTACGGTGGTTGTCGAATCGCCCTGCGACTGGCTGGTACTGCGCCTGTTCCAGGATGCTGGCGTGCGCGTTATCGAATTGCCCTGGACGCTGGAAGGTCGCCTGGACGTGACGACGCTTGACCGCTTGTTATGCGATGAACCTGTGCAGTTGGTGTTGCTGTCAGCACGGGTCAGCCTGCCGTCAGGGCTCGTCCTGTCGACCCCTGAGCGTCTGGCCGTCGCGCAGATGCTGGAACGCTACGGCTGTTGGTTGCTGGAAAACGACACCTTTGGTGAGCTGGGTTTCACAGAGCCCCAGACAGCCCTGCGCGAACTGGTCAACCCAGAGCGACTGATCGTGTTTTCTTCTTTCGAGAAAGTACTGGGTTCGGAAGCGCCCTATGGTTACCTGTTGTCTCGACGCATGAGCGGCGAATTGCAGCGCCAATTTCTGCTGCGGTCCTTTCGGCTGTCGTCGATCCGCCAGCGCGCCATTGCGCGCCTTTGTCAAAGCGGGCGAATCGACGTGCACTTGCGAGCGCTGCGCCTGCAATTGAGCCAGCAGGCACAGGACATGTGCCAGCGCCTGGACCTGCACCTGGGGGAACAAGTGGCCTACCGTCCGCCAACCGCCGGGGCGACGTTCTGGCTGGGCGCCACGCGGGCAGTCGACATGCGCCAGGTGTTCCAGCGCCTGCTCACCCAACAGGTGGTGATTGCGCCCGGTGAGCTGTTCAGTCTCAGTGGCTTGCACCAGCAACATTTGCGCTTGAGCCACACTTTTCATGGGCATCCCGACCTGGATGTTGCCTTGGCAGCCATCAGTGAAGCGCTGCGTCAGGCCCAGACGTGATGACTGCGTGAAGTTTCTCTTGCTGCTGTAGGATCTATAACGTCGCGCAGCAGTCGAACTCTCAGTAAACTGCCATTTTTTCCGAATCCTTCTTTCCGAGGTTTATGCATGACAATCAGTCCTTTTGCGGGCAAGCCGGCGCCAGCCCAGTTGCTGGTGGATATCCCGCGACTGGTCACGGCCTATTACACCGGCCAGCCTGATGCAGCAATCTCCACCCAGCGCGTCGCGTTTGGCACCTCCGGGCACCGTGGCAGCTCGTTCGAATTGAGTTTCAACGAATGGCATGTACTCGCCATCAGCCAGGCCATCTGCCTGTATCGCGAAGCCCAGGGTATCAATGGCCCGCTGTTTGTTGGCCTGGATACCCACGCCCTGTCGACGCCTGCCGGTGCAAGTGCCCTGGAAGTACTGGCCGCCAATGGCGTGCACGTGATGCTGGCGGAGGGCGATGAGTACACGCCGACTCCGGCCATTTCCCACGCCATTATCTGCTACAACCGTGGTCGCACCAGCGGCCTGGCCGACGGCATCGTCATCACGCCGTCGCACAATCCGCCGCAGAGTGGCGGCTACAAGTACAACCCGCCCAATGGTGGGCCAGCCGATACCCACGTCACCAAGTGGATTGAAGCCAAGGCCAACGAACTGCTGGCCAACAAACTGGCCGGGGTCAAGCGGATCACCCACGCGCAGGCGCTCAAGGCCGACACCACCCATCGCCATGACTACCTCAACAGCTATGTGGCTGACCTGGTCAACGTGATTGACATGGACGCTATCCGTAGCGCCGACCTGCGCCTGGGCGTAGACCCGTTGGGCGGAGCAGGGGTGCGCTACTGGTCGGCGATTGCCGAGCACTATCGCCTGAACCTGGACGTGGTGAACACCGAAGTCGACGCGACCTTCCGCTTCATGAGCGTCGACTGGGACGGCCAGATCCGCATGGACCCGTCCTCGAGCTACGCCATGCAAGGCCTGATCGGGCTGAAGGAACGCTTTGACGTAGCGTTCGCCTGCGACCCGGACCACGATCGCCACGGCATCGTCACCCCATCCGGTGGCCTGCTGGCACCAAACAACTACCTGGCGGTGTCCATCGACTATCTGTTCCAGAACCGTCCAGACTGGCGCGCTGACGCGGCCGTGGGCAAGACCGTGGTCAGCAGCGGCCTGATCGACCGCGTTGCCGCACGCATTGGCCGTCGCCTCTACGAAGTGCCAGTTGGCTTCAAGTGGTTTGCCGATGGCCTGTTCGAAGGTTCATTGGGTTTTGGTGGTGAAGAAAGCGCCGGCGCCTCGTTCCTGCGCAAGGACGGTACGGTGTGGAGCACTGACAAGGATGGCCTGATCCCTGCCTTGCTGGCGGCGGAAATGACCTCGCGCAAAGGCCAGGACCCCAGTCAGATCTACCGCGGTCTCACTGATGCCCTGGGCGAGCCGTTCGCGATCCGTGTGGACGCCAAGGCCACTCCGGCACAGAAAGCCTTGCTGGGCAAACTGTCGCCAGACCAGGTGACGTCCACTGAGCTGGCCGGGGAGCGCATTCAACAAATCCTCAGTCACGCGCCGGGCAACGACCAAGCGATCGGCGGCCTGAAAGTGATGACCGAAAACGGCTGGTTCGCCGCACGGCCGTCGGGCACCGAGGATATCTACAAGATCTACGCCGAGAGTTTTATCGGTGAGGATCACCTCAAGCAACTCGTGGAAGAGGCGCAGGTGCTGGTAGACGGCGCGATCTCCGAGTAACGGCGCAATACGCCAGTGGGAGGGGGCATGCTCCTCCCACCGGTGCTTGAAATCAGGCCAAATCGACCAGGACAATCTCGCTGTCCTCAATGGCCGTCACCCGCAACACCTGCTCCTCCTCGATTGCCACGCCGTCTCGGGCGTGTGCCCGCAAGCCATTGACTTCAATCACCCCAGTGGCCGGCACCAGGTACGCACGGCGTCCGTTGTCCAAGCGGTATTCCGCGCTTTCCCCGGCTTTCAGGTTCGCGGCCACCAGGCGTGCATCCGCACGGATGCGCAGGCTCTCGCTGTCCCCGGCCTTGCCACTGGCCAGTGTCACAAAGCCTTCGCGATCGCCTTTCGGGAACGGCTTGGCGCCCCAGGACGGTGGCAGACCCGCTTCGTTCGGGATAATCCAGATCTGGAAAATCTTGGTGGGCGTGCCTTCCAGGTTGTACTCGCTGTGGGCGATCCCGGTGCCTGCGCTCATGACCTGCACATCACCGGCCTCGGTACGGCCTTTGTTGCCGAGGTTGTCGGCATGACTGATCGCACCTTCACGCACGTAGGTGATGATTTCCATATCACGGTGCGGGTGCTGGGGAAATCCGGTGCCCGGCGCAATGATGTCATCGTTCCAGACCCGCAAGTTACCCCAGTGCATGCGCTTGGGGTCATGGTATTCGGCAAATGAGAAGTGGTGATGAGCGTCAAGCCAGCCATGATGGGCGCCGCCCAGGGAAGTGAAAGGTCGAAGTTCTAGCATGATCGTCTCCTGTGGATGGTGCTTATGATCCAGCAGGTCATGATCGATAAAAAGCCTGAAAAGTGCCTGATTCCTATCAGTCGATTAGATTGGTTAGTGGCGTTTTGACTTTCAGTTCAGCGCCTAACTGCATGACAGCAAAGCAATTGGCTGGAACTGAACGTCGATTCCGGCGACCATGGTGCCCTTGTAAGAACCCGCCCATCGCAGGAGTCCGCGTGTCGCAACAAAAGCCTGATCTTCCCCCCGAACTGCGCCCCCTGGCTGAAATGCCGCTATTGAAGCGCCTCGCTGCGCGTCTGTTTGGCCATGGCCTGACCCGCCTGCGCGCCCAGCACCGGTTTTCCTGGTTGCACGGGCAGGCTGATGGTTTCCGCAGCGGGCACGAGGCGGGCGTGGAATACGGCTATCGCGAGGGCAAGGCCGATGGCCTTGAGGAAGGCCGCCAGGTGTTGTTGATTCGTGACTATCGCCCGGATGAGCATCGTGCACCGGGGGTGGATGACAGCCTGTTCGATGATTGGCGCCTGCCGCTCACCGCCGACTTGAAGAAGCGTATCAAGGCGGACGTTGCGCGTTTGCTGCCGGCCCACGCCCAGCCCAGCGCGGCGCAGTGGAAGATGATCTTCAGCGATACGCCTTCTACCTCAGTGATCGCGGGGGCCGGGGCGGGCAAATCCACATCGTTGGTGTTGCGTATCTTGTTGCTCACCCATTACCTGGGCTTCGAGCTCAGCTCGATGACGGTGGTGACCTTCACCCGCGAGTCGCGCAAAGACTTCATCAACAAGCTCATGGAAATTCTCAGCCTGTGGGGCCAACCCCTTGGCATGAAAGAAGCACAGGCCGTGGTGCGTACCTTTCACTCGCGCATCCTGCCCATGGTTCGCAGCCTGCCAGGCTTTGAGCGCCTGCAAGCGTTCGAGAACCTGAATGCGGGCTTTGAAGACGCTGACAGCAACCCCTTCGACTTGCGTATCAACGATGCCCAGCGCCAGCAGATGAATGCCTGTTATCACCGGTTGCACGGGCAGCACCCACGCTTTCGTGAGTTGATTGCGCCGCTGGCACGCCATGGCCTGCAGCTCAAGGAACTGGAGCGTGATCACCCCGACGTGCAAAAACGCGTCGCCGTGACTGAGCTGGCGGCCAAGCGCGATGAAGAACTCTGCGATGTGATCGAGGACCTGTGGTTCCGGGCCGGCGCCTGGCCGATCAAGGGCATTGAGCCCAGTCGCCAGGCATTGGAGATCAACGGCGCGCAGTTTCACTGTCATGGCTATATACCCGAGCTGGACGCCTGGGTGGTGCTGGGCTTCGATTCGCGGGAGAACGCCCAGATCAGCCGCCCCAACGCAAAACTGTCGGTGCGTGCGGAATGGGCGGTAAAGCGCACGTTGTTTCAAGCTTTCTGCCGTAAGCCATTGATATGGCTTGATAGTTACGATTCGTCGAAGCGGCTTTTAAGCAGTTTGGCGGGTGATGCCGCGGCCGGGCCGGGCTTTGATTATAAGGTCAAGGGCGAGTTGGCCTCGGCGCCGTTGCTGGACAGCTTCGTGATGGCCGCCGGGTTTATCGAAAACCTCGGGCTGGACGTGCCCACCGCGGTTGGGCAGATGAGCTTTGCCAAGGATGACCCGGACCGTTTCTTTTTCGAAGCCCTGAGCATCTTCTGGAAAGCCCTGGAAGATCACTTGCTGGACCAGTCGCCACCGATCATGACCTACAACCGCATGTTCTCGCTGTTCGGCGAAAACACCCCGGAAAATCTCAAGCTGCTCAGTGATCCGTTGTTGCGGCCGCTTTCGCACTTGATGATCGATGAATTCCAGGACGTTTCACCGCAAATCGTCTCGTGGATCCGCGCCAGCCTGCGCGAGATCCGCAGCCGTGGCCCGGCGATGCATGTCGGGCGCGGTGCACAGCACTCATCGCTGTTGTGCGTGGGGGATGACTGGCAATCCATCTATGGCTGGCGCGGGAGTTCGCCCAAGTACTTCATGGAGTTCAACAAGGAATTCCCGTCACCTGCCACCACGCGCGTAATGCTGGGTGAGAACTACCGCAGCCACCAGCACATCATCGATGCCGCCGAGCACATCGTGCGTGCGGCGCCGGCGATTCCAGGCAAGAAGGCCAAGGCCAGTGGCACGCATAAGGATTTGGTGCCCGTCAAAGTCCTGGAGCGCGACGACGCAGCGTTGGGGCGGCAACTGCTGGAGCATTATCAACGCGGTGAATCGGTGTTGATGTTGTATCGAAAAAGCAGCGATAAGTTACTGATTAAAGAGCATATTCAGCCGGCAGTTAATGTGGATTCTAACTTGCCGCCCCTGGCGCGCAGGTTGAAGCAGCTGACCTATCACAGTGCCAAGGGGCTGCAAGCCGACGCAGTGTTCCTGCTTGGGGATTGCCAGCACGTGACCCGCTCTCCCTACAAGAACCAGGTGTATCGCATGGCAGGCCTGGGTAAGGATGGCGACAGCGAGCCTTACGATAATGCGCAAAAGGACGAAGTGCTGCGCCTGGCCTACGTGGGCATTACCCGCGCAGTGAGCCATTGCTACTGGTATGTGGAAAAGCCCGAAGGCCAGGCGGTGAATGTGCCGAAGGCGTCGGAGCGGGTCGATGGCAGGAAAGCCTTCTTTGACGACCAGCGCAACTGATGGGGCGCCGGAACTGATGTAGGAGCGGCCTTGCTCGCGACTACCAGGGTTCAGCCCCACATGTGCTGGCTGAAACTACGCATTCGCGAGGGAACCCGCTCCCACCTTTTCACCCTGTTTCCATGGAGAAGTTGAGTCAGGCCCGCAAGGAAAGCGGCGGTACGAACGACTCCAATTCATCCTCCACCGCCTCGATAATCCGCTCCACATCGGCTGCATTCATCACGGTAGCGCAGGGGATGCCGGCGATAGCTATCAGTGTCTCGCCGCTGGCGCGGTCGAACAGGCGCGCGATCATACTGCCAGGGGCGTCCATGCTGCCCTCGAAGCCCATCGGATGAAAATGCCAGCGCATCAGCTGGCAGGCGTTGGGGAACGTCACTTTGTTCATGTTGCCCACCTTGGTCATTGAGCGCTTCCTTTAGCTCGCGGTAGGGGGGCCATGACCTTCACTGGTCGTGGCGTCTGAGAGCTTAAAAGTAGCATTCGTTCGCAACCCCAAGGTGAATTTTTTGGTTCCGTTCGGCGGTTGTCTTCACTTAAGTTGACGTGGGTCATCTCCTACCCGGATTCAGGCAAAAGGCCATTAGTCAGAAGGTCCATTTGGCCATTGAAGACCTTGGCAAAATTCGGCAATCTCCAGGGTTTACCCGCCCCAGAGCCATTCATGCCCGACATCGCCCCCGCCGATGATGCCCAGCAATCCCAGGCCACACGCGAGCTGGTACTGCGCCACCACCTGTGCTGGCGCCACCGGGACCTGGAGGGCGTGATGTCCTACTACCATCCGGACATCCAGTACCACGACTTTTTCCAGAACCGTGTCATTGGGTTCGCCGACTTGCGTGACTACCTGCAAGCCAGCATGCCGCGCGAGGCCGACGAGGCGATCGAGCACAGCGACCGTATCCGCGCCGATGGCGATACCGCATTCATCCAGTACCGCATCACCTTGCGTGGCGGCCAGGGCCTGGTGTCGTTCCGCACCAGCGAAGCCATCACGGTACGCGACGGGTTGATCTGGCGCGTCAACGAATACGCCTCCCTGGTGCATGAACAACCCGCCCAGGCCACGCGGCCTTCGGTCAGCCGCCTGGGCCTGTCGCCCCAGCAATTGGGGCACATGGCCAATGACCTGCAGCAGTATTTCGAATGCAAGCAACCTTACCTGGACCCGGAGCTGGACCTGCAACGGGTTTCCAAGGAATGTGGCTACAGCCGCAACCAGATTTCCTACCTGCTCAACCAGGTACTGGGCCAGAGCTTCTATCGCTATGTGAACCAGGCACGGCTCCAGCATTTGTTGGCCGCCCTGGATAAGGCCGTGCCGCCGTTAAAGATCGACGACCTGGCGTTTGCCGCAGGTTTCAACTCGTTGTCGGCGTTCTACAGCGCGTTCCGCCAGCACACGGGCCAGTCGCCCAAGGCCTATGTCAAACAAATTTCCCTGCGTGCACGCGCGCAAGACAACCCATGACGGCGCGCCCTAGGATCGACCCTATCGAAACGAGGTGGGGGAACCTGGCATGCCGGCATGGCGCACTATCAGTTTATGGATGGACCAGTTGGACGACCCGCTGCACGCGCGGCCGGCCCTGGAGCATGACCTGGACGTCAACGTGGCCATTATCGGCGCCGGTTACACCGGGCTGTGGACCGCTTACTACCTGAAACGCCAAGCCCCCGAGCTGAAGATCGCGATCATCGAAGCGCAAACCGCCGGCTTTGGCGCGTCGGGTCGCAACGGCGGCTGGCTGATGGGCAACCTGCTGGGTGAGGACCGCTTGCTCGCCGGCCTGGCCCCCGAGCAGCGCCGCGCCTCCTTTGACCTGCTGCACGCCATCCCTGACGAAGTCGCCCAGGTGCTGGCGCGTGAAGGCATCGACTGCGACTACCGCAAGGGTGGCGCCTTGTACTGCGCGGCGCGCTACCCCGAGCAGGAGGGCAGCCTGCGCCGCTACCTCGACAAACTCTACGCCCAGGGCCTGACCGAAGCCGACTACCGTTGGCTTGGCCCGCAGCAATTGGCCGAGCAGATCCGCATCGCCAGGCCCTATGGCGGCATTTATGCGCCGCACGTTGCAACCATCCACCCAGCCAAGCTGGTGCGTGGCCTAGCGCGGGTGGTGGAGCGCATGGGCGTGGCAATCTACGAAAACAGCCCGGTTACCCACTGGCAATCCGGTAGCCTGCGCACTGCCAAGGCGAGCGTCCGGGCAGCCTGGGTGGTACCGGCAGTGGAGGGCTACGCCAATACCTTGCCACTGCTGGGCCGCTACCAATTGCCGGTGCAGAGCCTGATCGTCGCCACCGAGCCGTTGCCGGCCAGCACCTGGGACGACATCGGCCTGAGCCATGGCCAAGCCTTTGGTGAAAACAGCCGCCAGGTCACCTACGGGCAGCGTACGGCGGATAACCGACTGGTGTTCGGTGCGCGCGGCGGTTACCAGTTTGCCGGCAAGCTGCGCCATGACTTCGATTTGACCGACAGCGAAGTGGAGCTGCGTCGCTACCTGTTCGGTGAGCTTTTCCCACAGCTAAAGAGCGTGAGGATTACCCATTCCTGGGGCGGCAACCTCGGCATGTCGCGCAATTTCCGCCCGCACATGCTCTGCGATCACAAGACTGGCATCGCGCTGTCCGGGGGATACGGCGGGGAGGGCGTCGGCGCGACCAACTTGGGCGGCCGCACCCTGGCCGACCTGATCCTGGGCCGCGACACGCCGTTGACCCATCAACCCTGGGTGATCCGCGAACGCGGCCTGGACGCGCTCAAGCCCTGGGAGCCCGAACCCTGCCGCTGGCTGGGCTACAACGCGATCATTCGCAGTTTCGTCCATGAAGACCAGGTGTTGGCCAACCCCAACACCGCCCCTTGGCGCCGCAAGCTGGCGACCGGCGTGGCCGGGTTCATGGAAGGTTTCATGCACTAAGACGTTTCACTCACACGGGAAAATCCCATGAGCATCACGCAATTCAAAGACACGCTGAACGCCCACCTACCTGACTCGTCGCCCGTTGCTGTGCCGCTGGGCGAGCCCATTGCCGTTGCCTCGACCCTGAGCGTCGAGCGCAACGATGGCGTCGAAACCGGCATCTGGGAATGCACCCCAGGCATTTGGCGTCGACAGATCAAATCCCAGGAGTTCTGCCACTTCATTCAGGGCCGCTGCACCTTCACCCCTGACAACGGAGAAATCGTCCACATACAAGCCGGTGATGCACTGATGTTGCCGGCCAACAGCACCGGCATCTGGGACATCCAGGAAACCGTGCGCAAGACCTACGTATTGATCCTGTAACG
>Ga0308167_1003337_pt1 | contig 12950 bp, 13 predicted proteins | sample PhyCR1_2_FD_202138 | JGI IMG/M metagenome (GOLD analysis project Ga0308167, IMG submission 202138) | Phyllosphere microbial communities from UC Gill Tract Community Farm, Albany, California, United States - DLSLRC.R1 | ecosystem: Host-associated > Plants > Phyllosphere > Unclassified | place... | reverse complement strand
CCGCCGGGCGCTGGCCGCACGACGTCGGCTGCAGCAGGGGGAGGCGCTGACGTGGCTGGAGTCCGGCTCCGAGGTCGTGGCGTTCGCCCGGCACGACGGCTGGCGGTCGTTCACGAACTTCGGCACGCAGCCGGTGCCGTTGCCCGCCGGCACCGTGGTCGTCGCGTCGGGGCCGCTCGACGAGGTCTCGCCCGGTGTGCTGCCCGGCGAGACGACGGTGTGGTTGGCCTGAGCGGACAGGTTCTTCCTCCACAGCCCGGAGGCCCGTGGTGGCGTTCCACAGATCGTCTCGCCACCGCCCGGGGGTGACCTCCCGATCGCGAGCATCGGGGCATGACAGATCCCACTGCTCCAGCATCCGGTCCACGACCACTCCGGCCGCGGGTCGTCCGCCGCCTCGCTGCGGTCGGCGCCGCGCTGACCGCGCTCGGCGTGCTCGCGGCGCCCGCCGTGCTCCCGTCCGGGTCGAGCGCCGCTGCGCTCGACTTCCCCTACGTCAACGAGTTCTCCAGTGCGTCCGGCGGCACCCTGCAGGGTGACGCCGCGGTGTCCGACGGTCGCCTGCGACTCACCGACGACGTCCGGAACCAGGCCGGGGCCTGGTCGACGAACGACACGTTCCCCTCCGACACCGGGCTCGAGATCGAGTTCACCTACGCCATGTACACCGCGAAGGACGACCCCGGGGCCGACGGCCTGCTGCTGTACCTGGCCGACGGGGCCGCACCACAGGGTGTCGGCTCGTACGGCGCCGGTCTCGGGTACGCCTGCCGCAGCACCGTGACCGAGGGCGGTGGACGCCCGTGCGACCTGCCGGGGGTCCCCGGTGGCTTCGCCGCCGTCGCGATCGACCACTACGGCAACTTCTCGTCGCGCATCAACGACTCCGGTCCCGGTGCCCAGGCCGACCACGTCGTCGTCCGCGGCTCGGGCGACGGGACCGAGGGCTACCGGTACGTCGCCGGCGTCGCGGCCCCCGGCGGCACGGTGACCGACGGAGCCACACCGCGGAAGGTCCGCGTCACCCTGCTGCCCGAGGCCGACGGCGGCCTCGCCGTGACGGTCCGGATCCAGGCCGGCGAGGCCCTGCGGACGGTACTGGACTCGGTGCCGCTGCACGGCGACGGACAGGCCCCGCTGCCGAGCACGCTCCGCCTCGGGTTCGCCGCGGCCACCGGCAGCCACGTCGACAAGCACGAGGTCGACGCGCTGCAGGTGTGGAAGCCGGCGGACCTGTCGGTCGAGCACGACCTGCCCGCGACCGTCACGGCCGGCGACCCCGTCCGCTACGACGTCACGGCTCGGAACCCCGGTCCGAACGCCGCCGATCCGAGCCCGTTGCACGTCGACGTGCCGGACGGCATCGAGGACGTCACCTGGACGTGCACCGCGGCGGCGGGCTCCGCCTGCGCGACCGCGACGGGGAGCGGTGACGTGGCGACCGACCTGTCCCTGCCCCGCGACGGTTCGGCCGTGGTGACGATCGAGGGGCGGGTCGCCACGGGCACCGAGGGGAGCCTGGAGAGCGTCGCGACGATCGCCACGCCTGCGTCGTTGTCCGACACGAACGAGACGGACAACGTCTCGCGGGCGAGCACGACCGCGACGGCACCGGCGGCCGTCGCGCACGTGGAGACGGACAAGTCGGTGTCACCGTCGACCGTCGCACCCGGAGACGAGGTCGAGTACCTCGTGACCGCACGGAACCGGGGTCCGGCGGTCGCGGAGCACGTCGGGGCCGTCGACGAGCTGCCCGAGGCCATGCGCTTCGCCGGTTCGGACGACGGGTGCACCGCCGAGGGGCAGCGCGTGACCTGCCGATCCGACGCCTCGCTCGACGTGGGGGAGACCCGGGCCTTCCGGATCCGCGCCGTGCTCGATCCGGGCTACCGGGGGGACGGATCCGACGTGGTGAACGTGGCGACCGCGACCTCGCCGACCGACCCGGACGGGGGCGACCCGTCCACCGGTGTGGCGATCGTCGTCGACCCGGACGACGACGGACCGGCGCCGAGCCCTGCGCCGACGACCGGTCCGGCACCGGACGACGGGGACGGATCCGGTGCAGGCGGTTCCGATGGCGGCGGCCCCGGCGACGGCGACGGCCCCGGGGCGGGTGCTGACGACGGGCGTGCGGGTGCTCCGGCAGCTGACCACGGCGCCGCTGCGCCCGTGGGAGCCCTCGCCTACACCGGCGCCGAAGGGGTCGGCCTCGCCGCCGCACTCGCCGCCGTGGCCGCCGCCGTCGGGTCCGTGTGCTGGTGGCTCGCCCGACGTCGTGCCCGCCGGAACGCGCCGACCGACGACCCGCAGCAGCCCTGAACACCGCCGGGACGGCACCGGACGCGGTGCCGTCCCGGAGCACGGGTGTGCACGTCCACAGGGGGTGGAACCGCCGCCGGTCGGGCGTTCACCCCACCGGCGGTAGGATCGGATCCACGATCCGCATGCCCGAAAGAGGTCTCGTGTCCGACACCGTGGACGACGCCACCACCGTGGAAGACGCGACCCAGCGCGCGCGGTACTGGCCGATCCCGATCCTCCGGGCGGTCCCCGCAGCGGTCGTCGCGATGGTCATCACCTTCTCGACCAACCACGCCGCGGGCTACGGTCTCGTGCTGTTCGGCGGCTTCGCCCTGGTCGAGGGCCTCGTGCTCCTGTTCGCCGGGATCTCCCGACTGCCCCTCGACGGCCGTTCGCGTCGCACGACCCTGCTGCAGGCCGTCATCACCCTGCTCGCCGCGGTCGCCGCGTTCGCGTGCAACGGGTTCGGGCTGCCGGCCTTCATCACGGTCATCGTCGCGTTCGCGGTGCTGACCGGGGCCCTCGAGCTGTCGCAGGGCCTCCGTGCCCGGCGTCGCTCACCCTTCGCTCGCGACTGGACCACGATCGGCGGCCTCACGCTGCTGCTCGCGGTCGCCTTCCTCGTCACGCCCCCCGACTACTCCCAGCAGCTCGGTGGCGTGGAGCAGGTCACCGGCACCCTCGACGCCTCGATCGTGCTCGTCGGCCTGCTCGGCGCGTACCTCGCCATCACGGCCGTCTTCCACGTGATCGCCGGCCTCTCGCACAAGTGGGGCACGGCCACGCCGGCCGTCGCCCCGGACGGAGCACCACACGCATGACCACCCCCAGCCGTCGTGACCGTCTGCGCCCGGTCGAGCTCCTCGGGATCTCCGCGATCGTCGCGGTGTTCACCGGGCTCGTCGTGCTGTTCTCGACGCGGGAACTGCAGCTGGCCGTGATCTTCCTCGGCGTCGCGTTCATCGTGGTCGTCGTCGTGCTCGCGATGCTGCAGCTCGCCTCGTCGAGCGAGCAGGACGACAACGACATGCTCGGCGGACACAAGACGCCGGGCGAGGGCGACGGCGACGACTTCCACTGACGGCTGACCCAGCGGCGACCGCGTCCTGACGCCGGACACGCCCGAGGTCACGAATCAGGAACGGTCCTGTCAGGATCGCGGGTCCTGCCGACACCTCTGGGTGAAGGAGGTGGGATGTGGACGTGACGACCGGCACCGACACGGACGAAGGACTCGTCCGTGCGATGGCACAGGGGGACACCGGAGCGCTCGCACGAGCGTTCGACCGGTACGCCGCCACCCTCACCCGCTACGCCTGGGCACTCGTGGACAACCGCTCCGACGTCGAGGAGATCGTGCAGGACGCGTTCCTCACGCTCTGGCAGCGGGCAGCGACCCTCGAGCTACCGGCGGACACCGTGCTGCCGTGGCTGCTCGTCGTCTGCCGCAACCACGCCTTCAACACCGGCCGCAAGCAGGCCCGTCGTCGCGCGGACGAACTCCCCGAGCACCTCGCCTCGCCCGCCGACCACGACGAGGCCCGCGAGACCCTGCGCTGGGTCCGTGCCGAGATCGCCGCGCTCCCCGACCTCGACCGCCGCATCTGCGAGCTCTGCCTCCTCGAGGGGTACTCCTACGCCGAAGCCGCGGAGCTCCTCGGGCTCACGGTCGGCGCGGTCACCCAGCGGGTCTCCCGCAACCGACGTCGACTCAAGAAGGCGGTGATGCACGATGAACACTGAACCTCCCCAGGGAGACGAGCTGCAGCGCATGCTCGTCTCGATGAAGCAGAACGTCCTCGAACGCGCCACGCCCCGCCCGAAGCGACGTCGTGGTCGCTCGGGCGTCGTGGTCGGCGTCGTCGCCCTGCTGGCACTCGGCACCGCGACCGGTGCCGTCGCGCTGACCCTGTCGCAGCAGAACGCCGACCCGGTCGCCGCTCCCACCCAGACCCAGCAGCCCGAGCCGTCGCCGTCCGCGACCGCGCCGAGCTCCGCGCCGATCACGGGCGCCCCGATCCCGAAGTCCACCCCGACCCCCACCGTGGCGACGATCCCGGCGACCTGTCGCGACATGGTGCCGGCGGAGGACTACGCGCGGCTCTTCGGGGAGATTCCGCTGACCGAGATCTCGAAGGCGAAGGACGGGACGGCCGGCGGCGATGGTGAAGACGTCACCTGGGCGGACGGGGAGTCGGAGATCATCTGCAACTGGGCCGACCCTCGAGCGGACGTCAGCGGGCTGACCATGACCATCGGGACGGCCGGACCCGGTGCCGCGGACGTGCTCGCGACCAGTCCGCTCCAGTGCGAGGACCGTGACGGCGGCCGGGTGTGCCAGTCGTCCGTCCGGGCCCAGACCGGCCCGGTCGACCAGGTCTCCACCTTCTTCCTGCGCGACGACACCTTCATCGTGATCCGGCAGGCGAACTTCCCGACGAACGGTCTGCTGGACGCCGTGGTCGGGGAGATCTGGGGGGACTGACGGCCTGGAGGCACGTGACGGACCCGACCCGTGCCTCCAGTCCGTCGGTGGGGTCCACCCACCGGTGCCGCGTCACCCCACCCGCGCCGCCACGATGTCGCGCGCCAGCGTCCGGACCGCTCGACTCGGCTCCGGGGACGTCCGGACCGCCAGACCGATGCGGAGCGGGTCGACCTCGTCCTCCAGGTCGAGCACCGCACCGTCGTACCGCACCCCCGAGTCCGGCACGACCCCGACGCCGAGCCCGGCCGAGGCGAACCGGATCACGGCGGGCATGTCGTTCATCTCCGCGACGATGCGCCGCCGGATGCCGAGCCGCTCGAGTGCCCCGTCGAGGATGATCCGGTTGCCGAACCCGTGCGCCGTGTCGACGAAGGGTTCATCGGCGAGTTCGGCGAGCGACACCGACGACCGGCCGGCGAGCGGGTGGTCCGACGCGGTGAACACCCGGAACGGCATCTCCCGCAACGGCTCCACGACGACGCCGGCGGGCACGGTGGGCAGGCCCGTGTAGGCGATGTCGAGCCGCCCGGCGACCAGGTCCTGCACGAGCCCGGTCGTCCCCGACGGCGAGGTCATGAGCTCCACCGCGACGAGCGGGTGCTGCCGTCGGAACCGCTGCAGCACGCCCGTCAGGTCGACGATGTCCATGCTCGTGAAGATGCCGAGCCGCACCCGGCCCCGCAGGTCGGCGTCGTCGGCGGTGGCCAGGTCGCGCATCCGGTCGAGGGACTCGAGCACCGCGCGGGCGTGGGGGAGCAGGTCCTCGCCGGCGGGGGTCAGGACGAGCTGCCGGCCCGTGCGGTCGAAGAGCCGCACCCCGAAGCTGCGCTCGAGTGAGGCGATGCCCGCGGACACCGTGGACTGCGCCGCCCAGAGTCGTTCGGCCGCGCGGGTGACGCTGCCCTCGGCGGCGACGGCGACGAACTGTTCGAGCAGTCGGGTCTCCATCATCCGAGTATCGATCAGATCGATCGTGCACATCAAGCGCATCCGTTGGACTCGATGCACCCCGAGCGCGATCATCGGAGCATGTCAACCGTCACCGACACCCCGACGGGCACCGTCCCCGCCACCACCGCCGCTCCCGCATCCGCGAGCGACCGTGTCGTCGCCCCGCGCGGACGCCGTGTCCACACCCGTCGGCGCCACGGTTTCGGCTTCTGGGTCGTCGCCTTCGCGTTCCTCGCGGTGATGGCCTTCGCGACCGTCCCCGCGCCCCTCTACGTCATCTACCAGGCCCGCGACGGGTTCCCGACCTTCACCACGACCGTGATCTTCGCGGCGTACGGGGTCGGGGTCGTCGGGTCGCTGTACCTGGCGGGACACCTGAGCGACGTGCACGGGCGGCGCCCGCTCATCCTGGTGTCGATCGCGCTCGAGCTCGTCGCCGCCGTGCTGTTCCTGCTCTGGAACGACGTCACCGGCCTCATCGTCGCCCGGCTCGTGACCGGCCTCGGTGTCGGGACGCTGACGGCGACCGCGACGGCGCACCTCGGTGAGCTCCGGGTCCGTGCGACCGGGTCGAGCGACTCCGCGAAGGGGGCGAGCGTCGCCGCCGGGGCGGTGAACCTCGGTGGGCTGTCGCTCGGCGCCCTGGTCGGTGGAGCGCTCGCCGAGTTCGTCGGGCAGCCGCTCATGGTCCCGTACGTGGTGTTCGTGATCGCGCTGGCCATCGCGTTCGTGCTGGTGCTGGCCGCACCGGAGACGGTCGGCCGCCCCGAGCAGCCCGTGGCCTACCGCCCGCAGCGCATGCAGGCTCCCGAGGGCCAGGGAGCTGCGTTCTGGGCAGCCGGTGCAGCAGCGTTCGCCGCACTCGCCGTGCAGGGCCTCTTCACCTCGGTCGCGCCGAGCTTCCTCGGCACCACCTTCCACGTCACCGACCGCCTGGCCGCCGGGGCCACGACCTTCGGGGTCTTCGCCGCGAGCGCGCTCTCGCAGATCGTCTTCGCCCGGCTGTCGCAGCGTGCGCAGATCCGGCTCGGCATGGTGCTGCTGGTCGTCGGGCTGGTCGTCCTCGCCGTCGCCGCGGTCCTGCTGCAGGTCGCCGGGTTCATCGGCGGCGGGGTCGTCGCGGGCGCCGGGGTCGGCCTGCTGTTCCGCGCCGCGATCGGCAGCGCCGCAGCACTGGTCGGGCCGGAGCGTCGGGGCGGCGTGCTCGCCGCCACGTTCCTCATCGCCTACGCCGGACTCACCGTGCCGGTCGTGGCCGTCGGGGCGGCGCTGCTGGTGATCCCGACGCTCCCCGTCCTGATCGGGTACGTCGTGCTCGTCGCCGTCCTGGCCGTCGTCGCCGGCACCCGGCTGGCCGCGCGCGCCTGACGCGCCACGGGCCTGGCGTCCGCCCGTCGCCTCCCGGAACCGGGTTCCGGACACCGGACCACGCGATCGCGCGGTGCCGTGTCCGGAACCCGGTTCCGTCGTGCGGGCGCACTCCCGGCATACTGGGTGCGTGCCCCGGAACCGCAACCGTCCCGTGATCACGGGGATCGCGGCCGTGGTCGCCGCCGGTCTCCTCGCCGGCGGGCTGTTCCTGACGGCACGGCAGGGTGCGGACGACCCGACCATCGGCGCCGGCTCGACCTCACAGACCCCGGCCGATGCGCCGACCGCCGCCGGCGACGGCACCGTCACGATCACCCGCACCGGGCCGGACATGCCCGGCAGCACGGCGCTCGGCCGGTGCGACACGACGACCCAGGCGGCCGTCGCGCAGTACGAGACCGAGGCCCTGGGCCGCGTCACCCTGCAGTGCGGCACCGCTGCCCAGGGCTACGAGCACATCCGGGTGCGGCACACCGCCGACTGGCAGGACGTCGTCTCCGGGCACGGCTCGCGCGACTGGGACGACGCCATGCTCACCGCGGTGCAGACGGCCCTCGAGGACCCGCGCCCCGGGTTCCCGCTCGACGCCGGCGACGGCAAGGTCTGCTACGCCGCACCCGTCCGGTTCGACGACGGGTCACGCCCCGACGACGAGCCCTTCGTCAAGGTGATCGTCTCGGCCACCACCGACCGGGTGATCACGGCGTACCCCACGCGTACCGACGACTGCTGACGCCGGCGCTGTCCACCCGTTCTGCGACAGACCACGCTGCCCACCGACGTCGAACGACACCGCCGTCGTCGTACGACATCGACGCTGTCGCAACCACCGCCACGCAACAGTCCGCGTCTGCACGAAGCGACCCTGTCGTCGTCGTACGACGTCGACCTCGTCGTTCCGCGTCGTCCCCCACCGCCGCAGCGTCCAGACACCCACACGCCCACACGCCCAAACGTCGAGACGCCCAAACGCCGAGACGCACACACGCCGAGCGCGCGACCCTACGCGTGCACCTCGTACTCGTGCCGCCGGTGCGACGCCGGCTCCAACTGGAACGTCGAGTGCTCCACCGGCACGTCGAAGTGCTCCGCCACGCACCGCTGCAGCTCGTCGAGGATCGCCGGGGCGTGCGCCGTCGAGAAGCAGTGGTCGTCGACGACCACGTGCGCGGTCAGGTTCGGCACCCCGGTCGCCACGAGCGTCGCGTGCAGGTCGTGCACGGCGATGACGTGGTCGAGCTCGAGGATGTGGCCCCGCACGTCGTCGAGGTCGAGCCCCGGCGGCGTCGACTCGAGCAGCACGTTCGCGGTCTCGCGCAGCAGCCGGATCGCCCGCGGCAGGATGAGCAGGCCGATCAGGATCGCGGCGACGGAGTCCGCCCGCTCCCACCCGGTCAGCATGAGCACGACCGCGGCGATGATGACGGCCACCGACCCGAGGGTGTCGTTGAGGACCTCGAGCCGGGCGGCACGCGAGGTGAAGCCCTCGCCCGAGGCCCGGAGCAGCACCGCGTAGGCCACCAGGTTGCCGACGAGTCCGACGATGCCGAAGACGAGCAGCGGCCCGGAGTGGATCTCCTCCGGCACGACGAGCCGCTGGACCGCCGAGATGATCACGTAGACGCCGACGGCGAGCAGGATCGCGGCCTGCGCGGTGGCCCCGAGGACCTCGGCCCGCTGGAAGCCCCAGGTGCGCTGTGCGGTCGGCGACCGGCGGGCGAGCCGCGTCGCGACGAGTCCGATGCCGAGTCCGCCGGTGTCGACGACCATGTGCCCGGCGTCGACGAGCAGTGCGAGCGAACCCGTGACCACGGCGCCCACGACCTCGGCGAGCAGGATGCCCGCCGAGATGCAGAACGCGATGAGCAGGGCGCGCTCCGAGGCGTGCCCGACGCCGTGCCCGTGGTCGTGTCCCATGTGCGACATCGTAGGGATCCGCACTGACGACATGCCAGGATCGTCAGCGTGAGCCGGTCGCCCTACGAGCTGTCCACCCCACCCGAGGTGCTGGCCCGGCTGCACCCCCGGCTCCGGACCTACTTCGCTGCCGTCCCGCCCGGACACGTCGGTCGCGGCGAGGGCGTCTTCACCGTGGTCGGCACCCCGCGCCGGTGGGTCTGGCCGGTCCTCGCGTGGTTCGCGCGCGACGCCGTCATGTTCCCGGTGTGGGAACGGGACGTGCCCTTCACCGTCGAGAACCGCCCGGCTCGCGTCCGTCGTGGACCCGGCACCGGCCTGGAGGCCCGCCCCGCCGTCCGCGCGCACCGCACCTTCCGGTTCCGCTCGGGCGCCCGCACGATGGTGGACGCCATCACCGCCGAACCCGACGGCCTGGTCGACCACCTCGGTCGCCGCGGGCGCGTCAGCGCGCGTCTGCGGGCGCAGGTCGACGACACCGGTCCGGACGCGGGCGCCCTGCGCCTGGTCTCCACGCGCGTGACGTTCCGTGCGCTGGGACGCGATCTGCGCCTCCCGGCCGCCCTGAGCCCGTGTGTGACGCTCACGGAACGATTCGATGACGAAGCCGACCTGCAGCGCGTGTCCCTGGTGCTCACCGCGCCGGTGGTCGGCACGCTGTACCGGTACGAGGGGGCGTTCCGGTACGAGATCGCGCCGGACACAGAACGGGGATGAGATGAGCGACGAGAAGGGCCGCGTCGTGATCGCGGGAGCGAGCGGCTTCGTGGGGCGGTACCTGCGGGACGCCTTCGCGGCAGAGGGCTACCGGGTCGTCACCATCGGCCGGACCGGCGACGCGGTGTGGGGCAACACCCTGCGCATCCGGGAACTCGTCGACGGTGCCGCCATGGTCGTGAACATGGCGGGCAAGAGCGTCAACTGCCGCTACGGCCGACGCAACCGTGCGGAGATCATGCGCTCACGGGTGGACACCACGCTCGAGCTCGCCGAGGCCATCCGGACGTCGGAGCACCCGACGCCGCTGTGGATGAACGCCTCGACCGCGACGATCTACCGGCACGCCGACGACCGCCCGCAGGACGAGACCACCGGCGAGATCGGCGAGGGGTTCTCGGTCTCCGTGGCCCGCGCGTGGGAGGACGCCTTCTTCGGCGCCGACCTGCCCGGCACCCGTCGTGTGGCGCTCCGGATGGCGATCGTGTTCGGCGACGGCAGCGCCCTGCTGCCGCTCCTCCGGCTCGCGCAGGCCGGCCTCGGCGGGCCGCAGTACGACGGGCCGTGGGTGCCGACGCGCTCCCGGCTCCGCGCCGGCACGTACCACCACCACCGGCCCACGCACGGTCGGCAGCGCTTCAGCTGGGTGCACATCGCCGACGTCCTCGGGTCGATCCGGTTCCTCCGCGACCACCCGGAGATCGAGGGGCCGGTGAACCTCTCGAGCCCGAACCCGTCCGACAACCGCACCGTGATGGCGACCATCCGCGACGCCGTCGGACGCCGGTTCGGGGTACCGACCTGGCGGTGGATGCTCGAACTCGGGTCGTTCGCGATCCGCACCGAGACCGAACTCGTGCTGAAGAGCCGGTGGGTGGTGCCGACCCGGTTGACCGAGGCGGGCTACGAGTTCCGGTACCCGCACCTGCGTGGGGCGCTCGCCGGGATCATCGCGGAGCGCCGCCAGCACCGGGGCTGAGCACCGGCACCGGGACCCCGTCGACCGGAGCTGGTGTCGGGGCCGGATCCGGCACCGGGTTCCGGCCCGGTCGCGGCCCGCGGTCCCGCGCCGGACGCGACGACCACAGCACGGCGGCCACGACGACCGCGCCGGCGAGCACCTCGACCAGGTCGGGCACCTCGCCGAAGGCCGCCCACGACGCGAGCACCCCGACCACCGGCACGAGCATCGAGAACGGCGCGACCGTGCTCGAGGGGTAGGTCGCCAGCAGCCGCGACCAGATGCCGTAGCCCACCAGGGTCGCGACGACCACGATGTAGAGCAGGCCGAGGTCGGCCGGCAGCGCCGCCGGCGTGAACGCCGTGCCGAGTGCGGCCCCGATGCGGTCCGGTCCCTCGACCACGAGCGACAGCACGGCCATCGGCACGGGTGGCACGACCGACCACCACAGGGTCAGGTGCAGCGGGTTCGCGGCGCCCGCCCGCCGGGTCGCGACGTTGCCGATCGCCCACCCGAGCGCACCGCACAGCGCGAGCACGACGGGCAGCAGCGCGGCGGTCTGGGAACGGTGCAGGGCGATCGCGGCGAGGGCGGCCACGGCGACGGTGACCCCGACGACCTGCCGGCCGGTCAGCCGCTCGCGCAGGAACACCCCGGCCAGCACCACCGTGAAGGGCGCGGAGGCCTGCAGGACGAGCGAGGCCAGCCCCGACGGCATGCCGGACGCCATGCTCAGGTACAGGAACGAGAACTGCAGCACGCCGAGCCCGAGGCCGACGAGCAGCAGTCGCCCGAACGGGATCCGCGGCCGCGGCACGAACAGCAGCGTCGGGACCGCCAGGATCGTGAACCGCAGCGCTGCGAGCAGGAACGGCGGGAAGTGCTCGAGCGCGAGTGCCGTCGCGGGGAAGTTCAGTCCCCAGACCACGGCCACCACGACGGCGAAGAGACGGTCACGAGCGGTCATGCTCCTCATCGTCCCGGTCAGTACGTTGTAGGTCCATCGAATCCTTCGCGAAGCACGATGTAGGGTCCCTGCATGGTCGACTTCGACGTGCAGCTGCTCGCGGTCCTCCGTGAGCTCGCTGAGCGTGGCAGCGTCACGGCCGTCGCCGAGGCCACCCACCGCACACCGAGCGCCGTCTCCCAGCAGCTGCAGACGCTGCAGCGGCAGGTCGGGGTCCCGCTGGTCGAACGCGTCGGGCGCGGCGTCCGCCTGACCCCGCACGGCCAGGTCCTGGCCGGCCTGGCACCCGGGGTCGCGACCGCCATCGCCCGGGTGGACGCCGCCTGGCAGGAACACCTCGGCGGCACGACCGGACCGGTGTCCCTGGCGATCTTCCCGTCCGCCGCCGAACTGCTGTTGCCCGGCGTGCTCACCCGGATGCAGGAGCACCCCGGCATCGCGCTGACCCTGGTCGACGTCGACGTCAGCGAGGGGGAGTTCGCACCGCTCGCCGCCGACCACGACGTGGTCGTCGGGCACCGGTCGGACGGCGTCCGACCGGCCGACCAGGGATCGGTCGACACCGTGCCGCTCCTGCGCGAACCGCTCGACGTCGCCCTGCCGCCCGGGCACGCCCTGGTCGGCCGCGCACGCGTGGGCATCGACGAGGTCGTCGGGGAACGCTGGATCGGCGTGCCGGAGGGCTACCCGATCGACCGGGTGCTGCACGCGATGGCCGCGGCGACGGACACCCCGCCGAGCGTCGCGTTCCGCACGATCCACCTGCCGGTCATCGAGAACCTGGTGGCGGCAGGGCACGGCATCGCACTCGTCCCGCGGTACACGTCGGGCACGCGGGCCGCCGGGCGCTTCCACCTGGCGGAACTCGCCGACGTCCGTGCCGGACGCCGCATCGAGGCACTGGTCCGCCCCGACCGTGCCGTCCGGCCCGTGGTGCGCACCGTCCTGGAGGCGCTGGTCGCCGAGGCCCTGCACGTCACCACCTGAGACGGTGGCGCCCACCGCCGGGCGCACGCCGTGCCTCCAGGCCGCGTCAGCGCACATGGAACGTCAGCGCACCTGGAACGTCAGTGCCCCGGGAACGTCAGTGCCCCCGGAACGTCAGCGCACCTGGAACGGCGTGCCGAGCGGCAGGAGCTCCGCCAGCGCCGTGATGTCGGCGTTGTGCATGCGGATGCAGCCGTGCGAGGCGGCGGTGCCGATGCTCGACGTGTCCTCCGTGCCGTGCAGCCCGATCTGGCCCGGGCCACCGCCGAAGGAGTTGAGCACGTCCG
>Ga0308167_1003336_pt1 | contig 12959 bp, 9 predicted proteins | sample PhyCR1_2_FD_202138 | JGI IMG/M metagenome (GOLD analysis project Ga0308167, IMG submission 202138) | Phyllosphere microbial communities from UC Gill Tract Community Farm, Albany, California, United States - DLSLRC.R1 | ecosystem: Host-associated > Plants > Phyllosphere > Unclassified | place... | reverse complement strand
TCCATCAGGCGATGGAACACCCGCATGGTTGGATGGCGCTGAAGCTGACGAGTGATGTAGGTCTGCGCGGCTTCCGCGCCCTCTTCCCGATCGAGGATGCCAGCAAGGTAAAGCTCGGCTGACGCTCCGGTATTCTCTTCGACGCAGCGACGAAGATAGTCGGCCCACGCCTGCGGTTGTTCCAGGTGTTGGTAACAGCTTTCAAGCATTTCCAGCGTCTCGCTGACCAGCTCTTTATCCTGCTCGATAACACGCTGCAGGTGCGCTACCGCTTTAGCATACTCGCCTTTCGCCATATGAATGCGGCCCATCATGATCGAGACGCGGGCGCTGTTGCGATCGGCAGAGTCCCCTTTTTTCAGCAGGTTCATCGCACGGTCAAGGTCATCACTGCCCATTGCCTGAAGCGCAAGCTCACAGTAGAAATGGGCGATTTCCATCCGCAGGCGATCCTTACCCAACTTCACCAGCCGCTCAGCGACCTCAATCGCATTAGGCCAGTCGCTGGTTGCCTGATGGATCACCAGCAGCTGCTGCAGTGCGCTCACGCGAAAATCAGTTTCATCGATCAGCTGACCAAACATCTGCTCCGCCCGGTCGTAAAAACCGGCAGCCATATAGTCACGGCCCAACTGTTGAATTGCCAGCAGACGCTGATCGTAGGTCAGAGAAGCACTTTCCATCAGTGCCTGGTGGATGCGAATGGCGCGGTCGACTTCGCCACGCGAACGGAAAAGGTTACCGAGGGTCAGGTGTGCTTCAACCGTGCCGCTGTCCTCTTTAAGCATATCGAGGAACAGGTCAACGGCCTTGTCCTGCTGGTTAGAAAGCAGGAAGTTCACCCCAGTGACATAATCACGTGACAGGCGGCTGGCCTCCTGTTGCTTATCCTGTTGCACGCTTCTGCGCCCCATGTACCAGCCATAAGCGGCGGCGATGGGAAGTAACAGAAAGAGCAGCTCTAACATAAAGTGTTATTCCTTGACGGCAGGATGCTGTGACGAGGTCACGTTGCTTTCAGCCGTACTTAGCTGCTGCTGAATTCGTTTGAGTTTACGCTGAGCATGCGCCAGCGAAACCCGCACGCGCAGCCAGAACAGCCCACAGATCGCCCAGCCCAGCAGAAAACCGACCGCAAACAGCGATGCCAGCAGCGTTGAAATGCGGAATTCGCCCTGTGCCAGCAGGTAGTTAAAGGTCACCACCTGATTGTTGTGGGTGCCAAGCGTGACCGAAATGACGAAAATCGCCAGAACCACTAAAAAAATGAGCAAATATTTCACAGTTCGTCCCATATGCCGGAGTTAAGCAGATGAATTATGCCAAAAAAATCGTCCTGATGCTTGCATTGATGAGTGCAAACCGCGGCAGAACATGAAACAGCGCCCTGACTCTCCTTCGCCACGGCGCCGGCGAAAAGTAAGATATGGGGTCAAATGCCCTCTTTACAATCCATCCGCTTCGGTTTCACGCGCGCTTATTTCCTGCTGCTCCTGCGGCGGCACGGTGAGCGGGCCGCAGAAACGCTGGGCCAGCCAGGTTGCCAGAGTGATGAACAGCCAGCTAATCAGCGTGGCGGTGATGAGATCAATTGGCCAGTGCATCCCGAGCAGCAGGCGGCTGCCCATCACCGTCACCGCCCACCCCATCAGGATAACAATCGTCACGGTGCGGCGACGCGGCCATAGCAGCCCAACGCCAAGCAGCGCCCAGCTGGCGGCGAACATGCTGTGACCCGAAGGGAACGCAAATCCGGTTTCAAACGCCCAGTGCTTTTTCAGCCATTCGGGCAGTTGGGGATCGTTCGCCACCGCACTGCGCACCATCTCACTGCGCTGCTTGCGCTTCTGCTCATAGAACTGCCGTTCATTGATGCCGTGGGTCTTTTCCAGCCACAGCACATAAGGGCGCGGCTCCTGCACCCCCTCTTTAATCACGCTTTTGGTGTACTGACCAGCCAGCAGCGTGCCAATGATTATCGCTAATAAAAATATGGCAGGTTTAAGGCGGAAACGCAGGCACCAGAGAAACCAAATGCACAAAACCGCGCTGGTCAGCGTGCCCCACGGGCTGGTGACCGTTTCGGTGAACCAAAACAGAACCAGATGGCCTATTCCCATTTCGCCCGGCTGCCACTGCCAGCCAGATAGCATCACGCCAAGCGGCATAATCAGTAACAGCAGTGCGCCGAGGGTGGTGCGTTTAACGATATCAGCCATTCTTGTTCCTTTTACGCATCTTTGATTGACAACAATGTAATAAGATTATCTTAAAAAATAATAACATAAGGATAGTACTTATGATATTTGTGCTGTATTACAACAATCGCTCTAACGTGTTAACCGCCCCGGCCTGTGTTGTGGCAAAATAGAGGGATTGTTTGCGTCAGGCGACTGACAAAGCGCTATCTGATGATAGCGTACTACCTGAAGTTTCTGGAGAGTCACATGCAGCTTAAACGGGTGGCAGAAGCCAATCTGCCCACGCCATGGGGGGATTTCCTCATGGTCGGTTTTGAAGAACTGGCAACCGGTCATGACCACGTTGCCCTGGTTTATGGCGATATATCTGATAACAAACCGGTGCTGGCCCGCGTTCATTCTGAATGCCTGACTGGCGATGCCCTGTTCAGCCTGCGCTGTGACTGTGGTTTCCAGCTGGAAGCCGCGATGGCGCAGATTGCCGAACTTGGCCGCGGCATTCTGCTTTACCATCGTCAGGAAGGCCGCAATATCGGGTTGCTGAACAAGATCCGCGCTTATGCGCTACAGGATAAAGGCTACGACACGGTTGAAGCTAACCACCAGCTCGGCTTTGCCGCTGATGAGCGTGACTTCACCCCGTGCGCCGATATGTTTAAGCTGCTGGGCGTGGAAGAAGTTCGCCTGTTGACCAACAATCCGCGCAAGGTGGAGATCCTCAGCGAAGCCGGGATCAACATCGTCGAGCGCGTTCCGCTGATCGTCGGGCGCAACCCGAAAAATGCCCACTATCTGGATACCAAAGCCGCCAAAATGGGCCATTTGTTATCTAAATAAGTGCAAAAAAAAAGCGGGCCTGTCCTGGCCCGCTCTCTCTTATGACTCGTGCTAATCCAGCATATTCCTTATCACATAGTGCAGAATGCCGTCATTCTGGTAATAGGTCAGCTCATTACCGGTATCAATACGACAGCGCATCTCCAGCACTTCCTTAGCCCCATCCACGCCGGTTAAGGTCACTTTGACGCTCCCTCCCGGCTGCAGTTGGTTAAGGTCGTGGACATCGATCAGTTCATCCCCGGTCAACTTCAGCGTCTTGCGGGTTACGCCCTGCGGGAACTCCAGCGGTAGAATACCCATACCAATCAGATTCGAGCGGTGGATACGTTCGAACGACTCAGCAATGACTACGCGCACGCCCTGCAAACGCGGGCCTTTCGCTGCCCAGTCGCGGCTGGAACCGGAGCCGTACTCTTTACCCGCAATCACCGCCAGTGGCGTACCCTGCTGCTGATAGCGCATAGCGGCATCATAAATCGCCATCTGCTCATTACCCGGGATAAAGCGGGTCATGCCCCCTTCCACGCCCGGCACCATTTCATTGCGGATGCGAATATTGGCGAAGGTTCCGCGCATCATGACTTCGTGATTACCACGGCGCGAACCGTAGGAGTTAAAGTCCGTGCGCTCCACGCCATGCTCCAGCAGGTAGCGCCCGGCAGGGCTGTCCGCCTTGATGCTGCCCGCAGGCGAAATATGGTCAGTGGTCACCGAGTCTCCCAGCATTGCCAGTACGCGCGCGCCGTGAATATCCTGCACCGGCTTCGGCTCTTTGCCCATGTCATCAAAGAACGGCGAGAGACGAATATAAGTGGAGCCCTCATCCCAGTCATAGGTCGCCGCCTCACTGACTTTGATCTGCTGCCACTCCGGGGTGCCTTCGAAGACTTCGGCATACTCTTTGTGGAACATATCGGTCGAAACTAACTGTACCGCTTCGGCAATCTCTTCCGGCGACGGCCAGATATCTTTCAGATACACGGGTTTGCCGGTGGTGTCTGCGCCGATAGGATCGCTGTGCAGATTCAGGGTCATATTGCCCGCCAGCGCATAGGCGACAACCAGCGGAGGTGAAGCCAGCCAGTTAGTTTTCACAAACGGATGAATGCGCCCTTCAAAATTACGGTTGCCGGACAGCACGGCGCCCACGGTGAGATCGCCCTGCTTAATCGCGCTCTCAATCTCTGCAGGTAGCGGACCCGAGTTACCGATGCAGGTGGTACAGCCATAGCCGACAAGGTTAAAGCCAAGCTTATCGAGATAGGGCGTCAGCCCCGCGCTGGCCAGATAGTCAGACACCACTTTGGAGCCTGGCGCCAGTGAACCCTTAACCCACGGTTTTGGTTTCAGCCCAAGCGACACGGCTTTTTTCGCCAGCAGGCCGGCGGCCATCAGCACGCTAGGGTTTGACGTATTGGTACAGGAAGTGATAGCGGCGATGACCACCGCACCGTCTTCCAGCTGATATTCTTGCCCGCTGTGGCTGTCGCGGTAAGTAATGGCTTTATGATCTTTCTGCGCGCGATTCACTTCCAGTTCATTACTGGCGCGGAAGGCAGCAGGCACATCGCCAAGGGCCACACGGTCCTGCGGGCGCTTAGGCCCTGCGAGGCTGGACTCAACCACGCCCATATCCAGCGCCAGGCTGCTGGTGAACACCGGTTCGTCCCCGGTGTTACGCCAAAGCCCCTGCGCTTTCGCGTAGGCCTCGACCAGCGCAATCTGCTGGCTGCTGCGCCCGGTCAACGTCATATAACTGAGGGTGATGTCATCGACCGGGAAGAAGCCGCAGGTTGCGCCATATTCTGGCGCCATATTGGCAATGGTCGCACGGTCGGCCAGCGGCAGGTCATCCAGCCCGTCGCCATAGAACTCCACGAACTTACCAACCACCCCGTGCTTGCGCAGCATCTGCGTAACGGTTAACACCAGGTCGGTGGCGGTGATCCCCGCTTTCAGCTTGCCGGTTAATTTGAAGCCCACCACATCCGGGATCAGCATCGACACCGGCTGGCCGAGCATCGCCGCTTCGGCTTCAATGCCGCCAACGCCCCAACCCAGTACGCCGAGCGCATTGATCATCGTGGTGTGCGAGTCAGTGCCAACCAGCGTGTCGGGGTAAGCGACCTGGCGGCCATTTTGTTCTTCGTGCCAGACGGCCTGGCCGAGATACTCAAGGTTTACCTGGTGACAGATACCGGTACCTGGAGGCACCACGCTGAAGCGGTTAAAGGCTTTCTGCCCCCAGCGCAGGAACACGTAGCGCTCGTGGTTGCGCTCCATCTCCAGGCGCACGTTCTCTTCAAACGCGTCGTCGTCGCCAAAGTGGTCCACGGTGACGGAGTGGTCGATGACCAGATCGACGGGCGACAGTGGATTGACTTTGGCAACATCACCGCCGAGACGCTTAACCGCCTCGCGCATGGCCGCAAGATCGACCACCGCCGGCACTCCAGTAAAGTCCTGCATTAAAACCCGTGCCGGGCGATAGGCTATTTCCCGGTCTGCATGGGCGTCTTTAAGCCAGCCGGCAAGTGCGCTGATGTCCTCCGCCGTGACGGAATCGCCATCCTGATAGCGCAGCAAGTTCTCCAGCAGGACTTTCATTGATTTGGGTAAGCGGCTGATGTCGCCCAGCTCTGATTGTGCTTTCGTGAGGTTGTAGAAATGGTAGCGCTGATCGTTGACTTCCAGCGTGTCTTGACTGATTTGGCTTAATGTCGACATTGCTCCTCCATTCGTGCGCTCGAATAATCATAACCTTAGTGATTGCAAGGTTTGATTAAACATAGCACAACTCGGCAGCAACGTTTTGATAACAACACTAATTGACAACAGCTGAAACAAAATGAAAATTAAAAAACAAAACGCCCCGCTGTACAGGTCAGCAGGGCGTTATTGTTTATTACGCTAAGCTTTTAATTAAATGCGCGATTAGCGCATCACCATTGCAAGCCATAACGCGCTAGTCCAGAACAGGGCTGAAAATGTTCAGGTGCTGAACCAGGTAATTTGGGTTAAATTCATCATATTCTCTCTCAGGCCACTGCTGGCCAAAACGTACCGCATTAAACCCTCGGCATCTACCACAAGGATTTCACCGTTAAATGATGGCGTTACCATCAGAATTGGGCGTCAAGAAGCCCTGACCAGTGGTTCGGTCTTAAGATTAAATGAATCTGTTTTAATAATATTGCCCGGCAAGGTTGCCTGGGAAATAGTCACGTCGTGACTTATTTTGCTTTCTTGTCTTCGAACATTGACTCAATAAAATTACGCTGCAGTTCATTCAGATTCCATGATGCTGGAATCGAATCCTGAGTGTCATTTTTGCCTTTGCAAAAACGCTCGGTTTTACGTACCTGCTGTGCTTTACGATCGTGCAGTCCAAGTTGCATTGTTACCCCCAAATACGCCAGACAGATAAAGCAACCACAACCCAGAACAATGAGGAAGCAGCGAATACCGTGAGCCAGGCTTTGCGTTTCAGATTGCTGTTACGCTCAACCTTGATGGTTTTGTCCCCGAAGTCGGGTTGTACAGATAATCTAGTAGCCATAGTTTTTGATAATCACTCTCATTAAAACGATTGTTTGAACCAATCAGAAATTAGGATGAATCCTAAACATTCTGTGTTGCAAAATCCAGTAATTTTTATTGAACAAAACGATTAACAGGATTTATCAAGCATCAAAAAGATTAATTAAAAACGCTAAATTAACTTAAGGGGAATAATTACCCCTTAACCCAAACTGGTTGCATTGGCCCCTCTATTAGGTCCAGCCTAAATTAGAGATAAATTTAGCACGCCTCAGGCCACAGGCGATCCCCACTCCTTTTAACTAGAGTATGAGAATCATCCTATCCTGGCGCAAAGAGCGACAATGAAAAGTGTGTACTGTTTCTCATTTAAGAAATAACAATGAAGGAACATGTGATACATGTTTCATTTACGAAAAAATAATGAAATGGGGTTAACGTTTGCAGTAATCGGTGGCACCAATCATAAAAAAAGTGGGCCGCAAGCGGCCCACGTATATCATCAATAATATTGTGGGTTACTACTTTGCCGGCAGCTTGATGTCTTTGAACATCGCTTCAATATCTTCATTCGAGCGTAAACCTACAGCAGTATCAACAACATCACGCGTCAGATGCGGCGCAAAGCGCTGGATGAAGTCATACATATAGCTGCGCAGGAAGGTGCTGCGGCGGAAGCCAATTTTGGTGGTGCTGTAGCTAAAGACGTCGGTCGCTTCAATTCTCACCAGGTCAGGATCCGATACGGGGTCCACCGCCATACTGGCAATTACCCCTACCCCCAGTCCCAGCCGGACATAGGTTTTTATCACGTCAGCATCGGTTGCAGTAAAGACAATCCGTGGGGTCAGCCCGGCACGGTTAAACGCCGTGTCCAGTTCTGAACGGCCCGTAAAACCGAAGGTGTAGGTGACTAATGGATATTCTGCAAGTTCTTCAATCGACACTTTGCTCTTCGCCGCCAGCGGATGGTCAGGCGTGACGACAATGGCACGGTTCCAGTGATAGCAAGGCAGCATGATCAAATCGTCGTAAAGATGCAGAGCTTCAGTGGCAATGGCAAAGTCGGCATTTCCCTTCGACACGGCCTCAGCAATTTGCGTTGGCGAGCCCTGATGCATATGCAGCGAGACGCGCGGATAGCGTTCGATAAAGCCTTTAATCACGTTTGGCAGTGCATAGCGCGCCTGCGTATGCGTGGTCGCCACGTACAGTGAGCCTTTATCAGGCCAGGTATGCTCACCCGCCACGGATTTGATTGCATCAACCTTTGACAGGACTTCACGCGCGATGCGGATAATCTCCTGCCCGGCGGGCGTAACCTGAGTCAGGTGCTTACCGCTGCGGGCGAAAATCTGGATGCCCAGCTCATCTTCCAGCATGCGAACCTGCTTACTGATGCCGGGCTGTGAAGTATACAGGCCCTCGGCCGTTGAAGAGACGTTGAGGTTATGGTTCACCACTTCAACGATGTAACGCAGCTGCTGCAATTTCATTTTTCATTCCATCCAGGGTTTGAAGCAACGCGCCGAATCCCCGTCAGCAAGCTCGCGCTGCGATCGGGTTCACGGTCTAATGCAAATTGATAATAAGAAAGGTGTTATCTATAACAACTATATCAAAAAAGTGGGATATGTATAGCATCGGAAGGGGAAAGCGTGAGGAAGATGAAGCGTGAGCGAACCGCACGAGGCGGCTCGCTCACTGGGGGAAGCAACAAATTATTTCTTCGCGCTCACTTCCCACTTACCGTCAACATAAAAGGCGGACCAGCCGGTGGCTTTGCCGTCTTTCTCGGTGCTGACATACTGCTGTTTAGTTTTACGGCTGAAGCGTACCACGGCTTTGTTGCCATCGGCATCCGTTGCCGGAGCATCGGCCAGGTAACGCAGCTTTTCGGGCAGCCGGTCACGGAAGCGTTGCAGCTCTTCAACCTGCGGCGCGCGGGTTTCACGCGATTTAGGGAAGGTATTCGCCGCAAGGAATACGCCCGCAGCGCCGTCACGCAGCACGAAGTAAGCGTCTGACTTCTCACACGGCAGCTCAGGTAACGGCACCGGATCTTCTTTCGGTGGCGCCACTTCGCCGTTGCGCAGAATTTTACGCGTGTTTTTACAGTCGTCGTTGGTGCAGGCCATGTACTTGCCGAAGCGCCCCATTTTCAGGTGCATTTCAGAGCCGCATTTTTCACACTCAACGATTGGCCCGTCGTACCCCTTAATACGGAACTCGCCCTGCTCGATCTCGTAACCGTCACATTCCGGGTTGTTACCACAGACGTGCAGCTTGCGCGAGGGGTCGATCAGGTAGCTGTCCATCGCGGTGCCACACTTCTGGCAGCGGCGGCGGGCGCGCAGCGCGTTAGTTTCCGCATCATCCCCTTCGAGAATATTCAGTACTTCATTCTCTGGGATCAGGTTAATGGTCTGCTTACAGCGCTCTTTCGGCGGTAGCGCGTAGCCGGAACAGCCGAGGAATACCCCGGTACTGGCGGTACGGATACCCATCTGACGGCTACAGGTCGGGCAGTCAATAGAGGTCAACACCATCTGGTTCGGCTGCATGCCGCCCTCTTCCGGGTCTTTCTCTGCCTGCTCAAGCTGCTGGCTGAATTCGCCAAAGAACTTGTCCAGCACGGCTTTCCACTGCGCTTCGTTGTTCGCTACTTTATCGAGATTGTCTTCCATGTGCGCGGTGAAGTCGTAATTCATCAGCTCACGGAAGTTCTCTTCCAGACGGTCAGTAACGATCTCGCCCATTTTCTCAGCGTAGAAGCGGCGGCTTTCCACTTTCACATAGCCACGATCCTGAATCGTTGAGATGATCGAAGCATAAGTAGAAGGACGACCAATACCGCGTTTTTCCAGCTCACGCACCAGCGAAGCTTCGCTGAAACGCGCCGGTGGCTTAGTGAAGTGCTGGCTGGGTACCAACTGCTGCAGGCTCAGTTCGCTGCCTACTTCAACCGGTGGCAGTACGCGATCTTCATCACCTTTACGCAGCGCCGGCATTACTCGCGTCCAGCCGTCAAAGCGCAGCGTGCGCCCTTTGGCCTTCAGTTTGAAATCGCCTGCTTCTACGGTAAGTGTCGTAGAGTCGTACTGCGCTGGCATCATTTGACAGGCCACGAACTGGCGCCAGATCAGCTGATACAGCTTCTGCGCGTCCGTTTCCATATCTTTCAGCTGCTCAGACTGCACTTTGACATCCGAAGGACGGATGGCCTCGTGCGCTTCCTGAGAGTTCTCTTTACTGCTGTAAACATTGGCGGCTTTCGGCAGGTATTTCGCGCCAAATTCATCCTCAATGTAGCCACGCACCATGCCCACCGCATCCTGGCTCAGGTTGGTAGAGTCAGTACGCATATAGGTGATATGACCCGCTTCATACAGACGCTGCGCCATCATCATGGTTTTCTTCACGCCGAAGCCAAGGCGGGTACTTGCCGCCTGCTGCAACGTAGAGGTAATAAAAGGTGCGCCTGGCTTACTGCTGGTTGGCTTGTCTTCGCGATCGGCCACCACGTAGCGGGCTTTTTCCAGCAGGCTAACGGCAGCATAAGTCTGCTCACGATTAACCGGGCGGAACGGTTTGTCGGCCTGATGAGTCACCTGCATTGGCAGGTCAACGCCTTTCGGCGTAGTCAGGTCAGCATTCAGATCCCAGTACTCTTCCGGGACAAACGCTTTGATCTCACGTTCACGCTCAACCACCAGGCGAACGGCGACTGACTGCACGCGCCCCGCAGAAAGGCCGCGTGCGACTTTTTTCCACAGCAGCGGGGAGACCATATAACCGACCACACGGTCCATGAAGCGGCGTGCCTGCTGAGCATTGACGCGGTCAATATTCAGCTCACCCGGCTTTTCGAATGCCTGCTGGATAGCGTTTTTGGTAATTTCGTTAAACACCACGCGGCTGTAGCGTGATTCATCGCCACCGATCACTTCCCGCAGGTGCCATGCAATGGCCTCCCCTTCGCGGTCAAGGTCCGTTGCGAGATAGATGTGGTCAGCTTTTTCGGCCAGTGCTTTCAGTTCAGCAACGACCTTTTCCTTACCTGGCAGGATTTGATAATTCGCATCCCAGCCGTGATAAGGATCGACGCCCATACGGTTAACGAGGGCAGTCTTTTCGTCTTTTTTGACCTTCTTGCCGGTTTTACTGGTTGTAGAGTCAGCGCTCTTTTTAACTGTTGATCCACTTGTCGGCAAATCACGGATGTGACCCACGCTGGATTTCACCACGTAGTCATTACCGAGATATTTATTGATCGTTTTGGCTTTTGCCGGGGACTCAACTATTACGAGAGCTTTTCCCATAGTTACCTTTACCTGATTAAAACGTCCGAGAGTAAGTTGTGCCGTCTTCCTGAAGCTACGCAGCGCACTAAGGATAAGGTTATTGGGGAAAATGAATTCAACCCGAACAACTTTTTCATCGATTCCAGTGCGAAATCTGACGTTACAACACATTGATTAACGGTACTTTTTACTACCTGTTAAGCGAATCTCTAACAAGGCGTAAAGTCTGTTTTACGCCCGGAACCCGAAACGCCCACACTCTACCTGATAAAATCTGTTACGCAACTTAATTAGCATCCATGCCCCATTTACGCCAGAAAACTAAGAAAAAAGAGTCACTTTTGTATATCACTACAAAGATTGCGGATTTAAGGGGCTGGCGTACAATAGCGGCCAGAAAATGACTATATAAAGAAGGAAAAGGACCATGTCACAACAGCAAGCCGTCAATCGTGAACATCTGCTGGCGCTGGCCCGGGAAATGATCGTCAACCATCCAGACTATTTCACAGGCCTGAGCGTTGATGATGTCGAGCAGAAGGGAGACGTCCTGGTATTTCGCGGCAACTACTATCTTGATGACCAGGGCCTGGCGACGGCAAAGAGCACCACGGTGTTTAACGTCTATAAAGCGCTGGCGGTGAATCTCTCGGCGCGCTACCGGCTGGAAAAATAACGCCCGCGGGTGCGGGCGTTAAGCAGGGTGAACCGTGGCAGTTACAGCAGCGGTTTTTCACCGCGCTGCCAGATACGCAGCAGCAGGCGTTCAACGCTCAGCGTGGCGCTGTTGGTGAAGCGGTCCATCATGCTTTTGCGCCGCGCATAGCGCACGCCGATCACCTGATGTTTCTCTATCCGATCGATGATCAGATCGTCACTGGTGCCGATCGCATCCACCAGTCCCTTCTCCAGCGCCTGGGTACCGTACCAGTGTTCCCCGGTCGCCACGCTGTCGATATCCAGCGTTGGGCGCATCTGATGCACGAACTGTTTAAACAGCAGGTGGGTTTCATTAAGGTCTTCGCGGAATTTTTCACGCCCTTCTTCGGTGTTTTCACCAAACAGCGTCAGGGTACGCTTGAACTCGCCGGCGGTGTGCAGCTCAACGTCAATTTCATTGCGCTTGAGCAGGCGGTTGAAGTTAGGGATCTGCGCCACCACGCCGATGGAACCGATAATGGAAAATGGCGCGGCGACGATACGGTCCGCCACGCAGGCCATCATATACCCGCCGCTGGCGGCGACTTTGTCCACGGCTACCGTCAGCGGAATACCCTTATCACGCAGGCGCTGCAGCTGTGAAGCAGCCAGTCCATAACCGTGAACTACGCCGCCCGGGCTTTCAAGACGCAGCAGGACTTCGTCACCCGGTGCTGCCACCGCCATCACCGCGGAAACCTCTTCACGCAGCGAAGAGACTTCGCCGGCATCCATGCTGCCCTTAAAATCGAGCACGTACAGCGTGGATTTGGCTTTCTCTTCCGGGCGGCCCAGCTTCGCCTGCTGTTTGGCCGTTTTCGCCGTCAGCTTCTCTTTTTTCTTCTGCTCTTTGTGCCACTGTTTTTGCTGATGCGGCTTCATCTTCGCCAGGCGCATATCGTCCTGCATATCACTGTACTTCTCGCCCAGCTGAGTGAGCTTGAGCTGGCCATTCTGCGCGCGTTTGCGCAGCGCAAGGTTGGCGATCACCACCGCAATTGCCACGATAGCAATCACCACGGTGACGGTTTTTGCCAGGAAGAGTCCATAATAAGAGAGTAGATCCACTCAATCCGCCTTAATTTACATTATGTTATAGATAGCTCTAGTGTAGCGGAGTCCCCGCGTTGAGTCGCCTGTAACCCGGTAACAGCACATGAATATGCTAAAGCGCTGATTGAACTCACCCACTTTTTCAGGCATAAATCACTTTATTCAGTCCGCGCAAGGGTTTACAACAGGCGATACTATCAGCCGCCCTGCGGAAATCCCCCCATCGCCAGAGGAATTCTTTGTGCACTATCAACCGAAAATCGATCTGCTCAATAACCGTATTATTCTTGTCACCGGGGCCAGCGACGGCATTGGCCGCGAA